>Ga0066699_10000808_pt1 | contig 10000 bp, 14 predicted proteins | sample GraSoiAngelo_148_FD_66455 | JGI IMG/M metagenome (GOLD analysis project Ga0066699, IMG submission 66455) | Grasslands soil microbial communities from the Angelo Coastal Reserve, California, USA - 14_1009_09_20cm | ecosystem: Environmental > Terrestrial > Soil > Grasslands | place: USA... | reverse complement strand
GAACCTGGCTGGATGTCATCCAGCCGAGGTCGGAGGGTCCGCTGGCCAGTCCGAAGTGGAGCCCGTCCGACGGCAGCGTGGCGGCGGGCGCAGCGTGCGCGGGGGGCGGCTGTTGCAGCGTGACCGCCAACAGGAGCGCCGTCCCAAGCAGCGCAGCGAAACGCAAGTGGCTTCGCATGATGGCTGTGTCAACGCGGCCAGGACCTCGAACTTGTTGGGGGTGGCCCGGCTAGCGCGCCTCCATCTCGGCGCGATCGGAGGCAGGCACGACGCTGTCGCCCACTCGGATCGTTCCGCTGCTCAGGAGCTGCGCGCGAAGCCCAGCACGGTGCGCGAGGGGCCGGAGGATCGGGCGCCCGACCATCGTTTGCAGGTGGTTGCACGGCTCGCAGAGCTCAATGCCCCGGGCCATCACGGCGCCAACCGAGAACGTCTTGCCGACCAGGTCGTTGAGCGAGATGCCGCGGGTGGTCACGTTCCGACGGGTGGCACCCGGTTCGAGCTTGATGCCATCCTCGGACGCCAGCCGCTCGAGTGATTCCGCTTCGACCAGCGTGAGGTCCTGCCCGCCGTCGTAATCCTCGTCATGTTGGGAGGTTGCGTAACGGTCTCCGATCAGCCCGACCCCGGCGATGGCTTCGATCTCTGAGACCGACCGCATCGGGCCGCCCTCGGCGGAAGCGATATGGATGTGCTCGATGCGACCCATGTGGTATTGCGATGTTAAGGCGAATCACTAGCCAACCGCACGGGCGCCGACGTTTTCAAATTAGGTCCTAAATGCGAGCAACACTTCTCGCGCGCCTTTCTGAACTTGCGAGGCGCGCGCCTCGCCGGTCTGCCGGTGCCTTGGCTGCCATCGCCCTCGTCATTGGGGCATTCGGCGCGGCCGGGGCTCACGCACTTCGAGCTGACACCCTATCGCCGCTCCCATCCCCGACTCCCGCTCCTTCCACATCGCCCTTGCCGGACACGAATGCAGGCCCGAAGAACATCGTTCAGGTCAAGAACTTCATGGATGGGAATTTAAGAGTCGAGGGACGTGTGCAGCTCGGTCGAGTCCCCGGACCAGAGGCAGGCCCGGTCAATCTCGCCCTGGCTTTGAGCTCATGCACCGACTGTCAGACCCTGGCGGTGGCGCTGCAGATCAACCTGATCAACAGCGACGCTTCGGTGATCGCGCCCAAGAACGCGGCGGTGGCTGTAAATGGCGGCTGCACCAGATGCGAGACGGTGGCACTGGCCCTTCAATACAACATCGGCGTCTCTGACCCGATCTACGTCCCGCCAGAGGTGGACCAGCTCGTTGCGCAGATGAAGCATGAGCTGGCGGTCGCCACCTCGCAGGCCGCAAGCCTCGCGGAGGCGGAAGCGGACATCAATGTGGTCCTCGGTCAGTTCGTCGACCTGTCTGATTCCCTGATCCTGAGTCGAGATCAAGCGGTCAGCCCGGGACCGCCTGCTGCTTCTCCGGCTCCCGCAACCTCCGCCCCCGAGAGCCCGACCCCATCCGCATCACCAGATTCAAGTCCTTCACCTGCCGACAGTCCAAGCCCATCCCCGAGTCCATCGCCGAGCAGCTCAAGCCCGGCTTCCCCCGTCAGCGAGCTGCCCCGCCGAAACGAGTTCTGATGTCGGTCCTCCACGTGACCGACCGGCAGCAGCAGATCCTGGACCTGGCCGCTCGAGGCCAGTCGGACAAGGAGATTGCCCAAGGGCTCGGGATCTCGGTCCACACCGTGCGCAGCCATCTGCAGCGGCTGTATCGAGCGCAGGGCCTGACCAACCGGGCTGAGGCAGTGGCGGTCTGGGCGGCGCAGGACCCGCCGAACGGCCGAGAGGCGATTGTCATTCCTCCAGCGGAGACGGCAGAGCAGGATGAGCGGCTTTCCAGGGTGGCGGAGCTGACGGCAGCTGCACAGATCCCCGTGCAGACGGCGCCGGCCAGCACGCAGCTCGAGCTCATCAACAAGGAGAGGGCGGGATCCGGCTTGACCGCGCTCGAGTGGGATGCAGATCTGGCGGCGATCGCGGAGGCCAGCGCCCGCCGCATGGCCGAAGCCGGACATCTGGACACGATCATCAATGACGTTGGGGGGCCCGCCGGCCGCGAGCTGAGTGCCGAGAACGCAGGCTACTGGTCTGGGATCAATGACGTGCAGCTGCATGCGCTCTTCGTTGCGGATCCTAAGCAGCGTTCGAACATCCTTGGACCCCACACGGCGGTTGGGGCCGCATGGGCCAATACCGGCGCCGGAGTTGCATTCCTGAGTGTGCTCTTCGTTTGATCACAGATCATGTGGTCACAAATGACGCATGACTTTTGGCGACTTGTTGAACGCCAACATCGCCTCTAACGTCGAAAGCATGAGCCGCAATGCTCACGAATTCTGCGAAGGAGGCACGACATGCTGACCAAGGGTTTTACGCGCGACGAGCTCGACGACCAGAAGGTCGTTCAGCTTCCCGACCGTACGGAGATGTCGCTGGTGAACGCCAACGTGGCGGCACCGATCAATGCGGCACTCGCGCTGAACGTCCTGAGCGACGGAGCGACGGCCGCTGCGGTTGCGCAGCAGACCAACTACATCCCGCAAGGGATCGTTTAGCGGCCACATCACTAGAAGGAGGCATAACGACTGATGCGAAACGAAATCACCAACGTCGAACTGGAATCGGAGATGATCGCGGAGCTTCCTGACCGCACCGAGATGTCCCTCGTCAACGCCAACGTCGCAGCCCCGATCAACCTTGCACTCGCTGCCAACGTCCTGTCAGACGGCTCGACCGCAACTGCGATCGCCTATCAGACCAACTACATCCCGCAGGGCATCGTATAGCGCACGCAGCACAACGCTCCCCCCATGAGAGTGAGGGTGGCCCTGGAGGCCACCCTCCTCTCGCGCTTCCCGACCCGCCGGCGTTGGCGTCTGGAGTCGAGCTCATCGGACGCTACGAGGGCAGCGGGCTTGACCAGCCCATCTATCTTGCCCGCCGGTCCGATGGGCACGTCGTTCAAATGTCAGAGCTGCTGTATGCGGTCGCCGCCCGCATTGACAGCGCGCGAACCGTGGCAGTCATCGCCGGCGACCTGAGCCGCGAGCTCGGTCGACCGCTTGGACCGGATGACGTCGCCTTTCTGATCCAACGCAAGCTGATCCCGGCAGGCCTGATCGCCACTGCGACACCACTGTCATCGGTGGCCAGCGCTGATCACCTGCTTGGCCTGAAGCTTCGAGCGCGGGTCATTCCGGCAGGCTGGGTTCAGCGTGCGACCGTCATGTGGGCTTTTCTCTTCGCGCCGCCGGCCGTGGCTGCAGTCGTGGCTGGTTCAGCAGGCTTCGACGTGTGGCTGCTGTTCTTCCACGGGATCGCATCGGCTGCGCGGCAGACGCTGTTACGACCAGAGCTCGGGCTGGTCGTCCTCGGGCTGGGCATCCTTTCGACGGCGTTTCATGAGCTCGGTCATGCGACAGCATGCCGCGTCGGGGGCGCTCGTCCGGGACCGATCGGAATCGGCCTTTACGTCGCATGGCCCGTCTTCTACAGCGACGTCACCGACTCGTACCGGCTGAGCCGCGCCGGCAGGCTGCGCACAGACCTGGGCGGTGTGTACTTCAACGTTGTATTCGCGACCGCGGTTGCGATCGCCTACATGATCACCAGGTTCGAGCCGTTGTTGCTGGTGGTCCTGCTGGTCCAGGTCGACGCTCTGCACCAGTTCTTCCCCTTCTTCAGGCTCGACGGCTACTACGTCGCGAGCGACCTGGTCGGCGTGCCCGATCTGTTCATGCGGCTGCGTCCCACGCTCGTATCGATGATCCCCGGACGTCCTCTCCATCCGCAGGTGGCGGCCCTCAAGCCCTGGGTGCGACGCGCCGTGGCCGCATGGGTCGTGGCCACGCTGGCCGTCATCCTCGGCATGTATCTCATGCTGGTGCTGGCGACGCCCAGGCTGCTCGGCACAGCTCGCCTGTCGCTTGCCGTCCACGGCTCCGCTGCGGTCGCCGCAGCACGACATGGTCAGGTCGTGGGCGCGGTTTTCAATGCTCTCGAAGAGCTTCTGCTGGCCCTACCTCTGCTGGCCCTGCTCCTGACCACGACCATGATGGTTCGCCGTCTGGGCGGTTGGTGGTGGCGGGCAGGCGAACGCCGGCCGATGCTCAGGATGGCGGGAGCGGCAGCGGCAGCGCTCGCGGTGCTGTCAGGTGCAGGCAGCTTTTCGACCCCGACTCAGTACCAGCCGATCAAGCCCGCAGACCGCGGAACGATGCCCGCACCCATCACGTATGGGCAGGTGATGGCGCCATGGTTCGTCCACCCTCCGGCCGACACCGCACAGCCTGTTCTCGCCTTCCCTTCACCGAGCGCAGCGCCATCGGCGTCCGGAACGCCTTCCGCCGTAACTCCGGCAGCTCAGTCATCGCCACCGCCCCCCTCGCCGGTGCCTGATCCAAGTCCTACCCCTTCACCCTCGGACTCGCCCAGCCCATCCCCAAGCCCATCCCCGAGCCCGACTCCCAGCCCCTGACTTCTAACGGCAGAATCGATCGGCCGAGCCTCAGACGCCGACCGGCTGCCTGACCAGGATCACGGTGGTGTGACCCGGCACGTAGTCGCGCTCGATGATCAGGATGCGAGCGATCTTCGTACCCACGCCCATCTGCTCACGCAGGCGCGCATCTTCGTATGGCATCACATGCTGCTTGATGCGCTGGAGCGCGGTGTCGAGGTCCGGCACGATCTTCTGACTGCCAACCACCAGGATGAGGTGACCTGAGCTCGCTGAGTACGGCCCCATCTGGCTGCCCGTGGCCGATGCCTCGACGAGCTGCCCCTCCTCTGTCAACGCGTGCACGCTGCCGATCTCGAAGTCAGGCGCGGCCACGAGCTTGCGCATCTCGCGGGCCTGCGTGTTGCGATCCATCTTGAACGCCTTGAGGCGAAGGAAGTCATAGCGGCCCGACTCCATCAGCTCCTTGAAGACGCCGATGTCCTCCAGCGTCTTCGACTTCGCCGAATGGACCTCTGCGCCGTCCGGAATGCGCGACATCACCTCGGCCTTGGCTTCGGCGGGACCGTCGACGATCACGACCTCGAAATTGCGCTCCCGAAGCCTGACGGCCAGGGCCTCCAACCGCGCGTCCGGCACCGGCTCGCTGAAGTCTTTGGCGCTTGTGTTCATGTTTTTGGAGCCTGGCGCGATTCGACGAGCAGGCTCTGAAGGCTGCGGCCGAGGCGTCCCTTGCGGTCGTACAACGCGCCCTCGGCCATTCCTGTTCCGTGTGCCTCGAGCCACGTCGTGGCGTCCACCAGCACCCACTCGTCCACGGGCAGCCGGTGCACGTAGATGGTCAGGTCCGGGTTCACGTACGTCATCGAGCTGGGCTCGACCACGTTGCTGATCCCGTTGGGAAAGTCGGCGGCCGCGCAGATGCGCACCAGACCGCTTGGCTCTTCACCCGGAACCAGGGGCAGCTTCAGCCGGAACCAGGTCCATCCTGGACCACGCTTCGCCCCTGGCTGGATCGGCGACCTCGCCTCGACGCCGAGGACGTGATACGCGGGGCCTGATCGGTAGCCCTCGGTCCAGGCCTCCACCGACTCCGGCGGGCCGTGGGGCGGCGGATCATCGCCCGGCGGTACCGCCACCTCCGCGGTCCGCATCCGCAGGGCGGTCGCACGAGCGACCTCGAGCTCGCCGCTCCAGAGCGAGGCCTCGACCAGCTGCACCCGGCGCCCGGGCCGCACCAGCCGCGACCGGACCTCAAACGGGATTCTCCCGGCTGGCCTCATGAGCTCGATCGTCAGCCGGCTGACGAACATTGGCTGCTCGGCCGGGACGCGCTCGATCTCTCGGGCCAGCAGCATCGCCGGCGGCCCTCCATGGAGGGCCTGGTCGGTCCACGGTCCGAGCGCCGCCTCGGTCGGGACGAAGAGATCCCCTTGCGGCTGGAAGATCGAGATCGGCGCGCTGATCAGACGGCCGCTCGAGCTCGGGCCAGCGCCTCGATGATCGCGGGCAGAAAGAACGGCAGGTCCTTGGGCGATCTGGACGTGATCAGGTTGCCGTCGACCACCACCGGCTCGTCGACATAGCGGGCGCCGGCCGCGACCATGTCGTCCTTGATCGAGAAGAAGCTGGTCGCCCGGCGTCCCTTGACTATCCCCGCGGAGACAAGCATCCAGCCGGCGTGGCAGATCGCCGCTACCGGCTTGCCGGCGCGGTCCATCTCGCGCACGAAGTCGACCATGGCCGGCTTGCGGCGCATGTGGTCGGGGGAGTAGCCGCCGGGAATGATCACCGCGTCGAAGTTTTCGGGGAGGGTCTTGTCTATCGACACGTCAGGTGTCACCGGGTAGCCGTGCTTGCTCTTGAACGTCTCGGCACGGCCACTGCCAACGATCTTCACCTCCGCGCCGGCCTCCAGCAGTCGGTAGTACGGGTACCACAGCTCAGGGTCCTCGTACAGCTCTTCCGCCAGGATCGCGACTCGCTTACCGGCCAGCTCGGCGCTCATGAACGCCACCTCCACAATGGAAATCCATCCGCGTCTATAGATTTACCACCTCGGTCAGAATGCCAGCGACAAGACGAGCAGGGCCTGCCCCGAGTGGTAGGCGATGATGTTTGCGAACCGCCCCCACGAAAGCGGCTTGACGAAGCGGTACCAGGCAAGCAAGGCGTCGGAATAGAGGAAGAGCAGGGCCCCCGCGAGGGCGACCAGCGAGCCGGAGCCGCCCGCGCTGGCCACCATCACCACGAACACCACGACATACGCGATCACCGGCACGACAAGCTTTGGCTGCGTGCGCCTGAGCGCTCGCAGGATCGGGGGCAGGAAAACCGCCGATGAGACGAGGGCGACGACGATCGCCACCAGAAACAGCCCGCCATGGAAGTCCCGTGCCCGGAAGCCCCCGATGTAGGTGACGTGCTCGGCGAGCGCCGCGACCAGACCCATCAGAAACAGGTCCCTGGGAAGCATAAGGAAGACGTCGCTGGCCAGCCCGAGCGCAAGCGCGGCGATGAAGAACGCCCGCTCCGTACCGCTGACCGGATGCATCGCGGCAGCCACCAATATCAAGCCGGCCATGACCGCGGGCTTCGCCGCGTACTCCAGGCGCGTTAGCGTTCGCGCGACGGCGGCCCAATCCGCCACCGCGACCAGCCCGGTGGCGGCGAGCAGGGTCCATGCGACCGGGTTCAACGCCGGTGAGGCGCCGCGCTAACGCGCGGCTTTCAGCGCTGCCTTGATATCCGGGACGCCGAGGTACACGTTCGCCTTGCGGGCGCTGCCTGCCATGCCGACGTAGGCGTAGCGGACGTTGACGCCCGCCTTGCCGAGCTTTGCGCCCAGCCTGCCCAGGGTCCCGGGTGAATCTGTGAGGGTGACCATGAGGACCTCGTCCTCAGTCGTCTCCCAGCCTCGCGCCGACAGCTCTTTTTTCGCCGCGGCATGCTTGTCCACGACCAGGCGGATGATGCCGCGGCCTTCCATGGCCCAGGCGTGGAAAGCGCGGATGTTGACCTTCTTGGCTCCGAGCGCGGAGGCGAGCTCACCCATCAATCCCGGCCTGTCCGGCGCGGAGACAGTCAGCTGCTTGGCCCTAGGCATGCTCCGACTCCTTCCTCAAACGAAACCTGACTGCAACCAGAGAAATCTACCAGCGGGTGACGACGACCTTCTTGCGCGTGAAGAACTCGATGCCGTCGGTTCCGTGCACATGGAGATCGCCGTAGAACGACCGCTTCCAGCCACTGAACGGGAAGAAAGCGAACGGCTGGGCGACTGGCACGTTGATCCCCGTCATCCCCACGTCGACACGCTCACGAAACTCGCGAGCGGAACGGCCTGACTGGGTGAAGATCGTGGCCATGTTGCCGAGCGCCATCCGGTTGGCCTGCTCGATCGCCTCGTCCAGCGTCGCCGCCCTGGAGACCGACAGCAGCGGGCCGAAGATCTCCTCGCTCCCGACCGACATGTCGCCCGTGACGTGGTCCAGCACCGTGGGACCAAGGAAGAAACCAGGCCGCGACATCTCACCCCGGCCGTCGACCAACAGGCGGGCGCCTTCCGCGAGCCCTTTGTCCACGAAGCCCGCGACGCGGTCGCGGTGCTCGGCCCGGATGAGCGGACCTATCTGCACGCCGGGCTGATCGCCGGGGCCGACTTTCATGCCCTCTGCGCCTTGCTTCAGGGGATCGATCAGGCTGCCCGCGGCGCGGCCGACGACGACGGCCACCGACCCCGCGAGGCAGCGCTCGCCGGCGTTGCCGAACGCGGAGTTCAAGATCGCAGGCACCGCGATCTCGGGGTCGGCGTCAGGCATGACCACCATGTGGTTCTTCGCGCCGCCCAGGGCCTGCACCCGCTTTCCGTGCGCGGCGGCCGTCTGGTAGACGTGGCGGGCGACGGGCTCTGAGCCGACGAACGAGATGGCGCGAATGTCCGGGTGCACCAGCAGCGCGTCAACCGCTTCACGTGCACCATGCACGACGTTGAGCACTCCTTCTGGAAACCCCGCCTCCAGGAAAAGCTCGGCCAGCTTCACCGCGCCGAGCGGCGTCCGCTCGGACGGCTTGAGCACGTACGTGTTGCCCGCCACGACTGCCAGCGGAAACATCCACAGCGGGATCATCACCGGGAAGTTGAAGGGCGGGATGCCGGCGCAAACCCCGACCGGGTACCGGTAGAGGTCCTGATCGACGCCGGCCGATACGTCTCGCAGCGTGCGGCCCTGCAGCAATGTCGGTGCGCCACAGGCAAAATCGACCACCTCGATGCCGCGCCGGACCTCCCCACGCGCCTCGTCGAGGGTCTTGCCGTGGTGGCGCGTGATGATCGCCGCCAGCTGCTCGACATGCTGCTCGAGGATCGCCTTGTAGGCGAACATCAGACGCACCCGCTCCATGACGGATGTCCGCGACCACTTTGTGAAGGCCGCCGCGGCCGCCGCGGCTGCGGCGCCGACCTCTGCTGATCCCGAAAGTGGAACCTGGTCGATCACCTCGCCGGTGGCCGGGTTGAACACCGGCAGCGTGGAGACAGCGGTTTCAGGTTCCTGCCATCGGGATCCGATCAGGTTCGCGATCATCCTGCCGTCAGGCTACCGAATGTCGATGTGCAGGTCGAGTGCTGGGGCACCGTCCTGCTTTCCAACCACGATCAGCGCCGCTCCCTCGGCCGGTCCGATCGTCATGGTCGTGGAGTTGTTGATGAAGTTCTGGTTCCCGCCGAGCCTGCCCTCCGTGTACGCCGGCAGCGCCCGAAGGGCCTTGTCCTTGGCTCCCACCGAGCCGGCCACAGTCACGTTGCTCGACGTGAGCGGGACGCGGATCGAGATACCGATCCCGATGCCCGCATTGAAGATCGCGAGCAGGATGCCCACCGTAAGCACGAAGAAAAAGCCACCGCAGCCGCAGCCGCAGCCCCGGTTGCGGTAGTGGCCCCCGGATCCGGTACGGCGCTCATCCATGCCCGAAGTCATTTTGGCCCCTCAGCTAACCTCAGGGTGAGGAGGTCGCGACCATGTCAGGAAAAGAAGTGTCAGAGGCCTGGGATCGCTTTCAGGACGACATGCGGTCGGTTGCCGACGAGCTGCGCCGCCACTACAAGGACGGCGACGAGCAGAAGAAGACGGCTGAGATCAACCGCTCGCTGCGTCAGCTGGGCGATGCGGCCGAGCAGTTCTTCAGCTCGCTGGACGTCGCCACTCGCGACCCCGAGGTGCGGGCCACGACCAAGCGCGCAGCGCGTTCTTTCGGCTCGGCATTGCGGGAGACATTTCGCGACGTGAGCTCAGAGGTCGAACGAGCGTTCAAGGAGCCGGCCGAGAAGTAGGACGCCCAGCCGCGGCGGCGAATCTCACCTGGGAGCAGGTCATCGGCAGGCGCCTGCAGCGGCATCACCTTCTGGGCGCGGCCGACGCAGCCCGGATGGTCGATGTGGCGGCGGACATCTGCGGTGTTCACGCGCAGGTCGCCGCCAGCTCTGAG
>Ga0066699_10000807_pt1 | contig 10008 bp, 11 predicted proteins | sample GraSoiAngelo_148_FD_66455 | JGI IMG/M metagenome (GOLD analysis project Ga0066699, IMG submission 66455) | Grasslands soil microbial communities from the Angelo Coastal Reserve, California, USA - 14_1009_09_20cm | ecosystem: Environmental > Terrestrial > Soil > Grasslands | place: USA... | reverse complement strand
CCTAAGAAGTAGATACGCCGTTGTTTCGTCACTGCCTCCTGCGCTATGCTGCGCACCTCATCTTCTCGGGCCAGAATTTTTTCCATGAGTGCAGGCAAATGTTGAAGTCCTTGTTCCAGGAGTTGCGCCTGCTCAGCATTTCCAAGTTTTGCTGCCAGGCGGGCAGCAACCTGGCCCAGACGTGTCAAAGCGCCGGTATAGCTTATAGAATGTGTAGAAGAAGGGTCCTGTTCTACCGTCTCAATCACTATATCAGGCTCTTGCATCTTAGAGCTTTTACCGGTAATGCCAATCGTCAGTACCTTTGCATCCAGGGCGCGTTGTACCGCCTGGTTGCCATGAAGCTTGCTGCCCCGGTGACTAATAACAATCACTCCATCATCTGAGCGCAAGGGACGGGGATAATTGACGAATTCAAACGATCTCACCGCCCAGGCATCTGCGCCTACCCGGCGCAGCAAATATTCGCCGACTATAGCTGCGTGGAAGCTTGTACCGATCCCTGCTAGCAAGATCCGATTGACCTGCGCCAGTTTCTCCGCCGCCCGCGTGGGACCATCCCAATCTGTCAGGAGCTGGCGCACCATTTCAGGTTGCGCATGAATTGAACGATACAATCCTGTAGTTTCGATTGTCATCTGAAAAAGATACCTCCATATAGATATTTGTCTGATTAGTGTAACTCATTTCAAAGAGGATGAACACAGCCAAGGCCAGTTCGAGGTGCAGCCAAAGAGGCTATGCTATCTCTCAGGTGATAAATTTGACCATTGACAGCTTCCTATAAATCTTGCTAGAATCAAACAGGTTTCTTCTTGTATCACCGCAAAATTTTAGATCCCAGGCATTACACTTGCTCACAGACTCTCGCATGTAGGGAATTGAGAGGTTTTCTAGCATGACAACGACCAGGGGACAACACCTAATCGGTAAAGTGCTAGGCTCATGCGTCATAGAAAGATTATTGGGCTATGGAGGAACCAGTGCCGTATTCCTGGCCCAACAGCACACACCTGAGCAGAAAGTCGCTATAAAAGTTTTTCTGCCACGTTCCCATTTGAACGCGCAGATGCAGAAAGATTATTATAGCCGTTTCTTGCTCGAGGCGGAGGCTGCCAGCCGGTTAGATCACCCAAATATTCTACCAATCTACTCCTATGGCGAACAGGACGGATTACCTTATATCATCATGCCCTATATGCCTGGAGGCACCTTAAGCGAGTATGTGGCCAGTAATGGTTGCCTGACCCTGCGTGAGGCACAATGGTATCTTGAACAGATCGCGGCAGCGCTAGATTATGCGCATCAGCACGGATGTGTACATTGTGATGTAAAACCGGCTAATATCCTGCTGGATAGCGATGGTAGCGTCGCTCTCTCCGACTTCGGCATTGCTCACATGATGCGTAGAGACATTATTGCTGATCAGTCTCCTACCAAGTCTCCGGGAACGCTGATGGGAACACCCGACTACATCTCGCCGGAGCAAGCATTGGGCCAGCCACTAGATGGTCGCTCGGATATCTACTCACTGGGCATTACACTGTTCTATCTCCTGGTGGGGCGCCTGCCTTTTATTGCTGATTCTACCATTGCCGTTGCGCTCCTACAAGTGCATGAAAATCCCCCCGCGCTCGGTTTATTGCGAGGGGATATCACACCTTATACTGATAGCGTGATCCAGAAAGCTCTTGCTAAACGACCGGGAGACCGTTTCCAGACAGCGGGTGAGTTTAGTGTTGCCTTTGCTCAATCCATCCGTATCGCTGATCAACTCTATCAAATCGATCCCAACAACAATCTTTCTGATGGTATGAAGGCTACCTCTAGAAGCTTAAGTAGCGGCGCGAAACGTGCTCTTTCTACGTCAAAACCTGTTGTTCGTGTGAAACCAGAAGCGATACGTTCAGTCGATCTCCTGCGAGTCATCGTGGCCATTATTCTGTTCTTTGCCATAGCCGTCGGAGCGATAGCTGCAGGTGGGTTGATCACTTCTCACTTTAGCGACTCTCCAACTAAGACACACCTGCAGGTCGCTGTTCCAGCAAACGCGCTGTTTGACGATCTGTCGAATAGTTCTGACTGGCCAACAGGTGGTACCTTTTATTTCGCTGATCAGCAGTACCATATTCAAAATAAATCGGATCATAACGTTGCCCTGGCTCTCTACGCGAATCATCAATATGCCAACTTTCACCTCACGGTATCCATGTCTGAAATCCATGGCTCGTCGGATGGGGCCGATTACTATGGAGTTGCGTTTCGCGGAACTGCCGATCAATCTCATTACTACCTTTTTGAAGTCGTGGCATGGGGTGGGGGGCAGTACCAGTTCTCGCGCTACGATGGCGATGCACGCTGGAAGACACTGGCTGGTGGCCCAACCAATTTACTGCTGACTGGTATTGGTAAAAGAAACGCTATTTCTGTGGAGGCTGTCGGCGACACATTCAACTTTTTGATCAACGGGAAAGCAGTGGGACCTGCTATTACGGACTCTTCATCCGCGGCTCTCTCATCAGGAGAAGTTGGTTTCTCTGTGGAGGAGCAAGGTACCGAGATTGTATTCTCACACCTCTACATCAAAACCTCCAAAGCGTAAGCAGATCGATAATAGCTGCCAGTGTTGTCAACATTCTCATCACTCCTCATGGGAGGATAAGGACAGCCAATCCCTTTTGTCAAGCACAATCAAGGGAATTGACAATGTTTGCCCAACCCACTATACTGAAACGGGCCGAAAAAATAACTTTGCCGCCGCGTACTCGATTTCTACATGGCGTGCCAAGAGGAGGATAACTGAAACATGACATACGTAATAACTCAGCCTTGTATTGGTGTAAAGGACGCATCCTGTGTGGATGTATGCCCTGTAGACTGTATCCATCCTTCGCAGAACGAGGAGGAATTTGACACGGTTGAGCAGCTCTATATTAATCCTGATGAATGTATCGATTGCGGAGCTTGTGAGCCTGCATGTCCCGTGACTGCTATTTTTGAGGAATCCGCTACTCCAGACGAGTGGAAACACTTCATCAAGATTAACGCAGATTTTTTCAAGTAATATAGAGAAAAGTTAAGTTGTGACAAATTGTATGCGGGCCTGGCATCAAGCGGCGCCAGGCCCGCATACAATTTGTCATTCACCATCTTAGACTTTTTTCCTCTGCTGTGATATAATGCTGCTTGCAAACGCAGTACACACACAACTTCTAAGGGAGCAGTCTCCTATGCCAATTACACGACGCAGACGCGCTAATCCGCCTGATCAACCAGAAAATAATAACAATCACCTTGCGGAACAAACGGAAAATGCAGCAGCATCGCTTGCTTCAGAGCGAGATTCTGCCGCATCCGCAGTTGAGGGAGAGGCTGCAGATACAGGAGTACCCAATACGGATCAAACTGTAACCTCATTTATGCCGCCAGTTCCTCCTACTCCTGTGAATGGTGCAGATCAGCAAAACTATACGCCTCCAATCGAAGGCGGTCGACGGACTTCTCGTGGCGAACTCTTTCGTCGCCCACCGCAGCAGCCGCCATCCCAGATACAGTCACTTGTGCCGAACGCAGCTAATGCGCCTTTATCTGCGCCCTTGCAGCCGCCAACACATGAGATCTCTCTGCCATTAGGGAATCTGCTGCATCTTGCGTATAACCCCGGTTATACTGGGGCTGAAGAGGCTCGTAGCGCCTTATTGCAGCAGTTAGAGAGTCAAAGCAAAGCGGGAGGGCGTGCTCGTTGCTGGAACTGTGGCTCTATTGCTATAGCCTATGATCGCTGGAACACGCGAAGTAAAACCTTTGGCGAAGTAGGGATTGCTTACTGCGAAATTTGTGGCGTTTGGAGTGTGCTCTAATATTTGTTGCATCTTGTGATACAGTCGGCTAGAACTGTTGCAGGAGGGCCAGGCATGATAGAGGGTCAGGGAGAACTTACACCTCGTCGCTGTCCACGTTGTGGTGGTCTTATGATTAAACCCGCTGGAAGCCTGTACTACTGGCATGCTGATTATAATCATCCGCCTTGTGATATAACGAATATAGTTGATCCCCCTTTAATTGTGCAAACTCTTGATGAGCCGGTTGAGCAGGATGAGCCACCGAAGAATAAACGTCAAAGGAAGTAACCGACTGAGACCGTACTTCTCAGCCTGGGGAAAATAACCGGCGGAATTGAAAATCAACCCGGATAAGGTAGCCGTTATTTCTATTCAGTCTCACGGAAGAGATCTTCTTTTCATCCGAAGAATGCAACCTTTCACCCTTATTTTGCGTAATCACAAGTGATAAAAACCCTCTGGTAAAGCTAGAGGTTTATAGTTTAAGCATGAGGTTTAGCATGTACAATCAAAGAAATAACGGACCGTTCGGCCGGAATAATGGCATGTTCGGTTCCTCTCGCTATCAATACCAGACCTTGCCATATGGGTATGAGGGGACACAGACGAGTGGTCTCATGAGTAAAGTCATGGGATTGCTGGCATTCTCCTTCCTTTTTGCTGCTCTCGGTACCTTAGTTGGCTTCTTCTTGAATATTAGCTTTGGCACCTATTGGATTATAGCCATTGCAGGTCTGGTCGTTCTCATCATTCTTCAATTCGTCATTCAGAGGCCAGGGCTGAATCTCTTTTTGCTCTACCTCTTTACCTTCCTGGAAGGGATGTCACTTGCTCCGCTCATTAGCTACTACCTGTCGAACGCAAGCAATATACTGGGCGAGGCTTTCCTGATAACTGCTGTTTCTGCGTTTGGATTAGGAGCGTATGCCTGGATCACAAAGCGCGATTTCTCGCGTCTAGGTGATTACCTTTTCTTTGGCCTTATTCTGCTCCTGGTGACTTCCCTGTTAGGCCTTTTCTTCGGCAGCTTTTTTCATACCACCCTCATTCAGTTGATCATCTCTCTCTTTGGCATAGCTCTCTTTTCTGGCTTTGTCATTTTCAATGTCCAGCGTGCGAAATATGCGGCTGATACCATGCCTAACGCCATTGGTTTAACCATCTCCATTTTCCTTGCCGTACTCAACCTGTTTCTCTTCATTTTGGAACTGCTCTCCATTTTGCAGGGAGGTCGCCGCAGGTAGCTTAACCAGCATTGTATTCCTGTTTACCTTTCGTCAGATTTGAGCGTATAATAATGGAGAACCATTGGAATAATGATGCCTGTTGATTTGTTACACTAGGTAAAGGAACAGTATCTCAAGCTGCTTTAAACAAAGGCGTTAGATACATTTTCAGATAAGAAAGAGAGTGAGAACCTATCATATGGGTACGCATGCCAATCTTGTTCATGTCGGCGACCAGGATTTTGAGACAAAAGTCCTCAAATCAGATTCGCCAACTGTTGTTGATTTCTGGGCTGCATGGTGTGGCCCCTGTCGATCTATCGCCCCTTATTATGAATCATTGAGCGATGAATATCAGGGCAAAGTGCGTTTCGTTAAAGTGGATACAGACGAAAATCCAAACACTCCAACTCGCCTGGGTATCCAGGGAATTCCTACCTTTATCATCTTTAAAGGCGGTCAGGAAGTTGGCCGTGTCGTTGGTGCCGATCGCGCACGCCTAAAGAGAGAAATCGACCGCGTGGCAAGCAATTAATCATGCCAGTCCATCGACTGTGGAAATATATAGCGCATCATCTTGAGACGTCAGGATGATGCGCTATTTGCTATTCTCTCCCCTCTCGACTATTGATCTCACATGTGATATATTTTTCCCAATACATTTTGTTGTGTTATTTAGAGTTGTCTGGACATAAGGGAAACCGCATATGCCTACGTTAGAACGTACAAATCCTCTACCTCTCTATTATCAGCTCAAAGAAGTGCTGAAGCAACAGATCCGCTCTGGCCACCTCGCGCCTCATACGGCCATTCCATCCGAACCCGAACTTGTTGCAAACTACCATGTCAGTCGGGCCACCGTGCGCCAGGCTCTCTCAGAACTTGTCCATGAAGGGTTGCTTTATCGCCAGCATGGTAAGGGTACCTTCGTATGTGAGCCGCGCGTGCAACAAACACAAAGCGAACTGACTAGTTTAACGGAAGAGATTCAGCGTCGGGGAAAACGCCCTGGTGGTTTACTCCTCGTCAGTGAGCTGATCCGTGGGTCAGAAGCCGTGCGAAAACAGCTATCTTTGATAGATACCGAGCAGACTATTCGCTTAGAGCGCCTTCGTACAGCGAATGACATTCCCATTGCCTACGAAGTTGACTATTTACCCTACCCCCGTGCTGCAAGTATTTACCAGCGAGCAAAAGAGCTATCGGATGGTTCACTTTACAACCTCATGAATAGCGAAGGCCTCAATCCCTATATTGTAGAGCAGAAAATCAGGGTAGGCACTGCTACCGTGCGAGAAGCTGAACTGTTACGGATACCTCCTGGTGAAGCCGGGTTACACTTTACTTCAACTGCCTTTGACCTGACCGGATCACCAATCGAATACTCCGAAACATTTTTTCCAGGTACTCAATACGACTTTCACGTTACGCTGCGTGTCACGAAATAAAGAAAACGGGAAAATCCCAAAGCTGTGCTCCGGAGGCGAAAGGTCCTGAACAACGCATGAAAATACTGGTAGAAGCGCCGGGAGCATGCTATACTACCCAAGGACTAACAGCTTATTTTTCGAGTAGAAAGTATTCTTGGTCTGTGTAAGCAATTGTATCCATGATAAATGAGACATATTAGAGGAGGAAAGAAAAACATATGGATGAGATGCAACAACCAGAAATCAACAATACCAATGGAACCCTGCAACAGGCGAGTAATCCTGAGGAGCAAGCCTGGACAGACAAGGGCAACGCAGCAGCCCAAAGCGGAGATTTTGAGAGTGCCGCTGAAGCTTTTGAGCAGGCAGTATTAATCAGCCCCGACGACGCGAGGGCACGCTATAACCTTGCATTGGCCCAGCAATATCTTGGAGACTCTGAACTTGCTATTGCTGGTTATCGCAGAGCTATTGACCTTGATCCCCAACTGCTCGACGCCTATGTCAACCTTGGCAACCTCTATGGAGAGCTGGGTTTGAACGAGGACTCGCTAGAGACATTTCAGCAAGCGCTGGAATTGAATCCTGAGAATGATGAGTTATACCTTAATGTCGGCGACGCCTATCGAACTCAGAACCTGTATCAGGACGCAATTCAAGCTTATCGACAGGCTCTTATTCTTAATCCCGAGAACCCCAACGCGCGGGATAACTTGCTCGATGTTCGTGAGCGTGTAAACGATCAGTTGCGCCGCCTGATGGAACAGGAGCGACGCATAGATGATGACCCAAGTAATGCATCTCGTTATGCCGAACTCGCCAGCCTCTATCTTGATATGCGTCGTTATGATGAAGCTCTCTCAATAGCAAATCAGATGCTGGCTCTCGATCCTGCAGGTCGTACCGGCTATGATATGCTCGCAGCCGTCTATGAGCAAATGGGTGAGCGTGACCAGGCAGCAGAAACTTATTCTCGAATCGTCGAATTGTCACCCAATGATGCCGATGCCTGGGAACACCTGGGAACATGGAGAGCTCTACAAGGAAATGCCAATGATGCCATCGCTGCCTATAATCGTTCGCTAGAGCTTGATCCAGATCGCATTACCGCTCGTTTCAGCCTGGCAGAGACATACCTTGAAGCTGAACGCTTCGAAGAGGCTATGAACGCTTATCAAGCCCTTGTTCAACAAGGCGAGGAGCTGCAAAGTGATGACCTTGCTGCCGCCTATGCTGGCCTTGCCGACACCTACAATTCCCTCGAACGCTATGATGACGCTATCGCGACAGCAAAAACATTGCTGGAACAGTTTGAGGATGACCCTGAGGGGTATTACCAGCTTGCTACCGCCTATGATGCCCTTCATCGCTACGATGAAGCCATTGAAAACTATCAGAATGCCATTGATAGTGATCCCCTCAATGCCGACTACTACAACGACCTGGCCGATACATTCCGTGAAGTGAAACGCTATGATGAAGCTGTCGATTCAGCTCAACAGGCCATTGCCATGGATCCCTCTCTTATTATCGCCTATGAAACCCTTGCGCAGATCTATGATGAGATGGGTCGACCAGAAGATGCTGCGGCCACCAGAGAACAGGCTAATGCGCTTAGTCTGGTAACAGAATAGCATAGCTGATCCGATAGAAAGAGAAAGCTGGTATCTACAAAGGTACCAGCTTTCTTGTATGAAAAGTACCTACGCCTGTTTCTCTTCTACCGTATCCGCGAATATCTTCAGATCATCCAGCCGTTGTTGTATATGGTCATAAAGCAGATCGCGATTGAGCGTACTGGGATCATGCACCAGCGCGTCACGCAGGTTCGTCAGAACTTCCAGGCGGTACGCAAGGGTTTGTGGAATGATTTTCTGTGCAGCTACAATACTCAACAGTTCATGATACCCCTCAGGACGGCGCAGTCCAAAAGAGGCTACCAGGGTTCCGCAGATTTGCAAGCAGGCCTCAATGGCCAGCTGTAAATATCGTTCTGCCAGGCCGTAGATACGATAGTCGGAAGTAAACTCTTCGCGTTTCGTTTCTCCCAGGCTGCGGAGAATAGTTACCGCTTCGCGCAGTTGTATCAGGTGTCGTTCGATCAGCTCTTTATCAATAGGTAGCACCTGGCCATAGAGGCGGCGGCTCAATGCCTGGTTCTGAATCTCGTCGAACTTTTTGAAATCCAGATAATCCATTACCGCCTTCGTCTCAAATAAGACGCGCTGCTTGTCATCCCGGCTGAACAGAATCTGACCGTACTTAATGACCTGCAGTTTGAGCAACAAGGAAGCCTGGTTCAAAATCACCACATCGATGCTTTCGGATTCAAGTCTTTTAGCCAGTTCGCTAAAGAAGTAAAGCTGGTAATCAAGAAACTGATCCGACTTGATCTGGTCCATCAACAGGATCGCGATATCCACATCACTAAGGTGACCAAAAGAGGTACGATTTGAAAGAGAGCCAGCAAGATAGGCAGCATTGACGGGACTTTGTGTGAAGAGTTGGTTGAGTCGAGATTGCTTTTCGAATAGGTTCATCCACAACCTCCAGGGGAAAAGGAGTAAAGGAGGTCTAATCCTTTCAAGGAGCGAGAAACTTTCCCGTATCCCTCCCCTTTCAGGGAAAAGGAACAACCACTATTACATGATGTAACTATACCATATTAAACGCTAACCTTCTACCCATTCTTCACCATCGGTGGCGACTTCTTTCTTCCATATGGGGACGGTAGCCTTCAGCGTATCGATAATATAGCGGCAGGCATCAAAAGCCTCTGCACGGTGTGGTGTAGCCACCACAATAACTACGCTCGCCTCGCCAATCTCTAAGCGACCATAGCGATGCGCCACAGCGACACGTTCTACTCCCCAGCGTCGTTCAGCCTCGGCCACTATCGCCCGAATCTGCTGTTCGGCCATCTCTGGATAGACATCATACTCGAGGTAGCGCACCTGTTTGCCTCGTGCAGTATCGCGTACTACCCCTTCAAAGGTGACAATGCCCCCCGCGCTCGCATGTGCAACGGACGCGATGAGGGCATTTCTATCCAGGGGTTCGCGGGTAATTTGAATTATTGGATTCATAACAAAGCCTACTCCTGCGTTCAACCACCGCCCATGGGGGGGATAAACACCAGCTCATCATCCTCGTGCAAATGAGTTTCTGCCGCCACGTAGCCTCGGTTGACTGCACATACTGATCGTTCCATGATTGGCTGCAGCCGCGGATAGCGATCCAACAGCATCTCACGAACTTTCGCGATTGTCGTGCCTTCCTGAACCACCAGTATTTCCTCATTCAGACCCGTAATCTCACGGAATGAGGCAAAATAACGAATACGTATCTTCATAGGAAAAGTATAGCATAAATTCTGTACAAGAGGAGTGGAAGCTAGCTCTACTCTGGCCAACACCCCTTCTCCCTCAGCAGCTTCTCAATATACGGTGTCACCCCCCAGAAAGCCTTCAACTCTTCATATTCCTGCAAGAAATGAGAATCGCCCGGTTT
>Ga0066699_10000805_pt1 | contig 10014 bp, 9 predicted proteins | sample GraSoiAngelo_148_FD_66455 | JGI IMG/M metagenome (GOLD analysis project Ga0066699, IMG submission 66455) | Grasslands soil microbial communities from the Angelo Coastal Reserve, California, USA - 14_1009_09_20cm | ecosystem: Environmental > Terrestrial > Soil > Grasslands | place: USA... | reverse complement strand
CAACGCGATGGGCAAGCTCGAGGCGCACACGCGCGTGCACGCCGTGGCGATCGCGCTCCGGAACGGCGAGATCTAGTGTCGCCGCAGCAGGCGGCCTAACATCCCCTGCCGCTCACCGGCCGGGCGCTGGCTGCGCATGTACTCGTCGCGGGTGGGCAGCCGTCCGGCGCGGCGCGCCCACAGGACGCATTCGGAGTGCGCGTGCCGGCGCCGGCTCGAGTCGCCCTCCGGGACGAGCAGCATGTGCTCGCTGAGCGCGGGTAGGAAGCTGCCGCAGATCGGGCAGGTGTAGGTCGCGGGCTTGCGGTTCTGCGCCCGCCGGATCGACCACCAGGCCGCGGGCTCGAGGCGGCCGGATCGCGCGCGACGCGTCAGCTCGCGCCGGCTGGACGCGTGTCGACGGGCTGCGTCTCCCGGCGCTTGTCGTAGCTCTGGCGCGCGAGCAGGGCCCACCCGCCGAAGTAGACAAGGAGGAGGACCACGGCGGCCGCGGCCGGCCCGATCAGCAGCCACACGACCACCGCAGCGATGAACGCGGCGATGACGGCGCGGGTGATCACCTGCAGGTCGAGCACGTGCCAGAGCGCGGGACGCTCCCTTACCGCGGTCTCGAGCCTCTGGTTGAGTTCTTCTCGCCTCATACCAAAGCTGTTTCCGCGGTCCGGTCGGCGCAAACACGGCAGCAGAGCGGTCTTTAGGCTGCCCTTGGCGCCACGCCGCTAGCTTTGCCCGCCGTGCGCGTGCGCCGAAGCCGATCGAGGTCGCTGCTCGCGATCCTGGTACCGGCGGCCGTGGTCGTGGCCCTACTGCTGTTGACCGGCGGCGGGGGCTCGATCTCGGGCCGCGGCAGCGGCCCGCCCGGAAGTCCGGTGGCTGCGTTCATCGACCAGCTCGCGGCGCCGTGGCCCACGGTGCAGCGGCCGCAAGGAGGTCACAACCAGGGCCAGTACCACGAGCCGGTGAGCGGCGGCACCCGCTACGGCGACTCCCTCGAGGGCTACACCGAGATCGTCACCGGATTGCGCACGCACCGGCCGTCGCTGATCCGGTCGGGGCTGCTCGCGCTGCGGTTCGCGGTCGGCCGAGCGCCGCTGCGCGCCCGGCCGAGCGTGTTCGAGAACCTCTCCGTCGCGGCGGCGTACAACCTCGGGCGCACGCACTTCCCCAACGATCCGCTGTTCGTCTCCCAGCGCGGCCGATGGGAGGCGTTCCTGCGCCAGGTGAAGCTGATCAAGCTGCCGGCGACGACGTACTTCGGGAACCATTGGCTGGTGGAGGCGGTGGAGGTCCAGGAGCTGCTGCGCACCGGCCTTCGGTCCAGCGAGAAGCTCGCGGTCCTCGGCGGCCAGCGCGCCTACGCCGCGCAGCTCAGCACCGACCTGATCAACAAGCGGATCCCGGCGATGGCGCGGGCCGGATCGGTCTCCTCGCCCATCGGACCGGCGTTCGTGCTGTCCGATCCTCCGGACAACCCGCTCGTCTACCAGGGCCTGTCGTTCGGGTTCTACGCGCGCGCGATCCAGATGCTCGGCGACCGCGCGTCGCCGGCCGCGCGGCAGACGCTCGTGAAGATCGCCCGCGCGTCGCTGCTCCTGACCGCGCCGGACGGCGACCTGGCGTACTTCGGGCGCAACCAGGAGGAGTGCTGGGGGCTCGCTGCCACCGCGCTCGGGGCGTGGGAGGCCGCCTCCCTGCACGAGGCCAGGCCGGAGCTCGACGAGCAGCTCCGCGCGCTCGCCGAGCGTGCCGTCAGGCGGCTGCGGACGGCCTACCGCGTCGGCCCCTACGGCCTCTACTACACACCGATCGTGAGGAAGGATCCGCGGCACGCCCTCCGCGCGCTCGACCCGGGCGCGGGTGGGCCGTCGTTCGCCGGCATGGTGCAGTTGATGCTGGAGTGGGCCTACCCGGTCGCCATCCCGGCTCCGAGGGGCGCCACGATTCCCGCCGATCACCCGCTGCACGCGAAGCTGTCGCACGGCGAGAGCCGCGTGGTGGTCGTGCGCCGCGGGCGCTTCTGGTACGCGGTCCGTCCGAGCACGAGCGGCAAGCATCCCGATGACATCCGCGCGGACTTTGGGCTGGTCGCCTTCAAGGTGCGCGAGGCCCGCGACCGGTGGCACGATGTGCTGCACCTGCGCCCGTTCACGCGCGGCGGCCCGCCGAACAGCGCCGGTCCGCTGCTGCGCACCGGCGGTCTGCTCGGGCTCCCGTTCGCGTCTGCGGTGAGCGTGGGCCCGAGCGGAACGGTGGCGATGTCGATCGCCTGGCGCGGGCACCCCACGCCGGTGAAGTACGCGGTGGCGAGGAATCCGGCCGGCCACCGGATCAAGGCGCTCGGCTACCGCCCCGGGCCGGTCTACCGGAGCGGGGTGCCGCTCACCTACAGCCCGACCCCCTGCGGCGTCCGTCTGTCGGTGATAGCACGAGCGGGCGACACGATCGAGTACTCCGTGTTCCTCTCCGGCTCCCACGCGCGGACCGGCCGGTTCGCGGTGGCGGACCACCTCTCGCACACCACGTTCAACCGGCCCGCGCGTGTCTCGCTCGAGGGGCCCTACTACTCCGCGGTCGAATCGGGTCTGGTACGCGCGCGGCTCACGTTCGCCAACCTCCCCGCGGGACCGCTCGTGATCACCACCTGCGCGCGGATCTAGGCAATCCGTCTACCGAACCGCGCCGAGAACGGGCGCGGCGGCTCGGTGCGCCTAAGCTGGATCCAGCGCAACCTGGGAAAGCGTTGACGGACGAATTCGAGGAGCGGATGAGCGTCGACCCCGCGCTCGGCAGCCCGAGCCGGTTCGGCACGCTGGAGAAGCGCCTGCTCTCGCTGGTGATCCGTCCCGGCGCCGCCGGCGGGGTCGTTTCGCCGGAGCTCCTGCAGCGGCTTCTGGCGATCCTCTACGTCTCCGGGGCGACGATCGGGGTGGTGTCGATGGCCTTCCCGCAGCCGCCGGGGACGAGCGTTCCCGGCCTGTTCGCGCTGTACGGCACCGCGTACCTGGTCGGCGCGCTTCTCTTCCTCGGCCGCGGCCGGCTGCCCACGTGGTCCGCGGACGTCGCCCTTGCGTTCGGCACCGTCCTGGTCACCCTCGCGATCCACTTCACGCAGGCGCGCACCGGCGTGTACTCGATGTTCTACGTGTGGGTGAGCATCAGCGCGTTCTACTTCCTGCGCTGGGACCAGGCGCTGTTGCAGATCGCGCTGGTGGCGGCCGCCTTCGGCGGCGTGCTTGGCTGGGAGAACCCCGCCGCCCCTGGCGAGGAGTGGGTGATCACGGTCGGGACGGTCGCGGTCGCGGGGCTGCTCGTGGGCCTCTTGAGGCGCGGCGTGGAACGGCTGATCGCCGATCTCGCCGAGGCCGCACGCACCGACCATGCGCGGCTCTATGCGGCGGAGCGGGCCGCGCGCGTGGAGGCCGATCGCGCCACCGAGTCGCTCCGCCGGCTCCAGCAGGTGACCGATGTCGCACTGAGCCACCTCAAGCTCGACGAGCTGCTCGGCGAGCTGCTCGGCCGGGTTGGCGAGGTCCTGTCGGTGGACACCGCCGCGATCCTGCTTCTCGAGGACGACAACCGCCTGGTGGTGCGCGCCGCGAAGGGCATCGACGAGCGGACATGGCGGGGCCTGCGGATCCGTGTGGGCGAGGGGTTCGGCGGCCGGGTCGCCGGGGAGCGGCGATTGCTTGTGGTAAGCGGCGACGACGCGAGCGATGTCGCGAGCCCCGCCCTGCGCGAGCTCGGTCTCGCGGCCCTCATGGGGGTCCCCCTGATGACCGAGGGCCGCGTGATCGGCGTGATGCACGTGGGGTCCTTCAGCGAGCGGACGTTCACGGACGAGGAGAAGCGCCTGCTCAGCCTCGTCGCGGACCGCGCCGCGCTGGCGATCGACCACGCCCGCCTCTACGAGCACGAGCACGGCATCGCAGAGACCCTTCAGAGGAGCCTGCTGCCTATGTCGCTACCCACCGTGCCGGGTGTGACCGTGGCCGCGCGCTACCTGCCAGCGCGCGCTGAGGCCCAGGTGGGCGGCGACTGGTACGACGTGGTCCCGCTCGACGACGGGGGGCTCGCGCTCACGATCGGCGACGTCTCGGGGCACGGCGTGGAGGCGGCATCGTTGATGGGCCGCCTGCGCGACGCCCTGCGCACCGCGGCGCTCGAGGGCGAGGAAGTTTCGGCCGCGGCAGAGCGCGTGGACCGCCTGGTGCAGAGCGACCGCGCGCCCGGCGACGCGATCGCCACGGTGATCTTCGCGCTGATCGGGCCCGACGGAGCGGACCTGCACTTCACGAGCGCAGGCCATCCGCCGCCGCTCGTCGTCGGCCCGAACGACCGCGTGGAATTTCTGCACGGTGGGCTCGCCACACCACTCGGCGTCACCCACAACGGACCGCGTCCGGCGGCGTCGGCGCGCCTCGAACCGGGATCGCTCCTCCTCCTCTACACGGACGGGCTGGTGGAGCGCCGGAAGTCGAACATCGCCGACGGGCTGGACCGACTCGCGCGCGCCGCGCGCACCGCGAAACGGGATCCGGAGGCGTTCTGCGACGCCGTCGTGGAGCAGATGCTCGGCAGCGAGGGACCCGCTGACGACGTCGCATTGCTTGCGGTAGCGACCAAGCACGCGTAGATTCAAGGCTTGACAGGGCCCGCGGTGGCCGATTACGGTCGGTCAGTAGTAGTACCGCGGTGAGGGGAAGCGGCCAGGGACGGGCCGCCAACCACAGCCCGAGGGGAGAGAAAAGCGCCGCCCGCGTGGGCGGCGCTTTCTCTGCGATGTCCGGCCGCTATCCGGTCGCCACGGCGGGCTCGAGCGACGCCGCCCGGCAGCGGGCCTCGACCACCGCGCGCTGCTCGTCCACGGGTCGCGCCGATGCGCCCGGCTCGTCACCTTCGAGCTCCACGACCTGGCCCGAGCGGAGACGGATGCGCACGCGGCACGGGAACGTCATCCGCAGCCTGCTGGTGTCGAGCCCGCTCAGGCCGCGAGCGGACCCGGCCCGGAGGAGCGCGCGCACCTCACGCCGCAGGCCCGGGTGCCGCGCGAGCTCGCCGAGCTCGCGCAACGGGAGCGCCGCCTCGCTCATGCCCAGCTCGCGCATCCGCATGAGCACGCGCGGCCAGGCGCGCGCGGGCACGTCGCGGACTGACGCGCCCGCGTCGACCACGCCGCGTGCCGTGGCGAGCGTCAGCGCCCAGTCGTGCCGCACGCGCACTCGGGCCGCTAGCTCGCGCACCTCGACAGCGTGGCGGGCGAGCCAGTCGTCGGAGAGCTCCTCGTGCGTCAGCCGACCGGCGATCAGCGCGATCGCCACGCTCCTCGCGGTCGAGAAGTTCACCCCCACGGGCGTGAGGCCTCCCTCGCGTCCAAGCCGCTCCATCGTCACGGTGAGGTAGCCCGCGTCGACGACGGCCTCCTCCACCTCCTGCGGTGCGACCCCGGAGCGGAGCGCGGCCTCGACGGCGGGCTGCAGGTACGCGCAGCCCGGAAACGGCTTGAAGGCGAGCGTGTCGGTGAGCCATACGCGGCCGAGCTCGCCCAGCATCGCGGGCCGGGGCGCAAACGAGAGATGGCGGAGCAACCCGCGCGAGCTGTCGACGACGTCGAGCGGCCCATCCACGCCCTCAGCCGCGAGCATCGCGGCGCGAGCGCCCTGCACTGCGGGCTCGGCGGCGGTCAGCAGCTTCGTCGGCGGGCCCATGAAGCCCGGCCACATGCCATACGGCGGCTGGTAGAGCGCGATGGCCAGCGCGTGGCCGAGTCGCTCGCCGTCCAGGCCGAGCCCGATACCCGCGGCGACTGCTCCCGACGCGCAGTGGATCGATGACCAGAACTGCCCGTTGTGGGGACCGATCAGGAGCGCCGCGCCCAGCCGCCCGGCGACCTCGTTGGCCGCGACCTGCGCGCCCAGTGCGCGCTCCTCGTCGCCCGGGGCGAATGCGCGCGAGGCCCATACCGACGAATGGCCGGTGTGGCCCATGTAGAGGTAGTCGTCCCAGTCGTGCGCTATCGACGCCGCCGCCCCGGCGAAGACCTCGCCGAGTGGACCGGCGGGCGCGACCGCCGCGAACGGGCGCGCGGCCTGCTCACCGGCCGCCGCGGCCGAAAGCATCGAGAGCCGCTGGATCCGCGCGCGCTCGAGCACGCGCTCGGGCACGTCGGCTACCGACAGTGACGCCGCCCAGCTGCCGGCCTGCTCGCAGAAGGTCAACGCTCGGCCACTCCGGCGGGTTGGGCGGCGGCGTGGCGCGCGGCGAAGACAACGATCGTGCGTGCCACGAGCTCGGGGTCGTCGACCATCGCCGCGTGGCCAACGCCGGGAAGCTCGACGACCTCCGCGTGCGGGATGGCCTTGACGATCCGCTCGCCGTAGCGGGGTTGGGGAAGGATGTAGTCGGTCTCCGGGAAGGCGAGCAGCACCGGGCACGTGATCTCGTGGAGGTTCTCGGCACCCGGCGCCGTCAGCGCCCAGGCCAAGCCCTCGAGCAGGCCCGGCGCGCCGACCGCCGCGATCATGTACTCGAAGTCGTCCGGGCTTATCCGCTCGGGGTGCGCGAAGTGGTGCCAGGCCGCCAGGCGGCGCAGCCTTGGCCGGCCCGCGACGAGGTGCGCGAAGCGGCCGAGCAGCCGCGACCCGGTCAGCAGCGTGCGGTAGATCCACACGACCCTGCGCACCTCGCGGCTGCCCCTCTCCCAGCCGCCCGCTGGGGCGATCGCCACCACTGAGCGCGCGCGACCGCGGCGGCCGAGCTCGAGGGCGACCCATCCGCCTAGGGAGCCGCCGGCCACGTGAGCCGTATCGAATCCAGCCTCGTCCATGTCGGCCTCCACGGCAGCGACGAGTGCCTCGAGCGTCGCGCCGCCCCGCCTGATCTCCGGCCCGCCGAAGTGCCCGGCCAGCGTCACCGCCAGCACATCGTGGTGCGGCTCGAGCAGCGGGATCGTGGTGCGCCACAGCCGTGGCGTCCCCCCGCCCCCATGGACGAGAACGAGCGGCTCGCCGGACCCGCCGCGGTACGTGGACGGGTTATCCGGTTCGATTGCGGCGGCTCTGGCCATCGGGCGCCCCGAACAAGGTTACGGACCCGCCGTGCGCCGGTAGACGAGCACCGAGAGCGTTCCGCGGCGCCACGACTCGGCGACCCGTAACCCGCGCAGGCCGGCCAGCCTCAGCGGGCCGGTGAGCGCCCCCACTCGCGGAACAACGACGAAGATGTGGCCGCGGGCCCTGGCGCGGGCGAAGGTCGCGGCGGTCCCGCGGTGGCCGAACCGGGCGAACTCGAACCGCCGGGGGAGCACCGGGCGAAGCGGGCTCAGCGGGGTGACGACGTCGATCGAGATCTCCAGCACCGCGTCACCGGGGCGGGCGTGGGACTCGATGTAGGCGGCCGCGTCCCGATACGGCGGGCGCCCGTAGTCCGGGTCGAAGGTCTTCACCGCGCCCACGATGAGCACCCCGAGGAGCCCGGCCGCCAGCGCCACGCCGAGGCTCCGGCCGGCACGACTTGTCGTGGTGCCGAGGAGCAGCGCCGCGGCGGGTAGCGAGGGGATCAGATTTCGCGGCAGGAAGATGCTCTCCGACCCGAGGCTGTAGGCGATCGAGCCCACCGGCGTGGCCAGTGCAAGCACCGCGAGCAGCTCGACTGCGTTGGACTGCGCCCGAGCCCGTCCACGGCTCAGGGCCACGGCAACGGCCGCGCCGCCTGCGACGAGGAAGATCGCCGTGGCGGCGCGGCCTGGGACCCCCGCGAGCGGGAACAGCGGATCTCCCGGCATCACCTTGAGCAAGCCGCGCCCGACACTCTCCGCCGTGAGCGGATAAGCATGCGCGATCCGGACTGCCGCGCTGTCCTGCCGCTGCACCAGGAACGACGGAATCCAGGGCGCGTACCCGATCACGACCGCCAGGTAAGCCAGTCCGAGCTCCCGCAGCCGGTCGCGGTGGAGCCAGGCCGCCCACGCACCCTGCGCCACCACCACGAACACTCCTACGTAGTGCGTGTAAACGACGGCGAGCGTGAGGAGCGCGAAGAGCGCCCACCGGCTGCGGCTTGGCCTGTCCAGGGCCCGCACGAGCGCCAGCGTCGAAAGCACCGCCAGCAGGCCGAGGGTCGCGTAGGCACGCCCCTCGACCCCGTAGAAGATCGAGAACGGCGCGATCGCCACGACGGCCGCCCCAAGCAGCGCGGCGCGGTCGCCGACCGTCCGGAGGCCGAGCGCGAACGTCGCCGGCACCATCGCGGTCCCGGCCACGAGCGACGGGATCCGGATCCAGACGGTCGGATCGCCGACCTTCGCCGTGGCCCAGGCCAGCACGAAGTGGAGTGGCGGCGTGCTTTCGGTGTCGTGAACCAGCCGGAACACGCGCCCGAGCCCGCTGTGCGCGACGATCCGGTAGAGGAACAGCTCGTCCCCGAACAGGCTCTGGTCGAGCTGGGCGAGGCGGATGGCGAACGCCAGCGCGGTGAGCCCGGCGACCGCCGCCCAGGTGCCCCTGCTCATCGCGGCAGCGTAATGCCGCCGGGCCCAGCCGCCACAATTCCCCTGTGCGCATCTCCGCCAAGGCCGACTACGCGGTGCGGGCCGCCCTCGAGCTGGCCGCGGCCGAGGATCCGCCGGTGAAGGCCGAGAGTGTCGCCGCCGCGCAGGGGATCCCGCTGAAGTTCCTCGAGAACATCCTCGTGGACCTCCGCCACGGCGGCATCATCACGAGCCAGCGCGGTCCCGAGGGTGGCTACCGGCTGGATCGCCCCGCGGACGAGATCACGCTCGCCGAGGTCATCCGCGAGGTGGACGGCCCGCTGGCCAGCATCCACGGCGACCGCCCGGAGGCCACCGAGTACCGGGGCGCGGCGGAGGAGCTCCAGACCGTATGGGTCGCGCTTCGCGCGAGCATGCGCTCGGTCCTCGAGGGCGTCACGCTCGCGGACGTGGTTGAGCGCCGCGTGCCGGCCGAGGTGCTACGGCTCGCGCGCGAGCCCGACGCTTGGATGCGCCGCTGATGCGCCGTTGCCGGACGCGAGCTCGCCCACGGGCCGCACGTGCAGGATCTGGCCCTCGGCCAGCTCGAGCTGCTCGGCCTCGGCGCGGGTCAGCTGGGCCCAGAGGTCCGCGCCGTCCCCGGAGGTGAGCTCCACACGCACCTCGAAGCCGAGGTGGATCACCCGCTCGACCATCGCCTGGACGCTGCCGGGAACGGGATCGAGCGTCACTTCCAGGTCGTGCGGCCGCATGACCGCGTCGTGGAGGTGCGTGACCGGGCCCACGAACCCCATCACGAAGTCGCTCGCCGGCCGCTCGTAGATGTCGCGCGGCGAGCCGACCTGCTCGATCCGGCCCTCGTGCATCACAACGATCTCCTCGGCCACCTCCATGGCCTCCTCCTGGTCGTGCGTCACGAACAGGGTGGTCACGTGCATCTCGTTGTGGAGACGGCGGAGCCAGGCGCGGAGCTCCTTGCGGACGGTGGCGTCGAGCGCGCCGAACGGCTCGTCGAGCAGCAGCACGCTGGGACGGACCGCGAGCGCGCGCGCCAGCGACATCCGCTGACGCTGACCGCCCGACAGCTGCGCCGGGAGACGGCCGGCGTAGCCGTCCAGGTGCACGAGCGCGAGCAGCTCCCGCACCCGCTCCTCGATCTCCGCCTTGGCCATCTTCCGCACGGTCAGGCCGAACGCGATGTTGTCGCGGACCGTCATGTGCCTGAACGCGGCGTAGTGCTGGAACACGAATCCCACGCCGCGATCGCGCGTCGGTGCGTCGGTGCAGTCGTCGCCGTCGATCAGCACCCGTCCGGTATCTGCGTGCTCGAGCCCCGCGATCGTTCGCAGCAGCGTGGACTTGCCGCTGCCGCTCGGGCCGAGCAGCGCCGTGAGCGCGCCCGACTGGACCTCGAGCGAGACGCCATCGAGCGCGGTGAACTCGCCGAAGCGCTTGGTCACGTCCCTTACGACGATGCCCACGCCACGTCCCCCCTTCTTCGCCTGAGCAGGGTCATCGAGGCGAGCACC
>Ga0066699_10000804_pt1 | contig 10016 bp, 8 predicted proteins | sample GraSoiAngelo_148_FD_66455 | JGI IMG/M metagenome (GOLD analysis project Ga0066699, IMG submission 66455) | Grasslands soil microbial communities from the Angelo Coastal Reserve, California, USA - 14_1009_09_20cm | ecosystem: Environmental > Terrestrial > Soil > Grasslands | place: USA... | reverse complement strand
GTCGTCACCGGCCTCGTGCCCGTACTCGTCGTTCACCGCCTTGAGACCGTCGACGTCGATGGCGAGGATGGCGAAGGGCACCCGGGGCAGGCTCTCGAGGCGGTCCTCGAAGCACCGGCGGTTGCGCAGCCCGGTGAGGTGGTCCGTCGAGGCGGCGTCGCGCTGGCGGGCGTAGCTGAGCGCGTTGGCGATCGCGAGCTCGGCGAGGTGGACGATGCCCCCGAGCCGCTGCAGCTCGGCGGCCTCGAAGGTCTGGCGGTGCCGTGCCGAGGCGGTGAGCATCCCGAAGGGCGCGCCCTCGACCATGATCGGCGCCACCGCCCACCCCTGCAGCCCGGCGTTGTGCACCGCGGTCGCGGTCGCGCTCGACATCGCCGTGGCCCCCATGTGGCCCGAGCCCACGCCGCCCTCGGCGAGGATCTCGGCGAGCCGCGGATGGCTCGCCAGCGGGTAGCGCGACCCGGTGAAGCGGGCGAGGCCCTCCTCGTCGTGCTGGGCGACGGAGACGAGGGTGCCCTCCTCGAGCCGCAGCAGGGTCGCGATGCAGGGTTGTGAGCCCGGCGGTGAGAGCATCACCGACGTCGCCCGCAGCACCTCGTCGAAGACGGCGTCGAGATCCAGGGTCGCGGCGAGGTTGCGGGCCACCTCCTGCATGAGGGTGAGCTCGCGAACCCGGAGGTGGTCGGCGCGGATCACCGCCCGGTGCTCGCGGAGCAGCAGCATCTGCCGGGTCAGCGCGAGCAGGGAGACGACGATGATCCCACCGCTGAGCAGCAGCAGGTCGCGGTGGCCGATCGCGGCCGCGCACCAGAGCACGATCAGCGGGCAGAGCGCGAGGTAGGGGACGACCGCCCGCCAGGACACGGTGCCGGGGACCACGTCCCTGCCGCCGGGGTGGGCGGTGTCGCGCCGCGGCGCGCCGACCAGGATCGTGTAGCAGGCTCCATACCCGACGCCGAGCACCCACTCCGGCGGCCCGCCATGGGCCAGGGTGACGATCTCGGCGAGCGAGACCAGGCTGAAGAGGCCGAGCGCGGCGACCATGAGCACCACCCCACCGCTGCGGCGGTGGGCGGGCAGGCGGTAGAGCAGCCAGACCCCGCCGGCGAAGAGCCCGACGTTCCCCGCCCAGGTCAGGACGCTGGCGACGGCGTGCTGGGTCCCGACCGCCCCGAGGGAGTCGACGACCACCGGGAGGCACGCGGCGAGCAGCGCCACCACCAGCATCCCCGCGTCGCAGAAGGTGGCGAGCCCGCTCTCGAACCCCTCCTCGTGGACCGCGCGGACGCAGAGGGCGGCGAGGAGGAACGGATAGGCGGCGAGGACCGCCACCACCGACACCGTGGCGACCGCGGGCGAGGTCCACACCCGGGAGAGGGCGGAGGCGGCGTAGCCCGCGGTGAGCAGCGCGAAGGCGAGGGTGAGCAGCCCCCAGAACCAGGACCGTCCCGCCCGCCAGGCGCCGGCGGCGCCGCCGGCGCAGAGCAGGATGATCCCGGCGTCGGCGACCTCGGTGACCCCGCGCGAGGGCAGGTCGCCGGCGTGCATGGACGCCAGCCAGCCCCCGACGGCGCAGGCGAGGAGCAGGACGACGGCCGCCCTCTCCCGGATCGCGCCCCCGGACAGGCGAGCCCCCAGCGTGCTCACGCGTGTCCCGGCGAAGCCACAGTCACGCCATCATGCGCGGCGATCCGCCGGGGTCCGCGGTCCGCACACCGAACCGTCGCCGGATGTCGGCGTCTTGTCACGCCCCGCAGGGTCAGCCGCGTACGTGTGGAAGCACCACCGCCGAGGGGTGGTCGGGATCGTGGTGGACCTCCTGGTGGGCGACCCTCCAGGACCTGCCCGTGCCCAGCGGCTCCCCGTCTCCGAGGTTGCGGGCGAAGCGGGGATGCGCCCCGCTCGACACCTGGACCCGCAGCCGGTGGCCACGGCGGAAGCGGTGGGCGGTCGGCCAGAGGTCGACGGTCACCCGCTGCGGAGCTCCGCCGGCGCCCCCGAACCGCCCCGGCCGCAGCCGGGCCAGCCCGTCGCAGATGTTCACCGAGCGCCCCGAGGGCTCGACGTCGCAGACGCGCACGAAGAAGTCGGTGTGCTCGCTGCTCGAGCGCACGTGGAGATCGGCGGTCACCGGCCCGACGACCTCGAGATCCCGGTCGAGGGCGGGGCTGGTGTAGACGAGCACGTCGGCGCGCGCCTCGAGCCGGCGGTTGTCCCGGGCACCGGCGTGGGGGCCGAGGACGATCCCGCCGACCGAGGGGGTCGGGTCCGCCGGGTCGTAGTCGTAGCGATCGGGCGGCGAGATCGCCGGCGGATGGGTGGCGAGGCCGCCGCCGCCGTGGAGGTGCCAGCGGGTCGCCGTCGCCGCCGGCGGCCAGTCGGGGAGGTCCCGCCACCGGCGCGCGCCCATGACGAAGATCCGCACCGGCGCCTCGCGCAGCCGGTCGGACCGGCCCCGGAGGTGGGCGTCGAACCAGGCCAGCGACTCGCGCAGCCCGACGCCGAGCACCGCGGGGTGGGCATGGGTCCAGGGACCGACGGTGAGCTGCGGATGCAGGCCCGCCGCCCGCATCGCGGTGTAGTCGGCGAGCTGCCGCGGCAGGAAGAGGTCGTACCAGCCGCCGAGCAGGCTCACCGGCGGGACCACCTCGGCGAGCCGCGGGCTGTGGTCGATGCCACCCCAGTAGGGATCCTCGATGTCGATGTGTTCCAGCCAGTCCTGGTAGAAACCGACGCGCCGCCCGATCAGGGCGCGGTCGAGGTCCATGAGCGGAAGGCCTGCGAACACCGGCGCGAGGGTGCGTCGCTGGCCGACCATGGAGGCGAGCACCCGCAGCGGTCTCCCCTCCTGGTGGTGGACGGTGTGCACCCAGCTGAGCACCGAGTCGAGCGAGAACGAGCCGTCGGGGTGGATGAGGCTGCGGAACTCCGAGGCGGTGACCTGCGGCGCGAGCGCCTTCAGCCAGGAGGGCGCGCCCGCGGCGACCGCCCACTGCACGAAGCCGAGATAGCTGGCGCCGGTCATGGCGACGCTGCCCCCGAACCAGGGCTGCTGCTCGAGCCACGCCAGGGTGTCCTCGCCGTCCTCCGCCTCGTGGCGGAAGGGATCGAAGTCGCCCTGCGAGCCGAACGTCCCGCGCGTGCTCTGCACCACGACCTGGTAGCCCCGCTCGGCGAGGGCGCGCGCGACCGGCCGCATGTACCGCCGGCGCCCGTACGGGCTGCGGATCAGGACGATGTGCGGGGTCGTGGGGTCGCGCGGATGCAGGCGGTCGGCGAGGAGCACGACGCCGTCGCGCATCGGGACCCGGAGGTCGGTCTCGACGGCGATGTCCTGGGATTCGGCGGGCGGAAGACCGCTGAGGCGGGCGAGCAGACGCGAGCTGACGGTCATGGGCGCCCGATGCTACCCGACACCCGTGACCGGGCCGCCTCGCCGAGCTAGAGTGGAGACGTGGCCCCGACGGTCGAGCTGCTCTGGTGGGAGGGGTGCCCGTCGACGGCCCGCACCCGCGCGCTCCTCGCCGAGCTGATGGCGGGCGCCGGGCTCGACCCCGAGGACCTCCGCGTCGCCGAGGTGGTGAGCGACGAGGACGCCGAGCGCCTCGCCTTCGTCGGCTCGCCGACGATCCGCATCGACGGCCGCGACGTCGTGCCGCCGTACCCCGACGAGCCGCCGGCGCTGAGCTGCCGCGTCTACCGCCTTCGCGACGGCCGGCCGTCGCCGGTCCCCGACCCCGACGACATCCGCGAGGCGCTCCGCGGAGCGCTCGGCGCGATGGAGCCCTCGCCCTGAGGAGAGGACGATGCCCGTGACCGGTTCGATCGCGATCGGTGATCTCGCGCCCGACTTCGAGCTCGTCGACACCGAGGGCGTCGCCCACCGCCTCGCCGTCGACGACCCGCCGGGCGCGACCGTGGTGGTGGTCACCTGCAACCACTGCCCCTACGCGCTCGCCTGGCACGACCGCCTGCTCGCCGTCGCCCGCGACTATGCGGGACGCGGCGTGCGCGCCCTCGCGGTGAACGCCAACGACGCCGACCGCTATCCCGCGGATTCCTACGAGGCGATGCAGCGCCGGGTCCGCGACGACGGCGGCTGGCCCCTCCCCTATCTCCACGACCCCACCCAGGCGATGGCCCGGGCCTGGGGCGCGCAGGTGACACCCGACGTGTATGTCCTGGACCGCGGGCTGCGGCTGCGCTACCGCGGGGCTCCCGACGCGGAGTACTCGGACCCCGGGCAGGACGCCCGCTGGCTGCGCGACGCGCTCGACGACCTCCTCGCCGGGCGGGAGGTGGGGCGCCCCGAGACCCGGCCGGTCGGCTGCAGCGTCAAGTGGCGGCCCCCGGGCTGAGACTGCGGGTTCCCGGCTCGGGCACCCCGAGGCATAGTGGGGGCATGACCCGCATCGAGCTCCCCGGGACCGGCGACCTCGAGGTCGTGCAGGTCCACACCCCCGGCCTCGGCGACAACAGCTACGTGCTCCGCTCCGGCGGCGAACTGGCCGTCGTCGATCCGCAGCGCGACCTCGACCGGATCGAGGCGGTGCTCCAGCAGCTCGGGGGCCGGCTCGTCGCCGTCCTCGAGACCCACGTCCACAACGACTACGTCAGCGGCGGCCCCGCGCTCGCGGCGCGCCACGGCGCGGCCTACGGCGTCCCCGCGGACGCCGGCCACACCGTCGCCCACACCGCCCTGTCCGACGGCGACGAGGTCAGCGTCGGCGCGGTGCGGCTGCGCGCCCTCCACACCCCGGGCCACACGCCCCACCACATCAGCTACGCGATCGTCGACGGCGACGGGACCCACGGCGTGTTCACCGGCGGCAGCGTGCTCGTCGGCGCCTGCGGCCGCACCGACCTCATCTCGCCGGAGCAGACCGAGGGGCTCACCCGCTCCCAGTACCGCTCCGCGCAGCGGATCGCGGCCCTCGGCGAGCCGGCGGCGATCGCCCCCACCCACGGGGCCGGCTCCTTCTGCGCGGCCAGCGCGGCGTCCGCGGACACCTGGTCGACGGTGGCGCGCGAGCGCACCCGCAACCCGGCGTACCTCGCCGTGGGGGAGGACGAGTTCGTCCGCGGCCAGCTCTCGGGCCTGCTCGCCTACCCCGCGTACTACTCGCAGATGGCGGCGCTCAACCGCCGCGGGCTCGAGGCGTGGGAGGCGGGTCCGGTCGCGATGCTGTCCCCCGCCGACGTCGAGCAGCGGCAGTCGCAGGGCGAGGTGGTCGTCGACGGGCGCTCCCGCGGCGCCTTCGCCGCCGGGCACATTCCCGGCTCGGTGAACATCGAGCTCGACGTCCAGTTCGGCACCTACATCGGCTGGCTGCTCCCCTTCGGCGCCCCGGTGGTGCTCGTGCTCGATCCGGGCCAGGACCCGGGCGAGGCGGTCCGCCAGTGCGCCCGGATCGGCATCGAGAGCATCGTCGGGGTGCTCGAGGGCGGCATCGCCGCCTGGACGGCGTCGGGGCGGAGGACGTCCACGTACGCGACCACGGACGTCGACGGTCTTCACCGCGCCCTCGAGGTGGGGAGCGGCAGCGGCCTCGACGTGCGCCAGGACGCCGAGTGGACGGCCGGGCATGTCCCCGGGGCACGGCACCTCCACGTCGCCGACCTCCCCGGCCGGGTCGAGGAGCTGCGCGACATGGCGGCCCCGGTGTACGTGTACTGCCGCACCGGCCACCGCGCCGCGATCGCCGCGAGCATGCTCGACGCCGCCGGCATCTCCGCGGTCCACGTCGACGGGGGCTTCCCCGACTGGGTCGAGCACGGCTACGCGGTGAGCGACACGGCGTAGCGCGTCCGCGGCGCGGCGGCGCCTCCTCATCTCGGATTTGCGCCGAACGCGTCAAGTCCCCTACGGTGTGGGTGCAGGGGCGGGCCTGTCAGATGATCCTGAGCCGTGCGGCTCGACACATCAGGGAGGGATCGCTCCATGCGCATGATCGGCATGGCTGCGCTCGCCACGACGGCGGCGCTGGGCTGCTCGGCGGCGAGCGTCACGGCGTATGCCAGCCACAGCTCGTCGCGCGGTGGGAACGGAGGGAGCGCATCGTCCACCGGCGGAGACGGCGGCAACAGCACCGGCGGCAACGGCGTCGGCTGCGGTCACGGCAACGGCGGCGACAGCAACGACCTCAACAACATCGGCGGCGGGCAGACCCAGATCCTCAACGGCGTGAACCTGCTCGACAACCTGTTCGTTCCGGTGCTCAGCCCCGGCGGCCGGGTGCACCAGCGGGTCCGGACGAGCGGATCGAAGATCAGCCACAGCCGGGGCGCTGTGGACCGCGCGAGCACCGGAAACACCTGGTGCGGCAGCGCGGGTGACGGCGGGAACGGCGGACGCGGCGGCACCGCGCACGGCGGGCGCGGCGGCGGCGGCGGAACGACGCGGTCGGAGAACGGCTGAGCCGGTTGCCGACGTGAGCTCAGGTTGAGGCGGCGGCGCGCGCACGCGCTGCGCGTGCCGCCGTCCTCGCCCGAGCGAGCGGCACGGGAGTCCGCCCCGCACCGGTCGACGTGGCGAGCACCACGCTCGCCGCGGTCGCCGGGTCGGTGCGCCAGGCCGCGTGGGCGACGAGCGCGCGCGTGCCCGTGCGCGTGCACACCCACCGCGCCACCTCCTCCCCGTCGAGGAGGAGCGGGCTGGTCGCGCCGCGGACGAGCTCGGCGGGCGGCTCGCCGCGCGCCACCAGTGACCGGTGGGTCACGCCCACGGTGGCGACGCCGAGCACCGCGCCGAGATGGACCGCGAGTCCCGCCCGGCGCGGGTGGTCGACGCCGGTGGCGTCGACGAGGAGGATGTCCGGCGCAGGGTCGAGGGCGCTCACGGCGGCGGCGAGCGCCGGGCCCTCGCGCAGCGCGAGCAACCCGGGTGCATACGGCGCGGGCACCGTCGTGGTCCGCACCACCTGCGCGACGATGGCACCCGTGTCCGCGCGCCAGGTCACCGCGGCGACCCACGCCGGGTCACCCGCGTTCCCCGCGCCGGTCGTGCCCGTCGGGTGGGCGATGAAGCAGCCGCCGGCCAGCACCGACGGCGCGGGCACGCGCCAGGGGTCGGCCGCACCGCGCTCGGCGGCCGCGACGCCGAGCCGCTCCTGGAGCGCGGCCAGAGCCTCGGGATCCCCCGGCCAGGACGGTCGCATCAGGACGACACCGTAGGCCAGGCGGACCACTGAGCGTTGAGTGCGCTCGAGCCCACAGCGCAGGGACCAACGGCCCTGCGAGGTGGTGACCACGAGCCCTGTCGCCGTCTCCTCCTTCGACGGATGCTGCACGGGACATCGACACACACGGCCTGGCCACCAAGGGAGACATCACCGTGAGAAGAGCCACCGTCACTCGACCGCTCACCGCCGCGGTGGCCGGCGTCATCCTCGGGCTCGGCGCCGTGGCCTGCGGGGGCTCCACCCCGCCGCCGATGGCCGACGTCCCCGCTGCGACCGCCGATTCCGTCTCCCAGGCGGGCAGCATGTCGATGGACATGGGCGGCGGCTCGACGCAGATGAGCGTCGATCAGATGGACAGCGCGATGACCGCGCAGATGAAGTCGTATCCGGTGAAGACCGCCGGGCTCGGGGGCCAGCCGCTGGCGCCGAAGGTCCTCGCCGACGGCACCAAGGAGTTCGACGTCACCGCCCAGGTGACCAGCTGGCAGGTCGACGCCACCAAGACGGTGCAGGCGTGGCTGTACAACGGCACCTATCCCGGCCCGACCATCCACGTCAACGTCGGTGACCACGTCCGCTTCGTGATCACCAACCGGCTCCCGGAGTCGACCGCGGTGCACTTCCACGGGGTCAGGGGTGTGCCCAACAGCATGGACGGGGTTCCCGGCGTCACCCAGGCGCCGATCAAGCCCGGCGAGACGTACACCTACGAATTCACCCCGACCGCGATCGGCGTCGGCATGTACCACTCTCACGACGACACCCTCAAGCAGCTCACCGACGGGCTCATGGGTGTCTTCCAGGTCGGCGCCGAGCCGCTGCCCGCCGGCGTCAAGGTCTCCCAGGAGCTGCCCTTCGTCCTCGAGGACTCCGGTCCGATCGGGATGAGCTTCAATGGCAAGTCCTTCCCGGCGACCACCCCGGTCGTCGCCCACGTCGGCGACTACATCCTGGTGAACTACTTCAACGCGGGGCAGATGATCCATCCCATCCACCTCCACGGTCCCGGCCAGCTGGTGATCGCCAAGGACGGCTACCCGCTCGCCAACCCGGAGATGGAGGACACCATCACCGTGGCCCCGGGCGAGCGCTACACGGTGCTGATCCATCCGGACCAGGCCGGCGTGTGGGTCTGGCACTGCCACATCCTCAGCCACGCCGAGACCGACCAGGGCATGTACGGGATGGTCACCGCCCTCGTCGTCCAGTGACCGACTCTCCTCTCCGAGCCGGCGGCCATGCGGCCGCCGGCTCGACCCATCGCCAGGCCGAGGTACGCCCGATGCTCATCCAGGACTTCGTCTACATCGACGCTCCCGTCGGCGTCGTCGGGCGCCGACTCGCCGCCGGAGCCGAGGGATGGCTGACCCCGTTGGCAGCTCGAGCGAGCAGGCAGGACGGGACGCTCGAGGTCCGCATCGGACCGGCCGGCGACGTCCCGATGTTGAGCAGGACGACAAAGGTCGCGGTCGGCAGCCCCGTCGAACGTGGCGACACCATCGTCATCCCGATGGTGTGGCAGGCCGACGGGATGAGCGCCGCATTCCCGGTCCTCTGGGCCGACCTCGAGGTGGCGCCGCTCGCGGACGGCGAGACCCAGCTGACGCTGCTCGGACGCTACGACCCGCCGCTGGGGGCGCTGGGACGGCAGCTCGACCGGCTCCTCCTCCACCGCATCGCCCAGGCGAGCGTGCGCTGCTTCCTCGAGGGCGTCGCCGCCGCGCTGGAGACGGCGGCCCGCATCGAGACCGGTTGAGGAACGATCGCCGCAGCACCTCAGAGACGGAGGGAGATGCGGACCGTGGTGCCTTCCCCGGGGACGCTTGTGATCTCCAGGTCGCCGCCGATCGACGCCGTCCGGCTGCGGAGGTTCGCCAGCCCCATGCCGCTCCGCCCGGAGGCGTCGGTGACGTCGAAGCCCTGTCCGTCGTCGTCGATCTCCAGCAGTCCCGACCCGCTGTGGCGGCGGAGGCTGACCCGGCAGGTCTGCGCCCGGGCGTGTCGTCCGACGTTGGAGAGCGCCTCGCGGGCGAGCTGGATGATGTGGACGGCATTGGCCGCAAGCGGCTCCTCGAGGCTCTCGTCGAGCTCGACGACGGTGGTCACCCCGGTGGTCGACTGGAACTCGTGGGCGATCTGGTCGAGGGCCTCGCCCAGGCCACGGGTCGAGGCGAGGACGTGGGGACGGAGCCCGAAGATGTAGCTGCGCAGGTCGCCGATGGCCCTGTCGATCTCGTTGACCGCGTCCTGGATGCGATCTCCGACCCGCCTCTCGCCGATGATCGCGGCGGTGCCCTGGAGGCTCAGGCCGACGGCGAAGAGCGACTGGATCACCCCGTCATGGAGTTCCTTGGCGATGCGCTCTCGGTCCTCGACGAGGGAGAGGCGCCGGAGCTCGCGCTGGGTGCGGCTGTAGTCGAGACCCAGCGACGCCTGGACGGCGAAGCTCTCGACCAGCCGGACGTCCTCGGCGTCGAAGCGCCGGCCGCCGGACAGGTTCAGGACTGCCAGGGTCCCGTAGGGAGCGCCACGCACGGTGAGCGGCACCACCAGCGTGGGGCCGATCAGTCCGAGGTCCAGGACCGCCTTCTGTGCCCGCCGGTCGGTGAGGGGGTCGTCGAGTACGACCGGTCGGCCGGAGCGGATGACGTCCGCGGAGACCGAGCCGGTCATCGACACGGGCAACCCCTCGAGCTTCTCCGCGTGAGCGCCCTCGGCAATGGAGATCCGCATCACGTCGCCGCTGTCGGGCGTGACCACCGTGGCGATGTCAGCATTCGCCAGGTCCCGGGCCGAGCGCGCCACCCGGCGGAGGACGTCGTCCGCCTCGGAGCC
>Ga0066699_10000802_pt1 | contig 10018 bp, 6 predicted proteins | sample GraSoiAngelo_148_FD_66455 | JGI IMG/M metagenome (GOLD analysis project Ga0066699, IMG submission 66455) | Grasslands soil microbial communities from the Angelo Coastal Reserve, California, USA - 14_1009_09_20cm | ecosystem: Environmental > Terrestrial > Soil > Grasslands | place: USA... | reverse complement strand
TCCTCCGACGTCGCGTTGTACGCGTGGCCCGCATGGCTGAGCAGGCCGCGCAGCCGCAGGCCCGGCATCGCCGCCACCGCCTGCACGAAGCCCACGCCTTCTGAAACGGGATCGATACCGCAGCGATGGAAGCCGACGTCGACTTTGATCAGCACGTCGAGCGCGCGTCCGGCGCGCTGCATCGCATCGGACCAGCCGCGCGCGACGTCGAGATGGTCCACGATGATCGACATCGACGCGCGGTCCATCAGCGCGATCAGCCGCGCGGCGTTCGAGGGATTCACCGGGTACGGGAGCCGGATATCGGTGATGCCGGCGTCGGCGAAGACCTCCGCCTCGCCGAGCTTGGCGCAGCAGATGCCGACGGCGCCGCCGTCGATCTGCCACTGCGCGATTACCGGCGATTTGTGCGTTTTCGCATGCGGCCGCAGCCGCATGCCGGCCGCAGACGCCAGCTGCTGCACGCGCTCGATGTTCCGCAGCGCGCGGCCGCGATCGATCAGGACCTGCGGAGTAGGGAGATCGTCGAGAAGCATCTGTCGAAGGTATCACGTGATACGGAACCGCGAAGACACGAAGCAATACGAAGCACACGAAGAAGAAATTCTTTTGTACAAAGATCTTCCTTCGTGATCTTCGTGAATCTTCGTGTCTTCGTGGTTCCGGCTCACGCGAACAGCCCTGGAAATTGTGCGGGCGCGATCGTGTATCCCGGAAAGATCGATGCGGGATCTGCAACGCCGAGATGACGCGTGACAATCTCGCCGAAGACGTCGCGGAAATCGGTCGTCACGGCGAGATCGCGTCCCTCGTAGCGCTGCTCGATCGCGAGGCCGGGCCATCTGCCGTAGACGCGCCCGCCGCGAACGCCGCCGCCGATCGCCAGCATCACGTTGCCGTGCCCGTGATCGGTGCCGCCGCCGCCGTTCTCGCTCACCGCCCGCCCGAACTCCGACATCGTCAACACGACCGTGTCTTCCATCAGGTCGCCGAGATCGGCGACGAGCGCGGCGATCGCGCGGCCGAAGTCGTCGAGACGGTTCGCGAGCTGTCCGCGGATCGATCCCTGATTGATGTGCGTGTCCCAGCCGCCGATCTCCGCGAACGCGATCTCGAGGCCGACGTCGGCTTTCGTGAGCTGCGCGATCTGGCGCAGCGCCTGACCGAACGGGCTGCGCGGATACTCGGCGCCGTGTGCGGGCCGATACCGCGAGACGTCGGTCGCCTGCAGCATCCGAATCGCGTCGAACGCCTCGCGCGCCGTGCCGTTCAACACGCGATCGCGCGCGGCCGCGTACGCGCTCTCGAACGACGCGCCCGCATCCGCGCCTGCACGACCGGCCCGGATCCCGAAGCGCCCGAGATCGCTGACGGCGACGGCCGGCGCCGGTCCCTGCAGCGCACGCGGCAGCTGCGGCGTGAGGGCAACGGCGCGGAACGGCGTCGCGTGCTCGTCTCGCCGCGCCTGCAGATACCGGTTCAGCCAGCCGTCGGACGTGCGCTTGACGCCGGGCGTCGCCGTCTCCAGGTAGTCCTGCGCGTCGAAGTGCGATCGCGTGCTCTCGGGCGATCCGCAGGCGTGGACGACTGCGAGCTGCCGCGCCTTCCACAACGGCTCGAGCGGCGCGAGCCGCGGGTTGAAGCCGAAGAATCCGTCGAGATCGATCGCCGCATCGTCGCCGCTGCGGGGCCGAGCGACGGCGATTCCCGGGCGCGCGCGGTAGTACTCGCGCTCGCCGAACGGCACGACGACGCTGAGGCCGTCGGAGGCGCCGCGCTGGAAGATGGCAACCAGACGCTTCGTGCGGGACGCGCCGCCGGCCGCGTACGCCGTTCGCGCGAGAAACGACGGTGCGAACCCGAGGCTGACGCAGGCGCAGGCGCCCTGCTTGAGAAAGATGCGTCGTGACAGCATGTGTGTGTCCCCTTGCGTTCAAAACATCTGTAGCGCAGCCCTTTAGACCATTTTTCACATGTCCGTAGGCGACGGGCTTTAGCCCTTCGCGCCGGCCGGCCTGAAGGCCGGCCGCTACGGTCATGTGAAAAATGCTTTAGGGCGGCTCTCAGCGTTTCTGAAAATCCGGCGCGCCCAGCGTCTCCGCGAGCGGGCGGTCGCCGCGCGCGAGCTCGAGCGCGAAATTGATCCGGTTGACGAGCGCGCCGCTGTTCATCCACGCCTCGGCCGTGTCGCCGTAGCCGGTCGGCGGCTGACACTGATACAGCGGCATCCCCATGTCTCGAATTCTCTGCACGAGCAGCTTCGCGTCGAACGCCGGCGGCGCCGACGCCGTACGGTCGCCCGCCACGACGTCGATCCCTGCCGCTCTCAACGCGCTGACGACGAACTCGAACGGCGATTTCACTTTCGCCGCGTAAACGTCGGGCGATCGGAATTCTGGCGCGGCAAGGATCGTCCGCGTCACCTCGCGCAGATCGCCGCTTGTCTCGCGGAACCGCGCTGCGGCGCGGTCGACGAGCGCGGGCGGCGGCACGTCGGACACGAAGCGGCGCACGAGCTTCGTCGCGATGACGCGCGCCGTCGACGCGTGTTTCGCGAGAATATCCAGGACGGCTTCGCCGTCGGACTGCCCGCCGCCCGCTTTGATGACGTGGCCAAGCACCACCTTCTGTCCGGGATCGTGCAATCGCGCATCGAACGTGAATCCGCCGCCCTGCCGCGGGTTCTCGAGCGTCCAGCCGGTGAACGCGCGCGCGACTTCGGTGACGTCCTTCTGCGTATAGCCGCCGTCGACGCCGAGCGTGTGCAGCTCCATCAGCTCGCGGGCGTAGTTCTCGTTGAGCCCCTTCTTCGCGCGATTCTTGTTTTGCAGGGCGAGCCTTTCAGGCTCGCCGAACCGACCGAGGCGACCCTGAAACGGTCGCCCTACACGGACGGGCACATGAGGACCGTTCGGATCCGCGTTCATCCAGTTGTCGAGATAGAAGAGCATCGCGGGGCTCTTCGCGGTTGCGCCGAGCAGATCGCGAAACGTCCCGAGAACGTGCGGGCGGATGGCGTCGCGCTCGAACTCGGTGAGCAGAAACCGATCGCGTCCTTTTCGTGAATCGACGTTGAAGTGGTTGAACCAGAAATCGGCGAGCACCTCCTGCAGCTGGCGCTCGCTGTGCACGGCGCGCACGATCTTCTGCTCCGCGAGCTCGATGACGATCGCGTTCGCGCGCAGCTGCAGCGGATCCGGCGGCTTCGGGCCGCTAGTGTCGCCGCCGTCCGTCTGCTGCTTCCGCTCGCGCCGCGCCTCGATCTGCGGCAGCTCGATCGCGTCCACGATCTCGCGCCGGCTCATCCTCGGCGTCTGCAGACCCGCCAGCCGTCCGCTCACCGCATCGTCGCGAATGCGGTCGGGATGCAGCTGCTCGTCGATGTAGCGATCGATTCCGATCGCGCGCACCCGTTCGACGTCGCCGGGCCGCGGCCCGAACGCGGTCCGGTTGAGGACGTGTGTGATGGCGCGGTCGTCGGGAGGCGGCGTGCTCGCTCCAGCGGCGCCGATTGCTAAAACGGCCAACGCAGCGGCCAGAAAGCGCTTCATTGCCGATTAGACCCGCCAACTCCAGACGACGTTTAAAAAACTGCCATAAAATCGCGGCCCGGCATGTCAAATCGTGCAATTGTCCGGGCCGAAGGGACGCTTCTCGACCAAATTCTGGCAGCGACGTACGACATCTGGCACGAAGGGCTCAGCCGATCGGCGTACGCGCGCTATTACGCGGCTCAGAAGGCGACCGCGTGGGGCGCCACGCATCTCGAGCGGCTCGCCCTTGTCGAGGCGGACGAGGTGCTCGCGAGCGCGAAGGTATACCGCTTCGACGCGACGCTCGATGCGCGTCCTGTTCGAGTAGTCGGTCTCGGCGCGGTCTTCACGCAGCCGGCGCATCGCGGCCGCGGGGCCGCACGCGAGTTGATCGATCGTCTGCTCGAACAATCCGCGGGCGAAGGCGCGGATCTCGCGCTCCTGTTTTCGGAAATCGGCGCCGACTACTACGCGCGCTTCGGGTTCACGACGCTGGCCGCGCACGATCTTCGTCTGCGCGTGAGCGAGTCGACGCGCCACGGGGCACCGATGACGATGGTGCGCGGCGGCGACGATCGCGACCTCGCCGATCTGGCCGCGATGGCGAAGACGCGTGCGGAGCCGTTCCGCTTCACGCTGAATCGCAGCCGCGAGCTGATTCAGTACGCGATCGTGAAGCGCCGCCTGCTCGCGGGGCTCGGGCCCGCGGGCGCACGCGAGGTGCGCTTCTTCATCGCCGAAGAGGGCGCGTCGGCGGTGGCCTACGTAGTGATCACGGTCCGCGGCCGCGAGTGGTCGATCGAGGAATGCGGCGATCGCGATCCCACCGGCGCGCGCGTCGGCGCCATTCTCCAGGTGCTCCTCGCGCGCGATCCTGCAGAACGGCGTCCCGACATCAGCGCGTGGCTGCCATCCGGATTTCTGCCGCCGCAATTGACCGTCGTCGATCGACGGCCGTCGAAGGAGGTGATGATGTGTCGTCCGCTGTCGGCGAAGGCCGCCGCCGCGACGACGCTGGAAGAGAGCGATGTGCTCTATTGGAAGAGCGATATGTTCTGAGCGCGTTGCAATGTGTAGGGCGAGGCTTTCAGCCTCGCCAGGCGACCCTGAAAGAGTCGTCCTACGTCTGGCTGCAACGCGCGGCCTGACGTCAAGAGCCTGACGTCGTCACTTTCAAGTCCACCGCCTTCGTCTCGCCTTCGATGACCGTGATCGTCGTCGCCTTCGCGCCGATCCGCTGCAGGAACTCGGGGTCGTTCCACTGGCCCGGCCACTCCAGGCGATCGACGGCGACGATGCTGTACTCCGCCGCGACAACGCCCCCGATCCTGAAGCGGCCATCCTGATCCGGCCGCGCGGTTCGGAGGTACCGCGAGCCCGGCGTCCAGCGTTTGCTGTCGGCGGCGAAGACGACGACGGTGCAGTCCTTCGCCGTGTCGCCGCGCGCGTTGGTCACGAGGCCAGAGATGGTCGCCGTCTTGTTCGTCAGCTCGATGTCCACGCCGCTGATGTTCTCCCCCGGCTTCACGTCGAGCCCATCGTCGATGACGTCGATGGTGTTCACGCGGACGGCGCGAATGATCCAGCCGGGCGGGAAATTCATCGGGACGATCCGGGCGCGGCCCGCCGGCGCCGTCAGCTCGAACGAGAGATCGTCGGCGACCCGCACCGGCTGCATCGGGAACATCATCGTGTTGTCGACCGGCATCGCCGAGATCATGAGCGGCGACGTGAGCGCCTGCGCCTGCGCGGGATCGACGACAATGCGTCCGCTGATCGTCGACGGCGGCATGGCGACCAGGCGCAGATCTTTGATGTCCTCGGCGCCGACCGTGATCTTCATCGACGCGACGTCTTTGCGCTGAGGCGTCGGCTGCGTCCGCACGATGTACTCGCCTGGCGTGACGCCTGGGATGGTGAACGTGCCGTCGGGACGCGCCATCTGGCCGCCCATGAAGCCGGCGCCGCCGCCTTCGATCTTCCCGATGCTGATCACAACGCTGGCGAGCGGTTTGCCGTCGGCGTCGACGATCGTCCCTTCGATCCGCGACGTCTTGATCGGCGACAGCGCCATCACGAGGTCGCCGAGCGTCTGGCCGGCGCGGATCGTAAAGCGCTGCGCCTCGGTGATGGTCGTCGTGCCCGGAAAAAATGTCTCGGGATAGCCGGTGCGGTCCGGCGACGTCGGATCGGCCGGCCCGCCGAACCGGCGCCACGTCGCCTGCACGTAATACTGTCCGGGCATGAGGCCGAAGATCCGGAACTCGCCCAGATCGTTCGTCGACGCGTTGCCGAGCCGCTGCGGCTCGGGGCGGCCGTTGACGACGCGCGCCTGCATCGCGGCCATGTCGACGCCCGACAGCGGCTCGCCGAACTCGTCGAAGATCCGCCCGGTGATGACGCCGCCGCGCTGCAGGCTGAAGTCGATGCGGTCGGTGGCCTGTCCTGCTTTCACCTCCAGCGGCGTGCCAGGCTGCAGCGGCTGTGTCTGCCCCCACATTGCGGAGACGTAGCCCGCCTTGAACACGTTGAGGTTGTATCGCCCTGGAACGAGATCGGTGAGCTCGTACTTGCCGTCGCCGTCGGTCGTCGCCGAGCGGCTGTCGCGTCCCGCCGTTCCGGCGACGCCGGCCGGCGGCTCGACCAGGTAGGCGCGGACCTGCGCCTTGCGCAGCGGCTGACCGCTGTCCGCGACGACGACGTGTCCGCGAACGATCGCCGGCTGCGACGACGACGCTTGCGCCTGCGGCTGCGGCGGCTTCGGCGGCGTCAGCGGCGGCGTGATCTGCGCGCTGGACAACAGCGCCGCAGCGACGAGCGTCGAGACTCGGTGTAGGGCGGCCCTTTCAGGGCCGCCGTCGAGGCGAGGCTGAAAGCCTCGCCCGACATCCCGTCCCGTGCCGTTTTCCATCTCAGTACACCGGCGGCGCGCTCAGCGGCAGCTCGAGCGTCTTCTTCTCCGTCTCGCCGATCGTGAACGCGATCGCGTGGTCCCGCAGCTGCTGCAGTATTTCCGGCGCGTTGTACTGGCCCAGCGTCTCCGGATCGTCGAAGGCGACGGCGAGGTAGTCGCCGGCTGGCAGTCGCATGTGGAACACGTTCTCGGCGTCCGGACGGCTGACGGCGAAGTAGCGCGTGCTTCCCGTCCATCGCTGCGGGTCCTGGGCGAAGACCACGACGACGCAGTCGCGAACCTTGCCGCCTGCCGCGTCGAGGACGGTGCCGGTGAGCTCGTTGTGCCGCCAGGTCATCTCGAGGACGACGCCGTCGACGACGCCGTTCGCCGGCACATCGAGCCCGGTGTCGATCGCGTCGGCGCCGCCGGCCGTGAGCACGCGCGCCAGCCGCCAGTCGCCGGTCCCGAACACGAAGGCGCTGATCAGCGAATGACCGGCGCCCGTCTTCGCCTCGAACGTCCCATCGTCTTTCGGCGTTGCATTGCCCGGCATCGCCGACATCGGGCTGAGCGAGGGATGTGTGATCGAGATGCGGAGCGCGGTCGCGGCAGGCGGCTTCGCGCCGCCAGTCTGGAAGACGACGCGGCCGCGGACGGTCGACGGCTTCGCGACGATCAGCTGCAGGTCCGTGAGATCGCCGCCGCCGATCGCGACGTCGGCCGCCGCAAATTCGTCCGGGCTCCCCATCATCGACGCGCGCAGCGTGTATTCGCCCGGCGGCAGGCCGCCGACCGAGAACGTGCCGTCGGGCCGCACCGGCGCGGAGGCGGCGCCTCCCATCGGCGACGCGCCCAGCCGGTGCAGCACGTTGACGAACGCGCCGCCCATCGGCTGGCCTTTCGAGTCGATGACGAGGCCGCTGATGCGCGATGAGGTGACGGGCAGCAGCGTCATGTTGATCCCGGCGATCGTCTGACCTGCGGCGACTGCGATCCGCTGCGCTTCGATCGGGTTGCCCGTGGCGGGATAGAACGTCGGCGCGTAGGCCGTCTGCTCATTCGAGTCGGACCCGAACATGTTCGAGCGCAGCGTCGCCGACACGAAGTACTGTCCCGGCATGAGGCCGTACAGGCGATAGTCGCCAAGATCGTTCGTCATCGTCGGCGGCCCGGCGTTCTGCATGCGGCGTTCGCCGTTGACGAACATCTGCCGCATCGGCGACACCTGCACGCCCGTCGCCGGATCGCCGAACTCGTCGAGGATGCGTCCGGCGATCGCGCCGGTTCGCTGCAGCGCGAAGTCGATGCGCGCCACCATCTGCCCGGCGGCGACGTCGATCGGCGTGCCGGGACCGAGCGGCCGGCGCTGGCCGTACGACGCGCGCACGTAGTTCGGCTTCGAGACCGACACGATGTAGCGGCCGGCGGGCAGCTCGGTGATCTCGTAGCGCCCGTTCGCGTCGGTGAGCACCGCCTTGTCGACGCGAATCGCGCCAGAGGTGGCGCGCACTTCCGCTTTCGCGAGCGGCCGATCGCCGACCACCGCGAGCACGCGTCCGCGAATGGCCGACGTCCCGGTCGCCGGCGGCGCGTCGCGCGCCGGCGGCTGCGCGAACGACTGCGAGGCTCCCAAGGCAATGCTGACGATGATTACCGAAACGAGCCTGTAGGGGACGGCCTTCAGGCCGCGCCGCCGCCGGGCCTGAAGACCCGGCCCTACGTACGGAGATTCTGAAACGCACATCTACGACGCCGTCGTGATCTTGAGATCGACGGACTTCGCTTCGCCCTCGCTGATCGAGAACGCCGTCGCCTTCGGCCGGATGCGCTCGAGGAAGTCGGGATCGTTCCACTCGTTCTGATCCACGTAGTCGAGCGCGATGACGCGGTACTCGCCCGGCGGCAGGCCGTTCAGCTTGTAGCGTCCGTCCTGATCGGGGCGCGCCGTTTTGAGGTAACGCGAGTTCGCCGTCCACTTCTCGCGATCCGGCGGAAAGACCACCACCGAGTAGTCCTTCACCGCTTCACCCTTCGGCGTGGTGACGATGCCAGACACGTCGGTGAGACGGTTGGTCAGCTCCACTTCGACGTCGGAAATGCTTTCGCTGGCACGGAGCTCGAAACCGCTGTCCGTGATCTCCGTCCCCCGATACCGGACGGAGCGGATCGCCCAACCCGGCATCGGACCGGCGAGCGTGAGGCGCATCTTGCCGGGCCTCGCCTTGGCCTCGAACGTGAGGTCGTCGTTCACGGCGGCCGGCCCCGCCATTCCCATCATCGGGATGCCCATTTGCGCCGGCGCGATCATCACGCGCACGGACGAAGGGCGCAGCGCCTGCGCGGCTGCCGGATCGACGACGACGCGGCCCGACACCGTGAGCGGCGGCGAGCCGACGAGCCGGATGCCGTTCACATCGTCGCCGTTGATCGTCACCTCCGCGGACGCATAATCCCCGGCGCCCGCGCCGGGGCCGTTGGTCTGCAGCACGTACTCGCCCGGCGTCAGGCCGCTGAGTGTGAACGAGCCGTCCGGTTTGATTTGCGCTGGCGGCCCGAACATCATCATCACCGATTCGGCCTTCGGAAACGCCATGATGCCGCCCGTGAACGGACGGCCCTGCGAATCGACCACCGTGCCGGTGATGCGGGCCATCCGCGACGGCGTCAGCGCCATGTTCATATCGCTGATCGTCTGGCCGATGGCTACCGTGACGCGCTGCGCCTCGGCGATGTTCGACGTGCCTGGAAAATACGTCGGCGCGTAGCCGGATCGATCGTCGGTGTCGCCCATCCCCATCGGCCGCAGCGTCGCGGACAAGTAGTACTGTCCTGGCGGAATCGCGAACAGACGGAACTCGCCGATGTCGTTGGTCGTCGCCGGGCGGCCGGCGGGCGCCAGCCGTCGCTGGCCGTTGAAGTTCTGATATCGCTGCACCGACACCATCGTGTCCGGCAGCGGTTCGCCGAACTCGTCCAGCACGCGGCCCGTGACGATTCCGCCGCGCGGCAGCGCGAAGTCCACCTTCTCGATCGTCTGGTTTGCGAGGATCTCGAGCGGCTTGCCCGGCTCGAACGGTCGCGTCTGGCCGTACTGCAACGCGACGTAGCTGCCCTTGCTCGCGGTTATCGTGTAGCGGCCGGCCTTGACTTCCTTGAACTCGTACTTGCCGTCGCCGTCCGCCGTCGCGAGCCGATTCTCGCGAAGCTCGGGCGAGAAGATGCGAACCTGGGCTTTGCGCAGCGGCTGGCCGGTGTCGGCCGCGACGACGTGGCCGCGAAGCGTCGCGGTGCCAGGCTGGGTCGCTTGTGGATTGTCGCGCGGCGGCGGCTGGAACGGCGACGCTTGCTGCGGCGGAGGTTGGGCGGAAGAGATGGATGCGGCGAGGAGGATGCCCGCGAGACACGCGCACGTTGGCGCCATACGCACCTCGGAGGAATTAGACGCCCAAGGAGGCCGAATAGGCCGGGTAGGTCGGGTAGGTCGGGTAGGTCGGTAGGTCGGGTAGGTCGGCCTGACCCACCCGACCCACCTGACCCACCCGACCCACCTGACCCACCCGACCCACCCGACCCACCCGACCCACCCGAC
>Ga0066699_10000801_pt1 | contig 10018 bp, 7 predicted proteins | sample GraSoiAngelo_148_FD_66455 | JGI IMG/M metagenome (GOLD analysis project Ga0066699, IMG submission 66455) | Grasslands soil microbial communities from the Angelo Coastal Reserve, California, USA - 14_1009_09_20cm | ecosystem: Environmental > Terrestrial > Soil > Grasslands | place: USA... | reverse complement strand
TTGCCCATCGGCGTATAGGTCGCCGCGATGCGCGGCTGCCAGTTCGTCTTCAGCGACCGGTAGAACGGCGTCGTGTCCGGATCGAGCATGCCCGTATCGATGTTGAACTTGACGATGCGGTTGTCGGCCTCGTGGAGCGGCGCGTAGTAGTCGTAGCGCACGCCGTAGTTGAGCGTCATCTTCGGATTCAGGTGCCACTCGTCCTGCGTGAAGCCAACGTAGTACTCCTGCTCGATGTGCTTTGGTCCCGAGGCGCCGTTGTGGAACGGGCTCGGCTCGCTCAAGTCGCCCAAGTACTGAATCGTCGCAGGCGTGTTGGCGAGAAACGCATCGAGGTTCGCGAAGCTGTACGTGATGCCGCCCTGCTGATCCGTCGTCATCCGGATCGTGCGCGTGTCGCCGCCGATCTTGTAGAAGTGATTGCCGCGGACGTAGTTCACCGAATCCGAGAAGGTCAGCGAGTAGGGGTCGTAGGGAGCCGAGCGGCCGTTGCCCGCGCTGTTGACGCGCACCAGGCCGCCGGGAATTGCCAGACCCGACGTTGCGCCCTGCCCGGCGATGCCCGTGTTGGCGACCGATCCACTCAAGTTGAGGATGATGTTCTCGAAGCCGGCCGGCGCCACGCCCCGTTCGGTGGACTTCGCCGCGTTGTAGCCGAACTTGAACTCGTTGGTCACGCTCGTGCCGAGCAGACCCTGCAGGTTGAACACGGCGTTGGTCGGCTTGGCGGTCGTCTGGAAGACGCGCCCCGTGACGCCCTGCGGTTCGTTGTTGGTCCCATCGTCTCGGAACACACGGACGTAGCTCGACCAGTTCTGCGTCGCCTTGAAATCGAGGCGCGTGCTGAACGCGTTCTCCGTCACGTGCTGATTCGTCTGCAGCTGCGCGATGTCGAAGTCGGGATTCGCGGATGCGCCCGGCAGCACCACCGCACCAGGCGCGAGAAACCCGGAGCGCAGCGGCGCGATGGCCGGCACCGCGCGCAGCCAGGCGGCGGCGCCCGGGATCGCTTCGACGAAGTTCAGCCCGGCGTCGAGGCGATATCCCTCGTAGCTGCCGAAGAAGAACGCGCGATCCCTGGCGAGCGGTCCGCCAATGGAGCCGCCGAACTGGTTCTGCTTCAATGCGGACTTCGGGAGCCTGGTGATCACGCTGCCGTCGAGCGCGCGCGTCGAGTCGAAGTAGTTGCGCGAGTCGAAGCGATCGCGGCGCATGTAGTCGAACAGCGCGCCGTGAAAGTCGTTGCTCCCGGACTTGGTGATGACGCTGATCTGGCCACCGGTGCCAGTGCCGTACTCGGCCGGATAGCTGCTCGATTCGACGCGGAACTCCTGGACATTCTCGAGGCTCGCCTGCAGCTTGAACGGCGTGTTGTTCTCGCCGTTGACGTTGCCCGGCGCGGCATCGATGATCGCGGAGCCTTCGATGCCGTCGTACTTGATCACGTTCTGCTCGACCGCGCGTCCGCTGAAGCGGATGTCCTGCCAGGTGCCGGTCCCCGCGTTTTGCGAGCCGGGCGCCTGCAGCAGGAGCTGCGACATCTGGCGCCCGTTGACCGGCAGCTCCTGCACCTCGCGCTCGCTGACGTTGGCGCCGATGCGCGCGGAGCTCAAGTCAATCGTGTTCACGCGTCCTTCCACAGTGACCGTCTCGGTCACGCCCGCGGCATGCAGCTCGAGGTCGAGGCTGAACTCCTGCCCCGCCGCCAGCGTCATGTCGGTGTATTCGAGCGGTTGAAAGCTGCCGAAGCTCGCGTCGATCGTGTAGACCGACGGCCTGAGGTTGGCGACGGCGTAGCGCCCTTCTGAATTCGTGGTGACCGTGCGAACTTCCCCGGTCTTCTGGTTCTTGATGGTGACGATGGCGCCGGGCACGAACGCGCCGGTTTGATCGAGCACCGTTCCTGAAAATCGCGCATCGCCCTGCGCGGAGGTGGTCGCAACCGCGACCGCGAAAAGGATGAGCATTGCCACGGTCTGCTTTTTCATACAGACCGAGGATAGGAACGGTGTGTAACGCGCTTGTGACGGGGTAGATTCGAGCGGGTAAAAAGACGCTGTACAGACGCAGCGCGCGTTAGAAATCTACTTGCCGCCTGCTGGCCGAAGACATGTACACGCCCTCGGTTTTCAAGAATTCGTCAGTCAGTGCCGCTTGAACTCGCCCTTGCGAGCGCGCTCTTGCGAGCACAAACCGTCGCGTTCCGTCGGTTCTCCGGTCATGCGCGATGCATCTTGCGTCCGCGTCGTTCACCGCATCCTCTTGCGAAGATGCACTTCACATCACCGACGCCCGATGCCCCTCACATTTCCGGACCAGCAAGCTGGCTCGTTTCCTTCCAACGCGCGCAGCGAGGCGAACTCTATTAAAGAGCAAATCAGAGATCAACTACTTTTTGATGCTCGCGCAAAAAATTTTGCAGTCGTCGTGCATGTTCCGCCGGGCAGCCCCCCTAAGATCGCGATCGAAAACGGTGAACGGAATCATTCGTGGTGCTGACAACGTTCCGCGCTGCTGGTGGGCCGGCAGCGATGCGCTCTATCTTCGCTATCACGACGAGGAATGGGGGCGTCCTGTCGCTGACGACAACCGGTTGTTCGAAAAAATCTGTCTCGAAGGATTTCAGGCGGGCCTCAGCTGGCTCACGATTCTGCGAAAACGCGACGCATTCAGGCAGGCATTCGCCCGATTCGATATCGCGCGCGTGGCGCGCTTCGGCGCGCGCGACATCACCCGCCTGCTGAACGACGCCGGCATCGTCCGTCATCGCGGAAAGATCGAATCCGCGATCAACAACGCGCGCTGTGCTGAAGCGCTCAGGCAGGAGTACGGGTCGCTCGCCGCGTACGTGTGGCAATTCGAGCCTTCGCCGAAATCGCGTCCGCGCCGAATCACGAGAGATGCGCTGATGAAACTCGCTGTCACACCGGAATCACACGCGCTCAGCAAAGACCTGAAGCGACGCGGATGGACGTTCGTCGGTCCGACGACGGTCCATGCGTTCATGCAGGCGATGGGGCTCGTCAACGATCACCTCGAGGGATGCGCGAGCCGCGCCGCCGTCGAAGCGCAGCGGATCACAATGCCTCGGCCATCGTCAGCGCAAAGTCATCATCGCGATCGATCCACTGGGCGGTCGGTCTGAAGCCGCATGACTCGAGAAGGCTCTTCACCTTCTCGGGACCGTACTTGTACGAGCTTTCAGTCCAGATCACATCGCCCGCCTGCAGATGAATGTCCACCTGCGCTCGTGGGATGCGAATCGATTGATCCGACCGCGCGACCAGGTGCATCTCGACACGTGACTGCGCGCCATTCCACACGGCGCGATGCGAGAAGCCATCGAGATCGATCCCGGCGCCGAGCTCGCGATTGATGCGCAGCAGCAGGTTCTTGTTGAACGCCGCAGTGACGCCCAGCGGATCGTCGTAGGCGAGCAGCAGACGCCGCTCCGGCTTCACCAGGTCGACGCCAAGCAGCAGCGCGTCGCCCTCCGCGAGGCACGCGCGGACGTTCTGCAGGAACGCCGCGGCGCCGGGCGCGTCGAAGTTCCCGATGTTCGATCCGAGGAACGCGACCAGCGTGCGGCCGGCGACGGCGGACGCCGCCTCGCGCAATCCGGCATCGTAGGTGGCCTGATGCGTGACGACGTGCACGTCCGGCAGCACTCCGATGGTCTGTGCGGCAGACGCCAGGGCGGCCGGCGACACATCGACCAGATGCGCCGCTCGACTCGCTCCGCTCGCTCGGGGCAAACCCGCAAGCAGGATTTTCAGCTTTTCGCCGCTCCCGGGCCCGAGTTCGATGATGTCGGTCACCGCGAGGGCGCATCGGAAGATGTCGGCGCCGTGCGCCGCGAGCAGGCGCGTTTCCGCGCGCGTGATCGTGTACCACGGCAAGCGGCAGATCGTGTCGAACAGCGCCGACCCGAGGTCGTCGTAGAAATAGCGTGACGGCAGCTGCGGCGGCGCCAGCGACAAGTAGTACTTGACGTCGGCGGCAAACTGCTCGAGCGCGGCGGCGTCAGTCGCGAGCGAGCCGGAATGTGGCATAGACATAGGGATACTGCGCACGGAACCAGTTCCTGAACGACGGCCGCAGCAGCTCGCGCGCGGTCGCCGGCGACGCGCCTTTCATCACGTAATGCTGTCCGTCGAAAAACTCGGCCGAGTACTCCGGATACGACGCCATCGCGTGAAATCCTGGAAACGGCTCGAACGGCGTGCTCGTCCACTCCCAGCCGTTGCCAACCAGATCGTCGATGTCCCATGCGCTTCGGCCGGAGGGATGGCTCCCGACGGGCTCCGGATCCCAGCTCGAGAAATCGAAGACGCCGTGCGCGGCCGTCGGTTCGGCTTCTCCCCACGGGTGCGAACGCTCACGGCCCTCGAGCGTTCCATAGGCGGCGCGCTGGAACTCGCCTTCGCTCGGCAGCCGCGCACCGGCCCACCGCGCGAACGCCGACGCCTCGGCCTGGGTCACGTACACCGGCCACGACAGCGGCAGCGGAATCCATTCGAACATGCCGCGCCACGACCACGCGCCATCACGACGGCCCCAGAACGCGGGCGGCTCGATCCCGGTGCTCTCGACGAATTCGAGGTAGCGGTCGTTCGAGACGTCTTGCGTCTCGATCGCGAACGCGGGCACGTTAATCGCGTGCCGCGGATGCTCGTTGTCCCAGCCGAAGCGAATCGATCCACGCGCGACGCCCAGCGTCGCGCGACCGGCGGGAATATCGACCCATTCCGCTCGCGGCGCACGTCCCTCGACGCGCGGCGTATATCCGCGCGGGACGTGTTTCTGCTCGTGCGGCAACCGGTGCCACATGTAGAGCATCGTTTCCTGATGCATCGCCTCGTGCTCGAGGATCGTGAACGCCGCCTGCGCGTGATCGAGCAACGGGTGCCCTGGACGATCGAGCTCCTCGCGCGCGAGCGCATCGGTGACCTGCCGATCCGCTTCGTTGACGAACGCCTGCACCACCGATCGGCTCGGCCACAGACTGCTCGCCTCGTCAGGCGTGTACGACTCGTCCGGATCGATGCCGCGCGCGAACAGCTGCTCGAGCTGCGCATCGATGCTCGGACGGCCGAGCGCGCGCTTCACGAGCGTGTTGAAGCTGAACGCCGGCAGATGGCCGTCATAGAAGACGATCGGCTGCCGCAGATGAATCGGCCGGCTGTAATAGGCCTCCTCGGTGAGGAGGTTGAACAGCGCACGCGACCGCTCGCGGTTGCGCAGGTACGTATCAACGAAGGTGCCAGTAATCATCAGTTCGCCTGGAGTACCTGATGCACGAACGCGACCGCGATCGATCCTTCGCCGACCGCGGACGCAACGCGTTTGATGTTGCCGCCGCGCACGTCGCCGACGGCGAAGACGCCCGACCGGCTCGTCTCGAGCAGATACGGCGGCCGCGGCAACGGCCAGCCGGCGGCGGCGAGATCCTCGGGCGACAGATCCGGACCGGTTTTGATGAATCCGTTTCGATCGAGCGCGAGGCACCCGTTCAGCCACCGCGTGTTCGGGACCGCGCCCGTCATCATGAACACATGCCGGATGCTGCGCGTCTCGGTCTCGCCCGTCTGCTTCGAGCGCCACTGCACGCGCTCGAGGTGGCCGTTGCCCTCGAGCGCGACGATTTCCGTCTGCGTGCGGAGATCGATCAACGGGTTGTCCTCGACGCGACGAATCAGATATCGAGACATCGACTCCGCGAGCCCCTGTCCGCGCACGAGCACGTGGACACGCCGGCAGGTCTCGGCGAGAAACACCGCCGCCTGCCCCGCGGAGTTGCCGCCGCCGACGATGGCGACTTCTTCGTTCGTGCAGACCTGGCGCTCCATCGGCGTTGCGGCGTAATAGACGCCGGCCCCTTCGAAGCTGGCAAGGTTGTCGATCTCCGGCTTCCGGTACTGCGCGCCCGTCGCGATGATGACGGCGCGCGCCGGCACCCGCACACCATCGTCCATCGTCACGCCGTATGGCTGGCGCCCGCACGCGAGGGTCGCCGCGCCTTTGGCGATGGCGATTTCCGCGCCGAACTTCTGCGCCTGCGCGTAGGCGCGTGCGGTCAGCTCTTCGCCGGTGATCCCTGTTGGAAACCCGAGATAGTTTTCGATGCGGGAGCTCGATCCCGCCTGGCCGCCCGCCACGTTCGATTCGAGCACGAGCACGCCGAGCCCCTCCGACGCTCCATACACCGCGGCGGCCAGTCCCGCCGGGCCGGCGCCGACGATCACGAGATCGCGGAGATGCGTGCGATCGATCGCCTCGTTGAACCCGAGACAATCGGCGATCCGCTGGTTGCTCGGATTGCGCAGCACGGTCTCGCCACGGCAGATGAGGACCGGCACATCGGCGGCGCTCACGTGAAACCGATCGAGGAGATCCTGCGCCTCCGCATCGGAATCGAGATCGATGTAGGTGTACGGATGGCCGTTGCGCGCGAGGAACTCCCTGACGCGCAGCGTGCCGCCGCAATGCGTCGATCCGATGACGACGACGTCGCTGACGCCGCGCGCGATCAGCTCGGCGCGGCGAAGAATGAAGGCGCGCATCAGGATGGCGCTCAACTCGGCGTCCGTCTGGATGAGCGTCAGCAGCTGCTCCCGATCGAGCTCGATCACCTCGCCGGGTGCGCTCACCTGCAGGCGCGTGATGGCGCGCCGGCCGGTGATCATCGTCGCCTCGCCGGAAAACTGGCCCGGCTGCAGCGTGACGATCGGCGTGCCGCGGTCCCGTGATGGACGTGCGGCCTGCACTTCACCCGTGATGACCACGAAGAACGGAATGGTGCGGTCGCCGACCTCGACGAGCGTCTGGCCGCGCGCGATCGCATGGCGGCGTCCGTGCGCGGCAATCCGTGCGACCTGCGCGCCGGTCAGCGTGGGGAAAACGCGGTCCTGTTCCATCGGTATGGAGGTTAGACGCCCGGGAGCTTCAGTCTGTCCCAGGCCGATGCGAAATGAGCGAGAGCCCACAAAGATTGTGCGCACGTCCGCTGAGCTAGAGTTACTCGTGCTCTCGGCGCGTCAGTGGACGCTCGTCGCGACGATCCTCGGGTCGAGCCTGACGTTCATCGACGCCACGGTTGTCAACGTCGCGCTTCCCGCGCTGCAGGCCGACCTCCACGCGACCATCACCGACATTCAGTGGGTCATCGAAGCGTACGCCCTGCTGCTCGGCGGCCTGATTCTCGTCGGCGGATCGATGGGCGATCAGTTCGGGCGCAAGCGGACGTTTCTCGCCGGCCTCCTCGTGTTCACCGCCGCCTCGACCGCGTGCGGGCTCGCCGCCTCCACATGGACGCTCATTGTCGCGCGCGCGGTGCAGGGCGCGGGCGCCGCGTTCCTGGTGCCGGGGAGCCTGGCGATTATCAGCGCCACGTTTGACGAAGCGGATCGCGGGCGCGCCATCGGCACGTGGTCGGGATTCTCGTCGATCACCTCCGCCATCGGGCCCGTCGCCGGCGGCTGGCTGATCGAGCACGTCAGCTGGCGCGCCATCTTCTTCCTGAACGTCCCGCTCGCCGCGCTCGTCATCGTCCTGTCGCTGCGCTTCATGCGCGAGAGCCGCGACCCGTCGCGCAGCAAGGCCATAGACTGGACCGGCGCCGCGCTGGCCGTCTTCGGCCTCGGCGGGATTGTCTTCGGCTTCCTCGAGTGGCCGCGACCGGAGGCCAATCAATCGATCGTCTTCACCTCGATTGCTGCCGGCAGCGTGGCGCTCGCCGTCTTCGTTCTGGCCGAACGCCGCGCCGCCAGCCCGATGCTGCCGTTGACGCTGTTCCGCTCGCGGACGTTCACGCTCGCCAACCTGCTGACGCTATTCCTGTACGGCGCGCTCGGCGTCGTGCTGTGGCTGGTGCCGCTGAACCTGATTCAGGTGCAGCACTACACCGCAACGGAGGCCGGAGCGACGCTGCTCCCGTTTCCGATCCTGATGTTCGTGTTGTCGCGATGGTCGGGCGGCCTCGTCGCGAAGATCGGCAGCCGCATCCCGCTGACCGTGGGACCGGTCATCGCGGCCGCGGGGCTTGCGCTGTATGCACTGCCGGGAATCGGCGGATCGTACTGGACAACGTTCTTCCCGGCGGTCGCCGTGCTCGGCTTCGGGATGGCGATCGTCGTGGCGCCGCTGACGACCACCGCGATGAGCGCGTCCGAAACGCAGCACGCGGGCGTGGCGTCGGGCGTCAACAACGCCGTCGCGCGAGTCGCGGGACTGATCGCGATTGCCGTGTTCGGCATTCTGCTGGTCCGCGTCTTCGATGCCCGCGTCGGGCCGGCACTCAATCGTGTCGCGCTCTCCGCGGCCACGCGCACGGCCGTCGATCGCGAGCTGCCGAAGCTGGCCGGAGCGCAAATCGGTACGTCGATCGACGCTGCTCAACGCGCAGACGTTCGTCGCGCGATTGATGAGTCGTTCGTGTCGGCGTTCCGCGTGGTCATGATCGGCTCGGCCCTGCTGGCGCTCGCCGCGGCGGCTGCCGGAGCGCTGCTACCAGCGGACGCGCGCCGGCCAGGAACCACACCGCGATGACGGCGTCAAAGATCATGCAGCCGAGTGACGAGGACGGCATGAACGGCCAGATCGGATTGCCATAGAGGTGATGCAGGATGTCCCAGCCCGAGTGCAGCAGCCACACCACGGCGAGGGCCGTGTACGAGGACAGGCCGCGATAGGCGATCGGCATCGCCACCAGCGGAAAGACGAGCTCCCAGATGCCGAACCCACCGCCGCTCATATAGACACCGGTGAGGCCGGCCGTGAGCATCGCGCTGACCGTCCGTCGGGCGGGCTCACCCACCATTGACATGATCAACGCAAACACGCCAGCGCCGATGACCGGACCGATGTAGTTCATGGCCGTCAATCCTACTGCGCATCACCGGCCCGGCGGGGGCTATCGGAATCCGTGGCCGCACGCCGAGCCTGCAGGCTTTCGCGAGTTCCTGCGATGGCGGTTCGTCGAGCGGCGCACGCGTGCGATCCCCGCCAATCCACCGCGCGATTCTCTCCCGCGGCGTCAACCGGTCATCGTCAGGCCGCGCGCCGGACCCGGGAATCGATCCGTGACGTGGGTTGGCCACGCGACGTTTCTGCTGCAACTCGGGCCGGTGAATGTGCTCACGGATCCGATGTGGAGCGAGCGGGCGTCACCGTTGCAGTGGCTCGGCCCGCGCCGGCTGATGTCGCCGGCCCTCGATTTCGATGCGCTGCCGCCGCTCGACGTCGTGTTGCTCTCGCACAACCACTACGACCATCTCGACGCAGACACGGTCCGCCGCATCGCGCGCACATTTCCGGAGACGCCGTGGCTCTGTCCGATGGGACTTGGCGCAGTGCTGCGATCGTTCGGCGTACGACAGGCGATTGAGCGCGACTGGTGGCAAACGATCGATCTGCCGGCTGCCGCCGCGACGTGCACGCCCGCGCAGCACTTCAGCGCGCGCGGTTTCGGCGATCGCAACCGCACGCTCTGGTGCGGCTGGACGATCGAAGCCGACGGCGTGCGCATCTACTTCGCGGGCGACACCGCGCTGCATCCGGACTTCGATGTGGTCGGCTCGCTCCTCGGCCCGTTCGATCTCGTGATGCTGCCGATCGGCGCGTACGAGCCGCGCTGGTTCATGCGATACGTGCACATGAATCCGGAGGACGCGATCGCCGCGTATCGCGCGTTGACCGCCGGCGCGGGGACGAAGCCGCCGTGCGTCGCCATGCATTGGGGAACATTCCGCCTCACCGACGAGGCGGTCGATGAACCGCCGGCGCGTTTCGCGCAGCGCTGGCGCGAAGCGCGACTGCCTGACCACGCCAACTGGACGCTCGCGCACGGCGAGACACGCCGCCTCGCGTGATCGACTCGCGCTGACCCTGTCCCGCCGAAACGGCAAGCCGCGAAGGCGGATGGCACGCGCGGTGCTCGCCCGCATCGCCATCCACACCAACATGCCTGGCGCGGTTCCACCCGAGATCGGGCAGGCCGCGCAGATCGCCCCGTAGACGG
>Ga0066699_10000800_pt1 | contig 10019 bp, 8 predicted proteins | sample GraSoiAngelo_148_FD_66455 | JGI IMG/M metagenome (GOLD analysis project Ga0066699, IMG submission 66455) | Grasslands soil microbial communities from the Angelo Coastal Reserve, California, USA - 14_1009_09_20cm | ecosystem: Environmental > Terrestrial > Soil > Grasslands | place: USA... | reverse complement strand
CTGAACGACGATCTCACCTATCGCGTGATCCACATGGATGGCCGCGAACTGGAAGCCAACCCCGCACCAAGCTGGATGGGGTACTCCGTGGGTCGCTGGGACGGCGACACGCTCGTCGTCAACAGTGTCGGCTTCAACGACAAGACATGGCTCAACGATGCTGGTCTGCCGCATACGGAGGCGCTGCGTGTGACGGAGCGATACCGACGCCGGGACGTCGGCCACCTGGAGGTGGAGGTGACATACACCGATCCGGCCACGTACGCGAAGCCGTGGGGCTTTACGGCGAACATGGCGCTGGCCGCCGATACGGAAATGCTCGAGGCGGTCTGCGAACGCAGCAGCCAGCTCTGGACGGGCAGTGTCTCGGATGCCTCGAGCTCGGCGGTGACCGTTTCGCCCGACATGCTGGCGCGATACGTCGGCGTCTACAGCGGGGTCTGGGGCGGAAACAAGCGCACGGTGGAAGTGTCGCTCTCCGGCGGCCAGTTGATCGTCAAGATCCCCGGCGGCACAATCGCCGGCGACGAGTCGCGGCCGCTGGTGCCGCTATCCCAGACGCTGTTTGAAGGTCTTGGACTGGGCTACCAGTTCATGGTGAACGAGAACGGCATAGCAACCGACGTCGTGGAGATTCACATATCAGGTCCGTATCGGTACCCGAGACAGCCGTGACGGCGATGAACGCACCCGTAGGCGGCCTTCACTAATCCCATACGAGCTCATCAACCTCCTGGCGAGCTTCTTGCGCTCTATCGGCGCGGATGGAAGCGTGCTCGACAGGTGAAGGCCGCGAGCGTGTGTTTCTCGCCGTTGTCGTGCTTGTGCTGCTTGTCGGCGCGTTGCTATCAGCCGAGGGCGTACATCGACGCGCGCCGACCCCATCGATGACGATGGTGGCGACGGCGTACTGCCTGCGCGGCAGAACGGCTGCCGGCAACGAGGTCCACCGCGGAACGGTCGCCGCCGATCCGCGAGTGTTGCCCCTCGGCTCGCGCATCCTCATCCGCGGCCGTCATATCCGCGGCACCTACGTCGTTGAAGACAAGGGCACCGCGTTGAAAGGGCGCCGCATCGACGTCTATATGCCGGGCTGCGATCAAGCGAAGCGCTTCGGCCGCCAGCGCGTGACCGTCACCATCGAGCGCTCCGGCTTTCCTGTTCGAACAACCCGCTGATCGACAATCGCTACCGCGGCAGCGCGAACGCGACGAGCGCGTCACCGCTCTGCTCTTCCGTCAACTTGGCGTGTCCGCCCGCGGCGATGACGACGAACTGTCGACGCTATGGAGAGTCTGCCGACGTTGTCGCGATTGATATCGTCGAGGGGAGAAAATCGTGTGCCTCCCGTGTCATGCCCGTAGACTGGCCATTCCCGCGGCACCGACGAAATGCCTGACGGTCCGGAGCCATGCGTGCATGCGGCCGTGACGAAGATAATGACGCCGATGACCACGATCCGTGCGGCGGCAAGAATCGGCCGACGACCGTCATGTATCAGCGTGCTCGTCATCTGCACGTGCGCGAGTGTAACGCCATGCCGAACGCGACGGAGTGGCTTCGTCATCTCGATCGTGCTCTCTGGCTGCGTCGCATGTGTTCCTGTGATGCAGCTGCAACCCGAGGAGCGAGCCACGCTTCACGTCGGTCAAACAGTGGCGTTGCAAGTGCCGTCCACGTATGGCGCAATTGGCGGCGCGGGCGACGCGCTGATGTTGGTCGAGAAGAGAGCGGGACGGGATCGGATGGTGTACCTGTATCGTGCCGTGCAACCAGGCGATCAAACGTTCCTGACTGCGCCGCAACGGCAAACTGGCGAATGCGTCAGCTGCGTCACCGTCCATTGGTTCGTCACTGTTATCCAATAATCAAGGCCGGCTGAGAACGAGGTCCGTTAAGTCCGTCGATCAATGCGCCGACGGCGCGGGCGCTGGATGGCGAATCATCACGTGCGCCCAGTAATTGCCACTGGACATGACGTACGGAATCGTCTGCTGCTGCGCCTCCGGCACGTCGGCTTCGTCCGGAAGGCCGAGCTCGGCGGCGGTGCGAAATGGAAAGTGAATCGACTGCCAGCATTCGATTCGACTGTCCACTGACTGGCGCCGCGCATCGTAGCCGGCGATCGGCCCGAGGCAGCGGTACCCCGCGGTCGGTTCCGACGGCACGCGCAACTTCCCTGCCTTGATTTCGTCGCCGACCTTCGGCCCACTGACCGTGTATCCGAGCTGGAACGCACGGTACACGACCGGAATGAATATGTCGCGATAGCAGCGCACGTCGAACCGATCATCGTTGGGACGGTCGGCGATACACACCATTCCGTTCGTTCCCTTGCGCAGCACTTCCGGCTGATTCGAGGCGTTCAGGCGAACGACCGTCGCGCTTGGGCGCAGTGGTTGCGGCAAGGGGAGTAAAGCGCCATCAACCGCGGGCGCCGAAGCAGATTGCGCCTGGAGTACCGCCGGCAGGGCCGCCGTGACGAGGAATCGAATGATGACATTTCCGCGCGTCATGACGCCGCTCCTTTGCTCATTGCAAACACGCCGCGCAATTTTCACTGCTCATCCGCTCCCGACAACGCGTTGTGAGTGGTGATCTTATCCTCGAGAGTGATCACCCTGAGAACCTTGCCCTCGAGCTCAGGAACCGCTGCCCAAAATCGATATCGGTTGATTTGCTGACGCTCGGACCGAATCGGCGCTTGGACCACCGGGATGCAGATTATGCGAGTCCTCAGGGATAAAGCCAAAGCGGCCACTTACCAGAAAGCCGAGTGAATTTGTACCGATGAACCTATAATCAGCGCGTCTTTCAGGAGGTGCGCGATGGTTCGTCGCTTTACTTGGGTCATTCTCGTCGGATTGGCGGCCGGCAGCTTCGGCGTCGCTGCGCAGCAGACGGCGTCGGTTGCGGGGACCGCGACGCTGACGGGAACCGTCGAGTCCTCCACGCCGTACAGCGCCGCGCAGGTGTTCGTCAGAAACACCGACAAGCGGATGCTCTACATGGTCTACACGAACGCGAAGCGCTTCCGCGCGGTCGCGCTCTTTCCTGGCAACTACGAGATCAGCGCGGCGACCAGGGAGCTGAAGTCCGACGTTCAGAAGCTGACGATCAAGGCCGGCGAGAGCCCGAAGGTGACGCTGACGTTCGCCCAGCCCGCGGCCGCCGCCGATCGCGCCATCGTCAACGCGAACGAAGGCGAGAGCCAGGGCGTCTCGCGCATCCGCGTTGAAGCGAGCTACGACGAAATTTATCCCCCCGGTCCGGGGCGCGACATCGCCGAGCGGACCTGCATGATCTGCCACGGCGAGAACTTCCTCTCCACGCAGCCGGCGACGGTCGGCACGTGGAACCTGCGGCTCGATCGCATGATGGGGAAGAACCTCTTCGACAAGGCGCCTTCCTCGTATGCGGAAGGCCTGCTGACGTACCGCGCCTCGGCGCTGCGCTTCTCGCGCGAGGATCGCGAAACGCTGCTGCAGTACCTGGTGAAGAATTTCGGGCCGTCGGCGCAGCCGCGCGCGGTGAAGATCGACAAGGAGCTCCCGCTCGAGGAAGCGAAACTCGGCAAGGCGGAGTTCATCGAGTACTACCTGACGCCCGATGCGCCCGGCCAGGGCATCAACGATCCGCAGTTCAGCTCGTGGAAGGGACAGTTCGCCGGCCACCGTGTCGGGCAGGACGTACGCTTCGATGCCGAAGGGAACGTCTGGCTGACGGATCGCGGCTACCCGAATCGCCTCGTCAAGCTCGATCCGCGCACCGGCACGCAGAAGTCATACGTGCTGCCGGATCCGCGGAACGGCAATCACGATGTGAACATCGATCGCACCGGGATGATCTGGCTGGCGGAGGCCGAAGGACAGAAGCCGGATGCGGAGAAGCACTTGCTCGGCTTCAACCCGAAGACCGAGAAGTTCGAATACATCATCCCGATGGATCCGGACCACGTGATTCGGAATGAAAAGAAGTGGCTGCAGTCGATGGCGTTCGACTCGCAGAACAACGTCTACGTCGGCTGGATCATGGGCGGCGCCATCGCGAAGTTCGATCGCGCGACGAAGAAGGTATCGGTCTTCCCCATCCCGACGCACAACGCGATCCCCTACGGCATCATCGCGGACAGAAACGACAACATGTGGATTGCGCTGTGGGACTCGGGCAACATCGCCAAGTTCGACACGCACAACAACCAGTTCACCATCTTCGCGCCGCCGACTTATCCGTCGCAGATTCGCCGGCTGAACGTCGACGCGCAGAACAACATCTGGTTCGGCATGTGGTCCGCGGGCCAGCGGCCTGGCCGCCTCGGCAAGATCGATCAGACAACCGGCCGCATCACCGAGTACGTCGTGCCGCGGCGCAACGCGAACCCGTACGACGTTTCGCAGGATCCGGACGGCAACATCTGGGTTGCCGACGTGGGTGGCAGCGCGGCGTCGATCTTCAAGTTCAACCCGCGCGACCAGTCGTTCACGCTCTATCCGAAGCCGCAGCGCACCGCGGACACGCCGAAGATTCAGATCACGCGCGACGGCGCCATCTGGTATTCACCACGCGGCAGCCAGGATGCGCCCGCCTTCGGCGTGCTCTATCCGGACATGGACAAGATCACGAACCTCGGCGCGTTCTACGTGAACGGGCCGCCGGGATATCCATTCAAGCCAGGGGCGTCTAACGCAACGAAGTAGCGAGAGGCGAACAGTGAAGAAATATTTGTTCTCTGTGTCTCTGTGCCTCTGTGGCCTGTCGGTGTCCGCCCAGACGCCGAAAGTTGCGCCCATGCACGTCCATCACGTGCACCTCAACTCCGTCGATCCCGCCAAGGCCGCGGCGTATTACCCGAAGCCGTTCGCGCTCACCGCGACACAGACGAAGTTCAACGGCTATGAGGCGGTGAAGACCGGCAACGTCTACCTGCTGTTCACGAAGGTCGCGGCGCCGCCGCAGAACGAGCTGACGGGACCGCAGACGTCCGTGTGGCACTTCGGCTGGAACACACCGGACTCGCGGAAGTACGACGAGAACTTCCGCAAGATGGGCCTGCAGATCGCGCAGATGTGGGACGCGGCCGACGGCAAGCTCGTCGACATGTCGAGCGACACGCTGCCCGGACTGCCGACGCAGGAGCAGATTCTCGAGATGCGCGCGAAGGGCGTGCAGCCGGCGCGCGAAGGCGGCTTCGGCTACCTGCGCGGGCCCGACGGCATCATGATCGAGAACGCGCAGGCGGGAACCGTCGAGCGCTTCAACCACATTCACATGTACCACGAGCATCCGATCTGCGCGATGCAGTGGTACATCACGCATCTCGGCGCGACGCTGCCGGCTGGACGCGGGGGCGCGCCCGGGACGCTCCCGCCGGGCGACTGCAAGCAGCTCTACGCGCCGCCGACGTGGCCGTCATTTGCCAAGACCGGCTTCGTCCGTGATCCGGCGGGCGCCGTGTTCTTCGACGACATCTCGATCTCCATCCGTCCGTGGCCCGGCGGCGGCCTCGTCAGCACGCGCGGCCACGTCGTCGATCACTGGGCGCTGAGCGTCGCCGATCTCGATTCGACCGTGACTCGCCTGAAGGGCGAAGGCGTCAAGTTCCTCGAAGAGATTCATCCGTGGGGCAACATGCGCGCGGCGATGATCGAAGGCCCCGACCGCGTTGCCATTGAGCTCGTGGAGGTGAAGTAGCCATGACGAAGAACTTCCTGCGAACGCTGGCTGTGCTCCTTGCGGCCGGTCCCGCGATCGTGTCCGCGCAGGCGCCGAAAGACGCCGTCATCGTCAGTGACGCCGACATCAAGGCGGTGCTGAAGATGGCCGCGGATACCAAGCGCACGATCCCCGACAACACGCTGCGCGTGATCGACATGGGGACGTATCAGCTTGGCGTCGCTGTCGTCGCGCGCGGCAAATTCCCGGCGGCGCCTGCTCCGGCGGCTGCACCAGCCGCAGCGCCCGCACCGGCGACGCCGGCGTGTGGTCAGGCGCGTCCCGGAGCGACCGGGCCGGGCGGCATCTCGCACGACAGCACGGCTGAAACGTACGTCGTGATCTCAGGCACCGGCACGCTGATCACCGGCGGCACGATCGTCAACGGACGGAAGTCCGCCGCCGACAACGAGGTCACCACGATTCTGAACGGCCCATCGTGCAACGGCACGATGGTCGGCTTCAGCAGCCGCGTGATCAATGTCGGCGACATCATCGTGATTCCGGAGGGCGTCCCGCACGGATTCTCCGCGGTTCCGGATCACATCACGTATCTCAGCGTGCGTCCGGATCTGAAGAAGGTTCTGCAGAAGGGATACGTCAACCCGGCGCTGGCCGCGAAGCAGCGGACTGCCGCCGGCACTCCCGGAGCTGTGGCCACCGCCGGCACGCGCCTGCCGACCTTCGAGGTCGATCGCGGCTGGCCGAAGGTTCCCGCGCAGTGGAAGCTCGGCGACGTTTCGAGCTTCTCGGTGGACGCGCAGGATCACATCTGGGCGCTGCATCGCCCGCGCACGCTGATCAAGCCCGAAGACGTGCCGAAGCGCGCGCCCGCCGTGATGGTGTTCGACCAGGCCGGCAACTACGTCAAGAGCTGGGGCGGCGAGGGCCAGGGCTACGAGTGGCCGCAGCGCGAGCACGGCATCAACGTCGACAGCAAAGGCTTCGTCTGGATCACCGGCAACAACTGCCCGACCAACGGCATCGCCAACCTGAAACATGTCGCCGACGATCAGATCCTGAAGTTCACGCAGGACGGCAAGTTCGTCATGCAGATCGGCCACAGCAATCAGAGCAAGGGGAACGCGGACACGACGAACGTGCACCGCGCGGCCGACGTGCAGTACAACGCGCGCACCAACGAGCTGTTCGTCGCCGACGGCTACGGCAACCACCGCGTCATCGTGTTCGACGCCGACACAGGGAAGTTCAAGCGGCTGTGGGGCGCGTTCGGCAACAAGCCGGTGGACGATGACCACTGCGAGGTCGTGACGCCGAAGGAATTCCCGGCGGGCGACGGGCCGAAGAACTTCAGCATCGTGCACGCGATTCGCCTGTCGAAGGACGGCATCGTCTACGTCGCCGATCGCGAGAACCGCCGCGTGCAGTCGTTCACCCCCGACGGCAAGTTCCTGAAGCAGATCGTCAAGACCGACACGCAGTTCGCGCGCGACCTGGCGTTCTCGGCCGATCCCGATCAGCAGTTCCTTTACGTCGGCAACGGCAACGACATTCAGATCGTCGATCGCAAGGCGATGCAGATTGTCGGCAACATCAAGCTGCCGGGCCAGATCGGCGGCGGCCATCACATCGCCACCGACTCGAAGGGGAACATCTACATCGCCGGCACGACGATGGGATTGCAGAAGCTGACGTTCAAGGGAATGTCGACCGCATCGACCAACTAGAGCTGGTCCGGCTAAAGCCGGACTCTACCGGAGAATCCGTATGAGAGGCGTGATCGAACGGTGCCTGATCGCGACGGTGGCGCTCCTCGCGTCGACGTCCGTGTTCGCGCATCACGGCACGAATGCATCCTACGACCCCACGAAAGCCGTGACGCTGACCGGTGTCGTGACGAGGTTCACCTTCAGGAACCCGCATTCGTTCGTCGAGTTCGACGTCAGAAACGAGCAGGGCGAGATGGTGCATTGGGTCGGCGAAATGAACAGTCCGACCGTCCTGCGGGAAGCCGGCTGGACGGCCACCACGATCAAGGCCGGCGATGAGCTCACGATGACACTCAATCCCTCGCGCGCTGGCACGCCGAGGGGTGTCGTCAACCGCATGCGCCCGATCCTGGTCAACGGCAAGCAGGTGCTGGGCACTGGCGGCAGCAACGAGAACTAGTATCGTGCGAGCACGCTCCGCTATCGCGATCGCGACGTTGACCGCCGGGCTGACGGCGGCAACTCCAGGACACGCACAGGCGCCGGCCCCCCATGACCCACGGGACCTGTCGGGCGTCTGGACACGAACAAGCCCGTTGCTGACACTCAGTCAGACGCCCCCGCCCTTCACGCCGCTGGGCAAGAAGTTGTTCGACGCCAACAAACCGTCGTACGGACCTCGGGCCGTGCCGCCGGCGGTCGGCAACGATCCGATGGGCAACTGCGACCCGCTGGGGCTCGTTCGCAACCTGCTGCTCGAGCTCGTCTCGGTTTATCCGATGGAGATCGTTCAGACACGGGATCGGGTGTTTCAGTTCTTCGAATGGGGCCACTCGTACCGCCAGGTGTGGACTGACGGCCGGCCGCTGCCGAAAGACGCCGACCTGACGTTCAACGGCATCTCCACCGGCCGATGGGAGGGTGACACGTTCGTCGTCACCTCCGGGTTCTTCGATGATCGCAGCTGGCTCGACCACTTCGGAATGCCTCACTCCACCGAGATGACGCTGGAGGAGCGTTATCGCCGGCTGGATCGCGACACGCTGGAGTTGAACATGACGCTGACGGATCCGAAGATCTTCACGGCACCGTGGGTGAGCGAGCGGAAGGTCATGAAGCTGGCGCCGCGCAGTCGAGAGATCGCCGAACAGTTCTGCGTCCCATCGCAGGAGGCTGAGTTCAACAGGATCGTGCGCGACCCGGCCGGGGGCGTCGTCCGTTAGCTTTGAATGGAGACGAGGTAGAGAGCCTATGAAATGCAAGGTCGCATGTGCGATCGCCATCTCTTTCGGCACGCTCGCCGCCGCACAGCAGCAACAAAACGCCTTTCCACAGCCGACTGCTGCAAAGGAAGTGACCGTTACGGCTATCCCCGGCGTCATCGCCGCCGGCGCCACATGGAAACTCGTGTGGCAGGGACCCGATAACGCGGACGGCATCATCGGCACGAAAGATGGCGGTCTGCTGTTTGCGCAGGAACAGCCGAGCACTGTTGGCATGCTCGATCCCAACGACAAGTTCTCCATTCTTGTCAGGGACACCCATGGCACAGGCGCGCTGGCGTACGACAACAAGGGCCGCCTGATTGGGGCGGAACGAACGTGTTCGGATCCGGGCGGCCGTCCTGCCGAATGCAAGGAAGCGGCTGAACTGGTCGTCCTGCATCCCACACGATCGGTCCTCGCTAGCAAGTTCGGAGACAAAACCTTCTGGCGCATGGGTGAAGTCGTGGCCGACTCCAAAGGTGGCGCATATTTCAGCGACGACGCGGGAACGTATTTCGTCAATCCCGCCGGCAAGGTGAGCCTCGTTGCCGGCAAGGAAGTGCGAACGAACGGGATGGCGCTGAGCAGAGACGAGAAGACTCTGTATCTCACGAATGGCCGCACGATCGTCACGTTCGCTGTCCAGCCGGATGGCACGACGAACAATCAGCGCGATTTCGCGATGCTACAAGGTGCCGCCGGCGGCGATGGGATGTGCATCGATTCGGAAGGTCGCTTGTACGTCACCGCCGGTGAGACGGGTATTCAGGTGTTCAGTGTGGAAGGAAAACACCTGGGCATTATTCCTCTGCCACGGTCCGCGTCGAGCGTGGCGTTTTCCGGACCCAACAAGAAGGTGCTGTACGCGAAGGGCGCGGGCATGACGACGCCGGACGGCAAGGAATACAGAACTCCCGAGGGCGTGAGGAATAACGCCAAGGCGATTTACAAGATCGAGATGATTGCGCAGGGATTCACGGGGCGCCCGAAATAACGAGATGGATCTCGGACTCAAAGGGAAGCTCGCGCTCGTCAGCGGAAGCACTGCAGGAATCGGCTACGCCATCGCGGAGCAGCTCGTGCGCGAGGGCGCTCGCGTCATCGTCAACGGCCGCACGGCGAAGGCCGTCGACGCAGCCGTCGCCAGGCTGAATGGGATCGCGGCGGGAAGCGCACTGCCCTTCGCCGCGGATCTCAGCACGGCCGCGGCGGCCAATGACGTTGCGCAGCAGTATCCGGATGTCGACATCGTCGTCAACAACCTGGGCATCTTCGAGCCGAAGGACTTCCTCGACATCGCGGACGACGAGTGGAACCGGTTCTTCGAGGTGAACGTTCTGAGCGGCGTGCGCCTCGCGCGGCTGTATCTGCC
>Ga0066699_10000797_pt1 | contig 10036 bp, 9 predicted proteins | sample GraSoiAngelo_148_FD_66455 | JGI IMG/M metagenome (GOLD analysis project Ga0066699, IMG submission 66455) | Grasslands soil microbial communities from the Angelo Coastal Reserve, California, USA - 14_1009_09_20cm | ecosystem: Environmental > Terrestrial > Soil > Grasslands | place: USA... | reverse complement strand
GACACGCTCGCCTTCCATGGCCAGGCCTTGAGCCTGCGCTCGGAGCGCCAGCGCCTGATCGCCAGCAACATCGCCAACGCCGACACGCCGGGGTATGTGGCCCGCGACATGAACTTCGCGCAGGCGCTGCGCGAGGCGACCGGCACGCTCAAGCCGGTGACCTCGGGGATTGCCAACCCGCAGCCGGGCAACCTTGCCGCCGGCGGCTTTGGCGCCCGCTCGGAAACGGCGCTCCTGTATGCGAACCCCAGCCAGACCAACCTCGACCGCAACACCGTCGACATGGACCGCGAGCGCGCCAACTTCGCCGACAACGCGGTCAAGTACGAAGCCACGCTGCGCTTCATCAACGGCGACGTGCGGATGATGCTCGACGCGATCAGGGGTCAGTGATGAGCATGTTGAACATCTTCAATGTCGCCGGTAGTGCGGTCTCTGCGCAAAGCCAGCGTCTCAACATCGTCGCCTCCAACCTCGCCAATGCCGACACCGTCGCCGGCCCCGACGGCCAGGCCTACAAGGCGCGCCAGGTCACCTTCCAAACCCAGCTGATGGGCGAGGTGGGGGCAGCGGGCGTCACTGTCAGCAACGTCAGCGAAGACCAGAGCCCCGGCCGGCGCGTGCACGACCCCAAGCACCCGAGCGCCGACGCCGAGGGCTACGTCACCTACAGCAACGTCAACGCGGTCGAGGAGATGGTCAACATGATCTCGGCCTCGCGTTCGTACCAGAACAACGTCGAGGTCATGAACACGGCGAAGACGCTGCTGCTCAAGACGCTGCAGATGGGGTCCTGAGGACTGAAACCCACCAGGAACCCGCATGGCATTCGCACCGATCACCTCCCACAACAGCACGACGACGACCGCCGTCAACTCGACGCCGAGCGTGCCCGTGGCCGACGACGCGGCCGGCAGCTCCGACCGCTTCCTGAAGCTCCTGGTCGCGCAGATGCAGAACCAGGACCCGCTCAATCCGATGGACAACGCGCAGGTCACGAGCCAGATGGCGCAGATCAACACCGTCAACGGCATCCAGAAGCTGAACAGCACGGTCGAAGGCCTGAACACCCACTTCGTGCAGATGCAGGCGCTGCAAGGCGCGGCGCTGGTCGGCCGCGACGTGATCGTGCCGGGCAACCGGATGGACATCGCCGACGGCGTCGGGCAGGGCGGCTTCGAGCTGACCTCGGCCGCCGACACCGTCAAGGTCGAGGTGCTCAACGCCGGTGGCCATGTCATCGACACGCTCAACCTCGGCGCGCAAAGCGCCGGCCGCCACAGCTTCGACTGGGACGCCAGCAAGAGCGGCAGCGACACCAACCTGAGCTTCCGCGTGACCGCGATGAGCGGCGCCGCAGTGCTCGGCAGCACTTCGCTGATGCGCGACCGCGTGACCGCGGTCAGCACCAGCGGCGACACGCTGACGCTCGATCTCGAGCGCTCGGGCGAAGTCCCCTACGCCAAGGTCAAAGCCTTCAACTGATCCACCCCACCAGGACTCACCTATGAGCTTCCAGCAAGGCCTCTCCGGACTCAACGCCACCAGCAAGAACCTGGAGGTGATCGGCAACAACGTCGCCAACTCCAACACCTTCGGCGCGAAGGCGGCGCGTGCGGAGTTCTCCGACATGTATGCGAGCGCGATGAATGGCGCCGGCGCCAGCGCGATCGGCATCGGCGTGTCGATGTCGGGCGTGTCGCAGCAGTTCACGCAGGGCAACATCACGACCTCGGAAAACCCGATGGACCTGGCGATCAACGGCGCCGGCTTCTTTCAGGTGTCCGACGGCAAGAACCCGATCATGTATTCGCGCAACGGCCAGTTCAAGGTCGACCGCGACGGCTTTGTCGTCAACAACCAGAGCGACCGCCTGATGGGCTACGCGGCCGACGGCACCGGCACGATCCTGCCCGGCCAGGCCAAGCCGCTGCAGATGCCCACGGCCGGCATCACGCCCAAGGCCACCGACCGGATCAAGCTCGAGGTCAACCTCGACGCGCGCTCGGCCACCACCTTGCCGGCGGCCGCACCGCTGATCGACCTGACCGATCCGACGACCTATAACAACGCGACCTCGCTGACGGTGTTCGACGCCAAGGGCCAGGACGTGGCGCTGACCTACTACTTCCAGAAGGCGGCCACCGACACCTGGAATGTCTACGTCACTGCCAACGGCACCCCGCTGGCCACCGACGTCAACGGCGATCCCGCAGCTTCGACGACGATCGTCTTTCCGATCAACGGCGGCTCGCCGACCTCGCCGGCCGGCACGGTGTCGCTCGACATCCCGGCCTCGACCAATTCACAAGGCGCGGCCACGTTGCCGATCAGCGGTGTCGCGCTCAATGTCGCCGACGCCACCCAATATGGCTCGCAGTTCGCGGTCACCGATTTGTCGCAGAACGGCTATGCGCCGGGGCAGTTGGTGGGCATCCAGTTCGAATCCAACGGCATCGTGACGGCGCGTTATTCGAACGGCCAGTCGAAGCCCGCGGGCCAGGTCGAGATCGCGACCTTTCGCAATCCGCAGGGGCTGCAGCCGATGGGCAGCAACGCGTGGTCGCGGACTTTCTCGACCGGGGATCCGATCCTGGGTGTGCCGGGGGACGGCAGCCTGGGGGCGTTGCAGTCGGGCGCGCTCGAGGAGTCGAACGTCGACTTGACGGCCGAGCTCGTCAACATGATCACGGCGCAGCGTGTCTATCAGGCCAATGCGCAGACGATCAAGACGCAGGACCAGGTGTTGCAGACGCTGGTCAACCTGCGCTGATCGATGACATAGCAGGAGCGCCGCGATGGATCGGATGATTTACCTGTCGATGTCGGGCGCCAAGGCGACGATGCAGCGCCAGGACACGCTGGCCAACAACCTGGCGAACGTCAGCACGGTCGGCTTCCGTGCCGAGCTCCAGGCGTTTCGTGCAGTGCCGGTGGAAGGCAGCGGTGCGAGCACCCGTGTCTACGCGCTCGAAAGCACGCCCGGCTACAACGCCGAGGCCGGGTCGGTCAGCGCAACCGGCCGCAACCTCGATGTGGCGATGAAGGGCAACAGCTGGCTCGCCGTGCAGGGGCTCGACGGCACCGAGGCCTACACCCGAGCGGGCTCGCTCGACGTGTCGGCCGACGGCACGCTGGTCACGCGCAACGGCCTCACCGTGCTCGGTGACGGCGGCCCGATCTCGATTCCGCCGAACAGCGAGATCAGCATCGGCTCCGATGGCAGCGTCAGCGCCAAAGGCAGCAACGGCAAGAGCAACACCGTGGGCAAACTCAAGCTCGTGACGCCCGAAGTGCCGCTGCAGCGCGGCACCGACGGATTGTTCCGCGCTGCCGATGGCGAGCTGTCGGCCGACACGAACGCCCGCGTGCAAGACGGCGCACTCGAAGGCTCGAACGTCAGCGCGGTCGAGACGATGGTCTCGATGATCACCGCGGCGCGCCAGTTCGAGGCGCAGATGAAGATGCTGCAGACAGCAGAAGGCGATGAAAAAGCCGCTGGCCAATTGCTGTCGATGAACTGAAACCCCCGTTCGGGCTGAGCTTGTCGAAGCCCTTCGACAAGCTCAGGGCGAACGGAGACCCCCGATCATCCTGAGCTTGTCGAAGGACAGGCTCAGGGCGAACGGAGAACCCCGATCAACGGAGAACCCCCGATCATCCTGAGCTTGTCGAAGGACGTGCTCAGGGCGAACGGAAGCTTGAAGGACTCTGACCATGATGCGATCGCTGTGGATTTCGAAGACCGGCATGGAGGCCCAGCAGACTCAGCTGGACACCATCTCGAACAACCTGGCCAATGTCTCGACCAACGGCTACAAGCGCGCCCATGCGGTGTTCGAGGACCTGATGTACCAGAACCTGCGCCAGGCCGGCGCCAACAGCACCGAGCAGACGACGCTGCCCACCGGCTTGCAGGTCGGCCTCGGCACGCGCGCGGTCGCGACCTCGCGCAGCTTCAGCCAGGGCAACCTGCAGCAAAGCTCGAACAACCTCGACGTGGCGGTGCTCGGCAACGGCTTCTTCTCGGTCCAGATGCCCGACGGCACGAGCGGCTACACCCGCGACGGCTCGTTCCAGGTCAGCTCCACCGGGCAGCTCGTCACCAACAACGGCTACACCGTGCAGCCCGGCATCACGATTCCCGCCACCGCGCAGAGCGTGACGATCGGCAGCGACGGCACGGTCAGCGTCACCGTGCCCGGCCAAGCCACGCCACAGACCGTCGGCCAGATCCAGATCGCCGGCTTCGTCAATCCGGCCGGCCTCGAGCCCAAGGGCCAGAACATCTTCGGCGAGACCGCCGCATCGGGCACCGCCAGCACCGGCACGCCGGGGCAGAACGGGCTCGGCTCGCTGCGCCAGGGCTTCAACGAGACGTCCAACGTCAACGTCGTCGAAGAGCTGGTCGCGATGATCCAGACCCAGCGCGCCTACGAGCTCAATTCGAAGGCGATCCAGACCTCCGACCAGATGCTGCAGCGCCTGGGCCAGCTGTGAAAGCGATGAAGCACCTCACGCTCCTCGCGGCCGCGTTGACGCTCGCCGGCTGCTCGACGCTGAACCCGCGTCCGCCGGTCGACGTCGCCACGCCGACCTACGTCCAGCCGCAGCCGATCGTCGCGCCGGTCGTCAACAACGGCGCGATCTTCCAGGCCTCGCAGTACCGGCCGCTGTTCGAAGACCACCGCGCGCGCCTGGTCGGCGACACGATCACGGTGCAGATCGTCGAGAAGGTCAGCGCGAGCCAGAAGAGCACGAGCTCGATCGACAAGAGCGGCAAGCTCGCGGCCGGTGTCACCGCGCTGCCAGGCATCGCGGCGAATTCGTTCAGCCGCGCCACCGCGGCGGCGACCTCGAGCAACACCTTCGACGGCAAGGGCAGCACCGAGAACACCAACGACTTCTCCGGCACGATCACCGCGGTCGTCACCGGCGTGCTGCCGAACGGCCACCTGCTCGTGGCCGGCGAGAAGCAGATCGGCGTCAACCACAACGTCGACGTGCTGCGCTTTTCGGGCCAGGTCGACCCGCGCGCGATCCAGCCCGGCAACTCGGTGGCGTCGGCGCAGATCGCCAATGTGCGCATCGAGCAGCGCGGCCGCGGCGCCCAGGCCGATGCCCAGGGAATAGGCTGGTTGGGCCGCTTCTTTTTGAACGTTCTGCCGATTTAAGGCTGTCCAGAATCGGAGCACCGAGAGGTATCTCCGACATGGACCGAACTGAAAAATTCGTACGCGCGCTGATCGCCCTGGCCTGGCTGCTGGCCTCGGCGGCGCTGTGGTGGCCGGCCCCGTCGCATGCGACGCGGCTCAAGGAAGTCGCCACCGTACAGGGCGTGCGCGGCAACCCGCTGGTCGGCTACGGCCTCGTCGTCGGCCTCGACGGCACCGGTGACCAGACCACCTCCGCGCCATTCACGACCCAGAGCTTGACTGCGATGCTGCAGCAGATGGGCGTGACGGTGCCGCCGGGCACCAACATGCAGCTGAAGAACGTCGCCGCAGTGATGGTGACGGCGCAGCTGCCGCCGTTCGCGCAGCCCGGCCAGACCATCGACATCAACGTCTCCTCGCTCGCCAATGCGAAGAGCCTGCGCGGTGGCACCTTGCTCGCGACGCCGCTCAAAGGTGCCGATGGCCAGGTCTATGCGCTCGCCCAGGGCAACCTGATCGTCGGCGGCGCCGGTGCGTCGCAGGGTGGCTCCAAGGTCCAGATCAATCACCTGAGCGCGGGCCGCGTGCCCGAAGGTGCGACCGTCGAGCGCAGCGTGCCGACGCCGCTGAACCAGGGCAGCATCCTGCAGCTCGACCTGAACTCGAGCGACTTCAACACCGCCCGCGAAGTGGCGCGCGCGATCAACGAGCGCATGGGCGCCGGCATGGCGCAGGCACTCGACGGCCGCGTCGTCAAGGTGCGCATGCCCGAGTCGCCCGACGAGCGCGTGAGCTTCATGGCCGACATCGAGAACCTCGACATCAAGCTCGCGTCGCCGGCCGCCAAGGTCGTCATCAATGCCCGTACCGGCTCGGTCGTGATGAACCAGTCGGTCACGCTCGCGGCCTGCGCGGTGGCGCACGGCAGCCTGTCGGTGACGATCAACTCGACGCCGGTGATCAGCCAGCCGTCGGCGTTGTCCAAAGGCGGCGAGACGGTCGTCACCGAGAAGACCGACATCGCGATCACCCAGCAGGCCGGCTCGCTGATCCAGATGCCTGCCGGCACGAAGCTGTCAGATGTCGTCAAGGCACTGAACTCGCTCGGCGCGACGCCGCAGGACCTGCTCGCGATCCTGCAGGCGATGAAGTCCGCAGGTGCGCTGAACGCCGAGCTCGAGGTGATCTAAGTGAACCTGCCGTCGACATCGAGCCTCGCGACCGACAGCCACAGCATCGACGCGCTGCGGCTGCGCGCGGCTACCGATCCGAAGGCCGCGATCAAAGAGGCGGCGAAGCAGTTCGAGTCGCTGTTCATGCAAGAGCTGATGAAGAGCATGCGCGCGGCGCAGGAATCGATGTCGTCGGGCATGCTCGACAACGCCGGTTCGAAGATGGGCACCGAGATGCTCGACACCCAGTTCGCGACCAAGATGACCGGCCTGCCCGGTGGCTTGGGCGACGTGATCGCCAAGCAGCTCGAGCGCCAGATGGGCGGCACGCCCGCCGCTGCATTGGCGCCGGCCGGTGCCACCGGCGCACCATCGACAAGTGCCGGTCTCACATCCAGGGTCAGCGCCCGCCAGGCCGAGTTCCTGAAAGAGCACCAGGGCGCCGCACGCGTGGCCGAAGCGCAGAGCGGCATTCCCGCGGCCTTCATGGTCGCGCAAGCGGCGCACGAGTCGGGCTGGGGCAAACACGAGATCAAAAACGCCGACGGCAGCGCGTCGTTCAACCTCTTCGGCATCAAGGCCGGTGCCAATTGGAAGGGCCCGGTCGCCGAGGTGACCACCACCGAGTACATCGATGGCGTCGCGCGCAAGGTGGTCGCCAAGTTCCGCGCCTACGCGTCGTACGCCGACTCGTTCAGCGACTACGCGAAGATGATGAAGGACAGCCCGCGCTACGGCCAGGTCGTCGCGAGCGCCGGTTCTGCGCAGGGCTTCGCGCAAGGCTTGCAGCGCGCCGGTTATGCCACCGATCCGGCCTATGCCGACAAGCTGACCCGCGTCATCAACACGACTTTGCGCTTGCAGCGCTCGGTCGCTTGAAATAGGAGACAAGCGATATGAGCGGCTCAGCATTGATGGGCATCGGCACGAAGGCGCTGTTCGCGAACTACGCCGCCCTTCAGACCACCGGCAACAACATCGCCAACGCCAACACCAAGGGCTACTCGCGCCAGTCGGTCGAGCTCGAATCGTCGGGCGGGCAGTTCAGCGGCGCGGGCTTCTTCGGCAAGGGCGTCGACGTGACGACGGTCACCCGTGCCCACAGCGAATTCCTGACGCGCGAAGCGGCCAGCTCCTCATCATTGGCCGCCGCGGACCAGACCCGCTCCGACCAGTTGCAGCAGCTCGAAAAAGTCTTCGAAAGCGGCGAGCAAGGTGTCGGCTACGCGGCCGGCCAGTTCCTCAATGCCTTCGTCGATGTCGCCAACCAGCCGCAGGACAGCTCGGCGCGCCAGGTCGTGCTGTCGCGTGCCTCCGAGCTCGCATCGCGCTTTCGCCATGCCAGCGACCAGATCGATGCGATCCAGGCCGGCGTCACGGCCGACCTGAAGACCTCGATCACCGCGGTCAACACGCTCGCGCAGAAGGTCGCCGAGATCAATACCCAGATCACCGCGGCGCTCGGCTCGGGCCACCAGCCGAACGACCTGCTCGACCAGCGCGACCGGCTCGTCAGCGAGATCAGCGGCTATGTGCAGGTGACGACGATCGCGGCTTCCGACGGCGCGCTGAACCTGTTCATCGGCGGCGGCCAGAAGCTCGTGCTCGGCAGCGACGCCACCAAGCTGTCGGCCGTGCCCGATCCCTACGACGTGTCGAAGCTGCATCTCGGCCTGATCGATTCGTCGGGCGGCCATGCCTTGCCCGACGACCTGGTCGGCGGTGGCTCGATCTCCGGCCTGTTGCGCTTCCAGCGCGACGACCTCACCGATGCGCGCAACCTGCTCGGCCAGATGGCCGCCGCGCTGGCCGGGCGTGTCAACGCGCAGCAGGCGATGGGGCTCGACCTCGGGCAGCCGCCGAGCACCGGCGCCGCGATCTTCGGCACCGGCGCACCGGGCGTCGCGCCGGCCACGACGAACGCCAAAGCGGCCAACGGCAGCGATGTGGCCTCGGTGCTCATCGGCGGCGTCTATGTGCCGACGGTGAGTCTCACGATCACCGACCCGACCGAGCTGCGAGCGAGCGACTACGAGCTGCGCAACGACCCTGCCAACGCCGGCAACTACCTGCTGAAGCGGCTGTCGGATGGCGTGGTCACATCGGTCGCGCCGGGCGCCGTCGTCGACGGCTTCCAGCTCAACGTCGTCGCGCCGGTGCCGGTCGCCGGCGACCGCTTCCTGCTGCGCCCGGTCGGCCTCGTGGCCGGCTCGATGAGCCGCGTGCTCGACGACCCCAAGGGCATCGCCGCCGCGTCGCAGGTGACCGCCGGCGTCGGCGCCACCAACACCGGCACCGCCACGGTCGCCGACGTGCACGCGACCAGCGCCGCGATCAACCCGCAGCTGACCGCGACGATCACCTTCACGTCGAACACCGGCAACTACGACTGGGAGCTGCGCGACCGCACGACCAACGCCCTCGTCAGCAACGGCAGCGCGGCCTGGACGGCAGGCCAGCCGATCAGCATGAACGGCTGGGACCTGTCGCTCAACGGCGTGCCCCAGACGGGCGACACCATGGTCGTGCAGAAGACCGCGTTCCCCGCCAACAACAACGGCAACGCGCGCGCGTTGAGCGACCTGCGCGATGCACGCATGGTCGGGCAGCGGACCAGTGCGACCAGCGTCGTGCCCGGTGAGACGATCACCGATGCCTATGCGAGCGCGATGTCGGACATCGGCGTGCGGGTGCAGGGCGCACGCACCTCGGCCGAGATGTCGGCCTCGGTCGCGAGCGACGCCGAGACGCTGCGCAGCGGCAAGGCCGGCGTCAACCTCGACGAAGAGGCGGCCCGGCTGATCCAGTTCCAGCAAAGCTACCAGGCCGCGTCGAAGATGCTGCAGGTGGCGCAGGCGGTCTTCGACACCCTGCTGCGCGTGACCACCTGAGCCTCATCGCCATGACCCGAATCGGCACCGCCAACACCTACGACACCACCGTCGACCGGCTGGTCAAGCGCCAGAACGAGCTCGGCGAGGCGCAGCTGCAGCTCACCAGCGGCAAGCGCGTCAACCGGCCGAGCGACGATCCGACGGCGGCCGGCCGCGCCGAGCGCGCACTGGCGAGCACGGCGCGCATCGATGCGGCGCAGCGCGGCGTCGACGCAAGCAGGGCGCTGATGTCGCAAAGCGAATCCGCCCTCGGCGATGCCGGCGAGCTGCTGCAGCAGGCGCGCGAGGCGCTGGTCGCGGCCGGCAACGGCAGCTACAGCGATGCCGAGCGCAAGATCCAGGCCGATCATCTGCGCGGCTTGCGCCAGCAGATTCTGGCGGTCGCGAACCGGTCCGACGGCGCCAACGGATATCTCTTCGCCGGGCAGGGCTCGTCGCAGCCGCCGTTCCTCGATGCGCCGGGCGGCGTGCAGTACCTCGGCACCAGCGGCGAGGCGCTGGTGGCCGGCAGCGAGACGCTGCCGATCAGCATCGACGGGGCCGCGAGCTGGTTGTCGGCACGCACCGGCAACGGCGTCTTCGAGACCCGCGCGGTCATGAGCACCGGCAACGCCTGGATCGATGCCGGCAGCGTCAGCAGCCCGGCGGCGCTGACCGGCTCGACCTACGACGTGCAGTTCAGCGTCGCGGCCGGCGTGACGACCTATTCGGTATTGAAGGACGGCGTGGCGACCGCGCAGACCAACGTCGCCTACAGCCCCGGCACGGCGATCCAGATCGACGGCATGGCCGTGACGATCAGCGGCGCCGCCGC
>Ga0066699_10000791_pt1 | contig 10050 bp, 8 predicted proteins | sample GraSoiAngelo_148_FD_66455 | JGI IMG/M metagenome (GOLD analysis project Ga0066699, IMG submission 66455) | Grasslands soil microbial communities from the Angelo Coastal Reserve, California, USA - 14_1009_09_20cm | ecosystem: Environmental > Terrestrial > Soil > Grasslands | place: USA... | reverse complement strand
ACCAACCAGGTGGCGCTCAGCTTCGGCCAGCCGCGCTACAGCCGCGATTCGATCGGCGAGTTCGAGTTCGTCACCAACCGGTTCGATGCGTCGCAGGGGCGCTCGAGCGGCGTGCAGGTGAACGCCATCACCAAGTCGGGGACCAACACACCGACCGGCACGTTCTCGGGCTACTTCCGCGACGACACGTTCAACGCCAAGGATCCGGTCACGCACACGGTGCTGCCGTATCAGGACCAGCAGATCAGCACGACCTTCGGCGGGCCGATCAGGAAGGATCGCATCCACTACTTCGCCAGCTACGAGTACGAGCGCGAGCCGCAGACCTACGTCTACGCGACGCCGTATCCGAAGTTCAACGGCACGCTGACCGGCGCGCGCCGGCAGGATACGGAGGCAGGCCGCCTCGACTTCCAGTTCTCGCCGAAGACGCGCCTGTCGCTGCGCGGCAACCGGTATGACAACCGCATCCCGTACGATTCGCGCTACACCGGCGGATCGGATCGCACGCCCGCGTCGGCCATCGGCACCAACCGCCGCTCCGAGCAGGAGCTTGCGACGCTGACGCAGGTGCTGAACAGCCGGATGGTGAACGAGATCAAGGGCGGCCACTCCCTGTTCCACTGGAACCAGTTCGCGCACGTCAATAACGCCGGCAGCCTCATCGGGCAGACCTCGGGCTTCGGCGCGCCGGTGATCAACCTGCGCGGCTTCACGCTGGGGCAGACGCACGCCATCACGCCGCAGAACATCCGCGAAGAGGACTACGACATCCAGGACAGCTTCACCGCCTCGTTCAACAAGCGCGGACGGCATGACGTGAAGCTGGGCGGCGAGTACATGCACGACTTCACCTGGGAGACGACGTGCCAGACGTGCATGGGGCAGTTCACGTCGAACAACGGCACGCTGACGCCGCAGGCGATCCAGGACATGATCCGCGACGTCAACGACGTGACGACGTGGAGCCTGGCGCCGCTGTCGCCGGTGACGACGGTGTATCTGCGCAACGTCGCGATGCCAAGCTCGCCGTTCTCGCGGCCGTCGGGCAACAACGGCTTCACCGAGTACGCCCCGCGTCATGTCGCCGCATGGTGGGCGCAGGACGACTGGCACGCGACGGGCAAGCTGACGCTCAACCTCGGCATGCGCTACGATGCCAACATCGGCGAGTTCGTCAACTGGGTCGGCTTCGAGCCGTTCATCCACGCGAACCGGCCGAACGATCTGAACAACTTCGCGCCGCGCCTCGGCTTCACCTATTCGCTGACCGACAAGACCGTGCTGCGCGGCGGCTACGGCAAGTACTTCAGCGAGGGGACGGGGCAGCCGCCGCTCTTCACGCTGCGCTACGTCCAGCAGATCGCGATGACCGTCAACAACGACGGCCGGCCGGATTTCGCGGTCAACCCGTTCAACGGGCCGGCGCCGACTTACGACCAGGCGAAGGCGCTGCTCCGCTCATCGCAGCCGAACCGGCGTCGCCGACCTGCAACCTGCGGCACAGCACGTCGAACTTCGCGGCCAACGACCTCGTCGATCCGTGGAGCCACCAGGCGTCGCTCGGCATTGCGCGTCAGCTCGGCGCGCAGATGTCGGTCGAGGCCGACTGGGTCTACACGGGCGATCGCGAGCTGTTCACGACGCGCAACATCAACCTCGCGTTCAACCCGGCGACGGGCGCGCCGTATCCGTTCGTCGGCGGCCAGGCGGCGGCCAACTACGTCAACCGTCCGTATCCGGGCTGGGGCAACATCACGATGCTGCGTTCGGACGATCGGCAGAACTATCACGCCTTGCAGACCGCCTTCACCAAGCGGATGGCGAACCACTGGCAGGCGTCGGCGACCTACTCGCTGTCGCGGGGCTCGCAGTTCGATCAGCTGCCGCTCAATCCGGACTGCACGTACCCGATGTCGGTGCAGCCGGGGCGCGGCGTGGTGTGCGACACGCCGATCACGCTGGCGGCGGACATCGCGGAGAACAAGTGGTACGTGACCGGCGCGCAGCGCAATCGCGCGACGTTCAACGGCATCTGGGAAGCGCCGAAGGGCCTCCAGGTGAGCGGCCTCTACATCTTCGGCGACAACGGCTACTCGACGCCGACCTCCGGCTTCGACGCGCGCTCGGTCGGCAGCACCGGCGGTCGTCTGCGTTCGAACGGCACGCTCATCGAGCGCAACAGCTTCGACAACCCGGCGATTCACCGCGTCGACATGCGCGTGCAGCGGCGGTTCGCGCTCGGGCCGCGCGTCAAGGTCGACGGCATCTTCGAGATGTACAACGTGTTCAACCGCGCCAACTTCGAATCGTTCACCATCAACGAGTCGAACGCGCAGTTCGGCAAGCCGCTCGCGAGCACCACGCTCGCGTATCAGCCGCGCATGCTGCAGTTCGGGTTCCGCACGCAGTTCTAATGACCGGCGGTTCGGGGGTTCGCAGGTTCGGCGGTTCGAACCTGTGCGCCCTCGTTCTCTCGTATTGGGGCAGTCGTCGTGAAAAACCACGAGAGCGTCGGCCGATCGAGGCTACCGGGATGCGTCGTCGAGGGACCGCCGATACAGGTGGTACCGGCCATTGGAGCGGACGGCAATGACGCGGGGATCGTGGATCGCGTCCGCCGAGACGAAATAGTCGCCCGGCCCGCTGTCACGCAGGAACGCCTCGAAGCTCGCGACCGTCTTTTCCTCGGCACCTGCAATCGCGCGGATCACGAACGTCTCTGCATAGTTCCAGCGGTCGCGAAAGATCTCTCGGCCAGCAAGCTCGTGCGCCTCCGCCAGGATGAGACCCTGGGTCGAATCCGCCACGTCGCGACGGTGGAAGGAGTACCACCAGAGCCGACCCTCAGCGACTCCGACGGCAAGCAGCACGACCGAGATGAGGGCGATGCGCCGCCCGCGTGCCGTCAACACGTGCGCCGTGCGGGTCAGCGCCCGGTCCACGAGCCACGCGATGCCCAGAGCGAATGCGGGGTAGAACGGTTGGAGGTACCACGAATTCTTCGTCTGCATCAGCGTCGGAATCAGGAGCGTGAGCGTCACCCAGCTGCCGAGCAGGATTGTCCTTTCATCATCGCTGCGCCAGAACAGCAGATGCTCCCAAACGGAGGGCCATCGAATGCCGCCGACCCAGAGCGCGACGAGGCCGGCTGCCAGCCAGTCGTAGTGATACTTCTGCAGTACGTCCGCGTAGTACCACAAACCGCCGTTGTGCCCCTCCAAGGGGGTCAGACTGCCGGCGATGAAGTCGTACATGAACAACTGGCTGAGAAAGCGGGCCCCATCGAGCTGCCACCGCGCCGCAATCCAGGCGCCCACGGGAAGAGCAAACAGTAACAACGCAACCGCGATGGCGCGCCGATTTCGACGGTGGTGGTGGAACAGGCGCCATGCTTCGACGCCGAAGACGATCGACAACGGCATCAGCACCGCCATTCCCTTCAGCAGGAAAGCGCCCGCCAACAGCGGGCCCAGCCACACGATGCGCCAGGGGCGGTGTTGAGCCGCCGCCAGCGTGACGACGGTGAGCAACACGAGGAGCGTAAACAGGGGATCGGCGTTGCCGCTGCGTCCACCATGCACGTAGACGAAGGCAAAGCTTGTGGCCAGCACGAGGCCGGCGAGCAGGCCGACCGCCGGCCCGTAGAGACGCCGGACCCACATCTGGAGGACGGCGACTATGCAACATGCCGAGAGCGTCGAGACAATACGCAACGACACCAGATTGGCGCCAAACAGTCTGAACGCGAAGGCGATGAGCCATACATTCAGCGGAGGCTTGCTGTTGTAGTAGTCGAGGTGCCCGAGGAAGGTAGTGCCAATCGAATCGCCGCTCTTCGCCATCTCCCACGCAGTAATGCCGTAGAGAGACTCGTCCCACTCACTGACGAACTCCGTGTTCAGGCGCCACGCGAGATTGAACGCGGCGAGGGCGAGCACGCACAGCGCGAGTGGCGTGAAGTGTTGCCGGCAGAGCGCTGCCGCGGACATTGTGCGGGACCGAATGCTCGAGGGGAGTAGGAGCAGGACCAGAGCCTAACGCGGCGCCGGGCGAAGGGTCAACGGAACCGAGGTGCCTCCCTCGCTGGGACGGCAAGAGTCCCGTCCAGACCCGACGAAACGCCAGGTTCGAGCGCATGATGCGGGTGCCCGCGGAGGTTCTTCTGCACGCTGAATTTCCTGAAGGCGAGTTGCGGCGTCGGACGGTGCGAGCCGCGCTACCGGATGACGCCGCGGCGCACCGCATAGAGCACGATCTCCGCCGCGCTGTGGACGTCGAGCTTTTCCATGATGCGCGCGCGGTGGGTTTCCACCGTGCTGGGGCTGATGAAGAGGATGGCCGCGATGTCCTTGTTCGTCTTCCCTTCGGCAATGAGCTGAAAGACCTCGCGCTCGCGATCCGACAGCGTCTCGTAGCGATCGACGACCCCCGGTTCGCCGGAGCGCTGCTTGACGTAGTCGTCCAGCATCAGCCGCGCGATCGCCGGGCTGAAAAACGACTTGCCCTCGGCGATCGCGGTGACGGCCTGCAGCAAGTCGACGTCCGCGGAATCCTTGAGGAGATACCCCGCTGCGCCCGCCTGCAGGATCTGCGTCACGTACGCTTCGTCGGCGTGCATGCTCAAGACGAGCACGCGCACCGAGGGCGTGTGCTTGACGATCTGCCGCGTCGCCTCGATGCCGTTGAGTAGCGGCATCGCGACGTCGAGGATGGCGACATCGGGCTTCAACTGCTCGGCCTGGCGCACGGCGTCGCGGCCGTCGCCCGCTTCGGCGACGACTTTCCAGTCGGGACGCTCCTCGAGGACTTTGCGCAACCCCTGTCGAACCACGGTGTGATCGTCGGCGAGAAGAATCCGAAGGCTCATGCTGCTGGTGCCCCAGTCGCGGCCTCGAGCGGCAGGGCAACCATCACGATCGTACCACCCCCATCGCGCGGCTTGATGTTGAATGTCCCGCCGAGCGCCTGCGCGCGCTCGCGCATACCGATGAGCCCGAGGCCACGTCCCGAGCTGAGACGATTGGCCGGCAAGCCGACGCCGCGGCCGTTGTCTTCGATGATGAGCCGCAGCATGCCGCCGCCCGAGTTGAGCGACACCGTACAGGCGGTCGCCCCGCTGTGGCGGGCGATGTTGCTCAGCGCCTCCTGCACGATGCGGTAGACGCACATCTCGATGTCCGGCGCGAGCCGCGTCTCCATCGTCTCGGCGAGCTGCGCGCGGATGCCGGTGCGGTGCGCGAAGTTGCGGAGATACGCGGTCAGCGTCGCGGGCAGGCCGAAGTCGTCGAGCGCCGACGGATGCAGCAGCTGCGACATGTCGCGCACGCTGCGCAGCGTCTGGTCGCTCAGGTCGCGCGCCTCTTCGAGCGCGCTGCGCACGCGCGGCTCGAGCTCGGCGCGCAGCGCGATGCCGATGTCCATCTTCGCCGCGGTGAGCGCCTGGCCCACCTCGTCGTGCAGCTCGCGCGCGAGGGTGCGGCGCTCCTGCTCCTGCACGTCGACCAGACGCGCCGACAGGCGTTCGAGGTCTTCGCGATTGTCCCGTTCGATGCGGCGCTGGCGCTCGATCTCGCGCTGCAGGCGGTTGACGTGCCGCGACGCCATCATGGCGACCATCAGCGCCACGACCAGCGTGCCCGCGCCCATCGTCAGCAGCCGCGTGCGCACCTGCCGGTAAAGGACGTCGATTTCCTGCTGATGACGCGCGTTGGCGACATCCTGCAGCGCCGCGAGCTGGTCGAGGATCTGCAGCACGGTCTCGCGCTTGGGCACCACGCGGTCGCGCAGCAGCGCCGCCGCTTCGTTCGGCGTCTTCGCCTGGTCGGTGAACGCGACGTCGCGCGAGGCCCAGTAGTCGGCGAGCTCGGTCTGCAGCCGCTCCCAGTGATCGCGCTCGTCCTGCGACGAAACGGCGGCGACATAGCTGGCGACGAGCGTTTCGACCTCGCTGCGGAGGCGCATCAATTCGTCACGATACGACTCGCGCCGCGGCGTGGCGCCGTCGATCAGCGCATCACGGAGGTAGATGGACCCGAGGAGGACATTGGTGCGAATCTTCGAGAGCGTCTGTTCGCCGCGCACGTACGTCTCGTGCACCGACGTGACGTTTTGCTCAATCTGACGCAGGCTGCGGACCAGCTGGTAGCCCCAGAGCAGCCACAGGGCAAAGACGACGGCGAATCCGGCGAGCAGAGCCGCGCGGACACTTGGCCCCATGCGCCGATCGTACTGCATGGCCGATGATGCCCGTTCCTGAGGCGCGCTGCCATCGGGCCCGCCACGGCTCGCGAATACTGTCTCGACGGGATGGCGACGGCCCCGCCCGCGCTGTACCGTCTGGAGAGTCTCCGTCTCGCTCCGAACTCACCCGCGGCGCTTGTCCCCGTCAGCGGGTGGCGGGTGCGCGCAATCACACCACACGGTCGCAGTGATTGCGCGCACTTTTTTTGTACACTGGTCCCGCTGAACCCGACGCTTGCACTCACCATTTTCGGAGCGGGAGCGGTGGCCGGCGCGCTCGGCGTGGCGCTGGGACTCGGCGGCGGCATCTTTCTCGTTCCCTTCCTGACGCTCGCGCTCGGATTTCCGCTGAAATCGGCCGCCGCCATCAGCCTCTCGACGGTCATCGCCACATCGTCCTCAGTCAGCGCGCGGCGGGCGGGCAATCAGTTGATCAATCTGCGCTTCGGGATGACGCTCGAGGTCGCCACTACCGCGGGCAGTCTGCTCGGCGGAATCACCGCGCAGCTTGTCGCCGAATCGACGCTGGAGCGTCTGTTCGGCGTTGTGGCGGTTGCGGTCGCGTTCGTGATGCTCGGCCGCATCAACCGCCGCAACGTCATGGTCGATCCGACGGTGGACACCGGGCGCCTCGGCGGCCGCTTCCATGAAGCGGAAAGCGGCGGTGTGGTCGCGTATCGAATCAAGCGCCTGCCGCTCGCGCTCTTTGCGTCGTTCATCGCGGGCAACGTCTCATCGCTGCTTGGCATCGGCGGCGGCATCATCAAGGTTCCGGTGCTCAACGCCTGGTGCGGGATGCCGCTGCGCGCGGCGGCGGCGACGAGCGCGCTGATGATCGGCGTCACGGCGACCGGCGGCGCCATCATCTATTACGGGCATGGCGATCTGCGCCCGCTGCTCGCCGCGCCCGCGGTGCTCGGCGTGCAGGCCGGATCCTGGGCGGGCACGCACATCGCCGAGAACGCGTCGGTGAAATGGCTCAAGCTGCTGATGTCCGCGCTGCTCCTCGTCGTCTCTGTGCTGATGTTCGTCAGGAGCCTGCGATGAACCGGCCGTCGCCCGCGCGGCTCGAGGTGATGATCGGCGAGGTGCTCCGCTTCGGCACGATGGCGAGCTCCGCGCTCTTTGCGATTGGTCTCGTCATGGTCCTGGCGGGATATCAGAGCCGTCTCGCGCAGGCGCTGCTGCAGGCGGCGTTGATCATCCTGCTGGCGACACCGGCCACCCGCGTCATCGTCTCGATCATCGAGTACTTCCGGGAGCGCGACTGGATGTTCGTCGTGCTGACGCTCGTCGTCCTGGCGGCGCTCGCCGGCAGCGTCGTGGCCTCGCACTTGTAGAGACGCGTCGTGTCCGTCGCTTGTCCAGCGTACGGCCCGCTGAGAATCTCAATCTTCACGTCTGCGATTGCCGTCCGACCATCTGATTCCAACGCGTTGCTCCAAAGCGCGGGCGACACCGCAATCGCGTCGCGGCCAGGTGCCATGGTAGATGTCCCGCCAGCCCGGATGTGCTGCGGCGATCCTCTTCGACATACGACGTGACATCGCTTGCTTCGTGGTCGATGGTCCGGAGCATCGACGCATAAACCGCGCCGCGCTTCTGGCCATTCAACGCGTCCCATGTCCCGCCGGTGAGGCAATTCCGCAACGCGGCGATGTGGCTGACCGGCCGCAGTGAGCGGTTCATAACGGCTGCCCGCCCATTCTGTGCGGGAATTGATTTGGTGGAAGTTTTGCCTTCGGCGCGGCGAATGCGACGTGGGTGGCTGTCGTCGCTCGTACGCCACGGCTGTGTCCTCGCCGGATGCTGCGTCGTGGCGGTCGTCTGGACGCTGCCGCTTGCCTTCCATCTGTCCACGCACCTGCCTGGGACCGGGCTCGGCGACAACGCTTCATTTCTCTGGAATTTCTGGTGGATGCGCGAAGCGCTGGCGCATCAGCGTCCGTTCTTCGAAACGACGTACCTGTTCGCACCGCTGGGCGCGGACCTGACGCTGCATACGCACACCGCGTTCCCCGCGCTGGTCGGCGCCACCGCGCTCGGCCGCGCGCCTCTTGTTGCGGCGTTGAACGCGACGATTCTCCTCTCGGTCGCGCTGAACGGGTTCTGCGCGTACCTGCTGGCCTGGCGGCTCACCCGTGACCGTGTTGCGGCGATCGGCGCCGGCTTCGTCTTCGGCTGCTCACCATTCATCGCCGCGCACCTCGCCGGCCATTTCAACCTCGTCACCGCGTGGACGATCCCGCTGTTCGCCATCGCCTGCCTCGACGCCGTGGAAGGATCACTCGAGTCCGCGCTGTTCGCTGGCGCGATCCTCGCGCTGACGGCGTACGTCGACTACTACTTTCTCCTCTTCCAGCTGGCATTCGCCGGCTGCCTGTACGTGTGGCGCCCGCGGTCGTGGGCCCTGTCGCTGCGCCCGTCGCAGCGCCGCAGTCGCGAGTGGGCGCTGATCGTCGTGGGGTCGTTCGCCGCCCTCGATGCCGCGATCATCGGCTGGATAGTGCTCGTGGGCGGATTCTCGTGGCGGCTCGGATCGATCACCATCGGCATGCACGAACTGTTCAATCCGGTGCAGATCCTCGGGATTCTCGCGGCGCTGGCGGCCGTGGCGTACGCAAGGCCTTCGATTCAGCGGGATCTCGATCGCCTCTCTCTTCGGCGCGCGCGCATCGGATTGATCGTGCTGCTCACGGCATCGGGGCTGCTCGTGTCTCCGGTGGCGTGGCGCCTCGCGCGTGTGATCATGAATGGCGAGTATGTCTCCCAGCAGTACTTTTGGCGGAGCTCGCCGCCCGGCATCGATCTGGCCACGCTCGTGCTCGGCAACCCGTTTCATGCATGGTGGGGCGAGTGGGTGCAGGGCGCGTATGCGCGCCTCGGGATCGACCTTGTCGAGTCAACCGGCTGGCTTGGCGTGATCCCGCTGGCGTTGGCGGTCTACGCGTTCCGCAGCCCGCTGCGTGCGCATCCTCACGTCCGGTTCTGGACGATCGTGTTCGCGCTCTTCTTCGTCTGGGCGCTCGGCAGCCATCTTCTCGTGGCCGGCCGCAACACCGCCCTGCTGCTGCCGGCGGCGCTGAGGCAGTTCGTGCCGGTCCTCTCCAACGCGAGAATGCCGGGGCGTGCGATGGTGATGGCCTATCTCGCGATCGCGATGCTCGCCGCCTTCGGTCTCGCGGAGCTTCGTCGTCAGCACTCTCGGGTCGTTGCGGGCGGCGCCGTCGCGCTGATCGCGTTCGAGTTCTGGACCGCGCCATGTCCCGTCGCAGCCGTGGCCTGTCCCTCGATTTACGAGACGCTGCGCGCGCGTCCCGAACAGGGCGCCCTGGCGGAACTGCCGCTCGGCATCGGCGACGGGTTCGGCAATGTCACCCGCTTCGATAACCGTGCGATGCTGGCGTGTCAGCCGGTACATGGCCGTCCGCTCGTCGGCGGCTTCATGGCGCGGCTCTCGCCGCGTGTGCTCGCGGCGTATCGTGCCGATCCGCTGCTGTCCGAGTGGATGCGCCTCTCAGGTGCCGGCGAGATCAGCGCTGTCCCCACGCCACCGCCGCTCCTGGCGGATCGCCTGCATGCCGATCGCATCGCGTTCATCCTGCTCGATCAAAGGGCGGCTTCCGAGTCGTTACGTCAGTCAGTGGACAGCCTTCCGGTCACGCGGATCGCCGCAGATGATCGCCGCGTGCTGTACGTGGTGGACGAATACGCGCGATGAGACGCCGGCATCTGGTGGCGGTGGTCGCTTCGTTCGCCGTGTCGATAACCGGCTCCGCGCTCGCGCAGCCGGCTGCACCGTTGCCA
>Ga0066699_10000790_pt1 | contig 10057 bp, 9 predicted proteins | sample GraSoiAngelo_148_FD_66455 | JGI IMG/M metagenome (GOLD analysis project Ga0066699, IMG submission 66455) | Grasslands soil microbial communities from the Angelo Coastal Reserve, California, USA - 14_1009_09_20cm | ecosystem: Environmental > Terrestrial > Soil > Grasslands | place: USA... | reverse complement strand
CGAGCTTCTCACGCAGCACCGCCAGGATCTCCGGCGACCAGAGGAACTGATTCTCGAGATACACAAAACGTTGCGCGGCTCGCAAGCCGCGCAGGTACGACTCGAGGATGCGGAATTCTCCCCGGGGCAGCTGACGGTACATGCCGTCCGGGACGGTCCGCACCAGCTGCAGCTCGACGTCACCGGTGGCCGATGGCGTCGAGGCCGCGGGCAGCTTCTCGCCCGTGGTTGCCTCCCAGCGCATCGCAAAGTTGTGCGCCACGTCCTGCACCGCAGGCCCGGTGATCCTCGCCGCGACATCGTGCCAGCCGACCTCACCACGCGCCTGGTGCTGGGGTGTGTCCCATCGATCGCCGTTGAAGTTCGTCATGTCGATTCCGCCGACGAAGGCGATCTGATCATCGACCACGATCGTCTTTTCGTGGTGGCAGTGCATCGGCCGCTCGTGGGCATCCAGCGCGCACTGGGTGCGAGCTTCAGTCACGAGCTGTTCGCGCATGGCACGAACGTCGCCACGCCAGGGACGCAGGACGGGAAGGGGCGCACCTGCCCAGATCAATACCCGAACCGGGATCCGGGTTGCAACCTCAGCGAGCAGTCGTCGCAGGATCCTCGGCGCTTCGTCCCGCGTCAGGGCGAAATCCGGCGTCAGGTGCCAGCCGGTCACATGGACGTGCGACCGGGCATTCTCGATCGCGTCCACCATCGCCCGGAATGCCTCCGCCCCGTCGACCAGCACGGTGACCGCATTCCCCGGCCGCGGCGCTGGCTCCCCCGCAGCCCACCCGCCCGGCGGAGGATCGATGGCTGCGGTCCAGCGCACACGCGCGAGGCGGCGCCGGTGGTGCGAAATCGTGAGCCGCTCGACCAGCTGGCCGAGCGCGCCGTCGGCCACATCGAGCGGGCTTTTCGCCGGCATCTGCGGTAAAGGCTAACTGCTACGCTTCGCCGAATGTCGCATCAGCTGATCCAGATCATCAGCGCGGGCGGATTGCTCGCCATCTTCCTCACGATGGCCGCAGAAAGCGCGGGCATCCCCATATCGAGCGAGATCGTCGTCCCTCTTGGAGGCGCGCTCGCGGCCCAGGGCAAGCTCTCCTTCGTGGGGGTCGTGGTCGCCGCCAGCGCCGGCAACCTTCTCGGCTCGCTGATCGCCTACCTGCTCGTCAGACGCTACGGCGAAGCGTTGATCCTCGGGCCGGGCCGCCGCGTCGGCCTCACAGCCGGGCATCTCCGCCTGGCGAACCGGTTCTTCGAACGGTGGGGACTGCCCGCCGTCTTTGCCGGTCGCCTCCTCCCTGTCATCCGCACCTACATCTCGTTTCCGGCGGGTCTCTCGCGCATCACGGTGGTGCCCTTCACGCTGGCGACCATCTTCGGCGCGATCCCCTGGAATCTCGCCCTCGCCTACGCGGGCTTCACCCTGGGCCAGAACTATGAGCGGGTCGCGAGCGTCCTCGGACCGTTCACCATCCCCATCGCGATCCTCGTGCTCCTGGCCATCGTGGTGGCCTATTACTACGGGCGCCGAATCGGGGAGGCCGAGGCCGGCTAGCGGACGGCGGCGAGGATCTCCGTTTCGAGGCCGGGATATTTCTTCAGTTCCGCGACCCGTTCCTCCTTGAGGCGCTGAACGAGGGCGTGGTAATCCTCTGAGCGACCCGTTCGCTCGTAGAGCCGTCGCGGCTGCAGGACCTCGATGTCGTCGACGCCGGGAACGGCCTGCGCGACCTCGTAGCCAAAGTCCGCGTCGCGAGTCCAGCTGATCGTGCCTTCCGCGATCGCCTTGACGATCGCGCTCGAGTGTTCGATCGTCAGCTTCTTGCTGTTGCGGGACCCCTCCGGACCGCCGACCCGGCCGGTGTTCATCAGGTAAACCTCGAACGGGCGTGACCGGTGGAGTTCGAGAAAGCGGTTGCCCTGCTGCTCGTGGCGCAGCGGGAAGAAGGGGTTGGTTCCCGGCACACGCAGGGCCTTGCCCATCTCGTCCTTGCCGCCCGCTGATGTCCCCTGCGTTTCGCCGAGCATGAAATAGGCGGCGGCATGCTCGGAATCGAGGCGCGCCACTCCCGGGATGATGTTGTCGTTGCGGTTGAGAATCAACAGGACGTCGGCCGGCCCGATGTTCCGGGCATCCTCGACCCACCCCAGCGCCGACAGTTCGAAGGTGGCTCGGCCGTTCTGGGTGTAGCTCGCGTCGTAAAAATCGACGGCACCACCGTCTTCTTTCTGGGAGACGTTCTCCAGGTACGCGTCCCGCTTCGTTACGGCGCCATAGATGGTCGGCTCGTGTTTGGGGTCGAGGCCGAACGTCTTGGCGAAGCAGCCGTTCTCCGTGCCATAGATCTTGCCCTCCGGCATCAGGGCGATGAAGTCGTCCTGGACGGGCTTGGAATTGTTTTGCCGCGTGAAGGTGGTCGTGGTCTTGCCCGTCCCACTGAGCCCCACGATCAGGACGACACGCTGCTGCGAGCCCACCGGGATGACTTTGCAGCCGGCGTGCATGGCGAGCCCGCCCGCGTCGTACACCTTCTTGTTCCACATGCGGAGCCCGCCCTTCTTCGACTCACCGAAATAGTCGGAGTTGAAGACGCGCGTGATGCCGGCCTCGAGGTCGACGAAGATTGCCCGGTCGTTGGGATAGCCGGGCGCCGTGAGATTCGGTGTGATGATCATCGTGACTTCCGGCTGCTGGCCTGCGGCGGGCGGATAGTACAGGTGCCGCTGCATGCCCGCGACGTTGGCGTTGCGGGCCTCGATGATCAGACGGGCCGGCGTGAGGAAGCCCGGGTCGTTTCCGATGACCCCGTCGAGCAGCACCATATCCTGGTCGCGGATGTACGCGTCCTGGAGCTTGGCCCACTTGCGGCCTTCCTCGGGTGTTACGGTCTGCGCCGTGTGCTCATGCGGACGATCCGTGACGATGTATGTACTTTTGGTGCTGCGGGAGTCGACGCGCGTCTGGACGTTGTAGTTGTCGTAAATCGTGCGCCGCGCATTGGGCATCCGGGCGGTGAGCTCTCGAAGCTGATCAGCGGTCGGGTTCTCGATCAGGCGCTTGGATTGCGGGATATACCCGCTTCGGATCTCGATGGTCACTGACTAAAGGATACCGGTAAGGGCCGCGCGGACTTAAATCTGCATGATGCCGACGAGCTCTTTGACGGAGTCGACCGATCGCTGCAACGCGGCACGCTCATCGCTGGTGAGTTCGAGCTCGATGACCTCTTCCGCCCCGCCCGCCCCCAGCTTGACGGGTACGCCGACGAAGAGACCGCGGATACCGTACTCGCCGTCCAGCCGCACGGCACAGGGAAGAATCTGCTTGCGGTCGAGCATGATGGCATCGACCATTTCGGCGACCGCCGCCGAGGGCGCGTAGTAGGCGCTGCCCGACTTCAGCAAGTTGACGATCTCGGCACCGCCGTCGCGGGTGCGCTTGACGATGGCCTCGATGCGCTCCGATGGAATCAACGTGCTGATGGGGATGCCGGCGACGGTGCACATGCGTGCCAGTGGCACCATCGTGTCCCCGTGGCCGCCGAGGACATAGGCCTCCACATCACGCACGGAGACCTTGAGCTCCTGCGCGATGAAGGTGCGAAAGCGCGCCGTGTCCAGGACGCCGGCCATCCCGATCACGCGCTGCCGCGGAAATTTGCTGACCTCGAACGCCAGCTGCGCCATCGCATCGAGCGGGTTGCTGACGACGATAAGAATGGCGTCGGGCGATCGGTTCACCAACTCCTGGGTCACGCCGCGAACGATGTTCTGGTTGGTTTTCACGAGGTCGTCCCGGGACATGCCGGGCTTGCGGGGGACGCCGGAGGTGATCACGCAGATGGTCGACCGGGCGGTCTCCTCGTAGCCATTGGTTCCGACGATGCTGGAGTCGTAGCCGACGATCGGGCCGGCCTCTAGCATGTCGAGCGCCTTTCCCTGTGGCAGGCCTTCTACGATGTCAACCAGCACGATGTCGGCGTAGCCGCGCTCGGCGAGGCGTTGGGCCAGGGTGGCGCCAACGTTACCGGCCCCCACCACGGTGATCTTGAAACGAGCCATCCGCCCCGCTACCGTAGCAAATCGACCACGGCCGTCGTTAGACTCGGCGGGGGGATGGCGGGAATTATCCAGGCGGGCGAGCGTCGTCTGCTGAAGACACTGCACGAGTCCGCGGCGCAAACACATCTGTCCTGGCGCGGCATGCTCGTGCTCAGCTCGTTCTGGTTCGCCATCGCGTACGTGATGCAACCGCTGGGCGGCAACATCATCCCTCTGCTCGTCGATCGCTTCACCGACCCGATGACCATCCGCCTCGGACCGCTTGCCATCGGCGCCGACGTCAACACGTATGTTTCCGTGCTCGACACGATCGGCGCCGCGTTCGCGATTCTCTGGCAGCCGGCCATCGGCGCGATCAGCGACAACAGCCGCTTCGAGCTCGGCCGCCGGCGCCCCTTCATTGCCATCGGCGTGGTGGGCGACATCCTCTTCCTGACGCTGATTGCGTTCGTGACGTCGTACTGGGCGTTGCTCCTCGTCTATGTCCTCTTCCAGGTCGCGTCCAACACCGCGCAGGGCCCCTACCAGGGGATGCTTCCCGACCAGGTGCCGTCCGAACAGCGAGGCGAGGCCTCTGGCTACTACGGCTTGATGAACCTGCTGGGCACGATCGTCGGCTTCCTGGTGGTCGGCGCGCTTCTCATCCCGACCCATCATCTCCGCCTCGCGATCCTGACCCTGCCGGTGGTGGTCGCCATCGCCGGCGCGCTGGTGATTTTCCGCGTACCGGATCGCCGGCGGACGGCCGCGTCGAGCCAGCGGCTGGGGCGCTCCGTGCTGCTCAGCGTTGCCATCGACACGCGGCGCTACCGAGACTTCGCCTGGTTGATGGTCTCGCGGCTTTTCTTCCTCATGGCCCCGGTAGCGATCGGGACCTACGCCTTCAACTTCATCCGCTACACGTTCAACTACTCCGAGGGCAAGGCCTCGCTGTTCAGCAGCGCCCTGCAGGCGACGATCCTCGTCTTCGCGGCGGTGCTTTGCATGACCGCCGGCTTCCTCGCCGAGCGCTTCGGCAAGAAGCGGTTGATCGCCGCCGCGTGCGTGACCGGCGCGGTGGGCTCGACCCTGCTGATCTTCGCGCCCAGCCTGCCGTGGATCCTCGGCTTCGGACTGATCGTGGGCATCTCGCTCGGGACGTTTCTATCCGTGGACTGGGCATTTATGACCGACCTGATCCCGAAAGCCGAAGCCGGTCGCTACATGGGGGTCTCGAACATCGCGACCGCCAGCGCGGGACTCATCGCGCGGCCGATCCTCGGGCCGATCATCGACGCCTTCAACAACAACCGCGCGAGCGCGGTTGGGTACCGAGTGATGTTCGGGATCGTCACCGGCTTCTTTCTGATCGCGCTTCTGACTTTGCAACCGGTGCGTGAGATCAAGGTCGAATAAGGCTGGTCTCTACCAAACTTACGGACCCCCGCTCAAACCGTAGGCGAGGTACAGATCGGGACCGGTCTCGACCCAAATCGACATCGTGCACACCGGTGTGTGGAAGGACGCCCGTTCCGCCGGCGTCAGGAGATTGCTCAGGACCGGCATCCCCGCTGGCGTCGTTCCGATCCGTTCGAGCCCATGGCGGCCGTTTTTCGCCAGAAATTCATCCACCTCGCGCCGCGATTCGGGCGCGCTGGCCGGGAGATAATCCCGGTCGCAAAAGTGGATTCGAGGCGGCGTTCCTTCGGTCGACACCGTGCCGTACATCGCCTGATTCCGGATCGCCGGAGCGAGTGCCAACGCGCCCAGGCCCACCGCAATCAACCCACCCAGGAGCAGGGCGGAAACGACAAGCCTTCTCCGAATCATCCAGGAGCTTAACGGCGACGCCGGGAAAAGGGTTTCTAGTCGAGGGCCGGAAGGCTGACGTCGACCTCGGTGCCCTTCCCTTCCGCGCTCTTGACCCCGATCTCGCCCCTGTGCGCGTCGACGATCCACTTGGCGATCGCGAGACCGAGGCCGGTGCCGCCGCTCTCGCGGTTGCGCGCCTTGTCGGCCCGGTAGAACCGTTCGAAGATATGCGGCAGATCGACACTCGGGATCCCCTCGCCGGTGTCGGTCACCCTGACATGGGCGCGCCCGTTGTGACGGATCACCCCCACCGACACCTGGCCGCCGGACGGCGTGTGGGTCAGGGCATTGTCGATCAGGATCAGCAGCAGCTGGCGCACCCGACCCAGGTCGGCATCGACCCGAACCCCGCCGTTGAGATCCGGGCGAAGCTGGACGCCGCGCTCCTCGGCCATGGGCGTGGCCTGAACGATCAGCCCCTTGACCACCTCGTTGAGCTCCATCGGCCTGGGATCGAGGCGCAGCTGCCTGGCATCGGCCAGGGCGAGGGTGGTCAAGTCGCCGACGATCCGGTTCAGCTGTTCGACCTCCTCGACGATGCTCTTGGCGTACACGCGGGACGTCCCGTTGGAGCGCCGTAACCAGGCCTCGACGTTGGTTCGGATCAGGGTGAGCGGCGTACGCAGCTCGTGAGAGGCATCGGCGACGAACTCGCGCTGGCGCTGGAAGGCATTCGCGATGGGCCGGATGGAGCGTGTCGCCATCAACACCGAGGCCAGGGCCCCGAGGACGATCCCGATCGCGGAGGCGAGCACCAGCTGCCGGACCAAGCGCGAGAGAGCGTCTCCGACCCATGAGATCGGTTGCGCGACCTGCAAGACGCCAATGACCTTGTGGGTTTTCGACACGATGGGACGCGTGTCGACCATGTACAGCTCCGAGCCACTGGAGACCTGCGTCTGACCGGGTTGGCCGGCGTTGGCGGCAATGATCGGCGCACTCAAGCTCGGGTTGTTGAAGAGCTTCTTGAGCTCGGCGCGCGGCTGGCTGACTTCCTGGCCCTTGGAGTCGAGGACGCGCACAAAGACATCGGCAAGGCTTGGGGTCAGCAGCTGCTGGGGGTTGACGCTGACCGTATCTCCGGTGACGGTCACGTTGCTCATCGCCTGGGTGACAGCGGTTGCGAGGTCTTTGTCGGCTTTTGCCTGCAGCGCCTGTGACACGGTCACGTAGACGATCAGGTCAAAGCATCCGAGGATCAGAACGAGCAGGACGAAGTACTGGGCGGCGAGGCGCACCAGCGCGCCCCTGAACATCATCCCGACAGCCGGTAGCCGACGCCATACACGGTTTGGATGAGCTTCGGCGAGCGGCCCTCGTCGATCTTGTCGCGAAGGTAGGAGATATAGACGGCGACGCGATTCGTGGTGCCTTCGAAGTTGTAGTCCCAGACGCGCTCCGCGATCTGCGCCTGGGTCAGCACCTGGTTGGGATGGCGCATCAAGAACTCGAGGAGGGCGAACTCCCGGGCGGTTAACTCAATTGGGGTGTCGCCCCGCCGGACCTGGTGGGTCTTGAGATCGAGGACGAGGTCGGCCACCTGCAGCCGGTTCGCGTGGCCGTTCTTTTGCTCTCTCCGCATGAGGGCCCGCAGCCTCGCGAGGAGCTCTTCGAAGGCGAACGGCTTGGGCAGGTAATCGTCGGCGCCGGCGTCGAGTCCGGCAACGCGGTCGTGGATCTGACTGCGCGCGGTCAGCATGATGACCGGCGTTTGAATGCGGTTCTGACGGAGCCAGCGGCAGACTTCCATGCCGTCTTTTTTGGGAATCATGAGGTCGAGGATGATGGCGTCATATCGTGCCGTTTCGGCTAGCTCCTGGGCGCGCTCGCCGTCGGCCGCGATGTCGACCGCATAGCGCTCGTCCTCCAGGAGCTGCTTGAGCAGCGTCGAGAGCTTTCGCTCGTCCTCGACGAGGAGGAGATTCATCGGGGTGTGCCCCAAGTGTAGCGGGTCGGCCAGGCCAAACTAGGCGACCGCCAAACCCCCGAGGCGCGCGAGTCTAAACGGCGACGGCGGGGATGCTGGGAGCGCGCTGTGCGGCCATCTCCGCGGCCGTCAGCAGGTGGTTGCCCGAGATCCGCGACCCGCTGTCGACGAAGCGTCCGAGGCTGTCGCGGGCCCGGCGTACGTTCCAGCCCAGGATGTCGCAGTATTCGACGAAGGTCTCGCCGGCAAAGAATCGCTCGGATTCCGTCCGATACGTCTCCACGCTGAGATCCGCCACCGCCTGCCAGATCACTCGGGTCAGGAGTGACTGGACGGCTTCCAGGGGAATATCCGGTTCCGTCGCGCCTTTTCTCATCCCTTCCTCCGATCGAACGCCGGCGCAGCCGCTTCGCCGCGCAATTTGAATGATGGTTTCGCTAATTTAACAAGTGATACCGATAATGTCAATCACTTCGCCTGAAGGCGGGAAATCCGCCTCTGCGGGCCGGCGGTGGGATGCCGCATCAGATCGGCCGCCCGGAGGCGCGCGTCGATCCCAGGCAGGCCGGCGGCAACGGCGGCACGCACGAGGGGGACGTGGGGGATTCGTTCGAGGTGCTCGGCGATGGGCCAGAGATCGCCCTCGCTCGTCATCCAGTGCAGCCGGTCGAAGCGCGCCAGGTTGACGGGGCGGCCGTGACCGCGGAGGGTGAGCTCGCCCTCGAGATTGAAGTAGTGCTCGAAATACGACATCGCCAGTTCGCGCAGTGTCCGGTAGACCGGTTGACGGGCGCGCAGGCCGGTGAACTTGCTCGTCCCGATCGCGCCCCAGAGGCCGCGACGACGATAGACCGCGATCACGTGATCCTCGTCGTGAACCGCCGCGAGGTCCATGATCAGCGGCGGGTCGCCTCGGAGACGCAGGGTGGCGGCCGCGAAAACGGCCCCTTCGATGCAGTTGGCGGTTCGGTCGCGCAGGACCCTGCGTGGCGACCGGAACGTCTCCCCCTCGTCCTCCGTGTTGTACGGAATATCGTCGAGGAACTGCTGGACCCTGGCCGGGGTGCCGAGTCGGCGCAACGTCGCCAACTCGTGCCGGGTCAACTCAGGGAAGGCACGGGTCATGGGTTCGGCCGTCGGGTTCCGCTCGCGCGCCGGCTGTGGCAGAATCTGTAGTTCGACGCGGCTGTGGTGAAATCGGTAAACACGCCAGGTTCAGGGCCTGGTGGGCGCAAGCCCTTGAAGGTTCAAGTCCTTTCAGCCGCATTCCCAGCCTTTCCACGCCGGGGCGGGCTTATCGCCCGACCTCGCGGTACCAGTCGCTGACGTAGGCGTACCGCTCCTCCGGCTCGATGGCCGAATCGAGGCGGACCCCGTGGATGCGGGTGTTGTTGACGGCCATCACGTAGCGCGGACTGTAGAGAAAAACCGCCGGGATCTCCTTGGCGAAATCCTCCTGGAAGGTGGCGTACGCCTTGGCCCGGGCCGTGAGGTCGAGCGTGTTGCGACCGTCCTCCAGGTCGCCGTCGATGAAGACGTTCTTCTTCATGCCGGCGAAGTTGAAGCCGCCAGGGTGCGCCTGCGAAGAGTGCCAGAAGGAGTAGACATCCGGATCGGGGCCGTTGTCAAAAGCCGTGAGCGTCATGTCGAAGATGCGCGGATTGAGGTAATCGTGAATCAGCGAGGCCGTCGTGACCGGTCGCACCTCGGCGACAATTCCGACCTGCGACAGCTGGCTCGCCACCTTCTCGGCCACCCGTTCGTAGGGGGGGACGTCGCTCGACACTGTGAGGCCGAAGCTGAGACTGGTCGTGCCTTTGGTTCGAATGCCATTGACCAGGGTCCAACCGGCGTCGTCGAGCAGTTTGGCGGCGGCCGTCGGATCATAAGGTGGCTGCTGGGCTGCGCTGTCGTACGCCCACGTGATCGACCGCGGGATCGGTGAGTCGGCGGGAACGGCCTGCCCGCCCAGGACATCCCTGATGATCGCCGTTCGGTCGATCGCCTTTGCGATCGCCTGCCGGACCCTGACGTCCTGGAAGTAGGGTTCGTCGGTCTTCAGGTTGAAGAGCAGCTCCGCATATTGATAGGTCGCACTCGTCATCACGGTCATCTGCGGGTTGGTCCGCTCCTGGGCGGCACCCGATGGCGTGAGATTGGCAAGACCGTCGATCTGCCCCCGATCGAGTGCATCCAGGGCGGCGGCCTGCGACGGGA
>Ga0066699_10000787_pt1 | contig 10081 bp, 7 predicted proteins | sample GraSoiAngelo_148_FD_66455 | JGI IMG/M metagenome (GOLD analysis project Ga0066699, IMG submission 66455) | Grasslands soil microbial communities from the Angelo Coastal Reserve, California, USA - 14_1009_09_20cm | ecosystem: Environmental > Terrestrial > Soil > Grasslands | place: USA... | reverse complement strand
CGAGCGCGCGCTCGCGGGATTCCCCAAGACGCTCACATTCGGGGAAGTGCCGTTCACGCCCCAGGCCAAACGGGTCCTCGAGCTCTCCATCGAGGAAGCGCGTCAACTCGGCCACAACTACATCGGCACCGAGCATCTGCTGCTCGGGCTCATGAAGGAAGGGCAGTCGATCGCCGCGAAGATCCTGGAGTCGCTCGGCGCCCGGCTCGACGAGGTCCGACAGGAGACTCTCGCGCTCCTGGGCGACCAGTACTATCCTCGGCCCAAGAAGCGCTCGCAGACACCGGTCCTCGACGAGTTCGCCCGCGACCTGACCCAGCTGGCTCGCGAGAGCAAGCTCGATCCTGTCATCGGCCGCGAGCAGGAAATCGAGCGCGTCATCCAGATCCTCGCCCGCCGGACGAAGAACAATCCGGTGTTGATCGGCGAGCCCGGCGTGGGTAAGACCGCGATCGTCGAAGGGCTCGCGCAGAAGATCGTCAGCCACGACGTGCCCGACGTCCTCGTGAACAAGCGGTTGCTCCAGCTCGACCTAGGCGCGCTCGTCGCCGGTACCAAGTACCGCGGCCAGTTCGAGGAGCGGCTCAAGGCGGTGATGAAGGAGATCCGCCAGTCGGAGAACGTCGTGCTGTTCCTCGACGAGCTCCACACGCTCATCGGCGCCGGCGCGGCCGAAGGCGCGATCGACGCCTCGAACATGCTCAAGCCGGCCCTCTCGCGCGGCGAGATCCAGACGATCGGCGCGACCACCCTCGACGAGTACCGCAAGTACATCGAGAAGGACGGCGCCCTCGAGCGGCGCTTCCAGCCGGTCATCGTCAAGGCGCCCTCGGTGCCGCAGGCGATCGAGATCATCCGGGGGCTCCGGCACAAGTACGAGGCCCACCACCGGGTGAAGATCACCGAGCGCGCGATCTCCGCGGCGGTGCAGCTGGCCGATCGCTACATCACCGACCGCCAGCTGCCCGACAAGGCGATCGACGTGATCGACGAGGCCTCGTCACGAACGCGCCTCATGGCGCTGACCCCCCCGCCCGAGCTCAAGGAGATCGAGAAGGAGCTCGAGCGCGTGATCCGCGAGAAGGATATGTACCTCGAGGCGCAGGAGTTCGAAAAGGCCGCCTCGCTCCGCGAGAAGGAGAAGGTCCTTCGCCACCGCGACGAGGAGCTCAAGCGCGAGTGGGAGAAGAACAAGGGTAAGGGGACGCAGTCGGTCGACGAAGAAGACATCGAGTTCATCGTCTCCCGCTGGACGGGCATCCCCCTCGCCAAGCTCGAGGAGAAAGAGTCCGAGAAGCTCGCGCGGATGGAGGAAGCCCTCCACGGGCGGATCATCGGCCAAAACGATGCGGTCGCGGCGGTCGCGCGCGCGATCCGCCGGTCCCGCGCCGGTCTCAAAGACGCCAAGCGCCCCGTCGGCTCGTTCGTGTTCCTCGGCCCGACGGGCGTCGGTAAGACCGAGCTGGCCCGGGCACTCGCCGAGTACCTGTTCGGCGACGAGAACGCCCTGATCCGCGTGGACATGTCCGAGTACATGGAGAAGTTCTCGGTCTCGCGCCTGCTCGGCGCACCGCCCGGTTACGTCGGGTACGAAGAGGGCGGATTCCTCACCGAGAAGGTCCGACGCCGCCCGTACTCCGTCGTGCTGTTCGACGAGATCGAGAAGGCGCACCCGGACGTGTTCAACATGATGCTGCAGGTCCTCGACGACGGTCGGCTCACCGACTCGCTCGGCCACGTCGTCGACTTCAAGAACACGATCCTGATCATGACGTCGAACCTCGGGACGAGCCTCATCGGCAAGCGCGTGTCCCCCGGATTCCTCCAGGAGACCGACGAGTCGAGCTACGAGAAGATGAAGGAGCGCGTTCTCGAGGAGATGAAGCGGGCGTTCCGGCCGGAGTTCCTGAACCGGATCGACGACATCATCGTGTTCCACGCCCTGTCGCTCGACCACATCAAGGAGATCATCCGGTTGATGATCGGGCGGATCAACAAGCAGCTCACCGAGAAGGGCATCGAGCTCGTGCTCACGCCGGCGGCCGAAGCGGCGCTGGTGGAGAAGGGATACGACCAGACGTACGGCGCGCGGCAACTGCGGCGGACGATCCAGAAGCACATCGAGGATCCCCTGGCCGAGGCGATCGTTCGGGGCCAGGTCGCGGAGAGCGCCCGCATCGAGGTAGACATCGAAGGGGCGAACTTCACGTTCCGCGAAGCCCAGGCCGCCGACGCGCCGCTCGAGCTTGCTGAGCACTAGGGCGCCGTCCCCACACGCCTGAGAGCCTGGTGACGACAGCCGGGCGGGTGTGTCTCGCGGTCGTCATTGTGCTCACGGCAGGCCTCCTCATCGCCTCGACGGCGCGGGCGCAGCAATCGCAGCCGCCGCCCATCCTCATCCGGGACATCCACGTCGAGGGCAATCGCCGTGTCCAGGACGCCGTGATCCTCGGCCGCGTCAAGAGTACCGTCGGTTCGACGTTCAACCCTTCACTCCTTGCCGAGGACATCCGCTCCATCTTCAGCCTCGGGTTCTTCGATGACGTCCAGCTCCGGGTCGAGGACTTCGAGGGCGGCGTCAAGGTCGTCTTCGCGGTCTCGGAGCGGCCCTTCGTGCGTGACGTCGACTTCGTCGGCAACAAGAAGGAAGACCGGGACTCGCTCCAGGAGAAGATCGACCTGAAGCTCGGGAGCGTCTACAACCCGGTCGACGTGCAGCGCGCCGTGGAGAAGCTGCGCGACTTCTACGAAGACGAGGGCTACTTCGAGGTCCAGATCACCCCGACCGTCGAGAAGTTCGCCGACTCGGATGTGAAGCTGATCTTCAACATCGTCGAGGGGCGTCAGATGACGATCGAGTCGATCGTCTTCCGCGGCAACAAGGGGCTCAGGCCCGACCAGCTCAAGGACGCGATGGAGACGAAGGAGCGGCAGTACTTCATCTTGCGCGGCAAGGTCCAGCGCCAGCGCCTCGAGGTCGACATCGACCGCATCATCCAGGTCTACAACGACAACGGCTTCATCCAGGCCCGCGTCGAGTCGCACGACGTCAGCGTCGATCGCGAGAAAGCCCGGGTGACGATCACGATCGTCGTCGTCGAGGGCCCTCAGTTCCGGGTCGGCGAAGTGAAGGTGACCGGCGTCACCCTGCTGCCGGAGCGCGAGGTCGATCGGCAGATCAAGCTGAGGACCGGCGACGTGTTCTCGGTGGGCCGTGTCCGAGAAACCTCCACCGCGATTCTGAACCTCTACAGCACGATCGGCCGCGCCTCGGCCGACGTGAACCCCAAGCGCGAACAGCTGCCGACGGTCAATCAGATCAACCTGACCTTCGAGATTACCGAGGGGCCCGAAGTCTACGTGGAGCGCATCAACATCAGCGGCAACGTCAGGAGCGAGGACAAGATCCTGCGTCGGGAGCTACCGCTGCACGAGGGCGATCTCTACACGCTCCAGAACAAGGAAAAGGCCCGGCAGCGGCTGGTGAACCTGGGCTACTTCGAGACCGTCAACATCACCACGCAGCCTGGCTCGGACAAGACGCGGATCATCGTGAGCATCGAGGTGGTCGAGCGGGCCACCGGCATCTTCAGCATCGGCGGCGGCTACTCGTCGGTCGACTCCCTGGTCGGCACGATCGACCTCGCCCAGCGCAACTTCCTGGGCCGCGGCTGGGAGGTCGCGATCAGGATCCGCGCCGGCGCCACCACCCAGCAGGGGACGATCAGCTTCACCGATCCGTGGTTGTTCGACCGGCCCCTCTCGGCCGGATTCGACGTCTACAAGAGCATTCGCAACTACCAGGACTACACCTACGACACGACGGGCTTGAATCTCCGGATGAGCCATCCGTTCGCCGAGTACTGGCGCTGGCATACCGGATACCGACTCTCGAGGGACGTCATCAGCCATCTCAGCGACACCGCAACGCCCGACCTGGTCGAGCAGAAGGGCGCCACGATCACCTCCTCGGTCGGCGCCTCCCTGACCCGCGACAGCCGGGACGTGATCGCGGCTCCGACCAAGGGGGCGCAGACCACCCTCTCCTTCGACTTCGCCGGCCTCGGGGGGGACTCCCAGTTCTACAAGGCGAGCTTCCTCCAGACCTATTTCAAGCCGATCTGGTTCGGCCACATCCTGGGGATGCGGGGTGAGGCCGGCTACGAGGCCGGCTGGGGCGGCAAGGAGGTCCCCCTGTTCGAGCGCTTCTACCTGGGCGGCCCGAACACGATCCGCGCCTTCAAATTCCGGAGCATTTCGCCGGTCGACGCGGCTGGATTCAAGCAGGGCGGGACGAGCGAGATCCTCGGCACCGTCGAGTACGTGATCCCGCTGCCGTTCGGCCTGCGGGTCGCGGCGTTCTTCGACATCGGCAACGTCTACGGCTTCGACACCAAGTTCGATCCCACGGATCTGCGTTATGGGCCGGGTGGGGGTATACGATGGCAGTCGCCGTTTGGCCCCATCCGGGTGGATTATGGTTTGAATATCGATCGGCGGGCGGGCGAGGGGCCCGGGGCGTTCCACTTTTCTGTCGGCTCGCCGTTCTAGGAGGGATCGGATGAGGCACTGGCGTGGCGTACTCACTCTGGTTGTCGGGCTTCTCGTCGTTGTCGCGAGCCCTGTCGGGGCCCAGCAACCCGCGTCGCCGGGGCCTGCTGCCCCTGCGTCGTCGATCCGGATCGCGTACATCGACGTGCAGCGCGTTCTGGCCCGGTCGTCGGCCGGGGTGGCGGCCCGCGAGCAGCTCGAGCGCGAGAAGACGGTCATGCAGAAGGAGATGGACAGCAAGCGAGTCGAGCTCGAGAAGCTGCGCGACGAGCTCGAGAAGAAGGGCGCCCTGATGACGGCCGACGCGCGGCGCGAGAAGCAGGAAGGGTTCGAGCGCAAGCGCCGTGACGCCGCGCGGATGATGGACGACTTCCAGAAGGAGCTCGAAAAGAAGGAGCAGATGTTGCTCCAGCGCGTGCTCCAGGAGCTGTCGGGTGTCATCGAACGGGTCGGCAAGGAGAAGGGCTACTACATGATCGTGGAAAAGCGGGGCGCCTCGGTCCTGTACGCCTCGACTGACGCGGACCTGACCGACGAGATCATCCGCGCGTACGACCAGGCGGCTCCGGCAAAGAAGACCCCTTGATGGGCACGCCCGCCGGGTTCACGCTCGGTGAGCTCGCCGCGACCCTCGGCGCGAAGCTCGAGGGCGATCCCGGCCGGCGGGTCATGGGTGTGGCGTCGCTCGACGTCGCCGGTCCGGAGCAGATCTCGTTCCTGATCGACGCCCGATATCGCCCGGCCGCCGAGACGTCGCGCGCCGGCGCGCTGCTCGTGTCGGAGAGCGTGTCGGGCCTGCCGGGCCCACTCCTGCGCGTGAGCGCCCCACAGCAGGCCCTGATCGCGCTGCTCACGCTGTTTCATCCGGCGGCGGCGCCGCCGCCCGGCATCGATGCGTCGGCGATCGTGGCGCGCGAGGCGCGAGTCGACCCCACCGCCTCGATCGGAGCCATGGCCGTGATCGGCGCGGGTGCGGTCATCGGGCCGCGGGTCCGCGTTCACCCGCTGGTCTACGTCGGACCCGGCGTCGAGGTGGGGGAGGCATCGGTGCTCCATCCACGCGTCGTGCTGTGCGAGGGGGTGCGCCTGGGCTGCCGCGTGGTCGTGCAGGCCGGCGCCGTCATCGGCGGCGATGGATTCGGCTACGTCTTCGACACCGGCGGCCACCGGAAGATTCCTCAGGTCGGCATCGTGGTGATCGAGGACGACGTGGACATCGGCGCCAACACCACGATCGACCGCGCCATGCTGGGCCGCACGATCATCCGCCGCGGAACCAAGATCGACAACCTCGTCCAGGTCGGCCACAACGTCGAGATCGGCGAGCACTCGATCATCGTGGCCCAGGTGGGCATCTCGGGCTCGTGCCGACTCGGCCGCGGCGTCATCGCCGCCGGCCAGGTCGGCGTCGCTGACCATCTGACGATCGGTGACGGAGCCGTGCTGGGCGCTCAGGCCGGCGTCGCGGAAGACGTTCCGGCGGGCGAGCGGCGGCTGGGCTCGCCGGCGGTGCCGATGCTCCAGGCCAAGCGTCTCTTCGCGTCACAGAAGCACTTGCCGGACATGTCTCGTCGCCTTCGCGCCGCGGAGCGCCGTCTCGAGCAGCTGGAAAGCCGTCTCGGGATCGCGCCGCCGCAGACCGGCGCGTCGGGAGCCGTCGATGACCGAGCCTGACGGCATCCACCCGACGGCCGTGATCGACCCGAAGGCGACCCTCGCCGCTCGTGTCCGGATCGGTGCGTTCTCCGTGATCGGCCCCGAGGTGACGATCGGCGCCGACGCCGAGGTGGGCCATCACTGCATACTGGAGGGCCGCGTCGAGATCGGTGAGCGCGCGAAGATCGGTCACGGAGCGATCCTGGGTGGGCGGCCGCAGGACCTCAAGTTCAAGGACGGCACACCGTCGGGGGTCAGGATCGGCGCCGAGACGGAGATCCGGGAGTATGTGACGGTCCACCGCTCGACTCGTGCCGGAGAATTCACCGAGATCGGCGCCGGATGCCTCATCATGGCGATGAGCCACGTGGCGCACGATTGTCGGCTCGGCGACGGGGTCATCGTCATCAACTACGCGGGGATCACGGGCCACTGCGAGATCGGCGACCGCGCCACCATCGGCGGCTACGTCGGCCTCGTGCCGTTCACTCGAGTCGGCTCATACGCGTACATCGGCGGCTGCTCGAAGGTCACGGCCGACGTGCCGCCCTATGTCCTCGTGGACGGAAACCCGGCCGGCGCCCATGCGATCAACGTCGTCGGGCTCAGACGTGCCGGGATGAAACCGGCGGACCGCCGCCTCCTGCAGGACGCGTATCGATTGCTCTACCGGAGCGGGCTCCTGCCCCAGCGGGCGGCGGAGCGGATCCGTCTCGAGCTGCCGATCGAGGGCCCGGTGGCTCACCTGCTCGAGTTCATCGCCGGCTCCCGGCGGGGCATCTGCGGCCCCGCTCAGCCCGGAGCCTCGGCGCCCGACGCGCTCCCGCGCGAAAGCGAGACGGTGTGATGGCCGTGCGAGCCGGCGAGGAGCGCAGGCTGCGCGCCGGTGTCGTCGGGGCCGGCCACATGGGGCAGTACCACATGCTGGCGTACGCCGAGCTGTGGGACATCGATCTGGTCGGAGTCGTCGACATCGATCGCGATCGCGCCAAGCAGGTCGCAGCCTACTACGACACCCAGGTTCTGTCAGACCATCGCGAGCTGATCGGCAAGGTCGATCTCGCGAGCGTGGCGGTGCCGACCGAGCAGCATTTCCAGGTCGCCGCCGATCTCCTGGAGGCGGGCGTTGGCGTCCTCGTCGAGAAGCCGATCACTCCGACGCTCGAGGAGGCGCGCGAGCTCTTCGCGATCGCCAGGAAGAGCGGCTCCGTCCTGCACGTCGGTCACGTCGAGCGGTTCAACGGCGCGGTGCAAGAGCTCAAGAAGATCGTCGAGCGCCCGATCCTGATCGAGTCGCGTCGCCTCGGGCCCTTCGCCCCGCGCGTGCAGAAGGACAGCGTGGTGATGGACCTGATGATCCACGACCTCGACATCGTGCTGGGGCTCGTCGATTCGCCGCCGCGGCGTCTCACCGCGATGGGGTCCTCGGTCCACTCCGCGGCGGCCGACATCGCCAACGTGCAGATCGGCTTCGAGTCCGGCACGATCGCGCTGATCACCGCGAGCCGGGCGACCGAGGAGAAGATCCGGGTGCTCGCGGTCACGCAGCCGGACGCCTACGTCGTCCTCGACTATTCCGAGCAGGACATCCGGATCCACCGGCGCGCCGCGCAGGAATACACGCTCAACCGGGAGTCGATCCGCTACCGGCGCGCGTCGTTCGTCGAGCACGTACAGGTGCACAAGGACAACCCGCTCAAGCTCGAGGTGCTCCATCTGGTCCGCGCCGTCCGGCGGTCGCGCGCCGGTGAGACGATCGTGCTGGCGGAGACCGAGGATGTGCGATCGCTCGCCATGGCTCTCGAGATCGAGCGAATGATCCGAGACGGCCGCTGCGAGGCGGCGTACTCGACCGACCCCCCGTGGAGCGCTCACTCGGTTTGATCTGCGGTGCCGGCGTGCTGCCGGCGCGCATGGCCGGCGAGGCGCGACGCCACGGGTGGCGCGTGGTCGCGTTCACCTTTGGCGAGGCGCCGGGTGTCACCGACCATGCCGACCGTACGATCCCGGCCCGCCTCAACGAAGCGGGTGCCGTGCTGGCCGCTCTCCAGCACGAGCGCATCGGCGCCGTGGTGTTCTCGGGGAAGTTCTGGATGAAGGATCTCCTGCAGGAGCGCCGTCCCGATGCCGCGCTCGCCGAGATGAAGGCGGCCGCCGGCGCGCTGGTCGACGCGAATATCGTCCAGGTCGTGGCGACGACGCTCGGGCGGATGGGCATCGAGCTGCTCGATCAGCGAAAGTTCCTGGGCGACTGGCTCGGCCGGAGCGGCTGCTGGTCGAGCTGCGCGCCGACCGACGCGGAATGGACCGACGTGCGCCGCGGCCTGACCGTCGCGCGACTTGCGGCCGATGCCGGCGTCGGACAAACCGTCGTGGTGAAGCTCGGTGCCGTCACCGCCGTCGAGGCGACCGAGGGGACCACCGAGACCATCCGTCGCGGTCTGGCGCAGGCGGGCCCGGGCGCCGTCGTGGTCAAGGCGGCGGCGCGAGAGCACGATTATCGATTCGACACGCCCGGCGTCGGCCCGGAGACGATCGAGGCGGCGGCCGCCGCCGGCGCCAGGGTCGTCGCCGTCGAGGCGGAGCGCGTGCTGGTGCTCGATCGCGAAGCGTGTCTGCGCATCGCGAACGCGGCGGGCATGGCCCTGGTGGGGGTCGAGTGACGACCTCCAGGTCGCCGGCCGTCATGCTCGTCGCGGGGGAAGCCTCGGGCGATCTCCACGGCGCGGCGCTCTGCCACGCGTTGCGCGAGCTCGACCCGAGCTGCCGGCTCTTCGGGATGGGCGGCGCGCGAATGGCGGCCGAAGGGATGAAGATCCTGGTAGACGTGACCGCGAGAGCCGTCACCGGCGGCAGCGAGGCGTTCGGGCAGGTGCCGCGCCTGTACAGGGCCTACCGTGAGCTTCGGAGCGTCCTCGAGGGTCCTGAGCGGCCGGCGGTGCTCGTGCTGATCGATTTTCCGGAGTTCAATCTGCGCCTGGCTCGGGCGGCGCGTCGCGCGCGTGTTCCGGTCGTGTATTTCATTCCGCCGCAGGTGTGGGCGTGGCGCGGCGGTCGAGTGAGGACGATCCGGCGGGTCGTCTCGCTCGTCCTCGCCGTGTTTCCGTTCGAGGCGCCGCTCTACCGCCGGGCGGGAGTGCCGGTGGAGTTCGTCGGCCACCCGCTGCTCGATCAGCTGCAGGCCGCGCCCAGCCGCGAGGCGGCGCGCCGCCGGCTCGGGATCGACGACCGGACGCCGGTGGTGGGGCTCCTGCCGGGTAGCCGGCACAAGGAGGTCGTCCGGGTGCTACCGGCGATGCGCGACGCTGCCGCGGAAATCGTCAGGTCGGCGCCGGGGACGCGATTCGTGCTCGGCCTGGCCCCCACGATCGAGCGAGACCTCGTCGCGCAACACCTCGCCGGCGGTCCGCCCGTCGAGATCGTCGACAACCAGACGCACGCAGTCATCCGCGCGGCCGACCTGGCGCTCGTCACCTCCGGCACGGTCACGCTCGAGACGGCGCTACTCGGCACGCCGATGGTCGTCTGCTACCGTCTGTCGCTCGTGAGTGAGCTGATGGTCCGCCTGCTGATCCGTGTGCCGTGGGTGAGCCTCGCCAACCTCACGCTCGGGCGCGCCGTCGTCCCCGAGCTCTATCGGCGGACGACGACGAGCGCACGCCTGGCCCGCGAGGCCCTGAGTCTCTTGACCGATGCCGCCGCCCGGGAGACGCAGCGCGCGGCGTTCAGCGAGCTCGTCGGCCAGCTCGGCGAGCCGGGCGTCGGAGCGCGCGCGGCGCGATTCGTCCTCGCCCGGGCGGGGGCCGCATGATCGCGTCGTGCCGCCGGAGCGCCCGATGAATCCGCTGCTCGCGCTCGCGCCGCCGATCGCCGC
>Ga0066699_10000786_pt1 | contig 10081 bp, 6 predicted proteins | sample GraSoiAngelo_148_FD_66455 | JGI IMG/M metagenome (GOLD analysis project Ga0066699, IMG submission 66455) | Grasslands soil microbial communities from the Angelo Coastal Reserve, California, USA - 14_1009_09_20cm | ecosystem: Environmental > Terrestrial > Soil > Grasslands | place: USA... | reverse complement strand
ACCACGTCACCGGCCTTCATGACATCGCTGCGAATACCCTGGCGCATCAGAAACGCGGGAGGTCCGCCTGAAAATCCCCATGTGACGACCTTGCCACGCGCATCCTTGACGTCCACGTAGAACCAGATGTGCGGATTCTTCCACTCCATCTTCTTGACGACACCCGTCACCGACACCGGTTTGGTCCTGTCGTATTCGGTGGCGAACGAGTGGTGAGCCAGGAGGGGAACCGTGAGGACCGCGACGAGTGCCGCGGACACCGCGCCCGTTATCTTCATGCGCGGTAGCCTACACCCGGACGGGCAGAAACTACATCGACATCTTGCGTGGGGGCATCAGGTCCCAGACGCGCCAGAACTCCGACATCTCGGCCGGCGTCCCCAGCGACACCCGGACGAACTTATCGAAGCCGGGAATCGAAGGCGCGATCGCGACGTTGTTCTTCCTGAAGTGCTCGATGATCTCGACGCCCGGCCCGCCGGTATTCATCATCACGAAATTCGCGCACGAGTCGATCGGCCGCAGCGCCCGCGCGTGGCACTGGTTGTAGAACTCCTGCCGGTCGTCGGTGTTTCGCGCGACGCTGAGCTTCACGTGCTCCTGATCGTCGAGCGCGGCCGAGGCGGCCCTCGCCGCGATGACATTCACACTTGCCGGAAGACGGCACGCCATCAGCCGCCGCGCGACCTGCGGCGCCGCGACCGCATATCCGACACGCAGTCCCGCCAAACCGAACACCGCCGAGAACGTGCGGGTGACGATGACGCGATCGTCGTCGATGGGGCGATCGATGAACGACGCATCCTCTGATGAATCGCCGGCATAGTGATGGTAGGCCTCGTCGATGACGACGACCGTGGTGTCGGGCATCCGTCGGATGAAGGCCTCGAGCTTGCGCCGGCCGGTCAGCGTCCCCGTTGGATTGTTCGGGTTGCAGATGAAGATCGCACCGGTCGAAGAGCCAGTGCGCGCCATCATCGCGTCGAGATCGTGCGCGTAATCGCGAGTCAATGGAACCGTCACGACACCCGCGCCCGTACGGCGGGCGCAATCACCGATGACGTCGAAGGTTGGCTGCGCCGCGACCAGCGTCTTGCCCGGTCCGAGGAACGCATCCGCCGCCATGCGCAGAATCTCGGTCGACCCGCAGCCGACGACGATCCGATCGGAAGAGACGTGATCGACGCGGGCGATTGCATCCTGCAGCGCCTGCATTTCGATGTCCGGATAACGGGACGCCGCCGTTCGTGCGGCCTCCAGCATCGCCGCGATCGCTTTCGACGAGGGCCCGTAGGCGTTTCCGTTTCTGTCGAGCCGGAGCGGGCCGGCTGGCTTCGTCAACCCTTCGGCGAGCGAAGGGACGGCCGCCGCGCCAGCCGCGGCCATCCCGACGCGTTGCAGCAGAACCCTGCGAGAGATCGCCATGCGCCTACTGGACGACGAGCGTGATGCTCGTCGAGTGCACGCGATTGCCGCTGGTCCCCGTGACGATCAGCAGATAGCTGCCGGGCGCAACGTTCCTGTTCGTGTTCACCGTGAGCACCGACGTACCGCTGTTCACGACGGATACGGGGTTGAACTTCGCATTCGCGAACTTCGGCAGGCCGCTCGCCGACAGCGTCACGGTGCCGGTAAACCCGGTTCCTCCCGCAATCGTCACGGTGTAGCTGGCGTTGCCGCCGCGCGTGACAGTGCCGCTCGCGGGTGACGCCGAGATCGAAAAGTCGCCGACGCTCAGCGTGACGTTGGCTGTGTGGCTCGCCGGTCCGCTCGTGGCTGTGATCGCCAGCGTGTAGTTGCCTGCTGGCGTCGTCCCGCTCGTCGAAACACTCAGCGTCGTCGAGCCCGATCCGCTCACCGATGTCGGATTGAACGTGGCGGTCGCGCCGGACGGCAGGCCGGTGACGCTGAAGCTGACGGTCCCCGTGAATCCGGAACCGCCGGTCACCGTTGCCGTGTAGCTGGTGCTCGCGCCCGGCGACACGGTTTGCGACGAGGGAGATGCCGAGAGCGAGAAGTCCGGAACGGTGATCGTTCGCGTGGCGGCGGCACTCGTCAGCCCGCCGTTGTCGGTCACCTTGAACGACGCGACGTACGTGCCGGGCGTGTTGTACGTCACGTTTCCGGGGTTCGCGAGCGCGCTTGACGCTGGGGTGCCGCCGGGGAAGGTCCAGGAATAGGAAGCGATGGTGCCGTCGGGATCGCTTCCCGTACCCGCAAATGACACCGCCTGTCCGGGATTGACGGTGACATTGGACGCGGGACTGGTGATCGTCGCAGTCGGCGGCTGATTGGGGGCGCTCGCCGCCAGATGTACAAACGTCGCCACCGACGGCACGCCGGCGGCGTTCAGCGCAAACAGCATGTAATAGCCGGCGGGTGCGATGTTGCCGTTCGGCGGCGCCGTCACAGTGAGGACGCCGCTCCCCGTCGTGAACGACGTTCCGACGAGACGCTGATCCATGTCGAACGCGTGCGTCTGTGAGCCGGGGTGCACGAACACTACCGAGGTGATATTCGCCGCGTCCGGCGTATAGACCTGGAACGTGCTGCCGTAGCTGAACGCCTTCGGGCTCACGTCGGTGATGACCGGCCTGACGGCGGGGCTGCCGTCGCCGTTGAAGAGATACGGTGGCGAGTAGATCTCCGTGCGCTGCTCGTAGGAGCCGCGCGTCGGATTGCCGCCGGTCAGCATCACGGTCGCGTCCGGGAGCAGCAGCGAACCTGAGTGGTACACACGCGGATAGACGTTCTGCCCCGCGGACGAGAAGGTATTGGTCGCCGGGTCGTAGAGATCGGCCTTCAGGCTCGCGGTCGACGTGTCTTCGTCGTTGACCGATCCACCCATCGCGAGCACCTTGCCGTTGGGCAGGATCGTCGCGTTCATCTCGATGCGCCCCTGCGACATCGACGGCCCGTACTGCCACGAGGGTGTCGGCGCCGAGAGGTCGATGATTTCGGTGGTCGCGGTGGCCGGACTGCCGCCGCCCAGGATCATCACGCGCGGCGCGTAGCCGTTGACCGGCGTCAACGGCAGCAGGACGGAAGTGCCGTACGTCCGCGTGCCGGTGTAGTTCGTCGTGGCGACGACCCCCGTCCATGCGTGTGTTGCGGGATTGAAGAACCGCGACTGCGTGCCTGAACCCGAGTAGAAGACGCGGCCGTCCGGCAGCAGATGCATGCGCGGATAGAGCGGCGGCGTCCAGCCGGCCGGATATTCGGCACTCCATCCGGAACCGGACGTGTAGATCTCGACGGCCGTGTTGGTCCCCCCGGTCTCGTTCAACCCCGAGAAGGTCATCACGCGTCCGTCACCGAGCGCCGTCACCGTGGGATACCAGCGCCCGTGCGCCATATTCTCCACGTCGGTGAACGTGCCGAGCGCGGGATCGAAGATCGTGTTGCGCGGCTGGCCATGGAACGGGTCGTACTGCAGGTTGCCTCCGTTGACGAGGATGCGGCCGTCGGACAACGCGACCATGCCGTTGCAGAACATGTCCCACGCGAGCGACTGCGTCGTGATCGTGCTGGCCTGCAGGTCCCACACGGCGGCGCGGAAATTCGTCTCGGCGGCCACGTTGCCGGAGCCGGAGACGATCAGCACCTTGCCGTCGTACGTGACCGCGATGTGAACGGGGTTGACAGGCATTAACAGCGGCACCGTTCGCCACTGTCCCTGAACGCTCGCCTGCGCGTGCAGGTCCTGAACACCGAGAATGGCCAGACCGACGGCCACGACGATCGCTGCAGCGATGCGCACATCTCCCTCCGCGGCGTCGCGCCGAGCAAGGTCCGAACCAACCGAAAAACGCCCGCTAATCGAGCGACCTTTGCAAGTGGTGTCCGCCTGCGCAGACTGAAGTCATCGCCTGGTGGCGTTGAGGTTGCCTTCCGGTCGTTGACCGGCGGAGCCGTCGCGCATATGCTCTGCCAAGTTCAATTCAACGAACGAGGGGCATGACGATGCGAAATTCGTACGCGGGTGCAATCGCAGTCGTGGCGGGCGTGCTGTTGCTTTCAGCGCTGGTTGCTGCCCAAAACACGCAGAACACGGCGCCGAAGTCTCCGTGGAGATACTATCCGGCGGATCGGGCCGTTGGAGACGGCGGACCGGCGCCGAAGCGCGATCTCAGCGGGACATGGGCAGGACCATCGTCCGGCTCGGGCGCTCCCCGGCAGAAGGGCGAGACTGTGCCCCCGTTGACGGACCTGGGCCAACAGCTGTTCGCGCGCAACAAGCCGCTCGGCAAATACAGTCCCGGCGGCACGAACGATCCGCATAGCCGCTACTGCGACCCGTTCGGGTTCCCGCAGAACATGACGCAGGAAATTCGCGGCCTGACGATCACGACGACGCCGACCCGCACCTTCGTCCTGCTCCAGTACATGGACCTGTGGCGCGAGATCTGGACGGACGGGCGAACGCTTCCCGCCAAGGTGGGAGGCCGGGACAAGGATGCCCTCGATCCGAAATACAACGGCTACTCGATCGGTCGCTGGGAAGACGACTACACCTTCGTCGTTGAAACGACGGGGCTCGTCCCGGAGACCTGGGCGACCAAGAGCGGCTATCCCCACTCCGTCGATGCGCACGTGGTGGAACGCTTCCACCGCTCCACGCATAATGACTTGTCGCTCGCTATCACGATGACGGACCCGAAGATGTACACCGCACCGTTTAACATGGGCGAGGTGTATTTCCGGTGGATTCCCAACCAGCAGCTCGACGACTTTACGTGTATCCCGTCGGAGCAGCAGCTGTACTTGAAGGAGATGGGGGATCCGGCCGGCAGCGATCCGAATGAGCAAAACCCGCAAGGTAGCCGGGGTGGTAGAGGTAGAGGAGGAAGACCGTGAAAACGAAGTTGTTGATGATGGTGTTATTGCTTGCGGGACTCGCCGCGATTGACCGTCCGTCGTACGCGCATCACGGCGCTGCGGCGTTCGATATGTCCAAGCCGGTGGTGTTGAAGGACGCGCTGATCACGGAATTCCTCTGGATCAATCCCCACCCGCTCATCAAGGCGGATTTCAAGAACGATAAGGGCGAGGTCGAGCACTGGACGATGGAGATGGGCAGCACGGTGTCGGCCCAGCTCCTCGGCTGGAGCAGAACGACGCTGGCGTACGGAGACGTCGTCACGCTGTACGTCTGGCCGGCAAAAACGAAGCTGCCGGTTGGACGGTTCAACAAGGTCATTTTCTCCGACGGCACCACCATGCGTGACACGCAGACCGGCGCCGACGACGGCGGGCGCGCAGATACGGACGTCCGCCAGTAATTAAGGCGGGTGAGGCGAGTAGGGCGGGTGAGGCGGGTAAAAGCCTCACCAACTACCCGCCCTACCAGCCTTACCCGCCCTACCCGCCTTTAGAAGTCGTACTTAATCCCGAACTGAATGATTCTCGGCGCGCCGGCCTGCGTCGTGATGCGGCCGAACGTCCCGGAGTTGAAGTTCGTCGCGGGATCTCCCCAGTTGAAGTGGTTGAGCACGTTGAACGACTCGACGCGCAGCTCGATTCGGCGCGTGCCGAAGAGAATCGAACGTGACAGCCCCATGTCGATGTTCCAGTAGGCCGGTCCGATCAGCGCGTTGCGCGTCAGGTTGCCCAGCGTGCCGGCCGCGGGCCGCGCGAACGCCGCGCGGTTGAACCAGGTCGTCAATGTACGCGGGCTTGCGTAGAGGTCGTCGCTGACCTTGTCCGGGCGCTGGAGGTTGATGCCGGTGAACGCCTGGTCGACGCCGCTCGTCACGTTCAGCCGGTTGCCGCTGCGCGCGTTGAGAATGCCGGTGATGCGCCAGTGCGAGGCGAGCGCCCCCAGCACGCCGCTGCCGGCGTCCGGCGTTTGATAACCGGCGGTCAGCGTTCCCAAATGCGTGCGGTCCTGATCGCACGGGCCGGCATCGAACGACGGGTCGTCCGGTTTCAGGTAGCCGCTGCTCGTCTGATTGAAGGCAGTGGTCGTCGTCGTGCCGAAGCAGCGCGACAGCGTGTAGCTGCCGTTGACGGTGAGGCCGGTGCCGCGACGCTGCGCCGAGAGCTTCAGCCCCTTGTACCTCTGGAAGCCGACATCGGAGTTGAGATCGAGCGCGCCGATCTTCGCGGCCTCCACGGGATTGATCTGATACAGCGCGCGCCGCTGATTCAGGTTCGAGTTGGTCGAGCAGACGGTGTACGACACGCCCTGGATGGTGCAGGGCCCGAGCCCCATGTAAATGCCCGGGTTGAGGGCCGTCTGCGCCCAGAGCCTATCCGAGTAGCTGCCCAGATAGCTGACCGAGACGCCCCAGCTGCCGCCCAGCTGCTGCTCGACGGTCGCGTTCCACTGCTGTACGCGCGGCGAGTTGATGCCCGGATCCATGGTGCCGAACGCGCCGAACGCGATGTACTGGGTATCGGCGTTGGTCACAATCGGGTGCGGATCCTTGCCGCCGTACGGATCGTCGAGCCCGCCCGGCGGGTCGGTGATGATCGAGCGGTTGCCGAACGGCGGCGCACCCGCATTGATGTTGTGATACTCGCCCGGCATGAAGTCGTATCCCATTGAGTACGACGACCGCACCGCGAGGCGGCCATCGCCATGCACGTCCCACGCGATGCCCGTGCGCGGCGAGAGGTTCCACCACTGCGTCTTCAATCCCGTGTTGCCCTTCGGGAATCCCGCGTCGCCGGGATAAATCAAGCCAGCCGGCGCATTGTGGAAGACGGTGCTGTGGACGTTCTTCAGGAAGTTATCCATCACGAAGATGGCGACGGCGTTGTTGACGACGTGCTGACCGAAGTACGGCTCCCACCGCAGGCCGGCGTTGACCGTGACGCGGCTCGAGGCGCGCCACGAATCCTGGCCGTACCAACCGGTGTACCAGTTCTTGATGTTCAGGATGTTCGGGCCGCCATGTTCGACGCTCGCGATGCGGCCGATCATGAAATCGGCCAGGGGACTCCCTGACACGTGGCCGTCGACGATCCAGTTGCCGCCGGTACGTGACGACGAGGTGAAATCGCCGTGCCACGACTGGACGATCCCGCCGAAACCGAGCTGATGGCTGCCCTTCACCAGTGTCAGGTCGTCAGACACCGCGAACACGGTGTTGAACTCCTCGCGCTTGGTCGCCTGTCCCGATTGCAGCGAGAAGGCGCCATTCACCGTCAGCGGGAACTGCGCGCCGGGCGGATAGCTGTAGAGCTTGATGCCGACATCGGACGGTTGGAACAGCGGGTTCTGGTACCGCTTCACGTGGGTCCAGTTGACAGTGCCGCGAACGGCGTTGACCAGGTTCTGGCTCAACACCATCGTGTCGCCGACGCTGGCCGAATGCATCAAGTTGTAGCTGCCCGCGGTATTCGACGTCAGGATGTTGCCGCCGTCGGTGTACCCCGGAGGAATGATGATTCTCGTCCCGAGATACCTGCCAAAGATCGACTGCTTCTGGCTGAGCTGGTAATCGACCCTCGCCACCGGCTGATGATCGTCCTCGTTTTGCGTGCTTGCGTACGTCGTCTGGCCGCACGGGTCGGTCGTGGCCGGCAGCTTCTTGATGATGTTCAGCGCCGCCGGACTGAACCGCGACGGGTCGATGCGGTTGCCGACGAAGGGCGCCGCCAGGTTGAGCGCGCGGCCGCCGTTGCACGCCGCCGATGCGTAGGCGGTGAAGTCGCCGGCAAGCATCTGGGCGGTCGGAACGAACTGAATGTTGTCCGCCGGAAGCTGACGGAGGATCGTGCCCTGATATGCGCCGAAGAAGAACAGCTTGTCGCGCACAATCGGGCCGCCGAGCGTTCCGCCGAACTGATTGCGCTTCAGCCCATCGTCCTTGCGCTTGCCGGTCGCGGGATCGACTGCGGCAAACGGACTGGTCGCATTGAAATGGCGATCGCGGACGAACTCGAAGACGGTGCCGTTGAAGTTGTTGGTGCCGGACTTCGTCACGGCGTTGACGCTGGCGCCCGAGTGCATCCCGTTTTCGGCGGAAAGGCCGCTGGTCGCGACGCGGAACTCCTGCAGCGCATCAGGAAACGGCAGCGGCAGGTTGGTGTTGCTCTGCGGGTTGTTGTGCGTGGCTCCGTCGAGCATATACGCCACGCCGAACGGCAAACCGCCCGCCACCGCGATATTCACGCCGCCAGGCACGCCGCGCGCGGGGGTGCCGGTCTGCACGGCGGCGCCGGCGAGCACGAGCAGGTCGGTGACCTGGCGTCCCTGCAGCGGCAGCTCCAGGATGCGCTCGTTCTCGACGACGCTGCTGATGCCCGAGCTCTTGACATCCACGAGCGGTGCGGCGCCCTCGACCGAGACGGTCTCCTCGACATTGCCGACCGCCAGCGTCACGTTGATTGCCGGCGTCGCGCCGACCTGCAGGACGATACCCGTCTGCGAGTAGGTGCGGAATCCCTGGAGCATTGCCTCGAACTTGTACGGCCCCGTCGGAAGGTTCGGCAGCACGTAGGCCCCGGCCGCGTCGGTAACGGTCGTGCGCGTCACGCTCGTGTCGACCTGTGTCACGGTGACAGTAACGCCGGGCAGCACGGCCCCGCTTGCGTCTCGAACCGTGCCGCTCATCTGCGCCGTCGCCTGTGCCCAGGCGGCGGACGCCGTCAGGAGAAGGATCAAAATGCCACGCGAACAACAGGTCACCCAGAGCTTCATAACGTGAAGTCCTCCAATCCTTTAATGGATCTCCGCTTCCGAGGGCCCTCTTATATCACTTGCGGCTCTTTTTCCTGAACTGCTACTCTCCGCGCCGCTCCACCCTCACAACGACAGGAGGAACGATATGCGGCGACAGTCTCTTCTAATGGGGGCCCTGGTCATTGCTGCCTGGCTGGGGAGTGCATCCGCCCCCATCAACGCCCAGGGTGTCAACAACGCCTCGCGGAACGGGTGCAGGGATCTTCCCTCGTGGGATGCGCTGAAGCAGGCGTTGACGCACGCGCGCGCCCAGGCCAACGGCGGCCTGAATCTGGACATGTGGGGAACGATCGTCGACCGCGACGGCGTGGTCTGCGCGGTGGCGTTCACCGGCTCGGATCGGCAGCAGCAGTGGCCGGGCAGCCGGGTGATTTCCGCCCAGAAGGCGAACACCGCCAACGCGTTCAGCCTCCCTGCCCTCGCCCTCTCGACGGCGAATCTCTTCACGGCGGTTCAACCGGGCGGCAGTCTCTTCGGCCTCCAGGAGAGCAATCCGGTCGCGACCGACGTGGCCTACAGTGGATCTCCGGATCAATACGGGCAGAAGAACGACCCGATGGTCGGCGGACGCATCGGAGGCGTCAACGTCTTCGGCGGTGGGCTCGCCCTCTACAATGCGGCGGGAAAAATCGTGGGTGGCCTCGGCGTCAGCGGCGACACCTCCTGCGCGGATCACAACATCGCGTACCGGACGCGCAGCACGCTGAATCTCGATTTCGTACCGGCGGGCGTCGCAGCGGCGCTCGATCCCACGCATCGCGACAACATCATCTTTGACATCACGCCGCAGGGCGGCGGGGATGCGGCGCCGGGACCCGGTCAGATGCCGGGCGTCAGCACGTCGGGGTTCGGCCACGCGAGCTGCCACGGTTATAACGTCGCGGGCAACGGCGTCAGCGCCGGCTTTGCCGCGGCTTTGCCGCCCAACAAGTAATACGGATGACTGAAAGACACGTGGCCGGGCGGAAAGCGATGGCCTACCGCCCGGCCCTCTTCGTTCTCTTCGCGGCGGCGCTCTCCGCGCAGCGGCCGGAGGCAGTGCCCGCTCCGGACGTGATCTACTACAACGCCCACGTCGTCACCGTCGACGACCAGTTCTCGTACGCGCAGGCCGTCGCGATCAGCGGCGACGCGTTCAGCGCCGTCGGCGCCAACGGCGCCGTGCGCCAGCTCGCCGGCCCGAAGACGCGGCAGATCGATCTCCGCGGCATGACGGTCATTCCAGGGCTGACCGACAACCATCTGCACGACGCGGGAGGCGGACCCGGCGTCGATCTCTCGCGCACGCGGAGCAGCGATGACGTGCTCGAGGCCGTCGGCGATCGGGTCAAGCGCGCGGAGCCGGGCGAGGTCGTCATCTCGAACAGCGACTGGCACGAGGCGCAGCTG
>Ga0066699_10000785_pt1 | contig 10083 bp, 10 predicted proteins | sample GraSoiAngelo_148_FD_66455 | JGI IMG/M metagenome (GOLD analysis project Ga0066699, IMG submission 66455) | Grasslands soil microbial communities from the Angelo Coastal Reserve, California, USA - 14_1009_09_20cm | ecosystem: Environmental > Terrestrial > Soil > Grasslands | place: USA... | reverse complement strand
CCTTGAACATTCGCCAGTCGATGATCGGGCGCTGGTTCTTCATGCTGATGAGCATCCTCGGCACCGCCGGTCCGGCTGTGCTCTGGCTGTTCGGCGGCTATCTGGTCGTCACCGGACAGGAATCGCTGGGCACCGTCGTCACCTTCGCGACCGTGCTGCTCAGCCGCCTCTACGGACCCGTCGGCTCCCTGGCAAACATGCAGGTGAACGTCGTTGGCTCGCTCGCGCTGTTTCAGCGAATCTTCGAATACATGGACCTCCCGGTCGAGATCGACGAAAAGCCCAGGGCAATCGTCCTGCCGCAAGCGCGCGGCGCCGTTGAATTCGACGGCGTCACGTTCCGCTACCCGTCGAGCTCGAGCCCGGCGCTCAAAGACATCGCCTTCCGGATCGAACCCGGCCAGCTGGCGGCGCTCGTCGGCCCGACCGGCGCCGGGAAGACCACGGTCACCAGTCTTCTGCCTCGCTTCTACGATCCGCAGCTGGGCGCCGTCCGGCTGGACGGCCACGACGTTCGCGACCTGACCCTTGAGTCGCTGGGCCGGCAGATTGGCATGGTTTTTCAGGACACCTTCCTGTTTCACGCGACGATTCGCGAGAACCTGCTTTACGCGAAGCCCGAGGCCAGCGAGACGGAGATGGTGGCCGCCGCCAGGGCTGCGTACATTCACGACTTCATCGAATCGCTACCAGAGGGCTATGACACCGTCGTCGGCGAGCGAGGCCATCGCCTGAGCGGCGGTGAGAAACAGCGGGTGGCGATCGCCCGGGTGATCCTGAAAGACCCACGAGTCCTCATCCTCGACGAGGCGACCTCAAACCTCGATTCCGAATCGGAGCATCTCATTCAGGTCGCCCTGCGGCCGCTCTTCGAAGGGCGTACGTCGCTGGTCATCGCCCACCGCCTCTCAACGATCCTGGCCGCCGACCTCATTCTCGTGATGGATCGCGGCGAGCTGGTCGAGCAAGGCCGGCACGCCGATCTGCTCAAGCAAGACGGTCTTTACGCACGCCTCTATCACCGACAGTTTGAAGCGGCCGACGAGCTGGCCACACCCGCTTAGTCCTCAGGAGGAAGCAATGGCAACAACGCAGGTTTGCACGCACCTTGACCAGATCAAGAATCCGCGGCCGAGCAGCAAGGGTTGTGAGGAGTGCCTCAAGATGGGGGACACGTGGGTCCACTTGCGTCTCTGTGAAAGCTGCGGCCACGTGGGCTGCTGCGACTCGTCGAAGAACAAGCATGCCACCAAGCACGCGAAGGGGACGGGCCATCCCATCATCAAATCGTTCCAGCCTGGCGAGGATTGGTTCTACTGCTATCGCGACGACGTCATGTTCGAGCTGTAAGGTCGCCTGGGAAGGCGGAGCTGCTACGCCGCCAGCGTCCCTTCAGACTCCGGCGTCTTGATTTCGATGACTTCCCCGAACCGGTGGACGGTTTCGATCGCGTCGTACAGGGCGACGGCGCGGCCTGCCGGGACCAGCTCGGTGATCTTGACGTAATAGCTTCGGCCCTCAGGCCAGACCAGTGTGGGAACGCCGAACACGCCGCGCCGGACCGCTTCCTGGTGCTCGCGCGCGAGGGTGGAAAAATCCGTCCGCTTTACGTCTTCTTCCCATCGCCTGACGTCCAGGCCGGCGCCCTCCGCGACCGTCCGGTGGGTTCGCGGATCGTCGAGCTGGAGGTGGTCCTCGTGCCGGGCCCGTTGCAGGGCGAGCCGGAATCGGTCGCCCAGGTCTGCGCCCTGGGCGCGGGCGGCGGTCGCGGCGAGGAACGCCGGCAGGCCGTGGGCAGCGGGGTTGCGCTCCCAAACGGGAGGATCGCCGGTGCCTTCATGCGCGGCGTGGTTCTGGCTCAGGGAGAAGAACCGGAACTCGGGTTTGATCCGTCCAGCCTTCTGGACTTCCGCAATCCACATGGCGCCTCGGTAGGCCCACGGGCAGAGAAAGTCCATGTAGACGGTCGGCTCGCCGGTGCTCATCTCGCTTTTGAGTGTACGGCCTTTGACTGCGCAAGCATCGGAATCACCTCGCTTTCGAAGCGATGCAGCGGTTCGAGGTCATAGGCGATCCCCGGGATGTAGACGATCACGTAGTCGATGCCCGCGTCGACCAGCTCGTGGATTCGCTCCGCGAGTCGATCCGCATCCGCCACCATCCCGCCTTCGGGGGCAAACTCCTGCAGCGTCTTCGACCCGCGCGCCTTGGCGGTCGCGCGCTCAGCGTCGGCGCCCTTATCGATGACGAAGGCGCCGATCGTGCAGGACTTGATGATCTGCTCGTAGGGACGCCCCACGGCTTCGCAATGCTGGCGGAGGACTGATAGTTTGTGGCCGATCGTGTCGGGCTCCGAGTCGATATTGCATGCGTCGCCAAACTGTGCGACAAGCTTCAGGGTGACCTTCTCCCCGGAGCCGCCAATCCACAGGGGCGGGTGGGGCTTTTGGACGCCTTTGGGCTCGTTGATTGGCCGGTCGATCGTGTAGTAGGCGCCTTTGAACGTCGGGTAATCCTCGGTCCACATTCGATGGACGATTTCGCAGGCCTCTTTGAACATCGCCATGCGCACCTTCATCTCCGGAAAGCCATACCCATACGCACGCCACTCATGTTCGTACCACCCAGCGCCCAGCCCGGCGTTGAGCCGCCCGTGGCTGGCGACATCAACCGTCGATGCGATCTTGGCGTAGAGCGCCGGATTCCGGTAACCGTTGCAGCCGACCATCTGACCGACTCGGACGCGCTTCGTGTCGCGAACCAGCGTCGACGTGATGGTCCAGCACTCGAAGGTAGACTCCATCTCCGGGCGCGGCACCGTATGAAAGTGGTCGTACACCCAGATCGAGTCCCACGGGCCTTTGTCCGCGGCCTGGGCGGCGCGCGTCATCGCCTCGTATTTCTCGATCGGATCCTCGATTTGCGCCAGGTCCATCTGCCAGCCTTGAGGCACGAAAACACCGAATTTCAGGGCCATGCCTAGAGTCTAAAGACGATGCCAGTCGATGTGCAGTGCACCCAGGATGGTGATGGTTATCGCTGCGCGGTCAGCGTTTCCGAGGGCAGCGGCACGACGCGCCACAGCGTCCGCGTGGCCAGGACAGACATGGAACGATGGGCTCGGGGCCGGTCAGCCGAAGATCTTGTTCAGGCCAGCTTCAGGTTCCTGCTCGAGCGGGAGCCGAAGGAATCGATTCTTCGAGACTTCGATTTCTCGGTGATTCAGCGATACTTTCCTGACTTCGACGGCGGCTGACCCGGGCGCTTCGCCTTTCGCTATACGGTAAATCGGGCCAGAAGGATGGCCATGTCCGCCCAGCGTGCCCATAAGCGAAGACCGGCGCTTCGGCCCGCTTCCAATCCCTTCATGCAAGTAGAACGCGACGCCTCGGCCGAGGGTTACGGGCGAATCGTGTTAAGACCTAATACGGAATGCCCGCCTTATAGTCGCTCAGGATCTCGCTGGCGGCGCGAGCGCCCTCTTGAGCTCCACCCTCCATGAATCCCTGGAAGTCCTGCGAGCAATGTTCACCGGCGAAGTGGCATTTTCCAGTTTTCGGGTCCGGCTGCCGCGCTTTCTCGTAACCGCTGAACTTCGTGTACTGGCCGAGTTTCCAGTACGAGTACGAACAGTACAGATTCGGATCGAGGAATGGCGTCGAGAGATTGGCCCGCCCGGTCCAGTGAGGAGATATGCCTGGAAACACGATCTCGAGGTGTTTGAGAAAAGCCTTGGCGTAGGTCGTCACCTGCTGGTTGTTGGAGGCGTTCGAATAGGGAATAGACGGGTGTAGAGAGCCCGCAACGCTGCCGCCGGTGTAGTTGACCATGATGCCGTTGGTACCGGCCTGGGCGCGAGTCACGTCCCAGGCGTTCTGAAAACCAATATCGGTGTAGACGTCACCGTTCGAGAACCCCCAGGGGCCCGTCGTGTTCCAGTATCGAGAATCGAACTGGAGGTTCAGCTTGGCGTTTTTGCCCGCGCCGAGCTCGGTGATCGCCGTTTGTTTCAGTCGGTCGAATCCCGCCTCGGAATAATCCAGTGTCCTCAGGGCCGCGAAGCTCATGCAGAGGATCAGGCGATCGACCACCACGGCCGTCGAAGAGCCGTCGAAGAACAGGCTGAACCTGCCGTCGCCGTTGGCCTTGATTGTGTTCATGCGCATGCCCATCTGCACATTCACCCGTCCCGTCGTATCCAGGTAAGCCTTGATCGTCTCCGGCAGCCGTTGATTGCCACCATGGATGTGATATCGCTCATCCGATGCTCCGTAGATGGAGAAGTTTCCGGGTTTAGCGGTGAAACCCAGCAAGTAGATCAGGTTCAGCGACGACTGGTCGGTGGTGTCGGCGCCGTACTCCTGGTTATAGGCTGAGTCCAGGAGCCGGCCGAAATCGGAGCTGTGCCCACCATCCACGTACTGCTCGATCCAGTCATACAAGGAGAGATGATCAAACTGCGTCCCTGCCGCCGTGGAGTTGTTGTACAGCGTCGGATAACCAGCCGCTTGTACCTGTCCCTGCAGGACGTTGTGGACCGGCTGAAAGTCCTTGGACGCTTGATCGTACGAGTAGTAACCGTGATTGAAGTAGTACGTTTCCGTGCTGCCATTCGGCTGGGCCTGGAGCACGTCGTCGGTGAGAAGCCCGAACCGCTGGGCGAGATGGAGGATGGTCTTGTGGTTCGAGTCGATGAATTCTCCGCAGTACTCGCTGACCTGTCCTTGGAAGTAGTTGTCACCGCCCGCGACGAGCGGGCTATCCGAATGCATTCGGCCGCCGATTCGGGAAGGCGATGCCTCGTAGATAGTGGATGTGATGCCAGCGTCGGCCAGCGTCAGGGCGGCATTCAGGCCGGCGATTCCACCCCCCACGATCGCGATGCGGGGCGCGCTGCTCGCGAAGGCGGCGATCGGTCCTCCCAGCGCGGCGGCGCCAAGGGTTGCGCCGGTCGCTTTCAGGAACGTGCGCCTGGTCCAGGCTCCCTGCCGGCGTTCTTCCGCCACCTGCTCCACCGACTTGCCGGTCAACTTCGCCAGATGGGCATCGCGAGCCAGCTGCTCCAGCTTGCGCATCAACGGCGTACGTGCCAACGTTCCCCTCCCGCGGTCCGGCGAATGGTAAAACCGGTGACCGTTGCCGGTTAACTTACAGCACATGCCGAACGAGCGCAATGATTGACAAAGCCCCTGGTCTCCGCTAGCTTTGCTGGCAAGCCCAGCGCCGTGAGCTGGCTCTTGAGTTCAGGGAGAGGAGGGGAAGCGGTAAACAGCGTTGCCTCAGATGACGGCTTCCCGCGCCCTGGAACCGCTGTCCGCGGTTAGCCAGCCACTCGCCGCGCCCGCACCCGCGGAAGTCCGGCTCGAGAACGTTCGGAAGACGTTCGGCGAGATTGTGGCGGTCGCCGGGGTCGACCTCGAGGTTAGGGAGGGCGAGTTCTTCTCACTGCTCGGGCCCTCCGGGTGCGGCAAGACCACCTGTTTGCGGATGATTGCCGGCTTCGAGGAGCCGACCGCCGGGCGAATCCTGCTGCATGGAAAAGATGTCTCCGGCTCGCCGGCTTACGAGCGCGACGTCAACACCGTCTTTCAGGACTACGCGCTATTTCCGCACATGTCGGTGCGGGAGAACGTCGAATACGGCCTGATGGTCAAGCGGGTTGGTGGTCAAGAACGTCGCCAGCGCGTGACGGAGGCCCTCCGCATGATGCGCCTCGATCGCTTCGATCGCCGCAAACCGGGGGAGCTCTCTGGGGGCCAGAGGCAACGCGTCGCCCTTGCCCGGGCGATCGTCAACCAGCCGCGCGTCCTGCTACTCGATGAGCCACTCGGCGCGCTCGACCTCAAGCTGCGTCAGGCGATGCAGATCGAGCTCAAATCGATCCAGGAGCGGCTGTCGATGACGTTCATTTACGTTACGCACGATCAGGAGGAGGCGCTCACGATGAGCGATCGCCTCGCGGTCATGAATCAGGGCCGGGTTGAGCAGGTCGGCACGCCCGCCGAGGTGTATGAGCGTCCGGCCACGGGCTTCGTCGCCGGTTTCGTCGGTGCGTCCAACGTCCTCTCGGGAGACGCCGCGTCTGCCATCACCGGTCAGCGCCATGCCATCACGGTCCGGCCGGAAAAGATCCGCCTTGGCGTCGCCGGTGAACAACCGCACGGCCAGGAAGTGTCCACTCCTGGCGTGGTCCGCGACGTCGTCTACGTCGGCGCCTTCACGCGCTACGTCGTGGATCTCGACGCTGGCGGCGAGCTCGTCGTCCTCCAGCAAAATCTGGCGATGTCATCGATGGACGTCCTTCAGGCACGCGGAAGGCGCGTGAGTCTCTTTTGGGACCGGCAGCATAGCCGGGTGATTTCGGAATCGGGCGGCAATCAGAAGCAAGAGGAGGTCGGATGAAGCGATATCAGGGCAATGCGATCGCGGCGGTCGGCGCCATGGTGGTGCTCGCCGCGTGCGGGAGCACGGCGACCAACAACCAGGCGGCGTCCAATCTACCGCAGAGCATCGGCAAGGGTGAAGGCGCATTGAATCTCGTTGCCTGGACCGGCTACGTCGAAAGCGGCAAGACCGATCCCAAGGTCGACTGGGTCACGCCGTTCCAGACCCAGACCGGGTGCATGATCAACGTCAAGTTCGCCGACACCTCAGACGAGATGGTGACCCTGATGCGCCAGGGCGGCGGCACCCAGTGGGACGGCGTCTCGGCGAGCGGCGATGCGACCAACCGGCTGATCGCCCACGCGGACGTGGCCGAGGTCAACGTCAGCCTCGTTCCCGACTTCAAGGACGTGATCCAGTCGCTCCAATCGCCACGGCATAACACCATCAACGGGCATCACTATGGCGTCCCATACATGTACGGGCCCAACGTGCTGATGTACAACACGGACGTCGTCAAGCCGGCGCCGACCAGCTGGGCTGCCACCTGGGATGCGAATTCTCCCTATAAGGGCAAGGTGGCGGCCTACGACAGCCCCATTTTCATCGCCGATGCCGCGCTCTATCTCAAGGCTCATAACAAGAACCTGGGCATCACCGATGTCTACGAGCTGACCACCAAGCAGCTCGACGCCGCGATTGCGCTGCTCAAGCAGCAGGCGCCGCTGATCAAGAAATACTGGGCGGCGACCACCGATGAGACCGACCCGTTCAGCAGCGGCGACATGGTGATCGGCACGGCCTGGCCATATCAGGTCAGCTTTCTCAAGACCGAGAACAAACCGGTGGCATCGCTTGTCCCGTCAGAGGGGGCGACCGGCTGGGCCGATACCTGGATGATGTCGTCGCACGCCAAGCATCCGAATTGCATGTACCAGTGGATGAAGTGGACGGAGACACCGGCAGTTCAGGACCAGGTGGCGGAGTTCTACGGCGCGACGCCGAGCAACACGAAGGCGTGTGATCTGCTCAAGCAGCACATTGGCGCATCGGCGGACACCGATTATCACTGCGGCGACAACGCCTTCCTCAAGAACATCGCGCTGTGGAAGACCCCGTTGCAGCAATGCGGCGACAGCCGTGGCAATACGTGCACCGATTACACCGTCTGGCAGCAGCGGTGGCAAGAGGTTCGCGGCACCAAATAAGCACGGCAATATTCCCTCCCCCTCTGGGGGAGGGTAGGGTGGGGGTGGGGGAGAGGCTCAAGCCTCCTCCCCCGAGCGCCGTCGGTGCGTTACGGCATCGAGTCGGCGGCGTGCTCTATCGTGCGCCGCTCCTGCGCCTTGCGCTCCTTCTCGGGCCGGTCGTGCTCTGGATGGTCGTGATCTACCTGGGCTCGCTGGCCTTGCTTTTCATCACGTCGTTTTGGAGCCAGGACTCGGTGACCGGCGCGATCGTGCAGAACTGGGGCTTGACGAACTATCAGTTTCTCCTGCAGGAGGACGTCTATCGCACGATCGCGATTCGAACCGTCGGGATCGCGATCGCGGTCACCCTGACCGACGTAGCGCTGGCCATTCCGATTGCCTATTACGCCGCTCGGATCGCCAGGCCGCGCCTTCGGACCTTCCTGCTCCTCTCCATGGTCCTCCCGCTCTGGTCCAGTTATCTCGTTCGCGTTTATGCCTGGCGGACGATCCTCTCGGGCGACGGCGTGCTGAACTGGACGCTACACCAGATCCATCTGGGGTCTGTCAATCTTGGGTTCTCACGCTGGAGCCTCTGGATCGTCTTCTCCTATCTCTGGTTGCCCTACGTCACGTTGCCGGTGTACGCGGCACTTGAACGCATTCCCAATTCCTTGATCGAGGCCTCGACCGATTTGGGTGCACGCTGGCTGACGACCTTCCGGCGGGTCATCCTGCCGATCGCGATTCCGGGTATCGTGGCGGGCTCGATCTTCGCCTTCTCGCTCACGATCGGCGATTACATTGCCCCAGACCTTGTTGGCGACACGGAGTTCATCGGCAACGTCATCTACCAGAGCGTCGGCATCGCGAACAACATCCCGTTTGCCGCGGCGTACGCCATCGTGCCGGCCCTCGTCATGGCGATTTACCTGTTGATCGCCCGCCAGCTCAAGGCGTTTGAGGCGTTATGAGCTTGGATCGCGCGATCGAACCGCGCGGCGTTCAGATTGGAATGCGCCTGCTCAGCGGTCTGGTGCTCGCTTTTCTGTACATCCCGCTCTTCGTCATCGTGCTCTACGCCTTCAATCCGGCCAGGTCCCAGTCCTGGCCCTTACCGGGGCTGTCCCTTCGCTGGTTCGTTTCAACCTGGAATAACCAGGAAGTCCGCACCGCGTTCGTGACGTCCATCAAGGCGGGGCTGGGCGCGACGACGATCGCGCTTTTGCTCGGCAGCCTGGCGGCTTTTTCCGTTCACCGCTTCAAGTTCTTCGGGCGCGAGGCAGTGTCCTTCATACTGATTCTTCCGCTCGCGCTTCCCGGCATCGTCACCGGGATGGCGCTCAACTCGACCATCAATCTCGGCGGCCAGCTGATCGGCCTCAGCTTTAGTCTTTGGACGATCATCATCGGCCACGCCACCTTCTGCGTCGTGGTCGTCTACAACAACGTCATCGCCCGGCTCCGTCGGACGTCCACCTCGCTGGTCGAGGCGTCCTACGACCTGGGAGCCGACGGCATCCAGACCTTCCGCTACGTGATCCTTCCCAGCATCAGGACCGCGTTGATGGCAGGCGGCCTGCTGGCCTTTGCGCTCTCGTTCGACGAGATCATCGTCACCAACTTCACCTCCGGCAGCGAGATCACGCTGCCGAAATGGATCTTCAACAACCTCCGGCTGCCCAACCAGCGTCCCGTCGTCAACGTCGTCGCCAGCATCCTCCTGGTAGCCAGCCTGGTTCCGGTGTACTTGGCGCAGCGTCTCACCCAGGACCGCGCGGGCGGCTTGCTGACCACCGGACGTGGGGCGATGCTTTCGGCAACTGAAGATGCATTCGAGCGCCCGGCGACGCCATAGCCTATAACGGACCTATGGCGATACCGCAATCGATCGACGATCGCACCCGTGACGCGCTATCCAGGGAGCAGACCGTGATCGACATGACGACCATCGGCCGAAAGTCCGGCAAGCCGCGCCGGATCGAGATTGTGCTCCATAACATCGATGGCCGGCTCTATATCAGCGGCCAACCGAGGGAGGAGCGCCGCGGCTGGCTAAACAACGTGGCGAGCACGCCGCAGTTCACGGTTCATCTGAAACGCGGCGTCAAAGCGGACCTGCCGGCGACGGCCCGCGAAATCACGGATCCGAAAGAGCGACGCACCGTCCTCGAGGGTGTCGCGCGGCACTGGAAACGCGACGACGTCGACACGATGGTCCAGTACAGCCCCCTTATCGAAGTCAAACTTCTTTAATCAGTTCTCCACTTGCAGGTGAGGGAAGAGTGAGGTACCCTGCCGGTGACCGGTGTTCAAGGGGCTCGCCGCGAGTGCCGCGCTGCTGCTGGTGGCGGGTTGCAACGGCCCGACTACCGTCTTTCAGAGCCAAACGATTTCGACGCCCACTGCGGGGTCCCCGTCGCCACGCGCCGTCCCAAACCTTGCTGGCGAAATCGTCTATGACGAGTCTCGTCATCAACTTCTTCTCGTTGGGAGTGGAGATGCCGAT
>Ga0066699_10000779_pt1 | contig 10100 bp, 7 predicted proteins | sample GraSoiAngelo_148_FD_66455 | JGI IMG/M metagenome (GOLD analysis project Ga0066699, IMG submission 66455) | Grasslands soil microbial communities from the Angelo Coastal Reserve, California, USA - 14_1009_09_20cm | ecosystem: Environmental > Terrestrial > Soil > Grasslands | place: USA... | reverse complement strand
GTGGAGGAGTCGCTGTATCCCGCGATGGAGGACCTCGCGTTCGATTTCGTCGCCGGTAAGGGCGCCGGCGCGCAGACGTTGCGGCTCACGCTCAGCCGGTTCACGGTGATCGGCGCCACCACGCGTGCGGGCGCGTTGGGCGGTCCGCTGCGCGACCGGTTCGGCGTGACGTTTCGTCTCGACTTCTACGACGTCGACGACCTGGTTGCCATCGCCAACCGCTCGGCAGCGCTCCTGGGAGTGGAGCTGGACGCCGCCGGCGCCACGATGATCGCGCGGCGGTCGCGGGGCACGCCGCGCATCGTCAACCGGCTGCTGCGCCGTGCGCGCGATTACGCGCAGGTGCGCGCCGCCGGACGTGTCGATGAACCCGTCGCCACCGCCGCGCTCGATGTGCTCGGAATCGATTCGCTCGGTCTCGATGAGCTCGACCGGCGCGTGCTCGGTGTGCTCTGTGGCTCGCTGCGCGGCCATCCCGTGGGTGTGCAGACCGTCGCGGTCAGCGTGCAGGAGGATCCTGACACCATCGAGGACGTGGTCGAGCCGTTTCTCATCCGTTCCGGGCTCATGGCGCGCACGCCACGGGGCCGCCTGGCCACTGCCGGAGCGTACCGGCACCTCGGCATGGCGGTGCCATCAGGCGCTCTCGGCGACACGGACGCACAAGCTCCGCTCTTCGAGTCGTGAGCGGGCGCCGGTGAGCGTTGCGGCGCCGCGCGACGTCGCGCGTATGCGCACCGAGGACTTCGTTTACGCGCTGCCACACGACCGCATCGCGCAGGAACCGCCGGCGCACCGCGATGCGTCGCGGCTGCTGCATGTCGCGCCCGACGGCACCTTGCACGATCGCCGGTTCGCGGAACTGCCCGGGCTCATGCGCCCCGGGGACCTCCTGGTCGCGAACGACACGCGGGTGCGCAAGGCTCGCCTGCGCGGCCGCGTCGATGACGGCAGCACTGTCGAGCTGCTCGTGCTGGAGCGTGTGACGGACGGCATCCACCGGTGCCTGGTGCAGCCCGCCAAGCGTGTGAGGCCCGGGGCTTGCGTGGTCGTCTCGGACGCGCTGAGCGCGACGTGCCTCGGCCTGGCCGAAGAGCACCCCGGCGCGCGTGACATGGCGTTCACCGCCCGCGCGGGAGGCGATGTCGAGGCAGCCATCGATGATTGCGGCACCGCGCCAGTGCCGCCGTACATCCGGAAGGAGCTGGCTGATGCGGGCCGGTATCAGACGCTGTACGCGCGCGGTGCACCGGAGTCCGCGGCGGCGCCGACCGCCGGGCTGCACTTCACACCGTCCGTGCTGGACGCGTTGCGCCGTCGTGGTGTCGGATGGACAACGGTTCGGCTGAACGTCGGCCTCGCCACCTTCGCGCCCATCCGCACGGCGAGCATCGATGACCACCGAATGCACGAGGAGGCGTACCAGCTGCCGTCGGATGCGGCAGCTGCCGTCATGGCGGCTCGGACCGCGGGCGGTCGCGTGATCGCCGTGGGCACCACGGTTGTGCGCGTGCTCGAATCGTGCGCGAGCAGCGACGGCACGGTGCGTCCGGGGTCAGGACGGACGCGCCTGTACATCAAACCGGGCCACGAGTTTCGAGTGGTCGACGGCCTCCTCACCAACTTTCATCAGCCGCGCTCGTCACTGCTCGTGCTGCTCGCCGCATTCATCGGCACGGACGGCTGGCGCGCCGCTTACGGGCACGCGCTCTCGAACCGCTACCGGTTTCTGTCCTTCGGTGACTGCATGCTTTGCTGGCACGCCGGCGCGTGACCGCGTTTCGCCTCGAGGCACGCTGCGGTTCGGCGCGCGCCGGTGTCGTCACCACCCCTCACGGCGACTTCCGCACGCCGGCGTTCATGCCCGTGGGCACGCAGGCCGCGGTGAAGACGCTGCACCCTGCAGAGGTGCGCGCCTGTGGAGTCGAGGTCGTCCTCTGCAACGCGTACCACCTGGCGCTGCGACCCGGTGTCGCCGTCGTGGAGCGCGGGGGCGGCTTGCATCGTTTCATGGGGTGGGACGGGCCCATCCTCACCGACAGCGGCGGCTACCAGCTGGTCAGCCTGGGTGCCGTGACGCAGGTCGACGACGAGGCGGCGATCTTCGTCTCGCCCTATGACGGCTCGCGGATGCGCGTGACGCCGGAGGACGCGGTCAGGATCCAGGCGAGGCTCGGCGCCGACGTGCTCATGTGCCTCGACCATCCTGTTGCGTGGGGCGCTGGATCCGACGCCGTGACCGATGCCGCCGTGCGCACGCACTCCTGGGCAGAGCGCTGCCGTGCGGTGCACCCGGGCGGCGGCCGCTTGCTCTTCGGCATTGTGCAGGGTGGCTTCGACGCGACGCTGCGCCGCGAGTCGGCGCGGGCCATCGGCGCGCTCGGGTTCGACGGTGTCGCCATCGGCGGGCTGTCGCTGGGCGAGCCGGTCGAGGTGATGCTCGAGATGACGGCCGCGAGCGTGTCCGAGATTCCCGGCGACGTGCCGCGATACTTCATGGGGCTGGGCACCGACGCCGAGATGCTGGCGGCGATCGCGCTCGGTGTCGACATGTTCGACTGCGTCGTACCCACCCGCCTGGCGCGCAACGGGACCGCTCTGACCACGCAGGGATCACTCAATCTGCGCAACGCCACATATAGAGAGGACGTGCGGCCCATCGACGAGCACTGCGGCTGCGCGGCGTGCGAGCGGTTCTCCCGCGCGTACCTGCGGCATCTGTTCGCCGCCGGCGAGATCCTCGCGCACCGCCTGGTGACCATCCACAACGTCACCCACCTCTCCCGGCTGATGGCTGCGGCACGCACCGCCATCGTGACGGGCAGCTTCCAGAAGGAGAACGCCTCTGTGCGAGGCCAGGCCGCTCCGGCGCCAGGGTAGACTCGAAAACCCGTGTTCAAGATCACGAAGTTCCGCGCGGGCGTAATCGTCCTCGTCGTTCTGGGCGCTCTGTTCGTCGACGGCTACGCGCTCATCTACCGGTATTTCGTGGCCCATCAGCCGCTCGGCACGCAGCTGACGTCCATTCCCAACATCGCGGGCCACAACATCTATCTGCCCAGAGGGCTCGACCTGCAGGGCGGAACCGAGTTGGTGATCGCCGTGTGCAAGGGGGCGAACAACCCGCCGGGCGCCGGCTGCCGTCAGGGCCCGCCCAACGGAGCGAGCGTGAGCTCCGCCCAGCAGGCAACGCTCCCCATCCTGCGTCAGCGAGTCAACTCGCTCGGCGTCTCGGAAGCGGTGGTGGCGGCCCAGGGGAGTGACCAGATCCTGGTCCAGCTCCCGGGTGTCGGCCTGCAGCAGGCGGTGGCGACGGTCGGGACCACGGCGAAGCTGTACTTCGCACTCCCCGTCCAGGGTGCACCCAACGCCAGCAATCCGACGTTCATAGCCGACCAGCAGAACCACTACAACCCGAGCCAGCTCGCCAACCCGCTGGACTACCCGACGGGCTTTCACTGGAAGATCGACACCAACATCGACGCCAGCGATGTCATCTCGGCGCAGGCGAATCCCGATCCCAACACCGGTCAGCCGTCGGTTGACATCACCTTCAACGCACACGGCGCCACCGAGTGGTCGAAGATCACGACCGCCGCGTACAGCGTCTATCAGACGAATCAGTCGTCGCCGCTGGCGCAGATCGCGATCTTCCTCGACAACGACGTGATCAGTGCCCCGTTCGTCACCGGTGGTGGCCAGACCAACCAGACGATGATCACCGGCCGCTTCACGAACGAGCAGGCGAGCACGCTCGCCAGCCAGATCAGCGCCGGCGCGCTTCCCGCTGAGATCGGCACGGTGCAGGCCACCACGGTCAGCGCCACGCTGGGTTCGAGCACGGTTCAAGCGAGCATCATCGCCGGAGCCGTCGGCTTGCTGATCGTGATCATCTTCATGATCGCGTACTACCGCTTCCCCGGCGTGCTCGCCACGATTGCGCTGCTCATCTATGCGGCGATCGTGCTCGCCGTCTTCAAGCTGATCCCGGTCACGTTGTCACTTGCGGGACTGGCGGGCTTCGTCCTGAGCGTCGGCATGGCGGTGGACGCCAATGTGCTCATCTTCGAACGAACGCGCGACGAGCTTCGGCACGGGCGCAGCGTGCCGCTCGCGGTGGAGACTGGATTTCGACGAGCCTTTCCCGCCATTCGGGACAGCAATATCTCCACGATCATCGCGACTGCTGTCCTGTTCGCCTTCGGTCAGGAGGTGGTGAAGGGGTTTGCCCTCACCCTGATGATCGGCGTCGCCGTCTCCTTCTTCACGGCCATCACGATCACACGCTCGCTGTTCGCCCTGGTCCTGCGCCGGCATGTGGGCCGGAATCCGTCGCTGTACACGCAGATCCACGAGGAATACGAGGCTCAGCCGCCCAGGGGACGCTTCGACATCGTGCGTGCGCGCAACTGGTACTTCGCCGGATCGCTGGCGATCATCATCCCCGGCATCCTCGCGATCATCATCTGGGGTTTCAACCTCGGCATCGATTTCCGCGGAGGCAACCGCATCGACGTGGGGCTGACCCAGCCGGCGTCCCAGACGCAGGTCGCCGCGGTGGTCAACGGCGTTGCCAGCGATCTGCGTCCCATGGTGATAGCCGAGGGAAACAACCACTTCGCCATCTCCACGCTGCCGTCGAGCATAGACCGCGTTGAGCAGATCGATACGGCGATGGCGCACAAGTTCACCATCGCGACCGACCCCAAGACGAAGCAGCCGGACATCGTGGTGCAGCAGGTGGGACCGACGATCGCGTCCAGCCTGGTGCAGAGCGCGATCATTCTCATCATCGTCAGCGCCGCGCTGATCGCCCTCTACCTTGCGTTCGCCTTCCGGCGTCAGCGCGCCATCTCACCGTGGCGCTTCTCAGCGTGCACGTTCCTCAAGCTGCTGCACGATGTCTTCGTGCTCGCCGGACTCTGGGCGATCCTCGGGCACTTCTCCGACCTGGGGCAGGTAGACAGCCTGTTCGTCACCGCGATCCTCACGTCGGTCGCGTTCTCCATCCACGACACGATCGTGGTGTTCGATCGGGTGCGCGAGAACCTGCGCGTCGGTCCGCGGCTGACGTTCGACCAGGTGATCAACCTGTCCACAGTGCAGACCATGACCCGTTCGCTCAACACGTCACTCACCGTCATCTTCGTGCTGCTCGCGCTCGCCATCTTCGGCGGGGTGACGATCCGCGGATTCGTTCTCGCGCTGCTCATCGGCATCGCCACCGGCACGTACAGCTCCATCTTCAACGCGTCGACGCTGCTCGTGGCGTGGGAGAAGTGGCGCGCACAACGCCAGGCGGTGTCCGCCCGACCTCGCCGGGTGCAGGCACGGACCGCCTAGCCGGACGCGTTCGCGAGATCCCGCGAGACACACCATGAACAACGAGACGGCGCAGCAGATCGCGGAGCTCGTGCGTCCCTCGCTGGATCACCTCGGCATCGAGCTGGTCGACGTGCGCTGGTCCGGCCGCGGTCAGGGGGCAGTGCTTCGCCTGATCATCGACCGCGACGGCGGCGTGAGCCTGGACGACTGCGAACGCGTCTCGAAAGCCGCCGGCGCCGTGCTCGACGCATACGATCCCATCGTCTCCTCATACCGACTGGAGGTGTCGTCCCCGGGAGCGGAGCGACCGCTGCGCACGCTGGATGAGTGGCGCAACGCGCTGGGACGCCGCGTCAACGTGCGGCTGCGCTCAGGCGACGGCGAACGCGTGGTCGAAGGAATCCTCGTCTCGGTCTCGGCACCAAACCAAAGCGGCGAGGATCATGTGCGTAGGCGGCATAGCTCAGGGGAGTCGCCGGAGCACATGATCCTCGCCGCAGGTGGTGGAACGGCTGAGATTGAAACGAGGGATAAGCACCGGTCACGGGTCGAACCCGCACCACTTGACGACGTCATCGCGGCCCGCATCGTCGTGGACATCTGATGGCTCGCCCGCAGGAGGCCGATCCGCTGACGGCACTCCGGGACATGGCTGCGGACATCGCATTGAGCGAGGAACAGATCGAGGAGGCGGTGGCGGACGCGGTGGTCGAGACGTATCGGCGGCTCGTGGACGAAGAGGCGGACGTGCGGGCGAGCGTGGACCTCGCCCACGGCACGTGGCAGCTGTACCGGGTCGAGGAGGGCGTGGAGGTGCCCGCGTCTGTCGACGTGCCGGAGTTTCCGCGGCAGGCGGCGGCGGCGGTCCGTGCTGCGGTTGCCGGCCGGGTCGAGGAGGCATCGCGGCGGCGAGTGCTCGAGGCAGCGGCGGCGCGGCACGGGCAGCTTGCCGATGCGATCCCGCAGCGCCAGGCTGGGGAGAGCTGGTACGTCGACGCGGGCGGCGTTCCGGGGCTCCTGCCACCGGAGGAGCAGATGCCGGGAGACCGGCTGGAGCGCGGCCGTCACGTGAAGGTCGTGATTCTGGAGGGCCGGCGCCGGGTCCACGACGCGGTCCTGGTGGTGTCCCGGTCACACCCGCTCCTGGTGCAGCGGCTGCTCGAGCAGGAGGTCCCGGAGCTGCAGCACGGCCAGGTGGTGATCCGGGGCATCGCGCGCGAGGCCGGCCGCCGCACCAAGGTGGCGGTGGAGGCGGCGGTCGGCGACATCGATCCCCAGGGCGCGTGCATCGGACCCAGGGGGGTCCGCCAGCGGGCGGTGACGTCGGAGCTCGCCGACGAGCAGGTCCAGATCGTCGCGTGGTCACCGGATCCCGCGCTCTACGTGGGCAACGCGCTGATCCCGGCACGCGTCGATGGCGTGGCGCTGGACGAGGCGGCCCGCACCGCGCACGTGACCGTACCCGCCGAGCAGCTCTCCCTCGCGATCGGCCGTGCGGGCGAGAACGCGCGGCTCGCCGCGCGCCTCACGGGCTGGCGCATCGACATCGCCGCCCCGGCAAGCACCGCTTGATGCGGACGTGCGCCGGCTGCCGGCGGGTGCGCGCCGCCGGCGAGCTGGTGCGGCTCGTCGCCACGGATGCCGGTAGACGGGTTACCCTGGATCTAACCCGACGCCGGCCGGGCCGCGGATCGCATATCTGCCGCGATTCCTGGGTAGGCTGTCTGGAACAGGCGCGGCGGCGCCGCTTTCTGGCGCGCTCTCTCCGCGTCGGGAATGATGTAATCGACCACTCCCGGCTGGAGGACGAATTCAGCCGGCTCTTCGAGGAGCACTCCCCATAGCCACGGTCAAGAAGCTCACCCTGCCACCGACCCTGACGGTCGGCGAGCTTGCCGAGCGCCTGTCGGTCTCGAGCTCAGAGCTCATCAAGTACCTGATGGGCAATGGCGTCGTCGCCGCGGTGAACCAGTCGATCGACTTCGACACGGCATCCCTGGCGGCGGACCACTTCGGCTACGAGGCGGAGAGCGAGGAGGCGGCCTCGGCTGCGACGCCAACCGCCGCGCCAGGCGCGCCCGCCGTGCCGGGCCGCCGCCGGCACGCGCTGCTGGATCTCAGTGGCGAGGATCCCAAGACGCTGGTGCCCCGGGCTCCGGTGGCCGCCGTGCTCGGGCACGTCGACCACGGCAAGACGTCGATCCTCGACCGCATCCGCGAGACGAAGGTCGCCGCCGGCGAGGCCGGCGGCATCACGCAGACGATCGGCGCGTACCAGGTCGAGCGCAGCGGCCGGCCCATCACGTTCATCGACACCCCGGGGCATGAGGCGTTCACGGCGATGCGCGCCCGGGGTGCGGACGTCACCGACATCGCGGTGCTCGTCGTCGCTGCCGATGACGGGGTCATGCCGCAGACGGAGGAGGCGATCCAGCATGCGCGCAGTGCGGCCGTCCCCATCGTCGTCGCGCTGAACAAGATCGACAAGGACGGCGCCAACCCCGACCGCGTCCTGCAGCAGCTTGCGGAACGCGGCATCGTCAGTGACCAGTACGGTGGGGATACGAGCGTCGTGCGCACGAGCGCCAAGACCGGCGAGGGCATCGACGATCTGCTCGACGTGATCCTGCTCACCGCAGACGCGTACGTCGAGCCGCGCGCCAATCCCCAGCGCCGCGCGGTGGGCACCGTCATCGACTCGCATCTCGAGCGGGGGCGTGGCTCGATTGCCACAGTGCTGGTGCAGAACGGGACGCTCCGTGTGGGTGACAACCTCGTCGCCGGCGCGGTCTTCGGACGCGTACGCGCCCTGCTCGACGACACCGGCAAGCGCGTGAAGGAGGCCGGCCCGAGCACCCCGGTTGTGGTCACCGGACTCAGCGACGTCGCCGTCGCAGGCGAGATCTTCCAGGTGATGGACACAGAGCGTGCAGCGCGCACGCTCGCCGAACAGCGCCAGCTCGCTGACAAGAGGAACCAACAGCAGCCGGTCCGGCGCATCACGCTGGCCGACCTCGCCTCGCAGGTCACCGAAAGCGGCGTGAAGTCGCTCAACCTCGTGCTCAAAGCCGACGCGAACGGCTCGCTCGAGGCGCTGCGCGGCCAGGTTGCCAAGATCACCGATCCGACTGTGAAGATCAGTGTCGTCGGCGAAGGCGTGGGCGCGGTGAGCGAATCGGATGTGAGTCTGGCAGCGGTGAGTGACGCCATCGTCATCGGCTTCAACGTCAAACCGGACGACCGTGCACGCACAGGAGCGGATGCGCAGGGAGTCGACGTCCGCTTCTATGACGTCGTCTACCAGGTGACCGACGACATCGAGCGCGCAGTCAAGGGGATGTACGAGCCGCGCATGATCGAGGTGTTCCAGGGTCGCGCCGAGGTGCGCCGCATCTTTACCGTCGACGGCCGACCCGCCATCGCGGGCGCGCACGTCACCGAGGGACGGATCCTACGCAGCGCGACCTGTCGCGTGATACGTGGGACTCGCGAGGTCGCGCGCAGCCGCATCGCCGACCTCAAGCGCTTCAAGGATGATGTGCGCGAGGTGGCTCGCGGCTACGACTGCGGCATCACTCTGAGCGATTTCAACGACTTCGCCGAGGGCGACCTGATCGAAGCGTACTCCGTAGAACAGCAAAACGCCTGACCCAGCGTCCGTGAACGTCATGTCCAGCAGGTCCAAATCAACCAACCTACCCGAGTCCCTGCGCCAATCGGCACGGCCGCCGCGCCGGGAGCGCGTCGCCGAGCAGCTTCGCGAAGAGATCAGCGCGCTGATGATGCGTGAGATGAAGGATCCGCGCGTGCGACTCGCATCGGTGAGCAGCGTGCGCGTGACGTCGGACCTGCGCGAAGCCCGAGTCATGGTGAGCGCGGTGGGGGAGGATGCCGAGCGGCATGCGGTTGTCACCGCCATGCGCCATGCGGAGGGCTTCGTACGCGCCCAGTTGGGTAACCGGCTAGAGAATCTGCGTTTCATTCCGCGCCTCCATTTCGAGCTCGATGAGTCGATCGCGTACAGCGTGCACATCAGCGCGATGCTTCGCGACCTCGGCGCATCCCAGGATGACGCGAGACCGGATGAGGAGCCGGCACCGTGACGGTGGCCGCACCTGAGTGGCCCCGGCTCGAGGACGTGGTGGGCGAGATCTCGCGCGTCATCGACGAGAGCAACGACATCGGCTGCCTGGCGCACAAGGATGCAGACGCCGACAGCCTCGGATCCGCCTTGGGATTCGCACTGTCGATGCGAGACTCGGGCAAACGGGTGCACCCGATGGCGCCCGCTCCCGTGCCACGGTTGCTGGACTATCTGCCGGGATACGAGATGCTCGAGGAGTCACCGGCGGCGCTCGACTCGCTGTTCACGTTCGATTGCGCGACGGTGTCGCGGTTCGGCGAGAAACGCGCGCTCGTGGAGGAGTCGCGCAATGTCGTGAACGTCGATCATCACGTCAGCAGTGAGGGATTCGGCACGGTCAACCTCGTCGATCCCATCGCGAGCGCCACCGGGCAGGTTGTGTATGCCCTGCTGCGCGCGCTCGACGCACCCATCACCGCGGACGTCGCGACCAACCTCTATGCCGCGCTCTTCACGGACACGGGCGGCTTCCGCCATGAGAACACCACCGAAGCGGCGCTCCGGCTCGGCGCCGATCTCGTCCAACTCGGCGCCGACCCAGGCTGGATCGCTCTCAAGAGCTACAAGTCACGGTCCGTCTCACGCATGCGCTTGGAGGCGCTCGCCGTTTCGGCCGCGCACGCCGAGCTCG
>Ga0066699_10000778_pt1 | contig 10104 bp, 11 predicted proteins | sample GraSoiAngelo_148_FD_66455 | JGI IMG/M metagenome (GOLD analysis project Ga0066699, IMG submission 66455) | Grasslands soil microbial communities from the Angelo Coastal Reserve, California, USA - 14_1009_09_20cm | ecosystem: Environmental > Terrestrial > Soil > Grasslands | place: USA... | reverse complement strand
ATAGAGCGCATTAAAACCGGTGGCCGTGTTGAAGATGCCGGTTGTGTTGCTATAGAGCGCGCTGCCACCGTTGGCCGTGTTGCCGCTGGCGGTTGTGTTGCTAGAGAGCGCAAAAGCCCCGTTGGCCGTGTTCTCGCTGCCGGTGTTTTGCACCAGCGCTCGGAAGCCGTTGGCCGTGTTGTCGTTGCCGGTGGTGTTGTCAATGAGCGCCTGACAACCGGTGGCCGTATTGTCGCTGCCGGTGGTGTTGCTCTCGAGGGCTCGACCACCGACGGCCGTGTTGCATTCGCCGCTTGTGAGGAAGAAAAGGGCCTCGGTTCCCTCAGCCGTGTTCTCGCCGGGATAGCCTCCGTCCGGTGGTGGCGGGGGTAGATTCGCTCGCGCTGGCGGCGAAAGCGCAAAGCACGCGAGCGCGATCGTAATGAGAAGGAAACCGCGTATAATCCAGATTCGCTGGACACGCGGCAAACCGAGGCGCAAAGGCGACCGTTCTATTGATTTTCTTAAGTGTAGAGTTGTCATATTTTTTGTTGAGGCTGGATTGTTAATCTGCGTTTTTTGCAAACCGGTTCCGCGTGGAACTAGGAACCGTCTGGAGGCTTCCGAAAAGTTCGCCTCACTTCAGACTGACTCGGGGCTCCAGTCGGATCTGGAGATCGCGTAAAGCGGTGTCTCAGCGAAAATCCAAACCCCACGGATTTTTCAGTCCGGCCGAAAATGCGTTGAAACGTCGGGTGACGTAATCCGACAGGACTGTAAGACCACACCTGACAGCCGTCTATTGGACTTTAGTCCTATGCGTTTACGAACTGGCGTCAACAATCCTCCGCCTGCCCTGTCACGTTACCGCGCTACAATAGCCCCACGACCAGCCAGGCCCGATTCAGATCCTGTTTTGACGATATCCGCTTATGGCAAATTCCACGATCACCTGTCGAGAGGAATCGTATCTTTGCTTTCGCGACAACGTGCGGCTTTATGGATGGAAGGCGACCCATCCCCGATTCGCGTGCTGGCTCGGGAGGGGTCAGTCGAGAGCGTCATTCGTTTTGAAGAGAGTGGCAGACTATGAATTGGTCAGAGTTCAACTGGGCGAAACGGCAAAACGATGGACTTACAGGCACCATAAGGGCACCGAAATGGGCGGAAAATCGCGGTGATGATGGTTCGCCTAGGGAAAATAAATCGGGCTGGCGGGATTTGAACCCACGACCTCTTGAACCCCATTCAAGCGTTCTACCAAGCTGAACTACAGCCCGAATTCGGTCGCGAACTATCTACTAATCGATCGGAAATCGCGAGAACGAATCGACAATACCCGATTGCGACGCTGATGGAGCGCCGCTACAGAAACGGATGCTCAGCGCTGGAATTGTCGGCTTGCCGAACGTCGGGAAATCCACGCTTTTCAATGCCGTTACCCGAACGCACAAAGCGCCGGCGGAGAATTATCCCTTCTGCACCATCGATCCAAACGTCGGCGTCGTGACCGTGCCCGACCGGCGGCTCGATTTCCTGGCAAAGATGTCACATTCGCAAAAAATCGTGCCGACTGCGATCGAGTTTGTCGATATTGCCGGACTGGTCAAAGGCGCAAGCACGGGTGAAGGACTCGGCAACCAATTCCTCAGTCACATTCGCGAGGTCGACGCGATTGTGCAAGTCGTGCGCTGTTTTGAGAGCGCCGACATCCATCATGTCAACGGCACGATTGATCCGGTTCGCGACATTGAAGTGATCAACACCGAGCTGGTGTTGGCCGATCTCACATCGTTGCAAAAGCGCCACAATCGTTTGCAGAAAGAAGTGCGCGCGGGATCAAAGAACGCGAAGACCGAAAATGCGGTGATCGAGAAACTGCTACCGCATCTGGACGCGGGAAAACCCGCGGTCACGTCGTCGTTAACTGATGAAGAGAAGGCGATTGCGCGCGAATTTTTCTTGTTAACCTCCAAGCCAACGATTTTTGCCTGTAACGTGGCGGAAGCGGAGTTGGCTGCATTATCTGCAGCCTCGGCCGGCGACCGCGGTGACAGCGCGCAACACCTCAACGCGGTTCAGGATTATGCCAGGAATCATTTCGCGACAGAGGCGGTGGTGATCAGTGCGCAAATCGAAAGTGAACTGGTTGATCTGAGCGAGAGCGAAGCGTCGGAATACTTACGCGGGATTGGGGTGCAGGAGAGCGGTGTCGGTGCGCTTATCCGCGCTGTCTATCATTTGTTAGGTTTGCGCACCTATCTGACAACAGGCGAGAAGGAATCACGCGCTTGGACGATTCATGGCGGCGACAAAGCACCGCAAGCCGCCGGCGTGATTCATACCGATTTCGAGCGCGGCTTCATCGCGGCGGAAGTGATTCATTACGATGATTTGATGGCGCTGGGGTCCTTTACCAAAGCCCGTGAGGCGGGAAAACTACGAATCGAAGGCAAAGAGTATGTGGTGAAGGATGGGGATGTGATTGAATTCCGGTTCAACGTTTAGCCAGGCCAATCAAGATTAGTTTTACCGTTTAACCGGCCGCGTAGAGAATGCGACCGCATTGCTCGCAGCTGACAATTTCGTGACCGCTTTTTGCTCGCACCACCGTCGCAGTCGTCACTTTCATATGGCATCCGGTGCAAACACCGTGCTCGACCGCAACGACAGCTGCGTCGCCTTTGCTGGCGAACAAGCGTTCGTAACGCTCCATCACATCTTCGTCGATGTTCTTCTCCAGCTGCACGCGTTCGTTTTTCAATTGTTCAAGCTGTGTTTGAAGTGTCTTTGATTTCTCTTCCAGATCGGCCAACTGCCGGTTAACTGAGTCGCGTCCAGCCGCAGCCGTCTTTTCCGCCGTCGAAATCTCGGCGCGCAACTTGTCAGCCTGCTCCATTAGTTCGAGCTCTTGGTCTTCGAGCTGCACAATTTCCTTTTCATAGCGTTCAATCTCGTGTCCCATAGCCTGGAATTCATCGTTCTTGCGCGTCTCATATTGCTGCGTCTTTAACCGCGAAATGCTGCTTTGACGCGTCCCGACGTCGAGCTCGAGTTTCTTGCGGTCGACTTCCAGCTGGCGGGCACGTTGTTTTAACGACTCCAAGCTGGCCGCGGTGGCAGCCAATTGTGCTTCGAGATTTTTTCGCTGTTGCGGCAACGTCTTTATCTCGAGGCCGATCTGCCGGATTTTTTGATCGCGATCCTGCAGGATTAGCAACTTTTCGAGCTCGGCTTGCACTCATCAAACGCTATCGAGAGACGGCAGGGGCGTCAATTATGACAAAAGGCACAGCGCTTCGGTGGCGTAGCGCAAGCGCCGTCGCCACTCAGTAGCGTTCCACCGGCGAGCGGGCGGCGTTTTCGGGGCTGCGAATCGCAGCGCGTTCTTTGCCCAGAACTGCCACCCGTAATTTCCAGATGGCGTCGTCCAGTTTCCGGAACGCAGCCTCAGAAAATTTCGTCGGCGGCTGCAGTTTCGTCTTGAAAGTGTTAACGTTTTGCAGAGCGCGATTAATTTCTTTGCGCGGCAGCTTTTCGATAACACCGACAGCTTCCTCGGCTTTCTCAATTCGGTGACAAATCATGGCGAGATCGTTGCCAGCCGCAAAAGTAAAGTGCAGCATCCCGTCGAAACTGTATTCATTCAAAATCGCGCCCATATCGAGGTCGTCGGTCATGATGAGGCCCTCAAACCCCAGCCCTTCACGCAACAATTCCGTCACGATTCGATGACTGAGAGAGGCGGGCGCTTTTTTGGGCTCAAAGCAAGGATACCATCCGTGACAAATCATCATGCTATCCACGACTTGTTTGGCGTCACTGCCGGTGAAGGCGCGAAACACGGCGAGCTCTTCCCGATCCAATTGTTCGCGGGTGCGATCAATTTTCGGCAGACTGTGGTGAGCGTCGACGATCGCAGCGGAATAGCCGGGAAAATGTTTACCGCAGCTGGTTACCGCCGCTGCTCGCAAACCCGTGTTAAACGCACCGGCGTTCCTGATGACCTGCTCGACCGTCTTCCCATAACAACGCCCGCGTAAGGAATTGTCGGCGTCGTCATCAAAGGAAATATCGAGCACCGGACACAGATCGAGGTTGAACCCGAACAAACGCAGCAAATGCCCGGTGATGTCGCCGTGCTCGCGAATCAGATTTACGTCATCTTTGTCGCGCAACTGCTGGGCATTGGGCGGTTCGTTTCCAATCTGTCGTAAGCGCGAAACGCGACCGCCTTCCTGGTCGATGGTGATAATTGGTTCGACGATGCTTAAGTCCCGCAGATCATCGGTCAGTTTTCGCAATTGTGCCGGCGTTTTGATATTGCGAACGAACAAGATGAATCCGCCCGGCTGCACCCGACGCAGCAGTTTCGCTTCGTCGACGCCAAGCTCATAACCCCGAACACCGACAAGCAATAGTTGACCCACAGAAGCGCGCTTCATAACGTCGAAGCTAGATTTGATGCGTTTCGTCGGAAATAAAATTTTTGTCGTTCTTGCATCGGTTCTGGTCGGCGCGAACGCATCCGGCGCCGTCGAGCTTGGCATCGACGTCACGGAATCGAACGGTTACGCATTGCTGAAGAATAAACGCGTGGGTTTGGTTACGAACCAAACCGGAGTGGATTCCCGCGGCGTGCGCACCCGGGTGTGGCTACGAAAGAATTGCAATCTGGTAGCGCTTTACGCTCCCGACCACGGACTCGACGGGACGCAGAAAGCCGGCCGTTATGTTCGGACGTGTCGTGACCCGCTGACGGGATTGACAGTCCATTCACTCTATGGCCCCACCCGCAAACCAACTCCTGCGATGTTGCGCGGCATCGATACACTCGTCTTCGATCTCCAGGACATCGGGTGCCGCAGTTACACCTACATCAGCACGATGACGAAATGCATGGAGGCAGCAGCGGAGAATCACATCGAATTCGTCGTCCTCGACCGACCAAATCCGCTGGGCGGCTTGCGGGTGGAAGGTCCGCTGGTCGAGCCGCAATGGATTTCGTTCGTCGGGCAAATCCCGGTGCCCTACGTCCACGGCATGACTTGTGGTGAACTTCGCGCGCCTGATCAATGGCAAAGGATGGGTCGGTCATTGCGACTTAAAAGTTGTGCCGATGCGCGGCTGGCCGCGCAACTTCAGCGGGGTAAGCGCCAACTCGTCCACAGATACATGAACTCGCAGCATCTTGGCGGGATCAGCTTCAGCGAGTATCGCAGCGATGCCGTGGGCGGTAGCAGTTTGCATATTGATCCGACAGCGGCGGGCGATTTAACTGCCGTCATATTTACGCGCTTGCGGAAATGAACCGGCAGTTGCGCACAAATTTGATTACTCGCAGTAGCCGCGGGAAACGCGAAATGTTTTTCAAATGCCGCGGCAGCTCTTCAATCGCTTTCCAGTTTGCCGGCGGCATCGCGCCGGCCCGAATCGTTGCGAGCTGGAGCGAAGATGTGACCGGATTTAAAGGCGAACGCAGCCAATACCTGCTTTATTGAATTGCAAAAGATCGGCATCTACGGCGGCACTTTCGATCCGGTTCATCATGCCCACTTGATTCTGGCGCGCTTTGCTTTGGAAAAATTCGCCCTCGAAAAAATCATTTTTGTGCCAACGCGCGTTTCACCCTACAAAAACGACTCTGTGGCGACCCCGGAAACGCGCCTGGAGATGTTGCGCAGTGCCATCGAACGCGAACCGCAGTTTGAGGTCGACGAGTCCGAACTGCAACGCGACCCGCCCTCCTACACCATCGATACCATCCAAACGCTAAAGGAGAACCATCCAGGCGCGCATTTATTTTTTCTTATTGGCGACGACAACCTGGCTGGACTACCCAGCTGGCGGGGTTTTGAGGACTTGCGCCACATGGTAAAATTCATTGTTCTGCAGCGCGCAATTATCCCAGTCGCCCACGAATACTTGAGTGTGGATCGTCGCATCGACATCTCCGCCACCGAAATTCGTCAACGCATCGCCAGCGGCCGCACCATTCATTTCCTGGTTCCCCGGGCGGTGGAACAAATCATTTGCGCGCGCGGTCTTTATCGGGAGGTAACGAAATAGAATCCGAAGCCCTAGCTAAACTCTGCGCCGAGCTCGCTTCCAACAAAAAAGCAGAAGAGATCGTTGTCATGGATTTGCGCGGGATTTCCACGTTCACCGATTTCTTTGTTATTTGTTCGGGAACCTCCGAGCCGCATTTGAAAGCGATTGCAGGCGAGGTCGAGACGAAGTTGAAAGAGGATCAAGGTATTCGCGCGACCGCGATCGACGGATTTCCGGCCAGCCAATGGATCGTGCTCGATTATTTGCAGGTAATCGTCCATATCTTCCACCATGCGAAACGTGCTTTCTACAGTCTGGAAGACTTGTGGAGTGACGCGCCGCGGATGGAATGGGAATCAGCGCCGTCGGCGCGTTGAATCAGGAATGCGACGGACGCGCAAGCGCGTCCCTCCAAACTGTAGCGGCAGCCGTGTCGGCTGCACATTGAGCGGTCCGTCTAACTCGAAAAAGGCAGGCGACACGCCTGCCACTACAGAGCCAAGATCTTTGCGTTTACGGGGATTTCTTTGGCGAAGCCGACGCTGATGCAGCAGCAGGTGACGTTGTCGCTGCTTCGGCCGGTTTCGAACTCAGTAGTTCGACTTCGAAAATAAGGGTTGCGTTCGGCCCGATATCCCCGCCCGCGCCGCCCGGGCCGTAAGCCAGGTTTGACGGAATGAAAAGCTTGTATTTACCACCCGGCTTCATCAGCTGAAGCGCTTCGGTCCAGCCTTTAATCACACGATTGACCGGGAAGGTCGTAGGCTCACCGCGCTTGTAGGAGCTATCGAACTCCGTGCCGTCGATCAGCGTGCCGCGATAATTTACGACCACGGTATCGGTTTCCTTCGGCGCAGCCCCGCTCCCCTCTTTCTCCACGACATATTGCAAACCGCTGGCGGTCGTTTTTACCCCGGGTTTGGTCTTGTTTTCGGCGAGAAATTTTTCACCTTCCTTGGTGTTCTTTTCCGCTGCTTCCTTGCTCGCCGCTGCTGCTCTTTCTCTCATGTTTTTTGAAAACTCTGTCATCACCGTGCGCACTTCGTCTTGGCTAAGCAATGGCTTGGCGCCGCTGAGCCCATCCTTCACCCCCGCAGCCAGCACATCAGCGTTGATTTCCATTTTCTGGTTCTTGAAAGTGTTGCCAATGTCGAGCCCGATGCTGTAGCTCACCTTGTCTTTTGTGTCCTTGAGCGCGGGCCGATCTTCAGCAAAAAGAGACGTCGCCAACATCGCCAACGTGATACCGATTACGAGATTTTTCATAGTAAGGAAACGCCGGGGACGGCGCGAAATGAAGTCCGGCACGCTAGAGAGGAAACCGCACCCGTCAAGGTGCGATGCCGGACTGGCACCACTACTCGATCGACCTTCAAAAATCGCAAGAGATTTGGGAGGAATGACATCATTCGCTGTTGCCACGCTAATTGTGTTTTCTGCTCAGGCTGCGATCGATATTTCCCCAGCTGATGCTCAACGCATCGGCAAACGCATCTGGCAAAATGAATGTGGCGGCACCATCTCCGGCTTGACCTCATGGAACGCCGGTGAAAACTTCGCTTCTCTCGGCATCGGTCACTTCATCTGGTACCCGAAAGGGCAGCGCGGCCCGTTCGAGGAGAGTTTCCCAAAACTTGTTAGCTTTGTTTCCGCGCGCGGCGCGAAATTGCCGCAATTTCTTCTTTCCGGGCACGACTCCTTCTGCCCATGGAATTCCAGGGCTGAATTTCAACAGGCGATCGATTCAGCGAAAATGAGACAGCTACGCAAATTTCTTGTCGATACGATTGATCTTCAGGCACAGTTCCTGATCGCGCGTTTGCAGGAGGCCTTGCCCAAAATGATGTCCCAGGCGGCCAATCCCGAAAATTTGCAGCAACAGTTCGAGCGCGTCGCATCTACCGCACAGGGCTGCTACGCGCTCGTTGATTATGTTAATTTCAAAGGCGAAGGGGCCCTCGCCACCGAACGTTATCGGGGCCAGGGCTGGGGGCTCTTGCAGGTCCTGGAAAATATGCACAACTCACAATCCGCGCTCGACGAATTCGCTGCTTCAGCCAAAACTACCCTTCGCCGGCGCGTGGCGAATTCACCGCCGGAACGCGGCGAAGCCCGCTGGCTCCCAGGCTGGCTCGCGCGGGTAGATGGATACGCCAAATGAAAAAATATTTTCCCAGCCTGATTGTTGCGAACGCGATCGTGTTCCTCGCCGTCTGCGCCGACGCGCAATTATTCGGCAAGCCCAAGACCGGTCTTCAGCCCATGAAAAGCGCAGTCGATTTGATCAAAAAGCAGGCGCCATTGCAGGTCGATCAGGCTTTGCTCGCGAAAACTTCAACGGACGACGTGCACCTCATTGTTTCGCTGGGGAAACAGCGTGCCTACCTGATGGTCGGTGATCAAATCGTGATTGATTCACCCATCTCATCGGGAAAGCTGGGTCACACGTCGCCAAGTGGCAGCATGAAGATCCTGGAAAAGGATCCGAATCATCATTCTTCGCTCTATGGTGATTTCGTCGATAGCTACGGCCGCATCGTTCGAGCCGGGGTAAGCATGCACATCGATGCCGCGCCGAGTGGAACTCACTTTCAGGGCGCCGAAATGAAATGGTTCATGCGCCTCACCGACGAAGGTGTTGGCATGCACGTCGGGATCTTGCCCGGCTACCCCGCTTCCCACGGCTGTATCCGCATGCCTTCAGATGCAGCAAAACTGTTCTACGATCGCGTCAAAATCGGCACGCCAGTTGAAGTCCAGCCTGCGGCGTGATGATGTAGCTGTCGCCGTCCCCGGCGGCAGAAATGCTGGGACAGCAGCAGCTAAAACAATCGCTTCCGCAGCAAATCGAACGCGCGCTGGGCGACCAGTTGCTTGAACGTTTCGCGATCGCTTGGAAAAAAGAACTCCTCGCATCGCGTCGGTTGATTCTCCGAACTTAACGCCACGAAGACGGTGCCGACGGGTTTTGCCTCGCTGCCGCCGCTCGGGCCGGCAATCCCCGTCGTTGCGATTCCATGCGTTGCTCCGGCCCGCTCCCGGATCCCTTGGGCCATTTCCGTCGCGACTTGCTCGCTTACCGCGCCGAATTTTCCGATGGACTCCCGGGAAACGCCCAGAGTGCGAATTTTTTCCTCATTCGAATACGTGACGTAACCGGCGACAAACGCTTTTGAGGCGCCAGAAACGTTCGTGATTTCATTCGCCAGAAAACCGCCCGTGCATGACTCTGCAATAGCAACATTCTGTTTTCGCTCAGATAACAAACGGACCAAAACGGCCGCCAGCGTCTCGTCGCCAGCGCTGAAGATCGCGTCGCCCAGTTTTTCGCGGATGATCATTTCAGCTTGGGATACACCATGTGCGCTGCCAATGACTCGGACATCGGCTTCCCCGGGTCGTGCACAATAGCCAAGTTCGATCCCGGGAATTGCGAGCACTGCGGCACCAATTTTCTTTTCGATGATGGATTCGCCCACGTTGGCGATACGCAAGCTTCGCATCACGAACTTCTCAGAAGCGGCGGTGATTTGGCGCACAATCGACACGACAAAGTCGCGGAACATCGGTTCCAATTCGCGCGGTGGACCTGGCAAAAGGAACAAATGGGGTGACGGGATTTTCGGACTGATATTCGCGGAGATGTAAATTCCCGGCGCTGTCCCATTCTCGTTAGGCAAGACTTGACCTCCGCGCGGAACGAGCGCTTGTCGCCAGATGCGTTTCGTTGCGGGAATCCTGCGGAGAGCGAGACGGCGGCTTATTGTTTCGCGGACTCGTGAATTTTCCAGTAACTCGAGATTCAAAAAATCGGAGACCAACTCACGGGTAATGTCATCGCTCGTTGGCCCGAGACCGCCCGTTACGAAAATGATTTCCGCGCGTGGAAAAATCTCCGCAAAAGCTTCTTGCAGCGTGGGGCTATCTGGAACGGTGCGTTGCTCGTCGACCCGAAGACCAAATTGAAAAATTTCGCGGGCAATGAAGCGCAGATGCGTATTCAGCACCTCACCAAGCAAAAGCTCGGTCCCGGTGTTGATAACGACAACGCGCATGGTTTGAAAGAAAAATGAT
>Ga0066699_10000775_pt1 | contig 10109 bp, 11 predicted proteins | sample GraSoiAngelo_148_FD_66455 | JGI IMG/M metagenome (GOLD analysis project Ga0066699, IMG submission 66455) | Grasslands soil microbial communities from the Angelo Coastal Reserve, California, USA - 14_1009_09_20cm | ecosystem: Environmental > Terrestrial > Soil > Grasslands | place: USA... | reverse complement strand
CGAGACCGTGTCTATCGAGCAAGGCGCAGCCGCGGCGCGAGTGGTCGGCCTGGCGATGCTAGGAAGTCTTCAGCGCGAGCTGGGTGAGCTGGAGCGAATCACCGCATGGCTGCGCGTGTTAGGGATGGTGAACGTTGCGCCAGGGACAACGCAGGTAGCAGCGGTCGTCAACGGGTTCTCAGCCCTAATCCTGGAGGTGTTTGGGAAGGAACGAGGCGCGCACTCGCGGTCTGCTGTAGGAATGGCCGAGTTACCGTTCGGAGTGGCGGTAGAAATTGAAGCGGAAGTCGAAATCGAGTAGTTCGCAACTGATAGGAGAAGTTATGACAACAACAAGAACTGAGCGGGTGGACATGAAACTCGAAGTTGTAGTGATCGGCGTTTCTGACGTCGATCGTGCGAAAGTGTTCTACGAGAGACTCGGGTGGCGACTCGACGCCGATTTCGCAAAGGACGATGAGTTCCGTGTGATTCAGTTCACACCCCATAACTCGCAAGCTTCCCTCATCTTCGGCAAGGGAGTTACTTCGATGAAGCCTGGTTCGATCAACAGCCTGACACTGGCAGTAGACAATATCGAAGCGGTTCGCAAAGACTTGATCGCTCGCGGTGTAAAAGTGAGCGAAGTCTTTCATTACGCCGGCGGTCCATTCAACAATACAGGAACAAACCCACGCGTAAGCGGGCATGATGCGGAAGGTCGCTCTTACTTTTCCTTTGCCTCATTCGAAGATCCCGACGGCAACGGCTACTTGCTCCAAGAAATTCAGACACGACTTCCCGGCCGCGAATGGAAACCTACACGAGCAGGAGGCATGGACGTCGCAACTCTTGCACACCTTCTTCACGAAACTGAGGAGCACCACGGCCAATACGAGAAAAGGCATGCGAAACACAATTGGTGGGACTGGTATGCGGGGTACCTCAACGCGCGTTTGAACGGCAACAGCGCGGATGAAGCGGCTGGTGCAGCCGATCGCTACATGGAACAAGTCTTACATATCTTGCCACTATGAAAACAGCTTGCCTTCTATCCTTCCTTTGTGGGGTTGCGCTTATGACTGCTTTTACTACTCTCGGCCAATCAAAGCCATCGCAGCACGTTTATGAATTGCGAATGTATCATGTTAACCAGGGTAAAATGGATGCGCTCAAAGCGCGCTTTGGCGATCACACTGATGCCATCTTCAAGCGGCATAACATGAAGAGCATCGGTTATTGGATGCCGGAAGATGCGCCCAGCTCACAGAACCTGTTTATCTACATCCTCGAGCACTCCAGCCGGCAGGAAGCAGAGAAGAATTGGGCCGAGTTTCAGGCCGACCCGGAGTGGAAAAAAGTGAAGGCCGAATCGGAAATGCAGGGCCCCCTCGTGGATCACATCGATCGATACTTCATGGATCCGACAAGCTACTCAGCACTTAAGTAGAATAGAAACCTAACACACCAATCAGCCATACCATACGTAACCGTCGGTGATTAAAGGATGTCCGCCCTGTATCACCTGGACGCACGTCGATGAGGTGAACGCCGCGTTGCTTAATTTTCTCACGATCTAACCGCTACGCGCCCCCGACACCTACGGAACAAAGCGTTGAGGCAATTTGGATTTCTCAGGTTGAGGAACGATGACGCGATGGGAACAGTCGACAACTCCCCTTCGGTCAGAAGAAGCGAGCCAAAGGCAACGTATTTTCAGCTGTAACCCGGAGTCGTTGGAATATATTCGCCACGCATCCGAATCGCTATGAGTGGTTTCTTCGACGAATTGAAGCGGCGCAAAGTCTATCGTGTGGCCATCGCCTACATTGTTGCAGGCTGGGCACTCGCGCAGGGTCTCGCTCAAGTTCTTCCACTTTTTGAAGTTTCAAGCTCGGTCATCCGCGTGGTAATCGTGCTGTTGCTGATCGGGTTTCCAGTTGCGCTGGTCCTGGCGTGGGTATTTGACGTCACTCCACAGGGAATTCGCGCTACGCCAAAAGCGCTGCCCGGAACACACCGGCGTCGCAATATCATCACGCTCGCTACCGCAGGAATTGTCATTTCCGCCGCCGCCGGCTTCTTTTTGTTACCGCGCGCGACGGCACGCAAGATCGACAAGTCGATCGCGGTCCTGCCATTTCAAAACCTGAGCGACGAAAAAGAGAACGCCTATTTTGCCGACGGCGTACAGGATGACGTCCTGACGAATCTTTCCAAGATTGGCGATCTCAAGGTTATCTCACGCATGTCCGTCATGTCTTATCGGGGCGACGGTGCGCGCAACGCGCGCGAAATTGGCAAAGCGCTGGGCGTTAGCACACTGCTGGAAGGCAGTGTGCGTCGTATGGGCAATCGCGTGCGGGTCAGCGTGCAATTGATCGACGCCGAGAACGACAGACACCTTTGGGCCGAAGATTACGACCGCGATTTAACCGACGTCTTCGCCATTCAAACCGACTTGGCGCGAAAAATTGCCTCCGCCCTCCAGGCGAAGCTTTCTCCAAATGAAAACGCGCGGCTCAATCGCCGGCCAACGGAGAATTCAGATGCTTACCTGCTCTATGTTCAGGCGCATGACTACGCGAACCAGCCAGATCGTCTCCGCGAGACTTCGTTAAAAGCCGAACAGCTTTACGAGCAAGCGATCAAGCTCGACCCAAATTTTGCTCTCGCTTTTGCCGGTCTCTCGATAATCGAAAGCTGGATGTATCACAGTTACGAGCCGACTGCGGCCCGCTGGGAAAAAGCGCGTCGTAATGCCGATGAAGCGCTGCGATTGCAACCTGACCTTCCTGAAGGACACCTCGCTCTCGGTTACTCGTACTATTATGGTGATCGCGACTATCAGCGCGCGCTCACCGAGTTCGAGATCGCAAAGCGTGACCTGCCAAATGAAGCCGATGCCTACTCTGCTATCGCCGCCATTCAGCGACGCCAGGGTAAATGGGCTGAATCGACCGCCAATTTCGAAAAATCCGTTTCTCTCGATCCAAAGAACGCAAGCGTTCTCTTTAATTTTGCCGTCAACTACATGGCTCAGCGCGACTTCGAGGCAGCTGACAAGCTTTTTGATCGAGCGATTGCTGTCGACCCGCACTCGTTTTCTGCACACGGAATGAAATCAGCCTTGGCCATCGCATGGAAGGGCGACGTCGGCTTTGCCGCAAATCAATTGACCTCAGTCCCTCCCGGATTCGATCCAGACGGCCTTGTTACGGCAGCGCGGATATGGGTTCTAACGCTGCAAAGGAAGTTTGCCGAGGCTCTCCAAGTAGTACAGCAATTTCGCGGAGAGATATTTATTTATCCAGAGAGAGGCCCTTGCCCGAAAGCTTTCCTGGAAGGAATCCTTTATCTGCGTCTGGGCGATAAAGGAAAAGCGCAGGCGGCTCTCGAACAGGCCAAAACTGTAGCAGAGCGACTTGTGCGTGACGCGCCCGACGATCCCGGTCGCCATGCGCAGCTCGGCGCTGTGCTCGCAGGATTGGGCAAGAAAGAAGACGCGATCAACGAAGGCAAGAAAGCGGTCGAATTGTTACCGGAATCTCAAGACGCTTTTGATGGCCCTCAAGCGACCGCTGCACTCGCGGAAATCTATGCGTGGGTGGGAGAACATGACGAGGCAGTTCGCCTCCTCGATCATTTACTCAGCGTGCCAAACGGCCTGACCGTTCCATCGCTCAAAGTCGATCCCATTTGGGATCCGCTGCGCAAGGATCCGCACTTTCAAGCTTTGATCGACAAATACGCGTCGAAGGGCTGATACGCTCAACGAGAAGGCCATCGCGCTGACGCAGTTTCGTCGACGTAGCCTTATCCTCGCCACAGTCTTCGCGTCATTTGAATAAAAACGGTGCGTTCCTGTTGCGTGGCAGGACTAACTTGTCGCTAAGCGCGATATGCAAGGCGAGAGTATTCGCATGGCTCACCTGTTCGATCCGCTCACGATTCGCGATGTCGAATTCGTCAACCGCGTCTTTGTCTCGCCGATGTGTCAATACTCCAGCACTGACGGGTTGCCTAACGACTGGCATCTCGTGCATCTCGGTAGTCGCGCCGTCGGTGGCGCAGGACTCGTCATGACAGAGGCGACCGCGGTCTTGCCGGAAGGCCGCATCAGTCCACAGGACCTTGGCATTTGGAGCGACGATCACACCGAGCCGTTGCGCCGCATCGTTCGTTTCATTCACAAGCAAGGTAGCGTTGCGGGAATGCAATTAGCGCATGCCGGTCGGAAGGCGAGCACGCGGCGACCCTGGGAAAGTGCCGGTGCCGTAACGGAGAGTGAAGGCGGCTGGAAAAATGTCATGGCGCCGAGTGCTATTGCGTTCACGGAAAATTATCCGATGCCGCAGGCGCTCACGCGTGATGGCATTCGGGAAATTGTCGCTGCCTTTGCCGCGGCGGCGCGTCGCGCGTGCGAGGCCGGCTTTCGCGTCATCGAGATACACGCCGCACATGGCTATCTCATTCACGAATTTCTTTCGCCACTCAGCAATCAACGAGATGACGATTACGGCGGCTCGTTTGAAAATCGAACGCGCATGCTGCGCGAGATCGTGCAGGCCGTGCGCGGCACCTGGCCGAAAGGCGCGCCGTTGTTCGTGCGCATCTCAGCGACCGATTGGGTCGAAGGCGGCTGGGATTTGGGACAATCGATCGCGCTCACACGCGAGCTGGAACAACTTGGTGTCGATCTTATTGATTGTTCGTCCGGCGGCAGCGTGCCGCACGCGAAGATTCCGATCGGCGCCGGTTATCAAACACCGTTCGCGCAGCGCATCCGCGACGAAGCCGGAATTCTTACCGGTGCCGTCGGCATGATTACATCGCCCGCGCAAGCCGAACACATTATCAACACGGGGCAAGCCGACGCGATTCTGATGGCGCGCGAATTTCTGCGCGAGCCCTACTGGCCGTTGCACGCCGCGCAGGAACTGCGGCAATCGGCTTCATGGCCGGTACAATATCTCCGCGCCGCGCCGAGAGATGCGCACGCGCGTGTTCCCGTCAATCTCGACAAACTAAAATCCTGCTTCGAAGAACAACACGCCATCCCAGAGCGGGGTTGATTAATTAGTGGCGACGAGCGAGCGTGCGATTCACTTACTCACCGCTTTAGGAACGCTCAAGCTTTTACTGTAGAACCCAGAGCGATCGAAGCAGCAAGGGCGTCGCTTCCCGGACGCGAGCATCGAACAGGCATTTTTGATCCTGCGCGTGCGCGTCTCTGACTGCTTGGCGGAGGTGATCCACTGGATCCAATCTCGACGCGCGATGGGTGTAATGTCCGACCACGACGCTTGCGCTCTCGGAGCGGCGGTCGCGAGAGCTTTTCGCAGATCTGCCGGGACTTCGGGCTCCAGTTCCTTCGTCGCGGGGGCGATCTCGAGGGTGACAACATCGCCTGCGTCTGCGCCCGCAGCTTTGCTCAGCTTTCGGTCCACTTTGAGCCAGTGGCTTTTCTGGCCGTCTGGTTCGAGCACGGCTTGGAAACGGACGCTATTCATGGTGCCTTCGATCGCGGTCATTCCGCGCGAGGAGAGTGTCGCACTCATGTTCTTGGGCAAGATCAGAAAGGTCCATGAGTCGGCCTTCGCGCTCGCCGCCGGCCGCAAGAGTTTCGCTTTAAAACGAATCGAGGTTTTGCTCATTTGCTTGGTATCGTCCGCAGATTAGGCAAATTTTCACAGATTTCTTTTAGGAAAATGCCGCGAAGGCAATCGGCGCAATCAGTGAATCACCGCGGCGCCGGTTCGCTTATTGCTTAGCAGCCTGCATTGCCGGGCGGGTGCTCATTGAACCACTGAGCGATATCCGGCATACGTGGTTCGAGTCCGCCAGGGATAGACAGATTAAGCAGGCCGGCTCGGACGTCTCCCCGATTTTCAAAGTCGTGAGTCACTCCTCCAGGTATAAGCACGAAAGAGTTAGGAGTAGCATCGATCCACTCCTTATCCACGAGTATGCTCATTGTTCCTTCAATGACGTAGAACACGTCGTCGTCGGGGTGAGAGTGAGGACCTGGCCCTTTGGTATGAGGCTCGAGCCACCATTCTGAAATTGAGTATCGAGAATCTGATTCATCCTCATCTGCTTTGAAGACGGCACTGATTCGGCCCATTGGATATAAGCGACCTTCACCCGGGCCCAAGACAATGGGTTTGCGAGCGGTCGTCGCTGCGGGGCTTCTCAGATCTTCGTTGCCGGGCATTCGCGAGACTCCTAACGAAACATAAGGCCAGCGATACAGCGCATCGAGGCAAAGCTAGATACTTTCCACATTTTATTGGGCCGAAGTCACTTCCGTCGCACAAAATAAACCTGGCCGCTCCCGTAGCAAGCCGCTGAGACTTGTTCACGGTTGGCGCGAACGTAGTTTAAATCGATGTTGTGAAGTGCCTGATCGAGACTGCACACACCAGCATCCGGCGGAACATGATCCGAAATGCGATTCACGTGTGCCGCAGAGTTTCGGTATGGCGTTCGTATTGGGAACCGCGCTGAATGCTGGTTATGTCCTTGTTCAACTGATTTTCGGAATCTTCGCTCATTCACTCGCGCTCATCGCCGACGCCGGCCACAATTTCGGCGATGTCCTAGCGCTATTCCTCGTCTGGGGTGCAACGTATCTGGCGTCGACACCATCAACCGCGCGCCGAACTTACGGACTCGGGCGATCTTCCATCCTTGCGGCACTCGCGAACTCAGTCTTGTTGCTGATCGCGGTCGGCGGAATCACCTGGGAAGCAATTCGCCGATTTTCGGATCCTGGTGAAGTCGGTGGCAAAACGGTGATGATCGTTGCGGCAATCGGAATCGTCATCAACGGGATCACGGCGCTATTGTTTTCCGCCGGGCGCAAGCGTGATCTGAATATTAGAGGCGCTTTTCTTCACATGGCGGCAGATGCAGCCGTTTCGGCCGGTGTCGTTATTGCGGGTCTGCTGATTCTCCTGACAGGGATGCGCTGGATCGATCCCGTAGCGAGCCTGATTATCAACGTAGTGATTGTTTGGGGAACATGGGGTTTGCTCCGCGACTCGCTCGCCATGGCTCTCGACGTAGTGCCGGCGAGTGTGGACCCAAATGCCGTTCGCAAATACCTCGAAGGACTGAGTGGCGTCACCGCCGTACATGACCTGCATATCTGGCCGCTGAGCACGACGCGAACAGCGCTAACCGTTCATCTGGAAATGCCTGACGCATCCAAGGGCGACGTGTTTCTGCAACAGGTTTGTAAACGCCTGTACGCCGAATTTCAAATCGAGCATTCGACCATTCAGATTGAGCAAAACGCCGAGGCGTGCGCACTCGCGCCCGACCCGGGCTCGCTTCCTCAATAAGGGACGTTTGCCGTCGGTCAGTGTCAAAAAGGTGGTGGGTTTCGGGGGCTTTCGCCTTCGCCGAAGCTACGGTGCGGCAGCCCATCGCGGGGAAAGCCGCAAGTGATCCGACAGCTGCCGCAGGCTCCGGGAATCTTCGTCATTCATCACATGGGCGAGCTCGGTCGTTCACACGCGATGGCAGCTTCAACGAGTTGCTTGAAATTCCGCAGATATTGGCGCAGCGCGCCGGCCAGAATAACCGGCTCGATAATCGAGCGAACTTTGACGGTCACTCTTGTCGTGCCGTCAGTGAGGGGATCGAGAACGATCACGCCAACGCGAAAATTCTCGGACACAGCCTGCCACGCTATCCGCCGATCGGGTACGCGCATCATGATCAGAACGTCGCTTGTGCTTTCTTCGCCATCGATGATCGATGTACAGGAAAAGCCATTGGTGCTGACATTGTCGATCTTATTGATGGACGTGAGGAAGCGGGGAAGCTCTTCGAAGCGTAAGAGCGAAGAATACGTTTCTGCCGCGGGCGCGTTTACGACAATAGACTGACAATCCGCGTTCAGGTCGATCAAGGTCGGCGCCGGTTTGGGCGGCTTTTTGCTACGCGCAGGTTCATGTTGGGCTGTTTTCATCTGCTGAACGGATAAGCTTGTTGTGGCACGAGTAACTGCTCCACCATCAGGCAACGGCCAGCTGGGTCTGTGTTGGACACAAACTTGCAATCGCTTTGGCGAGTATTGCGCTCGAGAACGGCTTGCTCAGACAAACTCGAGCGCTTTTTGCAAAGGCAACGGCACCCGTGCGGTCGTCGCCTTCCGAGTTCACCGCAAGAGTTCGCCATTTGTCGTAACAGCCATTGGGGGCACTGAGTACTGTCATACCGCGAAAACCGCGATTGAGGTCCAGGATTGCCAGATCCAATTCGTGTCCTCGGCGGAAGACAATCTTCCGTACGGCGTCGAGACTTCGTGCGATGAGAACGATGGCTCGCGTCCCCAAGAGCGCTTCTTTCAACACTCGATCAAAGCTGCGATCGCGCGCGTAGAGGAGAACAAGTCGTGGTTTCATCGTAGCCTCTGTCGGCATCAACTCGCCCTTGTTGGCTCTGGTAGTCTGAAAGACTCCAGCGTCTGGGCTGACAGACTTCCAGTTACCTCCAGTTTTTTCTCGATTTGATACTTCGCTACGGCATCGCGCGTGGTCGGTCCGAATATGCCGTCGACGGGACCATTGTAGTAGCCCAGCTGGGTAAGCTCCGTCTGCACTGCGCTAACTGTCGGATCGCGCATAGGCTCGTTGCTGTACACGTTCTCGTTATAATAGTTTGGTTCTACGTCCGCGTAGTAGCCCGGATAGTAATCGTACGGGTAATAGTCGTAGGCGTAGTAGGGATAGTAATCCCACGGGAAAAACCCGGGATCCAGGCCACACCAGAACCCGTCGATAAAGACAAAGAAGCGATTGTGCTCAAAATGGGCATGCCGCCGGTCCCAGTCGTTGTGCCAATTGCCGCTGTGACGTTCGGCGACGTGAGCCATCATGCTATTGAAACCCGGTCGCTGCCCGGATGCTTGTAATTGGTGCGCAGGTGAATTGTTCGTGCCAGGCCGCGTAATTGTATTGGAGGGCGATTGGCGAACCGGAGCACTCAATTGCCCTGCCCCTGAATTGGCGAAACGCATCCCTCGACTATAATAGTAAGGGCCGCTGCGGAATCCTGGTCCAGCGGAACGGATACCTCCGGCTCCGCCGACGTGGCCGGCGCTACCACCAACGTGGCCGCCTCCTCCTCCAGCTACAAATCCGCCGGCACCACCACCGCCGCCGTGACCTGCAGCCCATGTCGTGCCGAGCGTCGCCGCTATGATGGCGACCACCAAGCTGACTAATTGTTTTGTTTTCATACCTAACGCTCGCGCCGGGTCTGTTCGGTTGCGATTGCGCGTCCGCGAGATTTTGAGATGCCTCTTTGGAGTGACCCCCTCACGGGAAGCAAAGCTCAAATAATTGGGAAACAGCACTCCATGCGATCGAGATGAAGCTTCGAAGCCTTTAGACTCGCCGATGTGTCATCGACCTCTTCCACCGGAACGATCTTCGAAAGGATTGTAGACCTGAATCGTGTAATAGGTAATGACACCGTCTGATCGGGCTTCCCTACGCTGGGGCCGACCAAAGAACGCTTGGACATCGCGTGAGCTGCTGCGGCCGCGAATCAAAGAACCGATTCGTCGAGTATAAAATTCGTTCGGTGTCGCTTGGACAATGTAAGCCGGCGGCGCGGATAAGATGCCAGCGCGGTTAAAGCGTAAGGCAATCGCATCAGCGCCGTATCCGTGACGGAAAGGACTGGCCGTATCGATAGTAGGAGCGGCGTCAACGCCGAGTTGAAGGCTTAACGCGGAACCGGGGCGAACGATATAGTAACCGGTGCGCGGCCCGAGCGAGACATAATGTGAATCGTCGTGCCAGGAAACCGCGAGAGCGAAGGGGCCAATTATCAGTAACGCGAGAGCAATGAACCAGCGAACTGACATTGTTAAATCCTTAATCATTTCGTCGCCACTGCCGAATTTCCCGATGGAGCGGGCCTTGGCGGAACTGGGTCGAGCTTTGGTTTTTGAGGCGCTTTCACCTGAACCTGGAGACCTTCGGTCAAATCGTCGGTTGGATTCATCACGACATTTGTATTCTCCTTCACGCCATCGAGCACTTCGATTCGATCACCGAAATCGCGACCGACTCGAATATTTTGCCAGTGGACGCGATCCTCGTTTCCAA
>Ga0066699_10000774_pt1 | contig 10121 bp, 11 predicted proteins | sample GraSoiAngelo_148_FD_66455 | JGI IMG/M metagenome (GOLD analysis project Ga0066699, IMG submission 66455) | Grasslands soil microbial communities from the Angelo Coastal Reserve, California, USA - 14_1009_09_20cm | ecosystem: Environmental > Terrestrial > Soil > Grasslands | place: USA... | reverse complement strand
CCTCGGAATCGGCCATGTGTCGGTCGCGATGACGTCATAGCCCTCTTCGAGGAGCTGCGCCCGCAGCAGCGGCCGCTCCGGCCATTCCGGACCGAGGATGCGGAGCCGTCCGCGACGTCGGGAAAGCCGGCGTACTAGCGCGTCGACAGAGCGAGCTGAAGCCCGGCATAGACAAGGACGCGGCCCGGTGTGCCGCGTCCGCTATGTACAGTTCGGCCTGCGGCAAGCAGAAGCGTGCTCGTGCTCGTCAATTTCGGGCGCGCTCCGACATTCGCGATAAGCTCGGACGGCAGTCGTCGCGTCGCCTCTGCGTGCAGCTCGGCCAGCAGCTCCAATCGCGACGAGGCGCGCACCTCCGTCGAGAGGCCGCCGATCCAATCACCGTATCCGTGCTTGATGAAGTTGCGGCCCACCTCGCCGTTGATCTCGACGCGCGCGACCTGCAGCGTGATCTGCGTCGGCAGCTGAACGTCGGGTCCCGCATCGACGAGCTCCTCGTTGACCGACGATCGCGCGGTGTTGAATTCGACCTGCGGGTACACCGACCACGCGATGGTTCGTCCTTCTTCGCCGAGAAATCGCCACTTGACGCCGGCGGTCGCGTCGCCCGGACCCTGTGCGCGGCGCCTGTCGTTGTCGCGGCGAAGCTGCACCCAGGGCATTTCGAGCTTGAGCTGGATTCGCTGGCCGACGCCATAATTCACATCGAGACGGGGAGTCTCCATCCGGCGTTGCCCGTTCCCCGAATCGCTCTGCGCCGAAATGTTGATTTCCCATCGTCCCGGCCCCGGTGTATCGGGATCGTCGGTGATCAGCGGGGGTCCGCCCTGAGCGGATGCGCGTGCAACCTCGAGTGTTGAGAAAGCAATCCAAGCAACCGCAATTTGCCGGCTTCGATGGCGAAGAGGGCGTGGCATTTGCTTTCGCCGCTCGACGCACGTTGTATGCCCGATGTCGTCATCACACAGGGGAACCCCATCCAGCAGGCGATCGATGAGGCGCTGGATCACATCGCGCTGCAGCCGCTCATTGAGGGGCGGCGTGTTGCCGTCAAACCAAACGACACGTGGGCATCGAAGGACGACACAACCGGCATTACGCAGCCGGACACGCTGCAGGCCGTACTGCGGGCGATCAAGCGGCACGGTCCGCGCGAACTGATTGTGACTGGCGGTGCCGGCGCCGCCGAGACCGACGAGGTCTTCCGGATCGGCGGACTGATGGACGTTGTCCGCGACGAAGGCGCCGAATTCGTCGATCACAATCGAGAGCCATTCGCCTCCGTCGCACTGACCTATCGTCCGGGCGCCGAGGTGGAAGGTCCGCAGACGTCGGTGATGGTGCACCGCCGCATTCTCGATTACGAGACGCTGATCGCTGTCAACCAGCTCAAGCTTCACGAGACCGCCACGGTGACGCTGGCATTGAAGAACATCGCGATGTCGTTTCCCGCTGCCGACTATTACGGCCACCCGCGATCCACCCAGAAGCACAAGAACCACTTCTTCGAGGACATGCACTCGTTCATCGCGGCGATGGCGAAGCGCTTCCCGATCGACCTTGCGATCACCGTGGGTCATCCGGCGATGATTGCGACCGGCCCGCTCGGCGGCCACGCGGTGGAGACGGGGCTCGTCGTCGCGAGCACCGACGCGCTCGCCGCGGATGTCGTCGGCGCGCGCCTGCTCGGCTTCAAGCCGCAGGCCGTGCGGCATCTGTGGGAAGCGGCGCGCCTGGGCCTCGGCGAGAGCGATACCGATTGCATGCGCTTTCCGGCTCTCTCGCTCTCCGACGCGATCGGCCGGTTCACGGAAGCGGTCTACGGCCACCGCATGGATTTCGAGCACGCCTAGAGGCGCATTCCATGGCGAAGAAGACCAGGCGCGCGACGCGCCGATGGGTCCGCCGCGTCACGACGGACTCCACTCATCCCCCTGCGGGAACGTTCAAGGGATCAGCCTCGCAGATCGCGCGTACGATGGCGCGGAAAGACGTGTCGCCCGGAGGCGTTGGATCCGGCATCCGGATGATTCAGTACTTCCTGAACCGCGGCGGCCGGGGCCTCAGCGCGACACGCCGCGCGGAGCTCGAGCGCGCAAAGCGCATCCTGCAGCGGCGTGCCGCTGCCCGGAAGAAGACGGCCAAGAAACGATGATTCCGCGGTGGCTCAAGTGGACCTACACGGCATTTGTCGCGGCGCTCGTGCCGGTTTATGTCCGGCAGTACGGCTGGCGGAACTTCCTGTGGTTCTCGGATGTCGCGCTGCTCGTCACGGTGCCGGCGCTGTGGCTGGAGCAGCCGCGCCTCGTGAGCATGCAGGCCGTCGCCGTGACGATTCCGGAGGCAGGCTGGACGGCCGACTTCGCTGCTCAGTCGCTGTTCGGCCGGAGTCCCATTGGCCTCGCCGACTACATGTTCGATCCGAAGATTCCACGCGCCATTCGCGCGCTCTCGCTCTTCCATCTCTGGCTGCCGCCCTTGCTTCTCTGGACGACGGCACGTCTCGGGTACGATCGCCGGGCGCTGCGCGATCAGACGCGGGTCACATGGCTCCTGCTGCTCGCGACATATCTGGTGACCGACCCGCGCGAGAACGTCAACTGGGTGTTCGGCCCTGCCGGATCGCCGCAGCACGCCATCGATCGGCGCATCCATCTGGTGCTCGTGATGGCGCTCTATCCAGTGGCGTTCCACGTTCCAGCGCACCTGCTGTTCGATCGTCTGTTCCCGCTGCCGAAGTCCGATGTCATCACGCTGGAATGCGCTCGCTGAACGCAGCCGCCATCGCGTACTGAACATCGCGCATCGCGGCGGCCGCTCGGCGCAGACATGGTGGCGATCGACGTGCATCTGTCGCGACGGGTGCCGGTTGTCGTTCATGACGACGATCTCGTGCGATGCTCGGACGTGATGGCCCGCTTTCCGAATCGGACGACGTGGTTCGTCAACGATTTCTCGCTCGCAGAGATTCGGAGCCACCGTGGCGGCCATCGCCGGCGCGGCCGTCGAGCATCTCGTGCTGGTGTCATCATTCGATCACGAAGCGGTCGCGGCCGTCCGGCGGCTGAATCACGCGCGTGCGAGAGCTGATGCGTGCCCGCGTGACCGGAATCGTGACGGATTATCCGAACCGGCTGCAGGCCGTCGAGGAGGGAGGCCAGCCATGACAGAGGAGAAAGCTGCACTGCTGATCGTGGACGTGCAGAAGGATTTCTGCCCGGGCGGCGCGCTGCCGGCGCCGGGCGGCGATCGCATCGTTCCTGCGCTGAATCGCCACCTTGCGGAGGCGCGCGACCGCGAGATGCTGGTGTACGCCTCGCGCGACTGGCATCCTCCCGTGACGAGTCACTTCACACAGTACGGCGGCGAATGGCCGCCGCACTGCGTGCAGGGGACCGGCGGCGCGCAGTTTCATCCGGACCTGAAGCTGCCTGCCGACGCAATCATCGTCAGCAAAGGCGACGATCCGGCCAAGCCGGGCTACTCCGCGTTCGACGGACACACCGCGTCGGGGAAAACGCTGCTGCGCGACTTGCGCGAGCGGAATGTCACGCGCCTGTACGTCGCGGGCATCGCGACGGATTATTGCGTCAAGGCGACGGCGCTCGATGCCGTCCAGGCGGGCCTCGACGTGCGGGTGCTCGCGGATGCGATCACCGGCATCGACGTGCATCCCGGCGACGCCGCACGCGCGGTCGAGGAGATGTCGAAGGTTGGCACCGAGATCGTCGACGGCATCGTCGCGTGACGACACACGATGCCGCATCCACCGCCGGGCCGTCTGATCGACGTCGGCACACACAGCCTGCATCTTCATTGCAGCGGAGAGGGCACGCCGAGCGTGATTTTCGATGCAGCCCTGGGCGCCTCCTCACTGAGCTGGAGCCTCGTGCAGCCGGCTGTTGCGCGAGTCACGCGCGCGTGTACATACGACCGCGCCGGTTTCGGATGGAGCGAGCCGGGCCCGCAGCCGCGAACCGCCGGCCGCATCGCGGACGAATTGCACATCCTGCTCGCGCGCGCCCGTGTGCCGCCGCCGTACCTGCTGGTTGGCCATTCGTTCGGCGGCCTCGTGGCCAGGATATTCGCATCGCGCCATGCCGGCGAGATCGCGGGACTCGCCTTCATCGAACCTGCGGTTCCCGAGGAATGGACGACGCCCACCGCAGAACGGCGGCACCTGATTGAGCGCGGCACCCGATTGTGCGGTTATGGCGTCACTGCGGCGCGCGTCGGCATCGCACGCGCCGTGGCGGCGTTGGCCGGCCTCGGCGCGCTCGCACCCGCCCGGGCTCTGGTGAAGGTCGTCAGTCGCGGAGGTCTGCGCCGCGAGGACGAAGGCATCCTGGCGCCAATCTGGAAATTGCCGCCCGAGTCGCGCCGCATTCTTCGCCAGACGTGGACGCAGCCGAAATTCTTCGAAGCGCTGGGGAGTCAGATCGCGACCATCTGCGACAGCGCCGCCGAAGCTTCTCGCGCGCCAGTGCGGTGGGCAGATGTGCCGCTGGTCGTGATGTCATCCGCGATCGCGGACCAGCAGCGGCTGGACGCCGACGCGGCGCTTGCGCGCCTGTCGTCGCGCGGCCGCCACGTGCTGGTCGCTGGCACCGGCCACTGGATTCCTCTCGACGCGCCTCAGGCCGTCATCGACGCGGTTGTGGGGATGGTGCAGGAGATTCGTGGCCTCGCAGCAGCGCGGTCGCAGCCGTGACGACATGGCTCCTACCGCAGAGCCTCCGACGGCGGAGTGAACCGGCGTCTGGGATAGCGGCTGGCGTACTGATCGAGAAATCGTTCGAGCTCGTCAACGGCCAGAGGCGAGTCAGTTCATGCGGTCGGCGCTGCCGGATCGCTGACTGTTATGTGTGGCTGGCAGGTTGCACGTGCTTGCCAGCTGTCTGGAGGTCCAACGTATGCCAGCCATTGCGTCGGAATCGATCGCCATACCAATTCAAGGTCGGCAGCAGATTTATGCTGATCTGCAGGTCCCGGATCGAGCGACCGGCCTGGTGATATTCGCCCACGGAAGCGGAAGCAGTCGCTTCAGCTCCCGAAACCGGGCCGTGGCGAACACTCTCCAGCAGCGAGGTCTCGGCACTGTGCTTCTCGACCTGCTTACGCATGAGGAAGAGAAGGTCGATGTGCGGACAACGGAATACCGCTTCGACATCCCTCGCCTTGGCTCCCGCGTCGTCGTGGCCATTGACTGGATAGAGAATCGTCACGATCTGCTGCCGCTACCCATCGGATGCTTCGGCGCCAGTACCGGTGCGGCGGCTGCATTGATTGCTGCTGCCGAACGGCCAGGCGCCGTGCGCGCGGTCGTGTCAAGAGGTGGACGGCCGGATCTGGCAGGTGCTGCGCTCCCGAAGGTCACGGCACCCACGTTGTTGATCGTGGGCGGTCACGACGAACCGGTCATTGACCTCAACGAGGAAGCCAAAGCCCAAATGCCGGCCGCGCATGTGGAGCTGAAGATCGTTCCTGGCGCGACGCACCTGTTCGAAGAGCGTGGCACGCTCGAGGAAGTCGAGCGATTGGCAGGGGACTGGTTCGTACGCTACTTGATCCCGCCCCGCCTATCGTGACTCGCGTCCCATATCGCGCGACACCTCGCGCACGAGCTCGCCGACTTCGGGAAGCGGCTCCGCCCATGCCAGATCCGCCTGCGAAATGATTCCTGCGCAGCATCCCCGTTCGTCGACAACGGGTATGCGGCGGATCTGGTGCTTCTCCATTGTCAACACGACGTCCTCGATCGGCTCGTCGGCGCGCACCGTGATCACCGGCTGCGACATGCACGTCTCCGCGGTGTACGCGACGGGATTCTTGCCTTCGGCGACGACGCGGCACACGATGTCGCGATCGGTCACGACGCCGACGGGATGATCGCCGGCGTCGACGATGGGAATCTCGCCGCAGTTGTTCTGCACCATCATTTTCGCGACCTGATCCAACCGGGTGTGCGGCGAACAGCATGCCGGATCCGGAGTCATCACTTCTCGTGCGATCTTGCTCATGGCGGATGCCCCTCTGCGTGCGGTGTCAGTGAACGTGTTACAGAGCAGTCGGATACGTTTCGGGCAGATCGGCCTCATCGTGCGCCCACGTCTCCAACGGCTCGAGCGCGTGTGTCTCGTCGATGTGGAACACCGCGTCGAACTGCTCGGGAAGGCGCGCCTTGAAATAGTGGCTGATGCGCTCTGTATCGGGACGGTAGATCACGCCGATGGCCCGCTCCAATCGGGGGACCGAGAGCACGGTGCGTATGTCCGGATCATCGAGCCGCAGCAGGAACCGCGGCACGTCCACGTCGTGAAACAGCCGCTCGTAGCTGTCGGCGAGCGATGGCCGCACACGTTTGCGCTGCGCGGGCTCGTCCCAGTTCGACGCGGCCGTCACGGTGCCGGTATGCGTGGTACATCCAATCAGCCGGGCATCCGCCTCGAACTTCTCACGCACGAGCTGACCAAGATTCAGCTGTCCGCTTTCGCCCATGTACGTGGCGCGCGCATCGCCCAGGTGCGAGTTGTGCGCCCAGATGACCGCCCGCGCCGTGCCCGTCGTCTCGAGGACATGAGCCAGCAGCGCTTCGAGGGTCTCCATCATGTGGGTATCGCGCAGGTTCCACGACAGGACGCGTCCGCCAAACATCGACCGGTAATATTCCTCGGCATTGCGCACCAGGCGCGCGTTCTGCTCGGCGAAGAAGTACTCGTCGGCCGCCACACGGCCGTCACGGCTGGCGTAGGCGGCCGCCTGCCGGCGCATCTCCACGAGCTGGTTGACCACTTCGTCTTCGCACGATGACGAGAGGCCGGCCGACGCGGCGTATCCGTAGGCCTGTGTGTCTTCGCCGAAATCCTCGAAGCAGCCGTAGCGATACCGCGCCCGCTCGGCCGCGGCGGGATCGACCTTGCGGAGATACGTCAGGACGGCGTCCATCGATGCGTGGAGGCTGTACAAATCCAGGCCGTAGAAGCCGGCGCGCCCTGTTGCCGGACGCCCGGCGTTGTGGGAATGCAGCCATCCAAGAAAATCGACGACGTCGCGGTTGCGCCACATCCATCGCGGAAAGCGGGTGAAGTCGCCCAGCGCCGTTTCCGCGTCGGGTTCCCTGCTCGTCTGCTGCACCCAGCGGTTCACGCGATAGGCATCGGGCCAGTCGGCTTCGACCGCGACGACGTTGAAGCCGTGGCGCTCGATCAACGCTTTCGTCAGCTCCGCGCGCGTGCGGTAGAACTCGTGCGTGCCGTGTGATGCTTCGCCAATCAGGACGAGAGAGGCGTTGCCGATCAGGTCGATGAGCGGCTCGAATCCGTCCGGCGTCGGTTCGAACCAATGCGCCGCACGACGAATCAGGTCCAGCGTCTGCGCACTCACGGCCGCTTCGCCCCCATCCGCTGTTCGGTCGCATGCCTATCGAGCAGCATGCGAACTTCGTCATCGGTCGTCTGTGAGAAATCGAGATACCAGAGACCAACCGCCGAGAAAGGTTCCGGCATGCGCGCACAGATCGTTTCATCCGTCACGTCGGCGAACTCCTCACAGGTCGAGGGCGCACCAACCGGAACCGCGACCACGACCCGTGCCGGGCCCTGCTGCCGTACCGCCTGCACGGCAGCTCTCATCGTCGAACCGGTGGCCAATCCATCGTCGACGAGGATCACGATGCGGCCGCGGAAACTCGCGAGCGGCGCCTTCCGGTACTCGCGCTCGCGCCGCTCGAGCTCACGCTCCTCGTTTGCCGCAATCTTCTCGATCACGGAGCTCGGGATCCCATAGGCCCGCACCACGTCCTCGCTGAGTACACGCACGCCACCCGAGGCGATCGCGCCGATGGCGTACTCCGGATGGCCTGGCATGCCCAGTTTGCGGACGAGGAAGATGTCGAGCGGCGCGTCGAGCGCTTCCGCGATCTCGAACGCGACAGGGACGCCCCCGCGCGGCAGCGCGAGGACGACAACATCCGTACGGCCGGCGTAATGTCGCAGCTTGGACGCCAGCTCCACACCAGCTTCCCGGCGGTTTGCAAATGGACGATGCGATTGATCGAACATAGCTGTGCCTGCCTTGTAAGGACCGACGTGCATCGGGCGTACCCGAAATGCAGCCGAGAGGAGCGGGACATCTGGTCCATTGCGCACAGGCTGACCTCGCGCGGCACGACTGATGCTCGTCGCATCTCCAGGGGGACGCTCATGAAATGCGCACACCCGGGCTGTAAGTGCACCGTGCCGACCAACGGCGCGTGGGGCAAGTACTGCAGCGAGCACTGCCAGAAGGCGGGCGATATGGCAGAACCGCATTGTGACTGCGGCCACGCAAGCTGCGCGTGATCGGAGCGAAGCGTCGGCGATCAGATTTCAATCGGCGCGTCGTGCTGATTGGCAGCCGCGTGTCACGGCCGAGAGCGATGTGTTCGGTCGCTCGCACGACTGACAAGGCGGTGGACGTTTGTAGCAGTCAAAGATTGGGGGACGCCTGATCAGGCTGCGGCCGCTTCGCGACAAAGATCAGCGGGATGATGGCAAAACAGACGATCACCATCATCCCGAAGATGTCGACGTAGGACAGCACGGCGGCCTGGCGTTCAATCATCCCGTAGATTTCTCTATACGCCTGCAGCGTGGCGGTATGGCTGCTCGCCCCACGCACGTGAAGATGCCGGGCGAGTGCACCGACACGCGCTGTCAGGGTGAGGTTCGAACCATACAGATTCGCAATGAGACTGTGCTGATGGATCTGGCTCTGTCGCGCCAGCATGGTCGTCACGGCCGAGATGCCGATGCTGCCACCCATGTTTCGCATCAGGTTCACGATCCCTGATACCTGGTTATTCTGTTCCCGTGGGACACCGACGTAACAAATCGTGTTGATCGGCACGAACAGGAATGCCATGCCGACGCTCTGGTAGACGCGCCAGAGCATCGCCGTCCTGAAATCAATCAGAAGATTGATATGGGTCAGCTGGATCAGCGCGAGGCCACTGACGACGAAGCCGCACGTAATCAGATAGCGCGGATCGATCCGCGACACGAGCAGTCCGACGATCGGCATCAGGAGGATGATCGTGAAGCCTCCGAACGACAGGACCTCGCCGGCGAGCTGCGCGGTGTACCCGAGAAGCAATTGCAGAAACTGCGGGATCAGGACGATGCTGCCGTAGAGGACTGCGCCGAGAGAGAGCATGAGCGCCGTCGAGACTGCAAAGTTGCGATTTTTGAACAGCCGCAGATTGATCACGGGATGCGGCTGCCGCCACTCCCGGAAGACGAACATGATCAGCAACGAGATCGTCACGATCGTCAGGATGACGATCTGCCGCGAGGCGAACCAGTCATGCCGCTCGCCCGTGTCGGCCACCACCTGAAACGATCCAAGCGCGATCCCGATCATGGCGAGGCCCATGAAATCGATGCCTTGGCGGGTCGCCTCTTCACGGGCCCTGACCAGATGGGGCGGATCTTCGACCATCCGGTTCGACAGGTACAGCGAGAGCACGCCGACGGGAACGTTCACGAAGAAGATCCAGCGCCACGAGAAGTTATCCGTGATGTATCCCCCAAGCGTCGGGCCGATGGTTGGCGCCAGCACCACGGCCATGCCGTACATGGCAAACGCCATCCCGCGCTGCTGCGGGGGAAAGGTGTCGGCGAGGATGGCCTGTTCGCTTGGCGCCAGCCCGCCGCCGCCGACGCCCTGCAGCACGCGGAAGAGGACGAGCAGGCCGAGCGTCGGAGCGAGCCCGCACAGAAAGCTGCTGGTCGTGAACAGCGCCACGCACGTCATGTAGAAATTCTTCCGGCCGAATCGCTCGGCAAGCCATGCCGAAATCGGCAGCACCACTGCGTTCGAGACGAGGTATGACGTCAGAATCCACGTCGCTTCGTCTTCTCCAGCCGATAGTCCGCCTGCGATGTGCGGAAGCGAGACGTTGGCGATAGAGGTGTCCATCACCTCCATGAACGTCGCGAGCGTCACGGTCAGCGCGATGGCCCATCGATTGTGTTTCGGCTGCCACGATGCCTCCGGCGGCGCCGCCTGGCCGGTACTCATCGCACCTTGACCGACGGCAGGACGGACATGCCCGGCCGGATCAGACACGAGTCCTTCGCGGT
>Ga0066699_10000773_pt1 | contig 10121 bp, 9 predicted proteins | sample GraSoiAngelo_148_FD_66455 | JGI IMG/M metagenome (GOLD analysis project Ga0066699, IMG submission 66455) | Grasslands soil microbial communities from the Angelo Coastal Reserve, California, USA - 14_1009_09_20cm | ecosystem: Environmental > Terrestrial > Soil > Grasslands | place: USA... | reverse complement strand
TTGGTGTGGGTTCGGACGGTCTCGGTTGACAACCCGAGCCGCTTCGCGACCGCGTCGGTCTGCATCCCGTCGGCGAGCATCTGGAGGATCTCGCGCTGGCGGACGGTGAGCGTGCGGTCGCCCTCCTCGAGGACGATCGTCGACGAGAGCGCGGGGTCAACGTAGAACTCGCCGCTCTGCGCGGCCTGGATCGCGCGGACGAGATCCTCGGGCGGCGAGTCCTTGCGGACGTAGCCCTTGACGCCGGCCTTGAGCGCATCGGCGAGGAGCCGCGCGCCGCCGTTGCCCGTGAAGACCACGATCGCCGAGTCGAGCGTCCGGCGCAGCTCCCCGACCAGCTTCTCCACCTCCGCGCCGGCCGAGGACGGATCGATGACCACGACGTCCGGGTGCTTGTCGCCCGCGGCGAGCGCGGCGGCGGGCGTCGCGGCGTCGACCACCTCCACCCCGGGCATCTCGCGCTCGAGCAGGGCGCGAATGCCCTGGCGAACTACGGGATGGTCGTCAACGATGAGGCACAGCAGGGCGTCCGCATGCACGCGTGCGAGCCTAACCGAAATGGGGGGCCCCTTACCAGCCTTATTCGGGGTATAGCGCGCTTGGGCCCAAAAACCTGTCGCCAAACGGGGCAAGGCCCCGCCCGCTCACCGAGCCAGGCGGGTTAGGGCTTCGGAAGCCGCCGCAGCACCTCCACGGCGATCCCCAGCCCGGCGCCGGCGACCTTGCCGGCCACCTTGAGGGCGTCGCCGACCGGGTCCGGGCCGCCGGCCGCCGGCCGCGCCGGACCCCGCTCGGCCCGCGCGGCGGTGGTCGACCCGCGCCCGGCCGAGGCCTTCCGAACGGACGGCTCCGCGGCCGCCTTCGCCGATGCTCCGTCGCCGGCCCTCGAAGCTGCGCTCGCCGACGAGCGCGATCTGGTCGAGCCCGAACCCGCGGCCTTGCGCGCGCCGCCCGATGCCCCGCTCGAACGCTTGTCGCTTCGCCGTCCTGGCCGCGAGCGCGGCAGGTTGCCCATGACTCCAGGGTCGTCGGCCACGGCGGCAAGTATTCCGGATGGGCCTCCTCGACGCGGTCCGGGTACGCCGGTGCGCACGCTTAACTGGGGTGTGTGCAACACGTGTCGAAATCCGGTGTTTTGCGCGTGAAAGGGGGGTCGAGGGGGTATACAGTTGGCCCGGAGAGACTGGACGCCACGCATCGAGCATCCGCCACGCGGCTCCAGCGCAAGTACACGTTGACCGCAAAAATCGAAGCGCTTACACTGGCTCCGCATGATCGAATGGGGCTGTGCGTCCGCCCTCGCGCCCGAGCAGAGAACGGGAGAGCATGTCAGTAGCTGAGCTGCAGGAACTGGAAGAGGTCAAGCTCCTCGTACTGAAGGGCGCGCAGACGGGCGTCCTCACCTACTCCGAGGTGGCGACCGCCGTCGCCGAGGTGGACATCGACGAGGGCGACATCGAGGAGCTCCACGCGTTCTTCGAGAAGTCCGAGATCGAGCTGGTGGAGGACGACCCGACGCTCCAGCAGACCGAGGAGCGGGCCGTGGACCGCAAGGACCGCCGCCGCAAGAAGGCTCAGATCGATCTGAAGCCGGACATGACGACGGACTCGCTCCAGCTCTTCCTGAAGGACATCGGGAAGGTGCGGCTGCTCACGGCGCAGGAGGAGGTCGACCTCGCGAAGCGGATCGAGCGCGGCGACCTGGACGCCAAGCAGAAGATGGTCGAGTCCAACCTCCGGCTGGTGGTCTCGATCGCGAAGAACTACCGCAACCAGGGGCTGCCCTTCCTCGACCTGATCCAGGAAGGGACGCTCGGGTTGGTCCGTGCGGCAGAGAAGTTCGACTACCGCAAGGGCTTCAAGTTCTCGACCTACGCCACGTGGTGGATCCGGCAGGCGATCGCCCGCGCGCTGGCGGACAAGGCGCGCACGATCCGCATCCCGGTGCACGTGGTCGAGAAGCTCAACAAGATCGGGCGCGCCGAGCGCAAGCTGGTCACCGAGCTCGGCCGCGAGCCCACCCCGGACGAGATCGCCGAGGTCACCGGCATCGAGCCGGACGAGGTCGACTCGATCAAGCGCTCCGCCCAGGCGCCGGTCTCGCTCGAGAAGCCGGTGGGGGACGAGGAGGAATCCGAGTTCGGCCAGTTCATCGCCGACGAGCGCGCCGAGTCGCCCTACGACCGGGCCGCGGAGATCCTCACCAAGGAGGCGCTCCGCGAGGCGCTCGAAAACCTCTCCTACCGCGAGCGCCGGGTGCTGGAGCTCCGCTACGGGCTGGGCGGCGAGCACCCCCGCACGCTGGACGAGGTCGGGCGAACCTTCAACGTCACGCGCGAGCGCATCCGGCAGATCGAGAACCAGTCGCTGAAGAAGCTCCAGTCGCTCGCCGAGGCCCAGAAGCTCCGCGACGTAGCCTGAGGCGGCTGCAAACCATCGCAGCTCGGCGTCCTCGGTCGCGGACGTGCTTAGCACTGTCCGCTCCCTGCGTCCTTGATCTGCTCGGTTTTCGCCGCCTGTGCCTGACCGTATCGAGGTAGTCGAGCTTTCGCCCGCCCGGCGCGAGGAGGTCGCGCGGGTGCTCGCCGACGCCTTCCTGGACGACCCGGCATGGGTCGCGATCGGCCCGGCGCGCGAGCGCGCGCGGCTCCGGCTGCTGCGCGCCTACTACCGGGTCGTGCTGCGCGAGACCGCGGCCCACGGCGGGCCGGCTTGGTGCGCGCTGCGCGACGGCGTCGTGGTGGGGACGGCCGTGACGTTCGCCGACGGCCTCGCCTACCCGCCGCCCCGGGCGCTGATCGCGGAGGGCTTGCCGTTCCTCGCGGCCGGCCCCGGCCCAGCGATCCGCGGCGCGCTCGTGGACGGGGTCTTCAAGAAGCGGCACCCCCACGAGCCGCACGTGTACCTGTGGCAGCTCGCGGCCCATCCGAGCGCCCAGCGCCAGGGCGTCGGCCGCGCTCTGATGGGGCGCGTGCTCGAGGAGGCGGAACGCCGCGACTCTCCGGTCTACCTGGAGACCACCAAGCCGGAGAACGTGCCCTACTACGGGTCCTTCGGTTTCCGGGTGGTGGACGAGGCGGAGCTGCCGCGCGGAGCCCACGTGTGGTTCATGCTCCGCGACCTCGCGCCGCCGCAGTAGCCCCGCACCCCAATTCCTAAAGACCCCCACGAACGGGTCGATAAGGGGTGTATGTTCGACCTCCAGGCGGCGCTTCGCCGTGTCATCGAGATCGACGGCTCCGATCTCCACCTGAAGGTCCCCTCGCAGCCCCTCATCCGCCGTCTCGGCCACCTCGAGCCAATCCCGGACAGCGATGAGCTGACGCCGGAGGACACCGAGGGCGCGCTGCGCCATCTTCTCACCGAGCGCGCCAAGCTCGAGGAGTTCGCGGACGAGCAGGAGGTCGACTTCTCGTACAGCCTGCCCGGCCTGTCGCGCTTCCGCGTGAACGCGTTCCGCCAGCGCGGGGTCATCTCGCTCGTCGCCCGCGCGGTGCCGCACGAGATCCGCTCGATCGAGCAGCTCGGCCTGCCCGAGGTGGTCTCGGACATCGCCGACGAGGAGCGCGGGATCATCCTCGTGACCGGCACGACCGGCTCGGGCAAGTCCTCGACGCTCGCGGCGATGATCGACCAGATCAACCGCTTCCACTCGAAGCACATCGTCACGATCGAGGACCCGATCGAGTTCCTCCACCGCGACAAGCGCTCGATCATCAACCAGCGTGAGGTGGGGGCGGACACGACCTCCTTCAAGCGCGCGCTGCGTCGCGTGCTGCGCCAGGACCCGGATGTGATCCTGGTGGGCGAGATGCGCGACGAGGAGACGGTGTCCACCGCCCTGTCCGCGGCGGAGACCGGCCACCTGGTCCTGTCGACGCTCCACACAGTCGACGCCCCCGAGACCATCAACCGGATCATCGACTTCTTCCCGCCCCACATGAACCAGCAGGTCCGCTCGATGCTCGCCGGCACCCTGAAGGCGATCGTCTCCCAGCGGCTCATCAAGCGGGCGGACAGAGAGGGCCGCGTTGCCTGCTGCGAGATCCTGCGGATGACCGCCCGCGTCCGCGACATGATCATGGCGCCCGAGGAGACCGGCAAGCTCGGCGACGCGATCGCCGAGGGTGGGTACTACGGGATGCAGACGTTCGACCAGGCGCTCCTCAACCACGTCCAGCACGGCCGGGTCACGATGGACGAGGCGGTCCGCGCGGCCACCAGCCCGCACGACTTCAAGCTCATGGTCGCGTCCGATGGCCATCGCTCGACCTCGGTCGAGCAGCTGATGTCCATCGAGCGGGATCCCTCGCCGGCGCTCTAGATTCGGTCACCGCAGCCGCGAGGATTCGCTTCCGGGGCCTGTCCCCTCAAGACGACCCCCGCGACGGCGGCTGGCGTGGCCGATCACGTCTGGACCCTGCGCGAGATCGCCGAGCTGTTCGACTGAATCAGGGGCGCAACGTCGCTCCGACAGTCTCGCCTATCGGCCGTCCGATGGACGGGCCAAGCGCAACTCCATTGCGCCGCCCCGGAGGCTACTCCGACAGCGGCCAAGGCGCCGATTCGAACTGACCCACCACCCGTCCAGGGCTATACTTCATTTCGTGAAGCACGATCTGTCAGCGCAACGGGAGTTCAACCAGAACTGTCCCGTGTGCGCCACGGCGGACGTCGTCTGCCAGAAGTGGACGGTCCTCGTCATTCGCGACCTTGCCGCCGGCTGCAGCCGGTTCTGCGAGCTCGAGCGCTCGCTCGCGGGCATCAGCCCGCGCACGCTGTCGCTCCGGCTGCGCGCCCTCGAGCACGAGGGGATCGTTGAGCGCAAGACCTATCCGGAGGTCCCTCCACGCGTGGAGTACGCGCTCACCGAGAAGGGCCGCGGCCTTCTGCCGCTGATCGAGGACATGCGCAGCTTCGGGCGCGAGTGGCTCATCGGCCGCGGCCGCGCCGCCGCGGCCGCCTAGAGCGGCTCGCCCCGGCACCGCTCGCGCAGGACCCCGCGCGCGCGCGGCGAATGGGCGCGCATGCGAAATCGGGAGCTACACGACGCTCTCCGCGAGTTCGCCCTGGAGTCCGCCGCGACCCTGTCGACCGAGCTCGACGCGGGTGAGGAGCTTCCCTACGACGTGATCGAGGAGCCCGGCACGGGCTCCGTCCTGTACCGCTACCTCCCGCTCACGGCCGAGTTCATCGCGGCGCGGTGGGACGTGCTGTCGGTGATGCCCCCGGCGAAGCGGGCGGCCGAGGCGCTCGGCTCCGGCTCCGAGGGCTACCTGCGGCTGCGCGGGCTGCCCGCCGCCCACGACTCCGTGGCCGCGCTCCGGGCAATGCTCGACCGGCTGTACGAGGACGCCACCGACTTCCAGTTCCCGGAGGAGCGCTTCGAGCGCGTGTACGCGGAGGTGGAGCGCACCCTGTACGAGGGGACGATGCGCACCGCGGTGGTCGCCACCCTGCAGGGGCTGGTGCTGGAGAGCGACCGGGTGGACCTTGGCGCGGGCCTGATGCTGGCGCGCGGCGACCGGATCGACGCGCCGCCCGAGGCCGTTTGGCCGCTCGGCCCTGGGGAGAGGGAGCGCGCCACGGGTCCGAACGCCGTGTGCGCGCTGGAGCGCGACGTGGAGGCCGACAGCCCGCTGCCCGCCACCGAGGCCCGGGTCCGGTTCCGTCGCCTCCTCACGGCGATGCGCCTGTTCAAACCGGGCCGCGTGGCGATTGCCGGCCTCGGCTGGGGACGGCCGGAAGGCGGGGTATGGCAGCCCGTGCCGCTTGCGCTCGGCGGCCCCGGCCGCGGCGAGCCGTGGGTGCTGACCGCGGACGAGGAGCCAGAGCTTCGCGAGCTCGTGGAGCTGATCGCGAGCGCGCGCACCAGCGGGCGGATTGCCTGGTCGCTCGCCCGCTTCGAGATGGGCTGCGAGCGGTCGACCGACGTCGAGGCGCTGACCGACAACCTGCTCGCGATCCGATCGCTCCTCGACGCGGACGACGACGCCGGGCGGGCGTCGCTCGCGCAGCGTCTCGGTGCCCTCTGCGCGGAGGAGCCGGAGCGTCCCGCCACGCGCGCGCGGCTCGAGGCGGCCTTCGCCCTCGAGCGAAGGCTGATGGCCGGCGCGGCGGTCGACCCCGACCTCGACGAGGGGGAGGAGACGCCGCCCCGCGCGCTGTGCGGCGAGGTCGAGCACCACGTCCGCGCGCTGCTTCGCGACGTGGTCTGCGGCTACCTCGACGCCGACCTCCGCTCGGTCGCCGACGACATCCTCGTGACGAGCGCCGAGCCGATCGACATCCATGCGCGTGACCTGAGAGAGGACGAGGACGAGCCGCGGGCCGAGGTCCCAGTGGAGGAGCTCGACGCCATGGACGAGGCGGAACAGCGCGACCACCCGGCGGTCAACTCGACTGTGCGCCCGCCCGACGGGCCCGGCACCGCGGCCGACCCGCGCTCGGCGGCATGGGCCGTGGCGGCGCTGCCCGGCCCGCGCACGTACCGCGAGGCGCCGCCCCCACGAATCGAGGAGCGTGTCGAGGTGGCCGGCGGGGATGACTTCACGATCGCGGACGAGCCGCTCCCGGTGCCGGAGGAGCCGCCCGTGGAGGAGGCCACGGCCGAGGAGCCGGTCCAGTACGAGGAGCCCGTTCAGTACGAGGAGCCCGTCGAGTACGAGCTCGACGCCGGGGTGACGCCGTCGGCCGACTGGGAGTTCGACGACGACCCGGCGAGCTACTCCGCGCCGATCTAGGCCGCTAGGCCGGCACCGCCTCCTCGGCAAACAGGTGCTCGGCCACCGCGGCAAGCCCGCCCAGGTCGTGCACGTCATCGTCGAGGAGTGGCACTGGCACGAGCGGATCGCCCCGCAGCTCGCGGGCCAGACGGTCGACATTCGCGCGGTCGCGCTCGCCGATCCGGCGGTAGTCCGAGAAGTTGTGGGCCACGCGGCGGCCGAGCTTGGGGCCTAGCAGGGCCACCAGGTCGTCCACCACGTCGTCGCCGTCGGCCGTCTCGTGGACGCCCTCGTGCACCCGGTTCACGACGGCCGCTCCGAACGGCATCCCCGACTCGCGGAGGCGGCGCCGGAAGAAGATCGCCTCGTCGATCGCGTCGCGGCGCGGCGAGGTGACCAGAAGGAAGACCGTGCGGTCGTCGGCCAGGAGGGCGTTCACCCGCCGCGCCCGCTCGCGGATGCCAATCGCCATGTCGCCGAAGGCACCGAAGAACTCCGACAGGTCCCGCAGCAGGTCGCTCCCCGTGATCCGCTTGAGCATCGCGAGCATGAGGCCCGTGCCGCGGCCGAAGGCCCTCACCCCCAGGATCCCCGGCCGCAGGAAGAGCTGGAGCGACCGGGAGTCGATGAACCGGGACAGGCGGTCCGGCGCGTCCAGGAAGTCCAGGGCGTTGCGGGTGGGCGGCGTGTCGAGCACTAGAAGGTCGTAGCGCCGCTCCTCGTGCAGCTCGTACAGCCGCTCGAGGGCCATGTACTCGGTGGTGCCCGCGACCGCCGTCGACAGCTGCTGGTAGATCCGGTTGGCGAGGATCGCGTCGCGGGTGGCCCGGTCGGGGGCGCGCCGCTCGATCATGTCGTCCCAGGTGCGCTTGGCGTCGAGCTGCATCGCCCACAGCTCGCCCTGCATCTCAAGCCCGTGATCCGCGAACACCTCCGCCGGGATCTGCCGCTCCACGTTGTCGAGCCCCTCGAGGCCGAGCGAGGTGGCCAGCCGCTTGGCCGGGTCGATCGTGAGGACCGCCACCTTGAGCCCGCGGGCGGCCATCCCCATCGCAACGGCGGCCGCCACGGTGGTCTTGCCCACGCCGCCGGAGCCGGCACAGACGCACACATGCCGCCCCTCGAGCAGCTCGGCGACGCTCATAGCCGTCGCTCCAGGTCGTTCGAAAGGCGGCTCCACTCCTCGAGCCCGAGGTCGGGCTCGAACAGGTACGGAAGCGTGATCACCTCGGAGTCCACCGCGCTGCGCAGCCGCCGGAGCTGGGCCCGGTTCGCGCGCGCCCGGCGGTGCTCGGACAGGGCGGCGCGGAGGGCCGCGGCCACCGCTGGCGCGCCATGTCCGCCGTTCGCGCGCTCGATCGCTTCGGCGTCGGCCGCGCTGAAGCGCTCGGGGAGCATCGAGTTCAACACGGTGAGGTCCACGCTCATCCCCATGTCGCGGCGGAGCGCATCGGCGAACTCGATGGTCTCGGTCACCGGCATCTCCTCGGGCAGCGCGACCGCCAGCACCCCCGTCTGGGTCGGGTCGCGGATGAACGAGTCGATGCTGTCGGCGCGCCGGCGCACCGGCCCCACGCGCGCGATCTCGCCGAACGTCTGCGGGGTGCGCAGCGCGGCCAATCCATGGCCGGTCGCGGGGAGGTCCACGATCACCAGGTCGTAGGGCGCGGCGAGGTGGGCGCGGCGCTCGAGCTGCGCCAGCTCCCAGACCTTGCCGATCGTTGCCAGCTCGCGAAGCCCGGGCGTGGCCGCCGCGAGGTACTCGAACAGGCGGTTGTGGAAGAGCAGCCCGGCCAGCCGGCGGGAGCCGACCTGGCCGGCGAGGAACTCCTCGAACGACTCCTGGGGATCGATCGAGATCGCGAAGAGGTTCGTGGCCAGCTCGGTCTCGTGGAAGCCCACGCCCTCGCGCTTGAAGGCGCGCGAGACGCGCTCTTGGCGGGCGACCTCGCACACGATCGTCCGCCGCCCGCGGGCGGCGGCGGCGAGCCCGAGCGAAGCGGCGACGGTGGTCCGCCCGACGCCTCCCTTGCCGGCGACGAAGATCAGCCGCTTGTCGATCAGTCCGGGCATCTGAAGGAATCTTCCCGGCTCATACGAATAGGCACGGCACATGGGCTTCTTCGACCGCAGACCAATCGATGCCGTGACCCAGTCCCCGCCTCCGGATCCAGCGGAGCGCCATCACTCCCCGGAGCCCGAAGCGGGCGGGGCTCAGGTGATCGCGTTCACCAACCAGAAGGGCGGTGTGGCCAAGACGACCACCACGCTGAACCTGGCGGTCGCGTTCAGCGAGAAGGGCCACCGCGTGCTCTGCGTGGACCTCGATCCTCAGGCGAACCTCACGATGAGCCAGGGGATCGACCCGGACTCGCTCGAGCTGTCGATGTACGACGTGCTCGTGAACCACATCTCGATCCGCGAGGTGATCCGCAAGCGCGAGGTGGACGTGGCCTGCGCCTCGATCGACCTGGCGGGAGCCGAGATCGCGATGTCCACCCAGATCGGCCGCGAGCGGTCGCTCGAGAAGGCGCTCGCCCCGATCCTGGAGGACTACGACTTCATCTGCGTGGACACGCCGCCGAGCCTCGGACTGCTCACGATCAACGCCCTGACGGCCGCCGACAAGGTAATCGTCCCCGTCCAATGCGAGTATCTGTCGATGAGGGGGCTGATCCAGCTCCAGAACACCCTGTCGATGATCCGCGAGAACCTGAACCCGGAAGTCCAGATCGAGGGCATCCTGCCCACGCTCGTCGACACCCGGACGGTTCATGCCAAGGAGGCCATCGAGCTCCTCGAGGAGAACTTCGGGGACCGCGTCTTCGCCTCCCGGATCACGAAGACCGTGCGCTTCGCCGAGGCGCCGGTCAAGGGGATGTCGGTCCTCAAGTACGACCCAGATGGGAAGGCGGCATATGCCTACCGGCAACTCGCAAGGGAGGTCCTCGAGAATGGCAAGCCCTAAGCGCGCGAGCATGCGCGAGGGTCCACTGGCGGCGCTCTTCCGCAAGACCGAGGAGGAGGGCCTAAAGGGGAAGCCGCGACCGAAGGACGAGGAGGGCCCCGAGCGCGACGCCCAGCGAGGCGAGCCCGAGCCCCCGCGCCAGTATCAGCAGGAGCTGCCGCCGCGGCGCACGCCCGACGAGGCGCGGCCCGAGCGGCGCGAGCCGCGCAGGCCGGTGGAACGCTTGCGCGACGTCTTCTCGAGCGACATCCCGGAGAACATCCTCGAGCGCACCCCGGTGCGCTCTGGCGATGAGGTGCGCCCGCGCTACGGGCGCGAGGAGCCGGTCGCAGGGATTCCCGCTCCGCAGGAGGTGCACAAGCCCATGCTGCGCGTGGTCGGCGTGGGCGGCGCGGGGGTCAACGCGGTCAACCGGATGATCGAGGCCG
>Ga0066699_10000772_pt1 | contig 10125 bp, 12 predicted proteins | sample GraSoiAngelo_148_FD_66455 | JGI IMG/M metagenome (GOLD analysis project Ga0066699, IMG submission 66455) | Grasslands soil microbial communities from the Angelo Coastal Reserve, California, USA - 14_1009_09_20cm | ecosystem: Environmental > Terrestrial > Soil > Grasslands | place: USA... | reverse complement strand
AGCAGATACAGCGTCAGCTTCATCGCGGCGTATTCCTTCGTGCCGACGCCGGTGCGCCCCATCGCCTTTCCGAAAATGCCCTGCGGCTTGACGAAGCCGGACGATCCCCAGATGCCGATGAGCAGATACATCGGCAGCACAGCGATCTCGTAGAAGAGGAAGAAGACGAACAGATCGAGCGAGACGAACACGCCGTAAACGCCCGTCACCAGGAGCAGCAGCAAGGCGTAGAACTCCTGGCCGCGCTCCTTCACCGTCCACGACGCGAAGACGCCCGCGAAGATGATGATCGACGTCAGCAGCGCGAGCAGCGCGCTCATGCCGTCGATGGCGAGCAGGTAGTTGATGCCGAGCGACGGCACCAGCGCCAGCTGCTCGTGGAACTGGAACCCCGCCATGGTCTTGTCGTACGCGACGTAGACGATGAGCGACGCGACGAGCGAGACACTCGCGCCCGCAAGCGCCGTCAGCCGCACGAGCAGCGGACGATGGCGCGCACAGAACATGATGATGATGGCGCTCACAAACGGCGCCCACGTCATGATCGAGAGCAGGGGTATGCCGTTCATCAGAACACCAGCCGCATCAGGAGAATGAGGACGAGCACGCCGGCGCCGATGCCGTAAACGTAGTCCTGCGGTTTTCCGGTCTGGATGCCGCGCAGCTCGTCGCCCGCCTGCACCGTCCAGTCGCTCAGCAGGTTCAGCACGCCGTCGACGAGATAGCGATCGATCCAGCCGACGATGCGCGAGAACCCGAGGAGGACGAAGCTGTAGATACCCTCGAAGATGTCGTCGATCCAGAACTTGCGCAGCGCCGCGGCGCGAATGGGGCCGAACGCGTTCGCGAGGCTCTCGGGATTGATCGCGCGCGTCTGGTACGTCGCCCACGCGAGCGCGATGCCGGCCAGCGCGACACCAACGGCGGTCGGTGTCAACCAGCCCGGAGCCGTTTCGCCAGCGGTTTCGGCTGCGGCGAAATCACCGAGATGGAACGTCGACATCACGCCCACGACCATCGTCCCGACGGCGAGCACCCACAGCGGGAGCAGCATCGTCGCCGGCGGCTCGTGCGCGTGCGGCGTTTCGTTGACGTGCGCACCTTCTACCACCGCTTCGTTGTGCAGCGCCGCATGTGCCACGCGCGGTGGCGTCGTGTGTCCCGCTCCCGCGTGAGCAACGGCGGCGACCCGCGCGGGCGTTCCGAAGAACGCGAGGAACACGACGCGGAACATGTAGAAGGCGGTCAGGCCCGCGACGAGCATCAGCAGCAGGAACGGACCCGTCAGATGCGCGCCCCACACGGCGCCGAGGATCTCTTCCTTCGACACGTAACCGCCGAAGATCGGAATGCCTGCGAGCGACAGCGTGCCGATGATGAAGACGAGCGCCGTCTGCGGCATGCGGCGCGCAAGACCGCCCATGTTCGGCAGATCGTTGCTGCCGACCGCGTGAATCACGGCGCCGGCGCCGAGGAAGAGCAGTGCCTTGAACAGGCCGTGTGTCAGCAGGTGCAGGAAGCCCGCGGATGCGACGCCCGCGCCGATGGCAGTCATCATGTAGCCGAGCTGCGAGACCGTCGAGTACGCGAGCACGCGCTTGATGTCGTCCTGCACGCAGGCGAGCACCGCCGCGAGCAGCGCCGTGAATGCACCGATCCACGCGACGATGAGCAGCACGTTCGGCGTCAGCGCGAACAGCCAGTCCGTCCGCACCAGCAAATACACACCCGCCGTCACCATCGTCGCCGCGTGAATCAGCGCGGAGACGGGCGTTGGGCCTTCCATTGCGTCCGGCAGCCACACGTGGAAGGGGAACTGCGCGGACTTGCCCATCGCGCCGAGGTAGAGACAGAAGGTGATGATCGACAGGCCCGCCAGCGGCAGCGCGTTGCTCGCGGCCATCGAGTGCAGCTCGGTGATGTCGAATGTGCCCGCCAGGCGATACAGCATCACGATGCCAACCAACATGCCGACGTCGCCGGCCTTCGTGATCCAGAACGCTTTCACCGCCGCGCGCGCCGCGGATGGCCGCTGATACCAGAAGCCGATCAGCAGATACGAGCAGAGGCCGACCAGCTCCCAGCACATGAAGAGCTGCAGCAGGTTCGGCGCGAGCGCCAGCCCCATCATCGAGAAGGCGAAGAGTGACTGATACGCATAGTAGCGGCCGAGGGCGGGCGCGGGCTCGTCGTGCAGATAGCCGACCGAGTAGAACTGCACGAGGAACGCGACGAGCGAGACGAGGCAGAGCATGATCGTCGACTGCGCGTCGACGAGCACGCCCACGTCAGCGATGGTCTTCCCCGCCGTCGGCAGCCACGGCCATACGAGATGCACTGGATGCGCGGCGACCGACTGGATGCGCCACGCCAACACCGCGGATGCGAACGCGCCGGCCGCGCAGAGCGTCGAGAACCACGCCGCCGGCCGTCCGAGGCGGCGGAATGGAAACACGATCGCCAGCACCAGGAACGAGAAGATCGGCAGCAGCCAGGCGATGAGCGCGAGCGCCCCCGAGTTGGCCATCATCCCTTGAGCAGATCCAGATGGTCCGCCATCACGGTGCGGCGGACGCGGAACAGAAGAATGACGATGGCGAGGCCGAGCGCCGCCTCCGTCACCGTGATGCAGATCGTGAAGACGGTGAACACAAAGCCCGCGGCCATCGCCGTGTAGCGCGCGAAGGCGACGAGGTTGATGTTGACGGCGTTCATCATCAGCTCGATGCCGAGCAGGATGCCGATGGTGTTGCGGCGCGTCATCACGCCGAACAATCCAATGCAGAACACCGTCGCCGAGAGGAAGAGATATGGCTCCAGACCCATATCACTCGGCTCCTTCGCGAATTGCGGACATCAGTCTTCCGGCCTCGCGAAGTAGATCGCGCCGAGCATCCCCGCCAGCATCAGCACGGCGAGCAGCTCGAACGGGAGGACGTACCGCGTCAGGACCAACTCGCCGAGCACGCGCGTCAGGTCGACGGACATCTCCGGCCGCGCCGCGGGCAGCGGCGACTTGCGCAGCACGTTGACGATGAAGCCGAGCAGCACCAGCGAGATCAGCGCGCCGCCGCCGATGCGCATGTTCGTCTGGGTGAGGCGCTCGCCGATCAATCGCTCGGTGACGACAATCGCAAAGACGACGATGGTGATGATGCCGCCGGCATAGAGCAGCAACTGCACCGCGGCGAGGAACTCGGCGTCGAGCAGCAAGAACACCCCGGCGGTGCCGGTCAGCGCGAGCGCGAGCCAGAGGACCGCGTGAAAGAGGTTCTTCGACAGCACGACGGCGAGCGCCGAACCGACGAGGATGATCGCGAGCGCGGCGAACGTGATCTGCTCCGTCATGCCGGCGTCTCCGCGGGCCGCGGACCCGCAGCGTCCGCGCCGCTCGTGGTCGGGGCCGGCTTATGTGCGGGTGCTGCCGCCTTGGGCGGCGTCTGCATGTCGCGCAGCTTGTTGCCGGTTGCCCACGATGCCTCGTAATCGAGGCCGATCCTGTGCAGGCGATCCTTGTCGAGCAGCATCTCGCGGCGATCGGCGGTCGGCATGTCGAACGACTTCATCATCACGATGGCGTCGGTCGGGCACACCTGCACGCAGAGCTCGCAGAACTCGCACGCGTAGAGCTCCAGCGAGAACGTCTTCGCGTAGTTCCGCTTCTCGCTCTTCAGCATCTCGACCTTGATGACCGCGGGCGGGCACACGTATTCGCACAGGCGGCAGCCGATGCAGTTCTCCTCGCCCGTTTCCTTGTCGTAGGTGAGCGCGAGCAGGCCGCGATAGCGGCTCGGATACTTCCGCTCCTTGTCCGGGTAGTGGACGGTGATCGGCTTGCGGAACAGGTTCTTCAGCGTCGCGCCCATCGCGCGCAGCACGGCTCCGACGATCGTGATGATTTCGGTCCCGCCGTTCTTAGAACCCACCGGTCCTCCAAACAACGACCACCGCTGTACTGATCAAGAGCATCAACGTCGCGGGGAGCAGCGCCTTCCACGACAGCGCGAGAATCTGGTCCACGCGGATGCGGACGAAGCTCCAGCGGATCCACGTCACCAGCAGGAAGACGAACATGGCTTTGAGCAGGAACCAGAGCGGCCCCAGATATTCGGGACCGGGCCCCGACCAGGCGCCGAGGAACAGCAGCGCGCCGAGAAACGACGAGCCGATCATGTGCGCGTACTCGCCAAGCTGAATCAGCGCGAACTTCATCCCCGAGTATTCGACGCGGAAGCCGGCGACGAGCTCGGATTCGGCCTCGAGGATGTCGAAGGGGACGCGGTTCTCGGCGGCGAGCGTCGAGACGATGAACATGACGAAGGCGAGCTGGCCGATGACCGGGTAGAGGATGAACCACTTCAGCAGGCTGCCCTGCTGCGCGGCGGCGATATCGCCCATCTTCAGCGAGCCGGCGAGCAGCACGGGCACGAGCGCGGAGAAGATGAATGGCAGGTCGTAGGAGATGATCTGGTTCACCGCGCGCATCGCCGAGAGCAGCGCGTACTTGTTGTTCGATCCCCAGCCGGCCATGAAGAGGCCGACGATTTCCATCGCCGAGACCGCGAGGAAGAAGAGGATGCCGATGTTGACGTCGCCGACGCCGAGCCCCGGCGCGAACGGAATCGTCGCGAAGATCAACATGCAGGGGATCAGGAAGACGATCGGCGCCAGGTTGTAGACCGTCCGATCGGCCGCGTCCGGCACGATGTCTTCCTTCATCATCAGCTTCAGCGCGTCGGCGATCGGCTGCAGCAGGCCATGCGGCCCGACGCGGTACGGCCCGATGCGCGACTGCATGCGCGCCGCGAACTTCCGTTCGAGCAGCGTCACGTAGGTGACCATGCCGATCACCACGTTGAGCACGACGAACGGCACGAGCAGGAGCAGGAGCCAGCTAGGCATGCTTCATCGATCCACCTCCCCGAACACCGGATCGACCGAGCCCATGATCGCGACGACGTCGGCGACCTTATGTCCGGGAATGATGTGCGGCAGGATTGCGAGGTTGCTGAACGACGCGCCGCGCCACTTCATGCGATACGGCTTCGCGCTGCCGTCGGAGACGATGTAGCTGCCGACCTCGCCGCGCGGCCCCTCGACGCGCGCGTACGCCTCGCCCTTCGGAATCCTGATCTGCGCGACGGATTTCAGCGCGGGACGCGAGGAGATCGGACCCGACGGCAATGCATCGAGCGCCTGGCGAACGATGGTGCTCGCCTGGCGGAACTCCGCCATCCGTACCTTGTAGCGAGCGTAGCAGTCGCCCGCGGTTTCGACCGGCACCGTGAAATCGAAGTCCCCGTACGAGGAATACGGGACGTTCTTGCGCAGGTCGAAGTTGACGCCCGAGCCGCGCAGCAGCGGGCCGGCGATGCCGACGTCTTCTGCCAGCTCGCGCGAGACGGTGCCGACGCCCTGCGTGCGCGCGAGGAAGAAGGCGTTGTCCTCGAGCATCTGCTCGTACTCGTTGACGCGCGAGTCGATGCGATCGATCGTCGTGCGGCACTGCTCGGCCCAGCCGTCGGGGATGTCGTAGCGCGTGCCGCCGACCTGGAAGAAGCCGTAGAGCAACCGCGCGCCGACGAGCGACTCGAAGAGATCCAGGATGTCCTCGCGCTCGCGGATGCAGTAGAGGAAGATCGTCGCGCCGCCGCCCAGCGCGCCGCCCATGTCCATGCACCACGTGCCGAGCCAGAGCAGGTGGGAGGCGATGCGCTGCAGCTCGGCGACGATGACGCGCAGGTACTGCGCGCGCTTCGGCACCTCGAACTTGCCGATCTCTTCCGCCGCCAACACGTAGGCGAACTCGCTCGTCATCGCAGCGACGTAATCCGTCTTCGACGCGATGCTCGGGTACTGCGCGTAGGTCAGCGTCTCGGAGAGCTTCTCGTGGCAGCGGTGGAGATACCCGATCACCGCGTCGACGTCGACGACCGTCTCGCCCTGCAGGCCGAGGATCGCGCGGAAGACGCCATGGGCCGACGGGTGCTGCGGCCCCATGTTCATCTGCAGGCGCTCGGGGCCCGACCAGTCCATTTCCACGCGCGTCTTGTTGTCTACATCCAGCATCGCGCGTGACCTTATCTATACGGTGGATGCGGCGTGTCCACCGCATACGATTTGAGGAGCGGATGCCCCTCCCAGCCGTCCTCGAGCAGGATGCGCCGCAGGTCCGGGTGATTGTCGAAATGAATGCCGAACATGTCGAAGCACTCGCGCTCCATCCAGTTCGCGCCGCGGTAGATCGGCGTCAGCGACGCGCAGTTGTTGACGCCGGGGCCGAGCTTCGTCCGCAGCATCAGCGAGACGCCTTCATCGAGGTTGTCCACGCGGGCGAGCACCTCGAGCCCCTGCTCTTTCCAGTCAACCGCCGTCAGGAAGTTGAAGAAGCGGCAGCCGATCGTCTCCTTCGCGTAGCGCGCGATCTCGTCCCACCGCGCGGGCGGCACGTCGACGGTCATCGGCGCGCCGGCCGCAATGTCGACGGCGAGCGTGGATGCGAGCGACGCGCGCGCCTGCTCGACGTTCATGCGCTAGTCAACCTTCTCGTTGGCAGGCGCCCTCCTGCCGGTCTTCTTGAAGTGCGCGATCTGATCCTGCAGCAGCAGCAATCCGTTGAGCAGCGATTCAGGCGGTGGCGGGCAGCCGGGAACGTAGACGTCAACGGGAATGACGCGATCGACGCCCTTGACGACGTGATAGCCGTGGCGGAACGGGCCGCCCGAGTTCGCGCACGATCCCATCGAGACCGCCCACTTCGGATCCGGCATCTGGTCGTAGATGCGGAGCAGCATCGGCGCCATCTTGATGGTCACCGTGCCCGACACGATCATCAGGTCCGAGTGGCGCGGCGAGGCCCACGGCACCATGCCGAGGCGCTCGACGTCGAAGCGCGAGCAGAAGGTCGCCATCATCTCGATGGCGCAGCACGCGAGGCCGAAGGTCACCGGCCAGACCGACGACTTGCGCGCCCAGTTCAGGAACGCATCCGCCGCCGTGGTGACAACGAAGCCGCCGGGAAAATTGTGAATGCCTTCAGTGACCGATTCGAACAGAGGCGAGTGCTTGTCGCCCTCGGGCCGCGTCTTGTGGAGCTGCTCCCACTCCTGGAGCTCCTTGAAGTTTCTCCAGATGGGCGCCGGGATCACTGGGACGGGTGGATCGTTCAGTGCCATTCGAGGATGCGTTCGCGATACGCGTAGAGCCAGCCCAGGCCGAGGATCGCGAGGAAGAGAACCATGGTGACGATCCCGCGGACACCGAGCGTGCGGAGCACGAGCACCCAGGGGAACAGGAACACGGCGAGCGCGTCGAAGACGATGAAGACGAGCGCGACCAGATAGAAGCCGACGGGGAACTGCACCCACGCGCCGCCGATCGGCTCGGCGCCGCATTCATACGTATCGAGCTTGCTGGCAAACGGCCGCTTCGGGCTCAGCACCCACGCCATGCCGAGAGACACGACGGCAAAGGCGATGATGAAACCGAGATAGACGACGACCGAGAGATAGCCGTGCAACCGAGGTCCCCTTGACTGTTGTTCTGGTGAGTAAAGACCAGTTTTATTCGAAAAAGCCGACGGAGTATAGCACAGCTATTGGACTGCCCAGATCTTCGCAGCGGTCTTCTCGAACGGATAGACGTGCACCATCCAGCCGAATAGCTGTGGGAAGAATCGGCCGTGCGCGGCGGTGCACGCTTCCGCGGTGCTGATCGAACCGTCAGGCCCGAACTTCGTCCAATCCGCCTTTGACGCGTCGCCGCGCGGCGGGAGGCAGATGTTGATGTGCTCGTGCCATCGCGCGATGCTGAGCGGCACACGGGCATCGAGATCGAGCTCCGATGACATGGCGGGTGCCGTATACATCGCGCCCACCAGGTCATATGCGCTCGCCGTCTTCCGATAGAGCAGCGACGTCGCCTGGTCCGGCGTGAAGCGGAACGTCTCGGAGAAGCCCTGCCAGTAATTCGTGAAGTGGTAGATCGCCTGCGGGATTTCCGGATGGAAGATCTCGTAGCCGTTCCGCTCCGCCACGTGGTAGTCGCGGTAGCGCTCGAGCGCGCTGCGAAGCGCGGCCACGATGGCGTTGGCGCGCTCGCGATCGCCGGGCCGCTCGGCCCACTGCGGCGTCAGCTTCATGTGCGCGCTCATCTCGTGCATGTGATGGCCGGACATCGAGCCGACGATCGCATCCTGCGCCCGCGCCTGCCCATCGTCGGCGGGAGCACCGGGCGCGGCAGGCTGCTGCAACGCTGCCGCATGCAGCGAGACAACGGCGAGGTACGCCAGGACAGAGAGCAAGCCGCGCATCGATCGGATCCTACTCTTTCATGCGCCATTCTTTCTGGAAATGGCGATCCGCTACGCCGAACTCCGCGAGCCTCCACGGCCCATGCCCTGCGGCGACGCGGCCCTCCTGTATTTGTATGGTCTGCGCTAACTGGTAAAAGGACACGATAGACGCGCACCACCATTGACGCCTGATGCATGGCACCGTAGCGTCGGATGATGCGCACGACAGTGGATGTCGACCCGCCCGTGCTCGGCGAGTTGAAACGCCTGCAGAAGAAGGAACGCAAGTCGTTGGGCCGACTCGTTTCGGATCTCCTCGCGGACGCGCTTGGTCGCCGACGGCAATCGGCGTCCCGCGGGCGATCCGTATTCAGGTGGACGCACGCGGCGGCGGCGCTCGTCGCGGTCATGAGTACCTCGCGTGGCCGACGGTCATCGGCTAGCTGCGCATCGTCACGCATGGCGGTGTGTTTGCGAACCCGCTGTCGCCCGATGAGGCCATCGGCAACGTCAGCGCGCTGCTGGATCGTCCGCATGTGCGGACACTCTCGGAGGACGCCGGATTCTGGGAGGTGTACCGGGACGTCGTCGGCGAGACACCTGCGCGCGGTAATCTCGTGCCGGATGCGCACCTTGCCGCGCTGCTCAAGCAGCACGGCGTGTCCACGCTGTACAGCAACCAAGTGGGATTTGGACCTTGGGATTTGGGATTTCCCTTTTAGGCAAAGCTCTCCATGATCTCGTCGAGCGCCGCCTTGGCCGGACGCGTCTTGCTGTCGGGCAGGAATGCCAGCGGCTCGTCGACGATGCCGAGCAGGTCGACGAAGTCCTGCTTGTCGGGCTCCAGATAGAGGATGCCGGTCGCGTACTCGCCGCGCGCGTGCGTCGCGCGGATGATCTGCAGCGCCTTCGCCTTGTCGACCGGCGAGTAATCCTCCGCCATCTTCGTCAGCACGATCCTCGACCCGTTGTGCAGCGTCACTTCCTTGCTCGTGCCCGGGTCCTGCTCGATGGTGATGTCCTCGAAGTACGGCACGAAGCCCACTTCCGAGAGCGGCTCGTCGTGATCCTTCACGTAGGCGTAGCTCTTGGTCGACCCCTCGTGGTCGTTGAACGTCACGCACGGCGAGAGCACGTCGATCATGCTCGTGCCGCGGTGGCTGATCGCCGCCTTGAGGATCGCCTTGAGCTGCTTCGGATCGCCCGAGAACGAGCGCGCGACCAACGACGCGCCGAGCTCGATGGCCAGCGCGCACGTGTCGATCGGCGGCAGATCGTTGACCACGCCGGTCTTCAGCGTCGATCCGAGGTCCGCCGTCGGCGAGAACTGCCCCTTCGTCAGCCCGTAGCAGCCGTTGTCCTCGATGACGTAGACGATCGGCAGGTTGCGGCGCATCAGGTGCACGAACTGGCCGATGCCGATGGCGCCCGTGTCGCCGTCGCCGCTGATGCCGATGGCGATCATCTTGCGGTTCGCCACCACCGCGCCGGTCGCCAGCGACGGCATGCGGCCGTGCACCGAGTTGAAGCCGTGCGACTGGTTCAGGAAGTAGGCGGGACTCTTGCTCGAACAGCCGATGCCCGAGAGCTTGATGACCTGATCCGGCTGCACGCCGAGGTCGAAGAACGAGTCGATGATGCGTTCCGTGATCGCGTTGTGTCCGCAGCCGGCGCAGAGCGTCGTCTTCGCGCCGCGGTAAGCGGTGGATTCCAGCCCGATGATGTTCAGCTTCCCAGCCATTAGCGCCCTTCCTGCTTCAGCAACTCGGTGGTGAGCGACCGCCCGTCGATCGGCAGGCCGTAGTAATGCGGAATGCTGCGCAGCTTCGCGA
>Ga0066699_10000767_pt1 | contig 10142 bp, 8 predicted proteins | sample GraSoiAngelo_148_FD_66455 | JGI IMG/M metagenome (GOLD analysis project Ga0066699, IMG submission 66455) | Grasslands soil microbial communities from the Angelo Coastal Reserve, California, USA - 14_1009_09_20cm | ecosystem: Environmental > Terrestrial > Soil > Grasslands | place: USA... | reverse complement strand
ACGCTGACCACCATGACCGCCAGCAGGAAGCCGGTGCCGCAGCGGGGATGCAGCATGCTCTGGGTCCGGATGCCCGAGACGTCGAGCGTGACCTCGTTCTCGAAGGCGTTGATCGTCTTGTGCTCGGCGCCGTGGTACTGGAAGACCCGTCTCACGTCAGGCGCGAGTGAGATGGCGTAGAGGTAGAGCAGCAGCAGCGCGATCCGGACCATGCCTTCGATCAGCGTGAAGCGGAGGGCCGAGTGGCCCCGGCCCAGCAAGCCCGCCGCCAGCAAGGGCAGCCCGAGGAAGAGCAACAGTCCCAGGGCCACGGCGATGCCGATGGTGGCCCCGATAGCCCGCGGGCTGAGCTCGATCTCCTCGCCCGCGGCCTGCACGTTGGCCGAGTAGGTGAGCGCGGACATGCCCAGGTGGAGCATCTCCCACAGGCCGGCCAGCCCCCGCAGGAAGGGCAGCTTCCAGAAGCGCGAGGTGTAGACGACCGACTTCAGCGGCTCGCGCTTGACCTGGATCTCACCGTCGGGCCGGCGGACGGCGACGGCGTAGGTGGTCCGGCCACGCATCAGGACCCCCTCGATCACCGCCTGACCTCCGTAGAAGAACGGCTCCTTGGTGCTCATCGGCGTCATAAGGCTAACAGGGGTTCAGGGGAGAAATTGCGGCCAGAGCCGGCAGCGCCTGCTGCCTGCCTTACCGCTTGCGCTGCTGGCGCTGGGTGAATCGGTCGACGCGGCCCTGGGTATCCACGATCCGCTGCTGCCCGGAAAAGAAGGGGTGGCAGACGGAGCAGACCTCGGTCTTGAGCTCTTTCTGGGTGGACCCGGTCGTGAAGCGGTTGCCGCAGAGGCAGACCACGACCGCATCGTGGTGGTAGGTCGGATGGAGCTGGGCTTTCACGGCCAGTGGATTATACCCGGCGGTCGGTTCATTGAATCGCCGGCAGGAGCGAGCTGGTGTGCTGCAGCCCGAGCGCGAGGGCAACCAGAAGTCCCAGGTAGAGCGCCCCGATCCTCCATTTGACGTCGGCCGGCACAGCGTAATACGCCGGGTTGACGTTGGAGGAGCGGAATCGCTGCCAGGTGCTGAAGGCCCCGAAGAGTACGACCAGCAGGAGCACCGGGCTGCGGAAGTTGCCGAAGACGAGCAAGCCCACGGCGATCAGAAGGCCGGCAACGTTGAACCAGCGGGAAAGCAGCGACAGCACCCTCCCCCCGTCGAGGGGCGTAACCGGGATGAGATTGAAGAGGTTGATCAGGAAGCCGAAGTAGGCAAGGCCCAGCAGCAGGCCGCCCATCGACCCGTCGGGAGCCTGCAGATAACCGAGGTAACACAGGCCTGCCGCTATCGATCCGACGATCGGTCCGCCGATCGCCATCTGCGCCTCCTGGGCCACGCTTCGCGGGCTCTGCTTCATGGCCACGAAGGCGCCCAGGAAGGGGATCAACACCGGCATGGTCGCCGGCATACCCAGGAGTCGGGCCACCAGGAGATGCCCCAGCTCGTGGACCAGGATCAGGGCCACGATTCCGGCCGCGAACCACCAGCCGAAGAGCTGTGCGTAGAAGACGATCGTGATTCCCGTCGAGACGAAGGTCAGCGCCAGGCCCTTGAACTTGAGCAGGACCCCGATCGCCGCCACCGCCGCCGCGGCCAGACCCTGCGGCGTGGACCGGGAGGGCCGTGCGGCCGGAATGTCCGCCTGGACCGGGTGATCGCTGCCCACGCCGTAGTCGGCGCCCGACTGGTAGCGGGGGTCGGGCGACGGAGAGTAGGGGTCCGCCATGACTAATCCCATGCCCAGCGAACCGGGTTTTGAATCACCTGAGCGAAACGGCGGCAGGGTCGGGATGCTGCTCGAGCCAGGGTCGGGTGAAGTTGCCCAGCTTCAGGCCGGGAGTGATGCTGCGGAGCTCCTCCACGAACCGGCGCATGCCGATCCCGGCCGTCGGCTCGGGGAGCCGGCCCAGGAGCCAGAGTGGATCGACGTTCAGGGTGCGCAGCTGGACCTGGTGAACGCCGTGCGCGGCGATGAAGGCCTGGAGCCGTGCGATCTCGTCGGGCGCGTCGGTGACACCGGGGAATGTCAGGAGGTTGACCGTCAGCTGGGCCCCGGCCCGATGCACGAGGGCTGCGCACTCCAGGATCTGCTCCAGGCCGTAGCCGACCGGCCGGTAGTAGGCGCGAAAACGAGTATCGTCCAGGCTGAAGAGGCTGATTCGCACCGAATTCAGACCGGCCCGGAGAAGGGCCTGCATCGTGTCCGGCCGGGAGGCGTTGGTGTTGAGGTGAATCGTCGCTCGGGGAAACGCCGCGCGCAGGCGTCTAGTGGCCTCCACCAGGGGGGCGCCGCGGGTCAGGGGCTCCCCTTCGCAGCCCTGGCCGAAGCTGATGAAGTTGCGCCGGCCCTCCTTGAGATGCCAGGCGCAGAGCTCCACGATCTCGGCGACCGAAGGCGCGAAGGCCAGCCGGGTCTGAGGCGCGTCCACGTCGCCCCACTGTTCCGAGATACAGCCCAGGCAGGCGGCGTTGCACGCCGGTGAGACGGGCACCGCTCCCTCGCCGGCGCGCAGGAACAGGTTCTGCGCCGTCAGGCAGCGATAGTCGGTTGCGCAGGTGACCAGATGCGCCACCAGCCGGTTCCCGGGGAGGTCATGACGGGCGGCGGCGATCCCCGGCGCGACACGCCGGCGGATCGGAGCCTGCGGATCCCAGGCATCCCAGGCATCGGTGCGCAGCGCCGCGACCACAGGCCGGCCCGCGACCGCGCCGACCGCGGCGTAGCCGTACAGCGGAAGGGTGGGAGCTCGCTGATCCTCCTCGTAGGCCGGCATCCAGGTCCGAAGGTAACCCGGCGGCAGGACCGCCGCCACCGCGACCGCGCTCCGCGAGCGAGGCTGCGCTGGGACTCCCGCCGGACTGCCGCCCAGCGGACGCCGCCCGGGCAGATGGACGAGCGCGGCGCCCTCGGGCAGCTCGATGAACCGCTCGGGAGCGTCGATCCTCCAGCCGCTGCGTCCCAGGGCGGTCAGTCCCTCGTCGACGCGGAGGGCACCCGTCGAGGTCGCGTACAGGGCAGCAGGCACAGTCAAGGAGTCTAGTCGAGGCGCCGCTGGCTCCGGCTCAGGTGGTCAGGGCAGCAACGCCATCGGATCTCGAGGGACGCCGTGGTCCCGGATCTCGAAATGCAGGTGCGGCCCGGTGGAGCGTCCGGTGGAGCCCATCAGCCCGATCGGCTCTCCTGGCAGTACCTGCTGGCCCGCGGTCACCTGCAGCTGTGAGAGGTGGCCGTAGACGGTGGTGAAGTCGTTGCCGTGGTCGATCTCCACGTACAGCCCGTACTCGCCCCAGCCGGCGAAGGTCACCTGGCCCCCGCCGGCCGCGACCACCGGAGTGCCGCTGGCGTTGGCGATGTCGATTCCGGGGTGATACTGCCAGAAGGGCTGGGTGATCACGCCCGCGGTGGGCCAGAGGAAGTGGGCGAGCCGGGGATGGTCCCCCGAGGGCGGGGCCTGCAGGGGCCGGACGACCGGCCCCTGGACCGCCGCGGCGGGCACGAAGAGCTGGTCGGGAAGAGGGCGGGCGTCAATCAGGTGATTGATGGACGCGATCTGCGCCGGGTCGACCCGGTACTGGCTCGCCACCTGGGCCAGCCGCTCTCCGGGAGCGACCGGGACCATGCTGCCGTCAACCGGGGGAAGGGTCACAGACTGGCCGGTCATCAGGCTGTCGGCGCTGACCAGGTGGTTGACCTGGATGATCGTCTCGACCGAGAGGCCGAAGCGATCGCCGATGGTGGCGATGGTGTCGCCCGGCGCCACCACGTAGGTACGCAGCGGCGGCAGTTGAACCGACTCGCCGGCGGTGGCGGTCGGGGCCACGATGGGCGCCGCCGACACTGCCCGATCCGGTGGCAGGAAATGGACCGCTGCCACCGCGTCGGCGTCCCGGTGATGGATGCCGAGCGGCACCACGAAGCCGACCGCAAGGGTCAGCGAGAGGATGAAGATGTGACTGGCGTAGCGGGGAGCGGGCTGCGACAGGATCGCCCTGGACGACCCCGAGGACACCCTTGCCTCGGACAAAACGCCACGCAGTGTACGAAGGCTGATTCAGGCTGTCAAACGAAACGTCCGCGTTTGTACAAAGCGTGCCACGAGCTCAGCGGACTTTCCGGTGTGCCCCTTCGACCGACTTGAGGGCGGAATGGTGCTTGGTCGTGAGATGGCGGATGGTTCCACTCTTGCTGCGGAAGACCATCGACTCGGTTTCGGCCCAGTAGTGATGGTAGATGACCCCATGCAGGAACTCCCCGTCGGTCACACCGGTGGCGGCAAAGGCCACGTCCTCGCCCCGGACCAGGTCGTCGACCGCATAGGTGCCGCGCAGGTTCTCGAATCCCGCGGCGCGGGCTCGCTCCTCGTCTTCGCGAGACCGCAGCCAGAGCCGGCACTGGAGGTCTCCCCCCAGGCACTTGAGCGCGCAGGCGGCGAGCACCGCCTCTGGCAGCCCGCCCACCCCCATCATCACGTCGATCCCGGTGCCTTCGAGCGTGGCCATGATGGCCGCGGCGATATCGCCGTCGCTGAGCAGACTGATCCTGGCGCCGGTCTGGCGCACCTGTTCCATCAGGGCTTCGTGCCGGGGCCGATCCAGCATCACCACCGTGAGATCGGAGAGCTGCAGGTTCTTGGCGAAGGCGATGCGTTGGAGGTTGTTCTCGACCGAATCCGTGACGTCGATGGCGCCGCGTGCCTGGGGGCCGACGGCGATTTTCTCCGCGTACAGCCCCAGCGGAGCGCGGACCAGTGAGCCCCGCTCCGCCGTGGCGATCACGGAGACCGCGTTGGGGAAGCCTTTGGCCACGAGCGTCGAGCCGTCGAGGGGCTTGAGCGCGACCTCGCAGGGCTCGCCCCTGCCGTCTCCCACAGCCTGGCCGACGGCGAGCAGCGCACCCGGTCCCTCTTCGCCGATCACCACCGTGCCACTCATGTGGACCCCGGTCAGCGCGTCGCGCATGGCGGCGGCCGCGGTGGAGCGAATTCCCTCGCGATCCAGGTTGCCCATCCAGCGCCCGGCCGAGAGCGCGGCAGCCTCGGTACACCGCACCAGCTCCAGCCCGACGTTGGGCTGGACCTCGCGAGGAACCGTGATGCCGCTAGGCGACGGGGCCGGGATTTCCGACTTCACGGGCGGGCGTGGGCCTGGGTTCGATGGGGGAGGCAGGTTCGAGCGACGGTACCAGAGGAAGGACGCCGGCTCGGGTCGCAGCGGCGCGCACGAACTCCCGGAACAGCGGATGGGGCCGGTTGGGCCGAGAGCGGAACTCGGGATGAAATTGTGACGCGACGAACCAGGGATGGTCCTTGAGCTCGATGATCTCCACCAGCCGGTCGTTGGGCGAGGTACCGGAGAAGACCATCCCGGCCTCCCACATGGCCTCCCGATAGGCGTTGTTGAATTCGAATCGATGACGGTGGCGCTCGTAGACGACCGGCTCCTGGTAGGCGGCCGCGGCGCGGGTGCCGGGGGCCAGCTTGCAGGGATAGAGTCCCAGGCGCATGGTGCCGCCCTTGTCGCTCACGTCGCGCTGCTCGGGGAGGAGGTCGATCACCGGATGCCCGGTGAAGGCGTTGAACTCGGTGCTGTTGGCGTCCGGCTCGCCAAGCACGTCGCGGGCGAACTCGATCACCCCGCACTGCATGCCCAGACACAGGCCGAGGTAGGGAACCTGTTGAGTGCGCGCGTACTGGGCGGCGACGATCTTACCCTCGATCCCTCGATGGCCGAAGCCACCCGGCACCACGATCCCGTCCACCTCGGACAGCGCCGAGCGATCGCCGGCCTCGAGGGACTCGGAGGCGATCCAGCGGATGTCGACCCGCAGGTCGTGATGGACGCCCGCGTGGCGGAGCGCCTCGGTGACGCTGATGTAGGCGTCCGGAGCCGGCAGGTATTTGCCGACCACGCCGATCCTGACCGAGGCGGCGGGGTGCTGGATCCGATGCACCAGCTCCTGCCAGTCCTGAAGGTCAGGCGGGCCGGCATTCAGGTCCAGGGCTTCGTCGATGAAGCTGCCCAGGCCGGCCTCCTCCAGCATCAGCGGCACCTCGTAGATCGACTGCGCGTCCGGCAGGGAGATGACCGCCCGCCGATCGACGTCACAGAAGAGCGCGATCTTGTCTTTCAGGGCGCCGCTTACCGGCCGCTCCGAGCGGCAGACGATCGAGTCGGGCTGGATGCCGATGCTGCGCAGCGCGGCGACACTGTGCTGGGTGGGCTTGCTCTTGAACTCCTCGGAGGGCTCGACGAAAGGCACCAGGGTGACGTGGACGTAAAAGACGTTCTTCCTTCCCAGGTCGTTCTTCAGCTGCCGGATGGCCTCCAGGAACGGCAGCGACTCGATGTCGCCCACGGTTCCGCCCACCTCGACCACCACGACGTCCGGGTTGTCCTCCCAGGTCACGCGCGTGATCCGCTCCTTGATCTCATTGGTGACGTGGGGGATGACCTGGACCGTCCCACCCAGGTAATCGCCACGGCGCTCCTTGGCGATCACCTCGGCGTAGATCTTGCCCGCGGTGACGTTGCTCGCCTTGCTCAGATTGGTGTCGATGAAGCGCTCGTAATGGCCGAGGTCGAGGTCGGTCTCGGCCCCATCGTCGGTGACGAAGACCTCGCCGTGCTGGTAGGGCGACATGGTGCCCGGATCGATGTTGATGTAGGGATCCAGCTTCTGGAGGGAGACCGACAGGTGGCGGGCCTTGAGGATGGTCCCGATGGACGCCGCCGTGATGCCCTTTCCTATCGAGGAAACGACGCCACCGGTTACGAAGACGTACTTCGGCACCGGGACTCTATTGTACCCCCTCTCGGCCCGGCCGGACCAGGCTCAGTCGACGCTGGCGGCCGCGGCGGCGCCGCGCGCCTCGAGCAGGACCAGCCTGGTCTCCTCGACGGTCGGCGAGCCGGTGACCTGAAGCTTGGGCTGAGGGGTGAGATCGGTCGCCCCCAGCTCCTTGGCGAACTTGTCGAGCGGCTCGAGATCCTGGGCCAGCAGCGTAAGCCCGGGCAGGCGGTAGGAGATAGGGACCACCAGCTTGGGCTCGATCTGGCTCACGATCTCGGTCGCCTGCGCCGACCCGATGTGGCTGCCACCGCCCACCGGCACGCAGAGGACGTCGATCTTGCTCCCGATCGCGTCCAGCTGGCCCTCGTCGAGGACATGGCCCAGGTGGCCCAGGTGGCAGACGCGCAGGTCGTCGACCTCGGCCACGTAGATGAAGTTCTTGCCCCGCTTCTGCCCGTTCTGGGCGTCGTGGTAGGTCTGGATCCCACGCAGGAAGATGCCCTTGATCTCGAACTCGCCGGCGCCGCTGACCAGGTGGTAGTCGCCGCTCAGCCCCTGGGTGCTGAAGTGCGTGGGGTCGTCGTGGGTGAAGGCCACGATCTGCAGGTTGAGGCGGACTGGCGCCAGCCCGAGCTTGGGGTCGTAGGGGTCGATCATCAGGGTCGCGTCCCGTCCCCTGATCCGGACCGCGTTCAACCCGAAGTAGGTGATCTCCATCGCTGGGCAGTTTACATCCGGTCCGGGGCGGAGACCCCCATCAGGCCCAGGGCGTTGCCGATAGTGGTCCGAGCGGCGAGGCAGAGCTGGAGGCGGGCCGCGGTCAGCGGCCGGTCGTCGGTGACGACACGGCAGTTCTTGTAGAAGCGGTGGATCGCCGCCGCCAGCTCGTCGGTGTAGAAGGCGAGACGATGCGGCTCCAGGGATTCTGCCGCCTCGCGCACGACATCGGGCCAGCGCAGCATGACCCGCATCAGCTCCAGCTCCCACTCCGAGTCGAGGCGCTCCAGGTCTGATACGCCGGCATCGGCGCCCGCGTCGGCCCCGAAGGCGAGGACGTTGGCCAGGCGGGCGTGGGCGTACTGCGCGTAGTAGACGGGGTTGTCCGAGGACTGCTGCTTGGCCAGGTCGACGTCGAACTGCATGTGGGCGTCCGCGGAGCGCAGCAGGAAGAAATAGCGCACCGGGTCAGGCCCCACCTCGTCCAGCATCTCCTTGAGCGTGATCCCGACCCCCGCCCGGCGGGACATGCGGACCGCTTCCGCGCCCCGCTTGACCGAGACCAGCTGCACCAGTAGCACCTGCAGGCGGGCCGGGTCGATTCCCAGGACCTCGAGCGCCTGCTTGACACGGCCCACCTGGCCCTGGTGATCCGCTCCCCAGACGTCGATGGAGCGCTGGAACCCGCGCCGCTCGAGCTTGTCCCGGTGATAGAGGATGTCGGAGGCGAAGTAGGTCGGCTCGCCGTCACGCTTGAACAGGACCTCGTCCTTGTCGGCGCCAGTGACGAACCAGACTGCTCCATCCCGCTCGACGACCCGGCCCTTCGATCGAAGCTCCTGCCAGGTCTCGCCATCCCAGCGGCCGTCGTAGAGGCTGCTCTCGAGGAACTCCTGGTCATGCTTGATGTCCAGCCGGCGAAGGTCTTCGCGGATCGACGTCATGGTCTGCTCCATCCCCAGCTCAGCCAGAACCCGCGGGTCCAGTGAACTGCTCATCTCCCGGGCCCTGGGCTCGAGCTCCTGGGCCAGATCCCTTACGTACTCGCTCTGGTAGCCGCCTTCCGGCACCGGCTCATCAAGGATCCGGGCACGCAACGACTCTCCGAACAACCTGATCTGGCGCCCCTTGTCGTTGACGTAGTACTCGCGCTGGACCTTGAACCTGCTGGCCTCCAGGACGCGGGCCACGACATCCCCCACCACGGCGCCGCGCGCGTGGCTGAAGAGGAGCGGCCCCGTCGGGTTCGAGCTCACGAACTCGACCTGGACCGGGATGTCGTGTCCCAGGGACGACCGTCCCCACTGCGTGCCGGCCTCCTTGATCGGGACAAGCTGGGCGCGCAGCCACGAAGGCAGCAGCCGGAGGTTGATGAAACCGGGGGCCGCAATGGCCACCTCAGCAAAGCCGTCTGGAAGCTCCAGCCTTCCGGCCAGGCGCTCCGCGATCACAAGCGGCGGCTGGCGCAGCGAGCGCGCCAGCTTGAGCGGCAGCGTCACGCTGTAATCACCGTGCTGCGGATTCTGCGTCCGCTCGACGACCACGGCCGGCAGGACCGTGGTCGCCGCAGCCCAGCCATCGATGTTTTCCACCGCCTGGCGCACCGCCCGGTCGATCAGCCTCGAGGGGGAGGTGGCGGTGGTCGAGCTCAGGGTTGGGTTCCGAGCGTGACCTGCACCGTCAGCGTCTGCCCGCCCCGCTTCAGGGTGAGGCTGACGTGGTCGCCGGGATGGAACTGGCGCAGCACGTCCTTGAGTGGATGGCTATCGTCGATCGCCTGGCCGTTGACCTGGACGATGACGTCGTTCACCCGCACCCCGCTGCGATCGGCGGGCGATCCGGCGGCCACCTTCTTGACCAGCGCCCCCACGCTGAGACCATAGGTCGCGGCCGCGGTTTCGTCGACCGGCTCGTAGCTCACCCCCAGGTAGGGCTCGTTGACGTGGCCCGTCTGGATCAGCTGGGTGGCCACGTCATGGGCCGCGTTACCGTCCAGGGCGAAGCCCAGGCCGGGACCGGACTGCGCCTGCTCGATGGCGAAGTTGACGCCGACGACCTCGCCCGCACTGTTGAGCAGCGGACCGCCGCTGTTCCCCGGGTTGATCTGGGCGTCGGTCTGGATCGCGTTGAGGATGTTCTCCTGGGCTCCGGTCAGCGGATCGGGCACCTGGAGCGAACGGTTGAGGGCGCTGATCACGCCCCTGGTGACGCTGTTCTGCTGACCGAGCGGGCTTCCGATCGCGATCGCCAGCTGTCCGACTCGCAGGCTGTGCGAGTCGCCGAAGCTCAGCGCGGGGAGGTCCCTGGCGTCGATCTTGATCACCGCGATGTCGTCCTGCGGGCTCGTTCCCACGATTCGGGCGTCGTAGGGCCGCGACTGGTCGCGCAGGATCACCTGGAGCTGGGTGGCGCCTTCGACCACATGGTTGTTGGTCACGATGTAGCCGTCGGAGCTGACGATGAAGCCCGAGCCGATGCCCTGCTGAGCCTGCTGCACGAAGAGGTCCGGTGAGGTCACCCTGGTCTTGATCTCGACCACCGACTTGCCGGCTGTGGCGGCGACGTTGATCACCGCCGA
>Ga0066699_10000765_pt1 | contig 10143 bp, 6 predicted proteins | sample GraSoiAngelo_148_FD_66455 | JGI IMG/M metagenome (GOLD analysis project Ga0066699, IMG submission 66455) | Grasslands soil microbial communities from the Angelo Coastal Reserve, California, USA - 14_1009_09_20cm | ecosystem: Environmental > Terrestrial > Soil > Grasslands | place: USA... | reverse complement strand
TGTGTGTCTTCTCTGTTTAGTATACCAGGATCTGTGCCCGAAACGTCAGCTTCGAGTGTCTTGGTAGAACTCAATAATGTGCTGGATGATGTCGCGGCCGTCGTCTCGCGCCAGGAGACGTGAGTTGTAGGTGCCGCTCGTACCCTCGTAGTTGCCGCCCATGTTCTGTGCGGGAGACACGGTGCGCGAGAACAGGTCCAACGCCCGTAACGGCCGCGTGCCGATCGTTACCGTCTCCGTGGCAAGCGTCGAGGCATGGTCGGTGAGCATCGCGTCGTTGTGTTTTGGCACGAACTCCATGTTGCGCAGTACGTCGAAGAAAGTGTCCAGAAACGTGTTCAGCGGCACGGATTCGATGTACGTGTCAACGTCGCTTCCGTCTACCCAGTTGTCCGTGATCGAAATGACGAAGTTGCTGCTGGACTTGGTCTTGCCGAGCAGGAGCCCGCGCACGTCGCCGACGTTGATCGTTGGTCCAATGACACGCTTGGCGTTGCCATCGTCCACGGGGTTGTCTGGATACCACATGCCGGCGTTGCCGGCACCAAGTGGCTTGACAGTGAGCAGCCAGGGAATCTGGTTCTGGCGCGGCGTTTCGTACCACACGTCGGCGATGGCGTCGGAGCTGCTGTCGCTGATCGTCGCCAGAAGCTGGTCGGTGTAGAGCAGCGTATCGACCCATGGGGTCAGGTTGTCGTGGTGCGTGGCGCTGGTCTCGGTGTTCTTGCCGACGAGTCTGGGCTCGTAGCTCGTACCCCACGCTTTGATCGCCTCGACGAGGGCGCCGAGGTCGGCGAAGCTGCCGGAAAAGCCGCCGAACTCGGCCAGGTAGAGCGTGACGAAGAAGGCGTAGGGATTGAGGCGCTGGTAGGGGTTCCCGAGGGCCTGCGCGGCGGCGTCGGCCGGCGTCGCCGGGACAAGATCGTCGTCCACGGTCACGTCGGGCAGCGCCAGCGCCTGGCGCAGAATGGAGCGCATCGCCTCGTTGTTGGCGCGCGGTGCGATAAGCTGCAGGGTCAGGCGCAGCCGGAAGGCCGTGTCGGACTCGCCCGTGTGGCGCCGGACGCCGTAGAGGTCGCCCCAGTCGTCCAGCCATACGTCTGGGGCTGTACCGATCTGCGCCCGCGTGCCGATGGCGGACACCGAGGCGGCGCCGTCTTCTAGAATAGCGTTTGCGGGCTCCAGGAGGGCGTACAGGGCCGCTTGGGGCATCGATAGGTAGGGTGACACCTCCACCTGCTGAATCGTGTCCAGAAGGCTCCAGGCGCCGATCTGGACGACGGGCAGTCCGGCGCCTGCGAGGGCGGCCGTGAAGCTCGGCAGCAGGGTCGCCGTGTAGCCAGCGTTGGCGTTGATCTGAGTGATGAGGTCGGTGAGCATGAGCCCACGGAGGCTGAGCAGCAGGTCCTGGCCCGTGCCGCCGCCGGTTGTCGTCCGCAGGGTGTTCGACTCGATCTGCACCCAGCAACTGCTGCCGTCGTAGGCAAGCGAGAGGACGGCCAGCGGATTGGGGTCCGTGCTGTACGGGTCGGGCAGATTGGCGAGGATGTCGCGAACGCTCACTGTGGCGGGTTCTCCTCGATCGTCAGGCTGCCGGGGCGGACGAGCTGGTTGTAGGCCGTCGTCACGTTGGTCGTCGGCGTCAGCAGTTGAAAGTCAAGTACCCCGGGCGTGGCCGCGACCTTGCGCTTGAACTGTTCGACGTAGAACGGGCTGGCGATGTCGATCTGGTCGAAGAAGCTCGTGATCGTCTGCGTGATCGCGGGCACGACCTGGGCCGGCAGGTAGCCGTTGTCGATGTCGTACGTCAGACTGACCGGAATCTCGACCTCGATCGCGGGGAAGACCTGCGCCTGGATGCCGGCCGCCTTCCAGCCTGGGTAGATCACGGACGGGCTCTGGGTCGTGTCCTCCCAGCCGTCGATCACCTGCTGTGCGGCGGCGACCAGGGCAGCGGACGGCGTCGAGACGCCGTTGTGGACGAACACCCAGACCGTCCCAGGTGGCGGGTTCGTCGGGTCGGCCGGCGTCGTGGCGGCGTTGGCGACACCGGGAGTGTTTTCAACGGTTGCGGCCTTACGGACCATGTCGGTCACGTAGCCGAAGTCGTCGAAGATCGTCGTCGAGAGCGCGCCGGCTAAGATCGCGTCCTTGGTCGCACGTTGCAGTGTGCGGATGAACTGCGCGAAGCGCGCTCGTCGCTCCGCGTCTGTCTCTAGGTCGGTGCCGTTGAAGAGGGCCTGCAGGTTGGTGACCGAGGCGATGCCGGAGACGGCGGTGACGATCTGTGTGATCGTGCCGGCAGGGGTGTTGCCACTGGCGCCGGCAACGGTACAGGTCACGGGTGCCGTGATCTCCGTGGGGTCGCCCGGTCCTCCCGTGAGGACGACGGATGTTGCCTGTGTCGTCTGGTAAACTTTGAGGTTGACGCCGGGCACACGGACCTGCGTGCCCTTGGGGATCGTCACCGTGCCGGCCGACGACGTGTTCAGGACAAAGGTCACGGCTCCGGTGGCGGCCGTGGCCGGAGCGCGGGTAAAGCCGAAGGTCGTGTAGGACGACTGCTCGATCGCGTCGTTGCTTGCCAGCGCGACGGCGACCTCCAGATGGTTCTGTTCGATCGCAAACGCCTCTAAGATTGTGCGGATGACGCTGCCAATCGAAAGGTCGGTGACCTGCGTCGCGGCGCCGGAGACGTACTCGACCTCGGACTGCGCGATCTCACCTGCGGTGCGAATAGGAAGGCTACTCATGTTGACGCTCCGATGGCAAGCTGTGCCGACACCTGCACAAGCTGGGGGATCGACTTGATCTGCGCGACAACATCGACGCGGAGGACGCCGTCAACCAGCGATGCGGTCGAGCGTTCGATGCGCCCGACGCGCGGGTCGGCGATCACGGCCTGGCGCGCATTGGCGTTGGCTAGGGTAAGCAAGCCGGGGTTGCCCGTGCGCCCGATGTCGTCGAGCAGCGGGTCGCCGTAGTCGTCGTGCAGTGGCAGGTTACCGATGCGTGTCTGCAGACGGTTGCCGAGCGCCTGGACGAGGTTCGCGACCCCGGAGACCGTGTCGATGTCGCCGTGCGCGTTCCAGGCAAGCACACCGCCAGGGCCAAGGCGCAGATCGATACCTAAAAGGTCAGCGAAGTTGCTGGGGACCGTAAGGGCCGTTCCCTGGCCCTGGACGGGCACGCGCAGGCGGTCGCCCGGCCCGAGGACGCGCGATGTCTCCTCGGCTGGGTTCTGATGGATCGTGACCTCGGTGCCGGCCGTCCAGGCAGACCGAACGCCCGTCTGGAGCACCAACAGCGGCGGAACGCCGGCTGAGGCCACCCAGGCGGCGCCGTAGGTGGCAAGCACGGCCGCGTCCGCCTGCGACGATCCGCTCGGGCCGGCGTGGATCATGCCCAGAATACTTGCCTGCTCAGCGCTTGGCGCGGCGACGCTCGTATAGTTGACGAACAGTGCTGTCTGCCCAAGGCTGACGACGGGGTCGGCGGCGAGCGCGACGACGAACTCACCGGCCAAGACGTTGGCTGTCGTTTGCGGTGCTGCTCCAGTATCGCCGGCATTGCTGATATGGGAGCGCGGACGTATCTGTGTGCGTGCCAACGTCGTGCCGGCGCGGTCGTGCGGATCGTCGGACAGGTAGGGGTAGCGTAGCCGGTTGAGGCTGGCAAGCTGCGTCCAGAGCGAGCCGTCGCCGAGGTAGGTTTCGGCGATGTGCTCAATCGTATCAACCGTCGTGATCGGAACGTCGATGTAGGTCGTCATGTAAACTTCAGGCTGTCGATGATCGGAACGACGATTGACTGGATATCGGCAAAGGCAGCCGCCTGCAGCGCGACTGGCGTTGTTAACGGGTCGATGTTCTCAAGCTGTGCCAGGTCGTCGATCTGTGCCTGCGGCAGACTGACCGAGAGTGCCCCGAACGGACCAAGGCTGTTGCGTGCGGCAAAACGCAGGTCGATACTAAGCTCGCGAGTGACGAGCGAGACGCGGGCCAGCAGAAGCTGGACATCGACTGCGACGGTGTGCGACGCGGCGCGAATCTGCTCCAGGCCGCGTGAGGCGGCGCCAAGGACGCGGGCCATGAGCCGGCAGCCGTCCTGGTTCAAGGTTGACCTGCCGGCGAGGACACGCCAGACGAGCACGTTGGTCGCGTAGAGTAACGGGTGGGCGGCGAGCGCGTCGTGCTGTCCTGGGGTCAGGTTGTAGACCTGTCCCGGCACCGTCTGAAACGGACGTGCGCCGGCCGGCACGGAGACGTAGTGCGGGTCGAAGTTCGTCATGTGAACGCCAGCCGCTTCGGAATTGCCAGCACGGTGTCGGCGGGCAAGACGCTGTCGCCCTGCAGTTGGTTCAGGACGGCGGCACCGGCCCGGGTGGCGGCATCGAGACCAAGCAACGCGGCGATGTCTGAGAACGACTGCGTGCCGTCGGTCGCGACCGGCGTGGACGGGAGTGGGGCTAAGATGCTGGCGATGGCGGCGGAGAGTCCGCCGATCTGTGCCGTTGGCGACGCGGCCGAGGCCGGCGTCGGCGTGGTCGCCCCGCTCGTTGTCTGGGTCGTGCCGGTGGGGCTGAAACGTGCGGCCGGGCTCTGGGCGGGGTGCATCAGGTCGAGCAACACGGTTAGGTCCCACTGGTAGCGGTAGACCAGCGGCGACGCCTTGTTCTGCAGGATCTGCAGCTTGTCGGAGCTGACCTGGTAGACACCGGCCTGTCCACTCGTGCCGTTGGCACCGACGGACACCGAGGTGCCGTTCTGTCCGGCGAACGGCGGCAGGATCACTTTGAGCGTCACCTGCGCCGGGTCCTTATCCGCCAGGCGGTCCTGATAGGTCTGGTGGATCGCGAGAAGCTGCTGCATCACCTGGTAGCCGTCCGGTCCGCCCGGGGTACGAAAGCGCCAGCCGGTCGTGCCCGAGATCGACAGCGACTCGATGCCGGCGCCCCACGCTTCCTGATAGGCGCCCGTCAGCGTGTTGATCGTCGAGCTGCGGGTGGGCAGGGCGTGCTGGATGTTCTCGGGGTTGACGGGCATGGTCAGGGTCATGTCTCCGTCCAAGAGGATCGTCAGGTAGTGCCCGGCGCTGAGACTGTTGACCTGCGGCTGCAGGCCGCCGGCCGCCGTGGGCGCGTTCTGAAAGCCGTGCGGCTGCGGCTGCGTGCCGCCCTGTGGTGCCTGCCCGTTGCCGGTGGGAGACGCGCCGCCGACGACGACGGCGTTCGACATCGTCGGAGCGCTTGTCCCCTGGGAGTTGACGGCCTGCACCAGAAAGCTATACGTGCCGCTGGCGGTAATGTTGACCGCGACGTGGGTCTGGTTACCGGCAACGGTGAGTTGCCCAACGCTCGTCGTGTACGAGACAATGTAGGTCGTGATCGGAAAGCCGCCCGTGTCAGCGGGCGCGGTCCAGTTTATCTCAACACCGGATGGTTGGATGAGGTAGGCTTGGACGTTCAGCGGCGAACTGGGGGCTCCCATATGCTTATCGTCGCATGCTAAATGTGTGCATGCCAGTACGCAGTCGCGGACCCTGACGATGCGCAGTTGATCGTGAACTGCGTTGAGGTGATGCCCGTGATCCAGACGGCACCCAGGTTGGCGGAGAGGATCGCGTTGACATAGGCAGGCTGGGCGCTGAGACCGTGCGTGACGATGACAGATGACACGCTGGACAATGTTGCTTGCCCGTACGCCTCACTGCTGTTGGTCAGGCCGCCGCTAACGACGAGCCCGCCGGCCATGCTGGCGAGGCCGAGCACGTTGAGCGGACCCGCAACGCTTGTCGGGCCGTTGTGACTGATCGTCTCGCCCGTAAAAGCAAGGTTCCCGCCCGACGTGAGCGAGGCGTCGCCAGCTATAGACGACGCGAGTGAGTCAGCATTGAGCCGCAGCGCCTGATCGGCGTGGACGGTAACGCCTCCGGCGAGAGACCGAAGACTGACGTGATGGTCGGCTGTAAGGCCCAAAGTGCCTCCGCCGGGGCTGGAGCTGGCGATCTGTACGTCGGAACCATCTGGAGAGGTTGCAGTAAAGGCCAGTTTGGCCGGTCCGCTCTTTGGCTTTGCCGTGACGTTGACATTGGCGCCACCTCCGTGCGTTGTGTCTGCCGTAACGTTGACCGTCGCGTTGTCGTCGTGCGATGTCGCATGAATCAGGGTGGTTGCGTTCGATCCCTGTCCGTTCGCACCTGCCTTCGCGACCACCGACGCCGTCGCGTCAGAGCCACCCGATGTGGCGGTAACGCTGCTCGTAGCACCATCACCATCCGCCCCACCTGTGCCACTGACAGCGGACAGGCTTGCGTTGGCGTTGTGACGCTGTGAGAGCGCCGCAAAGGCCACAGTCGCGCCGTCGCCGTCCGTAACGTTTGCAGCATTGCCCGTCGTCGCCTTTCCCGTGAGCACGGCGTCGCCCCCGGCCGCCATGGCGTCGAACATGATACCGGCATGGTGCCCGTCCATGGGCGCCGTCGTTAGGTGGATGTCTCCCCCGGTTTTATTATCACGGCAGGGCTTGTCGGGACCAAAGTCTGCGAGAGTGGGCCGTATCGACTTGATGATGATGTTAGCCAGTTCGCAGGAGTCTGGGTTTCGCCAATTGAGGCGATCCTGGTACCGTGCCGCGTCACCACCAAGGTGTAGATCAGCACGCGACCATTCGGTTCCTGGGACAGTGCCTGGATCGTCACAGGCTCCTGCGGTAAGGGTAAGCGTATCTCTTGCCCCCAGGGTTGCCGCCATTCGAGAAAGAGCCTGCCATTCTCGCTGCGTACGTGTCCTTGATTGGCCCCAGCGGCGTACATCAACTGGGTCGGATTCTTTGTCGTCTGCGACCGTGACATCGGTTCCCTCCAGTTGGCCGCCGTAGCGGGCGCGCTTGCGAAAGACGGACCACTCGCCCTTGGCGATGTGGCGTTCTTCAATGCGGGACAGCATGTAGGTCGAGCCCCAGTTTGGATTCTGGGCCATGAGCGCCGCCTGCGGGTCGGCGTCGTCCTGCTCGTCGTCGAGTTCTGGGTGGACGTTCTTGTTCAGGCCCTCGGCGACGAGGCGCAGGTCACCGGAGCGTGACAGCTCCCAGAAGCTGCCCCAGCGCTGGTTGGCCCGCAGGCCGCGTGCAAAGCGGATCTTGTTCTCGCGGTGCCGGCGCCAGGGGTGCAGGTCCTGGTCGAAGTTCTCCAGTCCGTCCTCGGCGTGCCCGAGCGGGCGGCGGTTGAGCGCCTCGACGCCGTCGGGGTAGGCCATGGGGCGTGCGCTGGTCGGCAACTCTTGAAAGTCCTGCACGGGCTTCCAGTCGCCGCCGATCGGGCCGCCGCCCGACGATCCCATCGTCTTGCTGATCTGTTCTTTGGGCGGGCTGTTGTCGGCGTCAGTACCGTCGTAGCCGTAGCCGATCTTGGCGTAGGTTTCTAGCCCCAGAGGGAGTAGCCCAGCAGGCGCAGCGTGGTCGCTTCCTCCTGGCGCCGGATCAAAGTCTGGAGGCGACTGCCCAAGAACGTCGCCGCTTTTCGCCAGTCGGCGTCGGTCGGGGAAGACGTGCTCCCAGTTGACCTGTCTGGGGTACTCGTAGGCAGCAGGGTCATCTTCGTCACCGTCGGTCCCTGTTCCGGCCTTGAGCTGGTCGCGCAGGGCCTGGTCAGGCGGGTTGTCCAGGACGTACTGCGCCTCGTAGGCGTCGCCGGCGTGGCGGTCAAGGGCGAGGTTATGTTCTCCGAAGCTCCCCTCCTCAAAGTCTGGAGGCAGGAGCCAGCAGACGGGTTGATGCACGTTGCCGTTGAGAAAGGCGACGACGGCGTAGGTGTCGCGTCGGTTGAGGGCGATGTATTCGTCGATGACACGCAGACCCTGCGATTCTAGGACGGGGTTACGGGGAAGGACGTGCGGGAGGTTGTGGCGCGTTTCAGTTGTGCCGCCGCCACCGATCACGGCGACGTTGCGCAGGAAGCCGCCACGGTCGGTGGCGAGGTCCACGGCGTTGTGCTCTGGATGGACGCCGACGACCTTGGCGACGATGATCTTGTTCCAGGTGGACCAAGCATCTTCGAGAGGCTTGAGTCCCTGTTGCAGGGAGGCCGAGCTGCGCATGCTGTGCTATCCGTGCGGTGGAAGATACGTTGCCGGGTTGACGGGCGTACCGTTGAGATCAACCTGAAAATGCAAATGGGAACCTGTACTGAAGCCCGTACTATCCACGTAGCCGATATTCTGGCCTTCGATCACGACCTGTCCGACCTTGACGATCGGCTGACTATTCATGTGGCCGTAGAGCGTGACCAGCCCGCCGCCCACATCCATCTTGACCATCCAGCCGAAGCCGGCGTGGCTGTCGGCGGCCGTTCTGGGGTCGAGGCCGGAGAAGAGGACCGTTCCCGACGTGGCCGCGACGATGGGTGTTCCCTCGGTGGCGCCGATATCGATGCCGGTGTGCGGCGATCCCACGCCCAATTCAGGGACGCCGAACGGCTGCGTGATCGGCCCGGTAACCGGCCAGATCCAGGCGCCAGTTATTGGCGACGGCGGCCCGCCTCCGGGCGTTCCAGGAGGAGGTAGGGGCGGAATAACGTTCGGGCTGCTTGGCGGCTGTCCACCGCCCGTGACGGTTTGATAACCCTGCGATCCAATGGGTACCAGGCCGAGGCCGCTGCCAGGGGCGCCGGGGCCATTCGGCTTGCCGAAGTCGGCGGCCGTGATGTAGTCCGGCGTCATGCGCGGGTAGGGTTGATGGTCGGCTGGCCAGCGTCCGAAGGTCAGTTCGAGCGTTGTCGTGTAGCTCGGCTTGTCCGTGACGGTAAACGAGTGCGTGACCCCCTCGATGTAGAGCTTCTGGCCCGTCTCGTTAATCTTAACATACTTGCCGATCGTGTATTCCGGTCTGCCCATGACCATCAGGCTGCCGTTCTCGAATAGGTACTGGTCGCCGTAGGCGTCGTCCAGCCAGTGGTTGAGCGCCTTCACGTCGGGCAGGAACGAACCGACAAAGCCCTGGGTCGTGGTCTGCGTGGCACCGTTGTTCAGCCAGAGAAGCGGAAAGGTCTGGTTCATCGGGCGAAAGCCGAACTCCAGGTCCAGGTCACGACGCCAGACGGCGGCACCCGCGTCGCCGAGGCCCTCCGGTTGCGCAAACAGGGCGCGCGGCGCGATGGCCGAGCCCTGGGCGAGTGACTCGGGGATCGTCATGAAGTAACTGTACTGATTGTCATCCTGGCGTCCGAGGTCGTATTTGACGATCTCGACCAGCGGCAGCGGAATCGTGTCAGGGTCGTCCGGCGTTTTGCCCATCAGTGAGATCAGTTTGTCGTTGATGTCCACGCGCGGCGCCAGGCGCCACTTGATATGCGGTGCGTCGGGTTCGTCCACGATGAACTGTTCGTACCACGGCTTGGACTTGAAAGCGTCGAGCAGGCCCTGCAGGCTGCCCAGGACGGCCGTCGTGCTGCCCAGCGGCACCTCGAACTCGGGCGGAAAGTTGTCGGCCGAGCAGTCGCTGACGAGCAGGGGCGTGTTGTCGGTCGAGCTGGCTTCGATAGCGATGAACGCGGGCAGGATGTTGTTGATCGTTGCGTCGAGGAACGGCTTGGGCTTGACGACGTAACTGCCCCCGTCGCTGGGGATGCCCCACTCGGCGGCAAAGAAGGCCCTGAGCTTGTCGTCGAGGTCGCCGCCGTTGCCGCTGGCAAAGACGATGCCGCCGTCGTTGCGGACGATGAAGAGGATGCAGCGGTTGAGCAGCTTGCCGTAGTCCTGACCCGTGATCGTGACGGCGAACTCGGGGTTGCCGCTGACCTCGGTCATGCCGAGCTTGGTGTCGGAGACGAAGCCGCGCATGATGATGGACGGATCCTTGGTTGTCTCGCGCGCCATGTGGATCTCGACGTAGTCCATGGGTGAGATTTTCTTATCCCAGGTCAGCCCCTTTGAATCTCGTCTGGCCGTGAGCGTGATCCGAAATGAGCCGACCGACTGGTTCATGTCACGAACGGTCTCGACCTCCATCAGGTCAGACTGTGCCTCGCTGGAGAAGTCGATCTGCACACCTTCATTGCCCTTCTGGGCCAGGTGGCGCGTATGAATGCTGACCGTGACGCGGGGACGGTACTGCTTGATCGCCATCAGTTCATGAAGCTCCGAATCGG
>Ga0066699_10000757_pt1 | contig 10169 bp, 8 predicted proteins | sample GraSoiAngelo_148_FD_66455 | JGI IMG/M metagenome (GOLD analysis project Ga0066699, IMG submission 66455) | Grasslands soil microbial communities from the Angelo Coastal Reserve, California, USA - 14_1009_09_20cm | ecosystem: Environmental > Terrestrial > Soil > Grasslands | place: USA... | reverse complement strand
CCGGAGGCGAGGAAGACGATCGTCTCGGCGATCTCTTTGGGGTCGGCGGCGCGCCCAAGCGGAATGGTCGAAACGATGGCCGCGAACCCGTCGCCCATCGCGTCCGTACCGGGAGTAGACGTCGGGCCGGGCGAGACGGCGTTGACGCGTACGCCCTTGGGGCCGTACTCGGCCGCCCACGCCTTGGTCAGCAGCGCCAATGCTGCCTTCGAGGCGCCGTAAGCAGAGAGCCCCGCCATCCCGAACTCGGCCACCATCGTGGTGACGTTGATGATCGTGCCAGCGCCGCGCGCGACCATCTTCGGTGCGATCGCCGCGGTCAGTAGAAACGGGGCCTTGACGTTGACGGCGAACGTCTCGTCAAACGTCGCCTCGGAAACTTCGTGGGTCGCCCCGACCGGAAAGATGCCGGCGTTATTGACGAGGATGTCCACCGTGGCGGCCCGCTCGGCGAGTGCGCGCACATCATCGGACGACTGAAGATCGGCGCGCACGAACTCCGCTTCGCCGCCGGCCGCCTCGATCGCGGCCACCACCTCTGCGCCACGCGCCTCGTTGCGGCCGCTGATCAAGACATGCGCTCCTTCACGCGCGAGCGTCTCGGCCGTCGCGCGACCGATGCCCGAGGTACCGCCAGTGACCAGCGCTCGCTGTCCACTTAATTCCAGCATTGATTCCTCCGTTTCCGATGCTTGGGCGCGTCCGATGGACTTAGGCCTGTGTGACGATCTCGCCTCTCTGCTTGCAATGGACCATTCGGTCCAATCTACACACACACCATTGGACTGTCAAGTCCATACTCGCTTACCATTGGTCATGGTGAAGGCGCACGCACCCGCGACGGCGAAGGGACGCGCGATGCGCGAGAGGATTGTGCAAGCCGCATCCGAGCTCGTCGCGGAGAAGGGCGTCGCCGGTGTGAGCCTCGATGACGTCCGCGCGCGCACCGGCGCCAGTCGCAGCCAGCTCTATCACTACTTCGAAGACCGTGACGACATGATCCGGGCCGTCGTCGAGGCCACCGCCGACGCCGTTCTCGGGAGGCAAGACGAGCTGTTCGACCACCTCGATTCGTGGGCCGGCATCGACCGCTGGTTCGAGTTCATGGTCCAGCACCAGATCGAACAGCAAGCGCGCGGCGGTTGCCCGATAGGCTCGCTCGCCGGCCAGCTCGCCGAGAGCGATGCCAAAGCTCGAGCGGCGATCGCCGCCGGCTTCGACCGCTGGGAAGCGCACGTCCGTGAGGGCCTGACGCGGATGAAATCCCGCGGCAAGCTGCGCCATGACGCCGACCCCGCCGCGCTCGCCACTGCTACGATGGCCAGCATTCAGGGCGGTCTTCTCCTCACCCAGGTTCGCCGCGACCCCACGCAGCTGCGCATCGCGCTCAACGCAGCGCGCAACAATCTTCGGGTCGCGGCCGGCTGATCACAGCGCGAAGCACATTCGGCCCTGGAATTGCCGCTGTGCTTAGGCAGTTTATAGCTGTTGCCACCCCACCGCATGGCGGTGTTTTGCAAGTCCACCACGGACATCGTCTTGGAAGCGTTCCAACAAAACAGTTGCTGCGTTGTCAATCCTTTCCCAAATCGTACTGGCGCGTCGTTCGCAACGATCGTGGTGATACGCTTTTGTCCGCTTGACGACCAGAGCGACGATCCTGGCAGTCGTGGCAGCAGCATCGATGGCGACGATCGCCGCGCGTGCGCGCGCCGAGACGCACACCACGCTGACCGTCCGCCTCTACAACACGTCAGGCACCCCTGCTGATGAACTGGCCGCTGCGCGCAGCGTCGCGGATGCGATTCTTCGCGACTCTGGACTCACTCCGATCTTCCGGCCGTGCGGCCAACTCGCCGGAGGGACAGATTCGTGCGATGAACCGCTGAAGCCATCCGAAGTTGTCGTGCGCATCATCGACGCGCCGGCGTTCAACGCGACCCTTCACGCCGACGTCTTCGGCATCACCTACATCGTCAGGGAGACCAACCGCGGCTGGCTCGCGACGGTGTTCGCCGATCGCACTGGCGCGGCTGCAGAGCGCGTGGGCGTTGATCGCGGCACGCTGCTCGGCCGTGTGATGGCGCATGAAATCGGTCATCTTCTCCTCGGCATCGACTATCACAGTCCTGTCGGTGTGATGCGCGCGGAGTGGCCAGACGACTCGCTCAATCGCGACGCGGATGACTGGCGCTTCTCGATGCTCGAAGCCGAGCGCATGCAACGCGTACTCGCGTCGTTGTGATCGCGCGGACCTGAAGGTCCGCCGCTACGAACGGCTGTCCCACAGTTTCGATCCCTCTCCTCATTCGGTTCCGACAAAGACGTTGCTTCGATCGCGAAGTGCGCACGCGGTGAAGACGCGGTGTGACTCGTGACATCCCCCAGCAAACACGCGCATTCTGCCGGTGCGCACATCGCTCATCATGCGTGGCCCGCTGCTTGCTCATTCGTCGAGCGCGTGAACCCCCGACACGCGCGTTCCATCGGCAGGAGAGTCCACATGAACAGGAGCAAGGCAGGGGCGGCCGCGATCATGCTCGGCGTGTTGTTTGCGCTCGCATCCGCGGCCGGCGTCATCGCACAGACCTACCAAGGCGCACTGCGCGGCGCGGTGCGCGATGCGCAGGGCGTGATCCCCGGCGCGGAAGTCGTTCTCACCAACGAAGACACTAACGCGGAACGCTCCGCGATGACCAACGAGGTCGGCGAGTACGCCTTCGGCAGCGTGCTGCCCGGCACCTATACCGTCCGCGTGTCGCTCGCCGGCTTCAAGACGGATGAGCGCAAGGGCTTCCGCATCGGCACGCAGCAGTCGCTCGTACTCGACTTCCTGCTGGAGGTAGGCACCCTCTCCGAACAGATCACCGTCACCGGTGAAGCGCCGCTCGTCGAGCGCGCGAGCGCGACGCAGGCCGCCTCGCTCGATAAGGAAGCGCTGCAGAACCTGCCGATCTTCGGCCGCAACACCTTCTTCGCCGCGATATCGACGCCGGGCGTGATCCAGACCGGCGATCCGCAGTTCGTGCGCTATCAGGATCAGTCCGGCTCGTCGCAGCTCTCGCTGGGCGGCGGCCCGCGCCGCGGCAACGGCTACTTGATCGAAGGCGTGTCGATCACCGACTTTACGAACCGTCCGACGATCGCGCCGTCGATGGAGGCGGTCGAAGAGCTGAAGGTCCAGACCAAGACCTACGAAGCGGACATGGGCCACGCCGCCGGCGGCGTGTTCAACACGACCGCGCGATCGGGCTCGAACACGTGGCACGGGAGCGCCTTGCTCGTGAGCAAGCCGGGCGCGACGACGGGAACGCTGTTCTTTGCGAAGCGCGCGGGCCTGCAGAACCCGCCGCAGTACTACTACAACTGGGCCGGCTCGGTGGGCGGTCCCATCGTCAAGGATAAGACGTTCTTCTGGTTCAGCACGGACGACTACAAGCAGCGCAGCACCCGCAACAACGTGCTGACGCTGCCGACCGCTGCCCAGCGCGCCGGCGATTTCTCACAGACACGCAATTCGGCGGGGCAGCTGATTACCATCTACGACCCGCTGACGACGCGAACCGTCAACGGCGTCATCGTCCGCGATCCGTTTCCCGGCAACGTGATTCCGCTCGATCGCCTCAGCCCGGTGGCAAGAGCGATGCTCGCGCCCGTCCCGCTTCCGGGCGACGGCGGCGCGTTCAACGGGCAGGCGACGCTCGATGACGGGCCGCAGAACCAGGAGACGATCAAGCTCGATCAGCGCTGGACGGACCGGTGGACGACGACGGGCATGTACGCGCATCAGCATACGAAGGAGCCGGGCTCGGCCTTCTACGGCACGTTCGGCACGGTGGCCGGCGATCCCGGCGCGAGCCTGCTGTTCCGAACCGTCGACTTCTTCGCGTTGAACAACATCTTCGTGCCGAATGCGACCACCGCCATTGCGGTGCGCTACGGCTACAACCGCTTCAAGGACTTCGGCGGCAACTACCCATCGTTCGACGCCGCGTCGCTTGGACTTCCGTCAAGCCTTGTGAGCGCGATGACGTTCAACACGTTCCCGCAGGTCAGCATCACCGGGTACGGCGGCACGAACATCGTTGGCAACAACGGGCCGACGCGCGCGACGCATCTCACCCAGACCGGCAACATCTCGATCTCGAGCCTGAAGGGGAGCCACACGCTCAAGTACGGCGCGGAGTACCGGCGCATCGGCGCCGACGTGATGGCCTTCAGCTCGTCGGCAGGCACGTACTCCTTCACGCAGGCGTTCACCGCGCCGACGCCGACGGCGTCGGGCGGCGACGCGTTCGCGAGCTTTCTTCTCGGCTACCCGGCGACCGGCAGCATCGTCTATGCGACGCCTGCGCAGTACCTGATTGACTACTACGCGGGTTACGCGCAGGACGAGTTCCGGGCGATCTCGAAGCTCACGCTCAATTACGGTCTGCGATACGAGTTCGAACCTGGAGTACGCGAGGCTGACAACCACTTCGCGGTCGGTTTCGACGAGACCGCCGACTTTCCGGTGCAGGTGGCTGGCCTCGCGCTCAAGGGCGGCCTTCTGTATGCCGGTCAGAACGGCTCCCCGACACACCAGGGGACATCGCTGAACGGGGCGGCTCCGCGCGGCGGGTTCGCGTGGTCGCTGACGAGCAAGGACGTCATCCGCGGCGGCTACGGCTTCTATTGGGCGCCGATCCAGTTCGCCGGCGTCGGCGAGACGGCCATGGCTCGCCTCGGTTATTCGGCGACCACCACGTACCTCTCGAGCACCGATGGCAACCGCACGCCGTCGAACTCGCTGAGCAATCCATTCCCGGCGGGCCTCACGCCGCCGCAAGGCAACTCACTGGGACTCGCGACCGGCGCAGGCGGCGTCATCGATTTCGTCGATCCGAATTCGCGAGCCGGGCAGGTGCATCAGTACTCGGTTGACTACACGCGCGAGCTGGCGGGCGGCGTCGCCGTTTCCGTCGGCTACTCGGGCAGCCGGTCCAATCACATGCCGGTTGGCGGCACGGTGGACGCCACGGTCAACATCAACCAGCTCGACCCGAAGTATCTGTCGCTTGGCTCCTCGCTGCTGGACCTGGTGCCGAACCCGTTCTTCGGCAATCCGGCATTCGGCAACCTTGCGAACTCCGCCACCACGACACGCGGTCAGCTGCTTCGACCGTTCCCGCAGTTCACCGACGTCCTGGCGCATCGCGTGACGGCCGCGCACACGCGGTACAACGCGATGACACTGCGCGTCGACAAGCGCATTCGGAACAACTGGGGGCTGAACGCGAACTACACGTTCAGCCGGCTGATGGACAACCAGTTCGGCGAATCGAACACCTACTCGAATCGCAATCAGAACGCGCTCGACAACTACAACCTCGATGGTGAGTGGGGATACTCGCTGCTCGACGTGCCCCATCGCCTGAACGCCAACGGGACGTTCGTCGTGCCGGCGGGCGCGGGGCACAAGCGCCTCGCAACGGGATTCGGCAACGCGCTTCTCGGTGGCTGGTCGGTCACCATGGCCGCGCGCTTCCAGAACGGCTTTCCGGTCAGCATCTGGCAGTCCACGAACAACTCGGGACTCCTTGGCAGCTCGCAGCGTCCGAACGTGGTTCCGGGCGTGGCGCTCGCGACGACCGGCTCGCTCGACGATCGGTTGAACAACTGGATCAACGCGGCCGCGTTCACGGCGGCGCCGGCATTCACCTTCGGCAACGCCCCGCGAACGTTCCCGAACCTCCGCACTCCGGGCCAGCGCAACGCGGACCTGAGTGTCCAGAAGGTGCAGACGATCGGCGGTCGATCCGTTTCGGTGCGGGCGGACGTGCTGAACCTGTTCGACAACCCGCTCTTCACCACGCTGCAATCGCAGTTCGGCACGCCGACGTTTGGGCAGCTCACGGCCGTCGGCGGGTATGCGCGCTCGGTGCAATTCCAGGTTCGGTTTGGATGGTAGTGGGAGGGCTCATGACACTGAAGCAATCAGGAAGCGAGGGCGCTCTCACCCGTCGCACGTTCCTGGAACAGTTCGGCCTGGTCGGCGGGTCGGCGCTCGTGATGAGCGCGATGCGGTCGTGGGACCTGACGGCGGCGCAGGCGGGACCGCGTCCCGTGCTCTCGGGCCGACCGAATGGGACGAAAGTGATCATCCTCGGCGCGGGCGTTTCGGGGATGACGGTGGGCTACGAGCTCGGCAAGCTGGGATACAACGTCCGCATTCTCGAGGCGCGTGATCGCGTAGGCGGCGTGAACTGGTCGCTGCGCCGCGGAGCGACGCACACCGAGGTCGGACCCGGCGGCGAAACGCAAGTCTGCAACTTCGACGAGGGTCTCTATCACAACGGCGGTCCGTGGCGTCTCGCGCACTGGCACACCGGCGTCCTCGGCTACTGCAAGGAGCTCGGCGTGCCCGTCGAGATCTTCATCAACGAGAACGAGTCGTCGTACTTCTACTACGAAGGCGACAACCTCGGCCCACTGGCCGCGAAGAAGGTCCGGCTGCGTGAGGTGAAGGCCGACATGATGGGCTACACCTGCGAGCTGATGGCAAAAGCCATCAACCAGGACACGCTCGACATGCCGCTGACGGCACCGGACAAGGAGCGCTTCGTCAATTTCCTCGTCAGTGAGGGCTACCTCGACTCCGCGGATCACGCATACAGGAAGAACACGGGACGCGGACCCGGCGACCCGCACGACTTCAAGTCTCTCCTGCAGGCCGGCTTCGCCAACCGGATTCGATCCGTGATGGATGGCACCGGCATGGCGCCGATGTTCCAGCCGGTCGGCGGCATGGATCAGTTCCCGAAAGGGTTCGCCCGCAAGCTCGGGGACAAGATTACGCACGGCGTCGAGGTTGTCTCGATCCACCAGACGACCGACGGCGTGAAGGTCGCCTACAAGAATCTGAAGACTCGTGCGATGACGGAAGTCACGGCCGAGTACTGCGTGTCGTGCCTGCCGCTGACCATCCTGACCACACTCGACGTCAACCTATCGCCGGAGACGATGGCGGCGGCGAAGGCGACGCCGTACAGCCCGAGTGCGAAGATCGGGCTGCAGATGAAGCGGCGGTTCTGGGAGGAGGACGACAAGATTTTCGGCGGCCATCTCTATTCGAACCTGCCTGTTGGCGACGTCGCGTATCCGTCGTGGGGCTACTGGGGCAACAAGGGCGTGATGCTCGGCTTCTACGGCAACGGCCAGATGTCAGGTCTCGTCAACAAGCCCGTGAAAGATCGCATCGGCCACGTGCTCACGCACGTCAGCAAGGTGCATCCGCAGATTCGCACCGAGTTCGAGACGGCCTACTGCACCTTCTGGGAGAAGACGCCGTACAGCCTCGGCGCATTCGCAGGCGGCGGTGGCAACGGCAACAACGAGCGGCTCGCCACGCTTGGCAAGCCGGACGGACGCATCTTCCTCGGATGCGCGGCGGTCAGCGGCAACGGCGGCTGGCAGGAAGGCGCCGTCGCCGCGGCGTGGAAGCAGGTGAAGCAACTTCACGAAATGGCCATGACAAGGACACAGACGGCATGAAGATCTTTTTCTTTGCTCTGTCGATCGCGGTCGGCTGCTGGACGCCGGCGCGCGCGCAGTCGGTGACGCACATCCAGACGCAGAGTGCCGGCATCGCGACCGGCGTCTGGGTGGGGAACATGTTCTATCTGAGCGGCCAGCTGCCGTCCCCGGTCACGCCGGCCGATCGCGCGAAAGGCACGCCTGCGGTGTACGGCAACACGCTGTCGCAGGCGGAAAACGCGTTCACGAAGATCCAGACGCTGCTGAAGGAACAAGGCCTCGGCATGGGTGACATCGTCATGATGCGCGTCTACATGGCGGCGGATCCCGCGATGGACAACAAACTGGATTTCGCGGGCATGAACACGGCGTACGCGAAGTTCTTCGGGACGCCCGAGCAGCCGAACAAGCCGGCACGATCGACGGTGCAGGTGGCGGCGCTGGTCGCCGCAGGCGCGTTGCTCGAAGTCGAAGTGCAGGCGGCGCGGAGTTCACCATCGGTTCCTACACAATGAAAATCGCGACGCTCATTTGCCTCGTCGTGTTTGGCGCGGCGGTCATTGCCGAAGAGGCGTCACCGCCGCCGGTCTTCACGAAAGAGCAGGCCGACGCGGGGCGCGCGGCATACGCCAAGAACTGCGCGTCGTGCCATATGCCAGACCTGACCGGCAACGGGGAAATTCCGCCGCTTGCCGGCGCGAACTTCATCGGGACCTGGGAGCACAAGACGACGAAGGACCTACGCGATTACATATCGGCGGCGATGCCCTACGGCCAGCCGTCGCTGGAGGCGGACACCTACACCGTCATCGCGGCGTATGTGCTGTCTTTCAATGGAGCGGTGGCGGGGATGGAGAAGTTGACCCCGTCAACGAATGTGTCGATTCGCGACGTGGTGCGTCTAACCTTGCGTCAATGAATCCGACAACTGCAAATCCATCCTTGCCAACCGTATGGGCTGCAGTGCCTAGTGATCCATAATTGCTTGGTGCCCGCCGGTCTGGAGCGCCAGCATTGCCCAATCTAGCAACACCCAGCATTAACACTCGTCCAGGAACGCCGACAACGGAGCGCGTGGCGCTAGGAGGCATTTTCATCGCGAGTGCTGCTGCCGTTGCATTTCTGCTGTGGCTGCTGTATTTGCACCATCCGGCGCCCGCCCTCGCGCGACAGTGGATCTTCTTGCCGCAGCTCAATGCCCTGCTGAACGGTCTGAGCGCCATCGCATTGTGCGTGGGCCTGTATTTCATCAAACACAAGAAATGGCGTGCGCATCGAGTCTGCATGCTCTCGGCTTTTGGCTTCTCGTCTCTGTTCCTGGTCAGCTACATCGCGAATCACGCGCTGCGCGGCGACACACCGTTCCCTGGCGTCGGAACTACCCGAACGGTGTATCTGTCAATCCTGGCGAGTCACGTTCTGTGTTCAATCGTCGCGCTGCCCATGGTCTTAACGACGTTGTTGTTCGCACTCCGCGGTCAGTTCAAGGCGCACCGCCGCCTGGCCCGAGTCACTTTCCCAATCTGGCTGTATGTGTCCGTGACCGGCGTGATTGTGTTCGTATTTCTGAAGGCATATGCCTATTAAATCTAGGACTTTGGCTTCTCTCCCACGATTGTCGCCACCACCGCGGTCGACAGCCGCCGCCTCCTCGATCACCAGACGGAGTCCTTGGCAGCGTGACGCAGCTTGAAGCTGGGTGGATACTGACCCGACTCGATATTGGCTCGCTTGGCCCGCACCACCGGCGATCGATCGCATGGTGTGCGACCGACGGTCGACATGTCGATGTACACCTGACCCGGGCCAACCCCCCTCACGAGGCCGTGCTCGCCCAACACCACGTCGTTGAGCGCCTCGGGGGTTGCCAGCATCGTGATCGCAAAGGCCGCGCCCGCCTCCGCCGGCGATCCCGCGACGGCGGCGCCTCTCGACGCCAACGGCTTGGCGCGATCGGGCGTGCGGTTCCATACCGTCAGCGTGTGGCCGGCCTCGAGCAGGCGCGTGGCCATGGGTATGCCCATCTGTCCGAGCCCCAGGAACGCGATCTTCGCCATGGCTTGCTACCCTCCGTGCATCCGTGCCACCGCCGCCTTCAGCGTTTCGGCGCTGCGCGACAGCGCTTGCCGTTCTTCCTGGGACATCGCAGGCTCCAGGATTTGCGCGACGCCTGCATGCCCGAGCACGCTCGGCATCGAGAGCGTGACGCCGTACTTGGGGTTATAAGATCCAATCGGAATCACCGCTCGCTCGTCGCGCAACACAATCTCCGCAATGCGAGCCGACACCATACCGATGCCGAACTGGCTGGCCTGATTGCCTTCGATGATGGTGATATTGGCGTACCGAACTTCCTGCTCGATGCTTCGACGGAGTTCCTCGCGGCCCTGATCCGTCTGCTGCAGAGCCTCTAAAACGCGAACGCCTGCGACCTGCGCCGACGACCACATGAACACTTCCGACGTCCCGTGCTCACCGAGGACGTCGGCCTCTACAGATGCCGGATCGACATTGAGGTGCCGAGCCACGTGAAAGCGAAAGCGCAGGCTGTCGAGAAACGTCCCTGTGCTCAAGACTCGCGCGAATCCGTATGTGCGCACGAAGTCGGCCAGCGGGTCCGGCGGATCGGTCACGACGAGGATGACCGCTTCCGG
>Ga0066699_10000756_pt1 | contig 10174 bp, 11 predicted proteins | sample GraSoiAngelo_148_FD_66455 | JGI IMG/M metagenome (GOLD analysis project Ga0066699, IMG submission 66455) | Grasslands soil microbial communities from the Angelo Coastal Reserve, California, USA - 14_1009_09_20cm | ecosystem: Environmental > Terrestrial > Soil > Grasslands | place: USA... | reverse complement strand
TCATCAACTGGATGTAGTCGACGACGATCAGTTTCAGGCCGTGCTCGGACTGCAGCCGCCGCGACTTCGCGCGCATTTCCAGCACGCCGATGTTCGCCGTGTCGTCGATGAACAGGCGCATGCCGCTCAGCGTCTCGAGCGCCTGCGAGATGCGACCGTAGTCGCGCTCGCCGATGTGGCCGCTCATCAGCCGATGGCTGTCGATCTGCGCCTCCGACGTCAGCAGGCGGATGAAGAGCGCCTCCTTCGACATTTCGAGGCTGTAGAAGCCGACGGTCATGTCGGGCTGCACCGCGACATGCTGCGCGATGTTCAGCACGAGGCTCGTCTTGCCCATCGACGGCCGCGCCGCGACGATGACCAGATCGCCCGGCTGGAAGCCGCGCGTCATCTCGTCGAGGTCGGCGAAGCCGGTCGGCACGCCGGTGACGAGCCGCTTGTGCTCGAACAGCTGCTCGATTTTCGGGAAGCTGTCGTTGACGAGATCGCGCATCGCGACGAAGCCGGCCTTCAGCCGGTCGTCGGCGACGGCGAAGATCGAGCTCTCCGCCTCGTCGAGAATCAGCTCCGACTCCTGATCGCCTTCGTAGGCATTCGTCAGGATCTTGTTCGCCGCGTAGATCAAATTCCGCAGCGTCGCCTTTTCCTTGACGATGCGCGCGTAGTACTCGACGTTGGTCGCCTTCGGCACGCCGTCGACGAGCGACGCCACGTAGGCCGGCCCGCCCACATCGTCCAGCTCGCCGCCACGCGAGAGCTCCTCTTTCAGCGTGATGAAGTCGATCGCCGCGCCGCGCTCGCTGAGCGCGACCATCCGATCGAAGATGCGCCGGTGCGCGTCGCGGTAGAAGTCGCGGCCGTCGATCACCTGCGCCGCGGTGTTGAACGCGTCGTTGTGCACGAGGATCGCGCCGAGCACCGAACGTTCGGCTTCCAGATTGTGCGGAAGCGTACGTTCGACTGTTGCGATCGTCTCGGCCATCTGATTGTTCGGTGGGGTAATGCTAACGCAGGCCGGCCAGCGCGCTACGAACCTTTTCGTAATCAGGTTCGTTGCGGGCATCTTCCAGAACTTCGCTGTGCCGGATGATGCCGTTGCGATCGATGACGAAGGTCGCGCGCTTCGCGATGTTGTGCAGCCCGATCATGTCGGGATTGACGACCCCGTACTGAGTGATGACGGTCTTGTTGTAGTCGCTGAGCAGCGGGAAGGTGAGACGCTGGGCATCCGCCCAAGCCTTTAACGCGAAGAACGTGTCGGTGCTGACACCAAGCACGTTCGCGGACACTCGATTGAGTTCGCTCATCGAATCGCGGAACGTGCACATCTCCTTCGTGCACGTCCCGCTGAAGGCGGCCGGAAAGAACGCCAGGACCACCGGCCCCTTCTTCAGCTCCTCAGCGAGCGTGACGGGCGTGCGGTCCTGGTTGGTGAGCGTGAAATCCGGCGCTTTGTCGCCGACGGCAACAGTCACGGCTACGCGGTCGGCGTTTCCGCGCCTTCCTTGACGACCTTCACTTTGAGCGGCACCGTCACTTCACGGTGGAGCTTGAGCGGCACGTCGTGTCCACCGATCGTCTTGATCGGCTCGGGCAGAATCAGCTTGCGCCGATCGATGTCGAAGCCCTTCCCCTTCAGGAATTCAGTGATGTCGGCGGAGGTCACCGAGCCGTAGAGCTGCTCGGTCTCGCCGACGCGCCGCGCGATCGTGATGTCGATCGCCGCCAGGCGCGCGGCAATCGCCTCGGCCTGCGACTTCTCCTCCGACTCGCGCGTTTCCACCTTCTTGCGCTCGCGCTCGACGTGCTTCTTGTTGCCTTCGGTCGCCGGCAGGGCGAGCTTCCGCGGCAGCAGGTAGTTCCGCGCGTAGCCGTCGGAGACCTTCACGATCTCGCCGCGCTTGCCGAGCTTCTCGACGTGGTCTCTGAGAATGACTTCCATAATCGTGTCCATCTGGCGGGTCCGAAAGGACCCGCCCTGCAGGTGAATGTTATTCGGCCGTGTACGGGATCAACGCGAGCTGGCGCGCGCGCATGATCGCCGTCCGCAGCTTCCGCTGATGCATCGCGCAGGTGCCCGAGATGCGGCGCGGCAGGATCTTCGCGCGCTCCGGCACGAACGGCATCAGGAGTTTGACGTCCTTGTAGTTGATGTCGTCGATCTTGTCCGCGCAGAACTTGCACACCTTGCGGCGGCGGAACATCGGGCGACGCTGCCCGTCCTTCCCCTGCTGACCGGCCTGGCCGCCGGCCTTGCCGCGGCCGCCGCCTCCGAAACCTCTCTTGCCGTTCATCGCTCCACCTCACCCACATCAAACCGATCGTCGTCTTCCATTTCGCCGCGCTGGCCCTCGCCCGGCTGGCGATCCGGCGGCAGCCCGCGCGCGACGCGCCGCCGGCGGTTCGCCTCGGTGCGCTTGGTGCGCGTGCGGTCGACGACCGACTGCTCCTCGTCGATGCGGACCACGAGGTGACGGATGACGAGATCCGACACCTTCAGGCGCCGATCGATCTCCTTCATCAGCTCGCCGCCGCCGTCGATCGTCTCGAGGACGTAGGTGCCTTCCTTGTGCGGGCCGATCTCGTAGGCCAGCTTGCGCCGGCCCCAGTTGTCGGTCTTGTCGATCTTGCCGCCAAGGCGCTGGGTGATCTGCTCGACCTGCGTGTGCAGCTCGGCGACCTGGGCGTCGGTCGCATCGGGCGACACGACGTACACGAGTTCGTACTTCCGGTTCATTGCTCTCCTTCTGGACTAAGCGGCTGCTAATGAAACCGCGAAGAACACGATGTCCTTCGTGGCTAATGACGCAGCAAGGAGCTAGTCATCAGTCCGGGTCCGTGGCGCCCGGATTGTACGTGTTCATCACCTTCTCGATGCCGTCCACGGCAAACATCTCGGCGGCGTCGGCCGCCCGGGCGATGAACTCTTCGAGAGCCGACTGCTCGTCGGCCTCGAACTTCGAGAGCACGTGATCCGCGAGATCTCTCCGCGCATCGCCGCGCCCCACCCCCAGCCGAAGCCGGGGAAACTCCGTGGTCCCGAGCCGCGCAATGACGGACTTGAGACCGTTGTGCCCGCCCGCCGACCCGCGCGCCCGCGCGCGCAGCCGGCCGAACGGCAACGCCACCTCGTCGACCACCACGAGCAGATCGCCGGTGGCGATGTCGTAATACCTGGCCAGCGCCGCCACCACGTCGCCGCTGTTGTTCATGAACGTCAGCGGCTTCGCGATCAACAACGGGTCGGCGCCGAACTTCTTCGCGATGAACGCGTCGGGCACCTGCGAAGGCGCCATCGCCAGTGTCAGCCCGTGCCGTTTCGCGATCTCGTCGGCCACCTTGAAGCCGACATTGTGTCGAGTCTCTCGGTATTCCTTTCCAGGATTCCCGAGCCCGACGATCAGCTTCATTACTTCTTCGGAGCTTCTTCTTCCTTCTCCGTCTTGCCCTTCTTGATGACCTCGGGCTCCGCGGACGCCGCCGCGGCCGGAGCCGCCGCCGCACCTTCCGCCGCCTCCGCCGTCGCCGCCGACTCCTCGGCCTTCGGCATCACGACGTGCACGAGCATCGTCTCGCCGTCGGTCACCGTCTTCCACTTCGGGTTGGTCGCGATGTCCTTCACGCGAATCGACTGATGCAGCGCGAGCTCGCTCACATCCACGTCGATGTGCTCGGGGATGTCCGTCGGCAGGCACTGCACCTGGATGTCGCGCGTCACGAAGTCGAGCAGGCCGCCCTGCTGCTTGACGCCCGCCGGCTCGCCCTTGATGACGACGGGCACGGAGACGACGATCGCCTTGTCCATCGCGAGCTGGTAGAGGTCCGCGTGCAGGAGCTGATGTGTGACCGGATCGAGCTGGTAGTCGCGCACCATCACGCGCGACTCGCGGCCCTCGAGCTTCAGGTTGATCAGCGTGTTCGCGCCCGACTCGGCGTGCAGGATGCGCAGCAGCTCCTTGGGATCGACGGCGACGGGGACGCCCTCGGGAAGCTGCCCCTCCTTGCGCGCGCCGTAGACCACCGCCGGAACCTGGCCTGATGCGCGGAGACGCCGCGCCTCGTTCTTCCCTCGGCCGTCACGCTTCTTCGCGTCGAGTGTCGCGTCCATAAGTCCTCTATACGAACAACGAAGAGACGGAGGTCTCCTCGTGAATACTCCGAATCGCCTGTCCCAGCAGCCGCGCCACCGAGAGCACGACGATCTTCTTGCACTGCTGCCCGTTCGGGCTGAGCGGGATCGTGTTGGTCACGATCAGCTGGTCGAGCGGCGAGTTCTCGATGCGATCGATCGCCGGTCCCGACAGCACGCCGTGCACCGCGCACGCGAGCACGCGCTCGGCGCCCGCCGCCTTCAACGCGCTCGCCCCCTTCTGAATCGTGCCCGCCGTGTCGATGATGTCGTCCTGCAGAATGCAGGTGCGTCCATCGACGTCCCCGATGACGTTCATCACTTCCGCCGTGCCGTCCTCCGAGCGCCGCTTGTCGATGATCGCCAGTTCCGCGTCGAGCCGCTTCGCGTAGGCCCGCGCGCGCTCGGCGCCGCCCGCATCGGGCGACACGATCGTCAGATTCGGATAATTCAGCCGCGAGAGGTACTCGATGATCACCGGCGCCGCGAACAAGTGGTCGACCGGAATGTCGAAGAACCCCTGAATCTGCGCCTTGTGCAGATCCATCGTCAACACACGGTTCGTTCCCGACGCGCTCAGCAGGTTCGCCACGAGCTTCGCCGAGATGGGCACGCGCGGCTTGTCCTTGCGGTCCTGCCGCGCGTAGCCGTAATACGGAATCACCGCGGTGATGCGCGCCGCCGACGAGCGGCGGAACGCGTCCACCATGATCAGCATCTCGATCAGGTGCTGATCGACCGGGTTCGACGTCGGCTGCACGATGAAGACGTCGGTGCCGCGGATGTTCTCGTCGATCTGGAACGACACCTCGCTGTCCGGGAAGCGGCGGAGCCGCGCCTGCCCGACCGGAATCCCGAGGAAATCCGCGATTTCCTTTGTCAAGTGCGGATGGGCGCTGCCTGAAAACACCTTCAGGTCCCCGAATCCGGTCGACATCAGCCCCTCACCGCTTAGTGGTCGTCTCATCTGCCCTTGTGACATGGGTTGGTTGGGGCGGAAGGATTCGAACCTTCGAATACGGGATCCAAAGTCCCGCGCCTTACCGCTTGGCCACGCCCCACCAGTGAGCTTTTCATACTGGCTGTTCGGCGAGGGGCTGTGGAAACCCCTAGTTTAGACGAGACTTACGGGGAGCAGCAACCCGGGCATATTCTCCGCGATCGAGCGTCTCGGTCAGAATGGCCTGCCAGCCCGACCCTTTGAGGTGGTGCATCGCGTTCAGCGCGTCCCGTCCTTTCTGAAACAGGCCGAAAACGGTCGAACCGCTCCCCGACATCGCCGCCGCCAGCGCGCCCGCCCGCTTGAGCGCCGCCTTCATTTGATCGATCTCGGGATGATGGGCGGCGATCGGCGCCTCGAGGTCGTTGATCATCTGCGCCGCACGTGACGGCCAGGGGCCGGGAACGTGCTGCGCCTCGCGCGGCGCCCGCGACAGCTCGCGCTCGGCGTCGTACCAGCCATACGCCTCGCTCGTCGAGACGCCGAAGCCGGGGATCAACAGGACGATCCAGTGGCGTGGGAGATCCGCGAGCGGATAGACCTCCTCACCCCGGCCCAGGCCGAGTGCGGTGCCGCCGGAAAGGAAGAACGGCACATCGGATCCAATGTGGGCGGCCAGGTCGGTGAGCTGCGACGGTCTGACGCGCACACGCCACAGTCCGGCGAGCGCCATCAGCGTGGCCGCGGCATCGGCGCTGCCGCCACCGAGTCCCGCCTGCTGCGGAATCTGCTTCTCCAGCTGCACGACGACGTCGCGCACGGCGCCCGCGCGTCGCAGGGATCGCCATAAGGTCTGCGCCGCGCGCCAGATCAGATTGGTTTCGTCGAGCGGGATTCCAGCCGCTGCACATTCGATGGCGAATGGACCGGGACGCGGAATACAGCGGATGACGTCGTGCAGCGCGAGCGCCTGAAAGACGGTGCGCAGCTCGTGAAAGCCGTCGGCGCGCGTGCCGAGCACGCGCAGGTCGAGATTGACCTTCGCATGTGCCCTGATGGTGACTATCGCTGGCATTTACGAATTTACGGATTTACGAATGTACGAATTCATTGATCAATTTGACAATTCACATTCGTCAATTCGTAGATTCGTAAATTCGTAAATCATCGAGCGTGATCGGCGCCGCGCCCGGCGGCACGGTGACCGCGAACGCCGCCTCCTCGAGATCCTTGTTCGTTTCAACCTGGGAGAGCGTGGCGGTGAGATCGACGTTGACGTTCGGCTGCGTGGATTGCAGGCGCACGGTCTGCGGGAAGTTGCCGCTCCACGCCGGATACTCGATCTGCCAGCCGTCGCGCTTCGCCGCGCGCAGCACCCAGCCATTCTGGCCGGCCGGCTGCAGATACAACGTCGAGCCGCCAAACAACTCGATCGACGCCCATCCGTTCGCATGCCGCCGCGCATCCACTGGCTGCGGCGCCGGCACGACGCAGCCGGTGAGGATTGCCTGCAGATCCGCCGGCGCGAGCGCCACGCCGGTCAGCGCACCGAGAATGTCCTCGGGCGGCGCGCCGCGGAGCACGCGCGGCTCATCGCGCGGCAGCAGCAGCGTCGCGTTCTCGCCGCGCGCGACGAGGATGAAGGCAGGCGGTCCGAACGGCGCGACACCTTCGAGCCGCATCGACGCGGGACGGGCGAACCCCGCGACGACCCGGCCGCGAAGCTTCTGACGGCCCGCGCGGCCGGACATGCCGATCTCCGCCGTCACCGTGCGCACCGAGGTGCACGCCGCGGCGATCTGCATGTGAACAGCTTTGAAGTCGGTAAGCGGAAGGCCCGCGTCGGTCGGGAGATTGATGTGCGGTTTCGCGCAGGCGGCGACGACGAGCGCGAGAATGACGGCGAGCGTTCTCAGCGCACCTTGCCTCGCGCGTCAGCGATCTTCTTTTCTACCGCCGCCTTGTTGATATCGCCCTCATCGCCCTGCAGCGCGCGCGTCCAGGCGGCGATCGCGTCGGCCCAGCGGTTGCGCTTGGCGAGAATGTCGCCGAGGTGCTCCTGCACGGTCGCGTTGCGCGGCATCTGCTGCGCCGCGGGGACGACGTACTTCTCCGCCTGGTCGTAGTCGCCGCGGCGGTAGTACGCCCAGCCAAGGCTGTCGAGATAGTTCGGATTGTCCGGCTCGATGTCGAGCGCCCGCCGCACGAGACGAATCGCTTCGTCCAGCTGCTTGCCGCCGTCAGCGAGCAGGTACCCGAGGTAGTTCAACGCGTCCGCGTTGCCTGGCTCCAGCGTCACGAGCTGGCGAACCGTGCGCTCCGCATCCGCTTTGCGACCGGTGTTGCTGTAGAGATCGGCCAGCGCGAGCTGCGTGGTCGCATCGTTCGGGTTGCTTCGCGCGACCGGCTCGAGCACCGTGATCGCCCGCGCGGAATCGCCCATCTGCTGCAGCGCGTGCGCGCGCAGCTGCGGGAAGCGCAGGTCGTCGGCATGCTGCATCTGCGCCTGCGCGGCGAACTCCGCGGCGCGCTGGAACTCCTTGGCGCCGAGCAGCGCCGCAATGCGGCGCACCTTCAGCTCGCGGCTGTTCGGCGCCACCCCGAGCGCCTTCGTATACGAATCCGCCGCGTCCTTCAGCCGTCCCGCCTGCTCCTGGAACTGACCGAGCATGTTCGCCACGCGCGGCTCGTCGTCCACGATCTCTTCGAGCGCGAGGATTGCGTTGTTCATGTCGTGCGCGACGACGTAGGCCTGCGCGAGCGACAGGCGTCCCTGCACCGAGAGCGGGTTCTCGTTGACGACGCGCGTCAGGGCGGCAATCGCCTTGTCCGCCATGCCGGCGCGCGTGTAGAGGCGGCCGAGCGTGTATTGGAGATTCAGGTCCGTCAGCCCTGCGGGATTTTCGGTGACACGCTCGAGATGCGCGATCGCCTGCTTGACGAGATCGGTCGCCTGCGCCTGCGCGCCCTGGCCGCGTCCCGTGTCCTCCGATTTCGCCGCGTAGAGCATGCCGAGCACGCGGTGCGCTTCGGAACTGTCGTCATCGAGCTGCAGCGCGTCCTTCGCGACGCGCTCGGCGTTGTCGCCGTCATCGCGCCGCAGGAAGAATGCCGCGAGCTCGGCGTGCACTTCCGCCGACTTCGGATCCGCGGCGACCGCCTTCTCGAGCTGCGCCTGCGCGCCTTTCGAATCGCCCGACGCCTCGAGATGCCGGGCCATGAGGAAGTCGTAGTACGCCTCGGCGCCGTTCTGCGCGAGCGCGGCGCGCGGCGCGAGCAACAGGACCGCGGCGAGTGCAATCGAGGCGACGCGGAGGGTGCGCATAGGCAAGGGAATCTTAGCGCAGAATGCTATAGTTTCCAGCGTGCCGATCGACGCGGAGTTGCTGGAGATTCTCGCCTGCCCCAACTGCAAGACACCGGTGAAGCTCGTGAAAAACGGCACGGCGCTCAAGTGCGGGACGTGCCGCCGGGTGTATCCGATCAAGGATGACATCCCGGTCATGCTCATCGACGAAGCCACCATTGAGCCGGATTGAAGATCCTCCTGGTCCGGCTGAGGCTGATTGGCGACGTCGTTCTCACCACACCGCTCCTGCGTGCCGTCAAGCGCACGTATCCAGACGCGCAGCTGACCTATCTCGTCGAGCCCGCCGCGGCTCCCGTCGTTCGCGGCAATCCTCATCTGACCCGCATCGTGCTCGTCCCAAAACGCCGCGGCCTCGCCCGGCTGCGTGACGATCTGGCGATCGCGCGGCAATTGCGCCACGAGCGCTTCGATGTGGCGATCGATCTGCACGGCGGTCCGCGCGCGGCGTGGTTCACCTGGGCGAGCGGCGCCCCGATGCGCATCGGCTACGCGATGCGCGGCCGGTCGTGGATCTATACGCACGTCGTGACGCGGACCGCGGACGCGGCGCCGCGCGCGGCGGTCGCCAATCAATGGGACCTGCTGACGCCGCTCGATGTGCCGCCGCCGGATCCGTCGCGTGACGCGCTGGAAATGATCGAGGATCCGCAGGCGGCCGCATCCGTCGATCGTCGCCTGCGCGAGGCCCGCATCACCGCCGCGCATCCGCTGGTCGTCGTTCACGTGAGCGCGGGCAATCCGTTTCGCCGATGGCCCCGCGAGTCGTTCGAAGCGCTGGTCGTCGCGCTCGCGCGGCGCGATCCGTCGCGCCGTGTCATCCTGACGTCAGGACCGTCCGATGCGGCCGCCGCCAAGCGGATTGCGGACGCCGCGCGCGCGGCGCTCGGTCCAATGGCGCCTGCCGTGCCGGACATCGGCGAGTTCGACCTGGCGGAGCTGCGGGCGCTCGTCGGCCGCGCGGCGGTGTACATTGGTGGGGATAGCGGCCCCTTGCACATTGCCGGCACGACGCGGACGCCCATCGTGGCCCTCCTCGGACCGACGCTGGCCGAACGATCGATGCCGTGGCGCGATCCGCAATGGTTTGCGGAAGCGGTCGACGCCGGGCCGCTCGAATGCCGGCCCTGCCGCCAGCGCGAGTGCGTGCCGGGCGACTTCCGGTGCCTGACGCACATTACGGCGGACCAGGTCGCGGCCGCCGCCGAGCGCGCGTTGATGGGGTCGGAGGTCATTTTTAGAGGACACCGATGACGACGGCGGCGATGAGCGTGACGCATCCGGGCACCGCGCCCGGGCTCGAGCGGGCGACGGTGGCGCTGCTCCTCTGCTTCGTCGCCTCGCTCCAGATCTCGATCGCGGCGGCGAACATCCTGCTCGCCTTGATGATGGTCGTCTGGACCGTGCAGATGGTGCAGGACAAGACGCTGCCGGCCGTGCCGCGTTTCTTCTGGCCGCTGGCGGCGTACGCGGCCGTCACGCTCGTCATCTCCGCCTTCTCGCTCGATCCGCGCACGAGCATCGTCGACGACAAGCAGCTCGTGCTGTTCGTGATCGTTCCCGCGGTCTATCAGATCGCGCGCGGCGAACGCGCCGCGCTCGTGATCGATGTGATCGTCTCGGTCGGCGCCGCCAGTGCGGCCTACGGCATCATCCAGTACGGCCTGTTGCACTACGACAACCTGGGACGCCGGCCCGAAGGCGCGATGTCGCATTACATGACCTACTCCGGCCTGCT
>Ga0066699_10000753_pt1 | contig 10183 bp, 9 predicted proteins | sample GraSoiAngelo_148_FD_66455 | JGI IMG/M metagenome (GOLD analysis project Ga0066699, IMG submission 66455) | Grasslands soil microbial communities from the Angelo Coastal Reserve, California, USA - 14_1009_09_20cm | ecosystem: Environmental > Terrestrial > Soil > Grasslands | place: USA... | reverse complement strand
AACGTGGTGGTCCCCGGCGCGCGCCAGAGCCACTCGCCGTAGCTGCCGGCGGGGAGGAAGATGTCCGGCGGAGCGAACGCGTAGAGGCCGCGGCCGGGCGCCGTGCCGTAGGACTTGACGCTCGTGCCCTGGGTGGCGGAAATCAACTGCCCGGCGGGGCTGTCGGCGAAGAACCAGCCCAGCTGATCGAGGTTCGGGTTGTAGAACCAGGAGTTCTGCCAGTTCGACTGGGCACCCCAGTCCTCGATGACGGGGTCGACCAGGATCGGATAGGCGTAGGAGCCCTCGCGGTGCGAGACCGTCACGGTGAGCCGGTTGCCCGACACCGAGAACTGCGCGGGAACGTTCTGGCCGTCCGCATCCGTCGCCGATGGCGGCAGCACCAGGGCGAGCCGCTCGGAGCCGCGGACGACCTCGGCGCCGCCGTCGCCCGTCGCACGGAGCTCGGCTCCGGCGGGCAGGTCGAACGCGAGCGCCTGTGTCTCCGGGGCATCGACGGCCCGGATCTGGGTGAACAGCTCGACGCCCGTCGGGACGGCCGAGACGAGCATGTCCTGATCAGTGGCCGTATCGGGATAGAAGACCTGACCGTCGGTCGCGCTGCCCGTCGCCCCGTCAGCCGTCGAGGAGGCCGGTCGGACACGGACGCCCTGGTCGCCGATCGAGATTCCATCCCCGAGCGTCGTCGGGAAGCTCGTGTCGACAAGCGGGTTGATCGGCTCGAACCCGGCATCGGCCGCGTGTAGACGCAGGTTTGGCTTCCTGCTCCGCCCGTGGTGGCCGCGCTTTCGCACTGGCAGCGGGGAGAGGACGATCTGGCGACGGCGGGAGTGAGGCAGCCTGACCCGCATCGCGTAGTCGCCGAGGTAGCGCTCGATGTGCGAGCCGGCGGGCAGCCGCGGCGTCGCAGCTTTCGGCAGCTGCGCGAGCTGCGGGAAGGTGGCGCGGAGAAGGCGCAGTGCCCTTCGGCGGGAGTGCCCGCGGTAGGCGGTGCGTGAGCGGCGACGAGCCGCGGGAGACGAGTGCGGCGCGCTCGTGAGCGGGTGCTCCATGAGCGCCTTCGGAATCACCGGATAGTCGCTCGCCTTGAACCCCCGCGGACGATGGCCGCGCTGCCCGTGGGCCCCACCGCCGATCGCGAGGCCCGTTACGAGCGGAACCGCGACGACGATCGCGAGCCCGGCGAGCACCGCGGCGACGACGCGGTGCGCGAGGCGCACACGCCTCCCCTTCGGGCCGAACTCGGCCATGCCGCCACCGCGGCCCTCTCCCCCGGCCTGCGAGTCCATCTAGACGTCTTTCCTATGTCAGATCGCGCAAAAGCGCAAGAGCAGATCTTGGAATTCACCCAATCCGCTGGCAAATATTTGGGGCGCTCAAGCCACCTCCACTGCTCCCGCATAAGAGAGGGCCCGCGTCGCTGATCACACGCTCACAGCGAAAGCTGCTGCTGATTGCGGTCGCCGACCTCGGAGAGCCGTAGCTGTATCCGGGCGGCTCCGCCGTTGCCTTACGCGCTCCTTGGTCGCGAAGTCGCGTGCCTAGTCGTGCTCCTCGACGAGGCTTTTGAGGAGGAAACGCGTGCTTGGCGCGTCGGACACGCCCCGCGCTGCAGCGCGCTGCATTCCGGACCGGTTTACGGGCGGCTTTCTACGGCGGACTGCGACGTTGAGATCGAGTCTCCGCGACCGGCCGAAACCCAGCTGTGGTGCTGGATTCCGGCCTCTGAAGCGGAGGGGGAGGGATTCGAACCCTCGAGGGACCAAACGGCCCCTAACGGTTTTCGAGACCGCCCCGTTCAACCACTCCGGCACCCCTCCAAGGCCCGCCGCACGGGCGGCGGCGAACCAGAGCCGAAGGGTAGCCGCGGGCCCGGGCCCCGTCGTTAGCGGCGAACGGCGAAGAACCGCCGCAAAAGCTCGGCTGACTCGCCCTCGAGCAGCCCACCCGCCACCTCGGGCCGGTGGTTGAGGCGCGGCTCGCCGAGCACGTCCAGCGCGCTCCCAGCCGCACCCGCCTTGGGATCGACCGCGCCGTACACCACGCGCGGCAGCCGCCCCAGGACGATCGCTCCCGCGCACATCGCGCACGGCTCGAGCGTCACGTACAGGGCGCAGCCGTCGAGCCGCCAGCTCCCCAGCGCGCGCCCGGCGTCGCGCATGGCGAGCACCTCGGCGTGCGCCGTGGGGTCGCCGCGCAGCTCGCGCTCGTTGCCAGCAGCCGCCAGCACCTCACCCTCGTGCACGATCACGCAGCCGATCGGCACGTCGTCGTGCTCGAGGGCGCGCTCCGCCTCGCGCAGTGCGAGCCGCATGAAGTGCTCGTCGCGCGGGAAGAAGACCCGGCTCACGTACCCGCCACGAGCCGCCGGCCGAGGTATGCCTCCGCCGTGCGAAGCCCCGCGATCAGCCCGAGCCGGTCCGCCGCCCTCATCCCAGCCGCCGTGACCGACAGGACACTGCGGCCGCTCCGCGGAATTGCACCCCGGGTGATCAGATCCCGGTACCACTCGAGCGTTGCCTTGATCGTCGCGTCGAGGGGCCGCGTGCGATAGCCCAGCTCGCGCTTGGCCTTGCGGGACGACGCCCGCCAGTTCTGAGCCATGAGCGCGAAGGCCTCAGGCGCGATTAGGCCCGGCAGGCGGAGGTCGCCCTGGAGGCGCGCCAGGGCACCGACCTCGCGGGGGAGTACGAGCAGAGGCCTGCGCACGTCGGAGTCGACGGCCAGCCGATCGATCAGCTCGACCCAGGTGAGGTTGTAGCCGCCGAGGATGTAGCGCTCACCGGGCTTTCCCTTCGCCGCGGCCAGCAGGTGGCCACGCGCCACGTCCTCGACATCGACCACGTTGGTCGCGCCGTCGACCACGGCCGGCAGCCGGCCGAGCATGAAGTTGCCGACCACGCGCGTGGAGGTCTCACCCGGCTGGTACGGGTCGACGGGGACGCCGAGGACGTACGCCGGGTTGACGACCACCACCTCCACACCGAGGCGCGCTCCCGCCGCCAGCACCTCGGCCTCCCCCTCGTGCTTGGCGTCGCCGTACGCCAGCCCGAACTCGCCGCCCCGGTAGACCGTCGTCTCATCCGCGGCCTCGCCGTGCGGCGCGCGACCGATCGCGGCGACGCTGGAGGTGTGAACGACACGCGGGACGCCCTCGGCCGCGGCCGCCTCCACAACGAGCCGTGGCGTGAGCGCGTTCATCCTCCACACTCGGTCCACCGGACGCGACCCGACATAACCGGCCGTGTGGAAGACCAGATCGCAGCCGCGCACGGCGCGGCGCAGCGCGCCGCGGTCGAACATCTCGGCGCGCACGGGATCGACGTCGAGCGCGTGCAGCCGTTCCAGCCGCCGCCGGTCGCGGTAGGTGACCCGCACCCGGTCGCCCCCCTCGGCGAGCAGCTTCGCCACGTGCCCGCCGACGAAGCCGGTGGCACCGGTCACGCAACAAACCTTCACCGGACGGTGTTGGGAGAGCCGTACACTCAGAGCACCGTAGCCCAATGCGACCTCGCCACTACGCGTACGCGGCAGCGCTGCTCCTGTCGCTCGCCACGCCGGGAGCCGCTACAGCCGCCGACTACTCGCCATCGCACGTCATCGTGCGCTACGCCGGGTGGACCACGCACCGCGATCGCATCGCGGTGGAGCGGGCGACGGGTACCGGCCGCGCCGTCCCCATCGCCGGCGGCGCCCGCGTCCTCCAGATAAAGGACGGGGACTCGGTGCGGAAGACGATCGCCGAGCTGCGCGCCCGGCCCGGTGTCGACTACGCGGTCCCCGACTACCGCATCCACGCCGCTGCCGCCTACTACCCGAACGACCCGGGCCGCGGCGGGGCCGGCAACTGGCGCAAGGTTCAGTGGAACTTCGCGGGGGCGTTCGGCATCCGCGCCCCCCAGGCGTGGGCCACGATGAGGGCCCTCCACGAGGCCGGCGGCCGCGGAGCGATCGTCGCCGTCCTCGACTCCGGCGTCGCCTACAAGAATCGCGGCGGGTTCAAGCGTGCACCCGATCTCGGGAAGACCGGCTTCGTGCCGGGCCACGACTTCATCGACGGAGACAACGTGCCCCTGGACGAGGACGGCCACGGCACGCACGTGGCGGGCACGATCGCCGAGCAGGTGAACAACAAGAGGGCCGTCACGGGTCTCGCCTACGGGGTGAAGATCATGCCGTTGCGCGTGCTCGACGCAAACGGCGGCGGGAACGGCGGCCCACTCGCCAAGGCAATCATCTGGGCGGTCGACCACGGCGCGCAGGTGATCAACATGAGCATCGTCTTCAACTCTGACCTCCAGGCGGCGGACATCCCCGACGTGATCGCCGCGATGCGCTACGCGCACCAGCACAACGTGGTGATGGTCGGCGCGGCGGGCAACGAGAGCGACAACCACCTCGACTACCCGGCGCGCTACCGCGACGTGATCTCGGTGGGTGCCACCACCTCATCCGGCTGCCAGGCCCAGTACTCGAGCTTCGGCGACGGGCTCGACGTGGTGGCTCCCGGCGGCGGCAAGGACGCCGAGCTGACCGGGTCGGCCTGGGACCGGGCGCACTGCGGTCACGGCGCGGGCGGACGCGAGATCGTCCAGCAGACCTTCGTCCAGAACTTCCACGACTTCCATCTCGTGGGGGTCGAGGGAACCTCGGAGGCCGCACCGCACGTGTCGGCCCTTGCGGCGCTGATCATCGCCAGCGGGCGGCTGGGGCCGCAGCCGACCGCCGACGCCGTCCTCGCCCGGATCGACAGCAGCGCGCGCGACATCGGACCGCCCGGCTACGACAAGCGCTACGGGCACGGGCTGGTCAACGCCGCCGCCGCGGTCGCGCCGTAAGCGGCTACTCCGCCGGCGAGCGCCTCAGGTGGTCCTGATGATGAGGACGCTGCACGGCGCGTGGTGAGACACCTTGTTCGGCACGCTGCCGAGCAGGAAGCGCTTTGCGCCGGTCATCCCCTTGTTGCCGACGACGATCAGGTCGGCGTTCTGCTCCTCGGCGACGTCGAGGATCGCGTCGGCCGGGTCGCCCTGCCGCGCGTAGGTCTCAACGTTGACCCCCGCCTCGCCGATCCGCTCCCCCGCCGCGCGCAGCGTCGCCTCCACGTCCTCGCGCGCGTTGACCATCCACTGCATGTCGTCGGGAACCTGTGTGCGCTCCTCGCGCAGGCGCTGGTTCCCGACCGGCTCGAATGCGCTCACCACATGGACCTGCGCGCCAACCGCCTTCGCCAGATCGGTCGCCTGGCGGACGGCCTCGCCGGCTGTCTCGGAGCCGTCGGTGCCAACAACGATCGAGCCGAACATCTATCTCCTCCCGCGGTGTGAGGGAATCGGGCGCGGATCATATGCGGTATTCCGCCTTGACCTGGGGGCCGGAACGTAGGAGGCTGGGCATATGGCCCCGACCAAATGCCTCGTTGTGGATGACCACAACGTCGTCACTCAGGGGCTCGACCTGCTGCTTGGCGACATCGACGACCTCGAGCTCGTGGGCACCGTCCACACGGGCGAGGAGGCGCTCGACGCGGTCGAGCGGCTGAAGCCGCAGGTGGTCCTGATGGACGTCCGCCTGCCCGGCATCGACGGCGTCTCAACAGTCAAGCGGATACAGCAGGTCGCGCCGAGCGTCGATTTCGTGATGTTCTCCGCGTACGGCGACAAGCGCCTGCTGTCCGACGCCCTGGCGGCAGGCGCGCGCGGCTACGTGATGAAGGGCTCGCCGCCGGAGGACCTGATCCGCGCGATCCGGACGGTCGCGTCGGGCAAGGCGTTCGTGGACCCGTCGCTGTCGCCCATGCTGCTGATCAAGGAGGGCGGGACGGCCGCCGAGCAGTCGCTCAGCGAACGCGAACGCGAGATCCTCCAGCTCCTCGCAGAGGGCTACCACACCGAGGAGGTGGCCCGCCGCATCGGCCTCTCGGTGGAGACGGTGAAGTCGGACACGAAGCGCGTAATCGCCAAGCTCCAAGCCGACACACGCACCCACGCGGTCGCAATCGCCCTGCGGCGCGCGCTGATCGACTAACCGCTCAGACCCTTCGCCCGGATGCGCGAGCTGCCCCGCTTCTGGCTGTGGATGCAGGTGGCGATAGTCGTCCTGGTCCTCGCAGGAATGATCATCGCGGCGACCCGGCTCTAGCCGTCAGCCCTGAAGGCGCGTCTACGAAGTGCGCCGCTCCAGGTCGGCGACCTCTTCAGCCTTCTGATCGGCGCGGTCCTGGGCGGAGGCCAGCTCCTCCTTGGCCTCGCCCTTGCGCTCCTCCTCCCGCCCCTCGCGGCGCAGGCTCGGATCGCCCGCGACGTCGCCGGCAGTCTTCTTGAAGCGGCCGGTGATCTTGTCCAGTAAGCCCATTCTGGTTCTGCTCCTTTCCATCACATAGACGGTGCCCGGGCAGAGCCGGGTCAAACGGCTCTACAGCGCTACGCAGCGGCCGCCGCGGCCACCCAGGCCGACAGCCGGTCGGGATCCGGGGGATCGTCCAGCGGAAGCTGCGGCGGCTCGTTGGCCGCCACCCAGGCGTGCACGATTCGCACCTCGTCGACCTCGTCCGCCGGGACCGCCGATCCCACCTGCCGGGGCCGGCGGCGCTCCAGCGCCGCGGCGGTGCGCCCCACCAGCTCGTCGCCGGACGGGAGCGATCCCCAGTCCGCAACCCGGCCGGCCACGATCCAGAACGCGTCAAAGCGGCGCTTGACCGGGTGAGCCGCGACGACCAGGCGCGTGCGAGCGTGTGTGGCCTGCAGCAATCCCGATAGGCGCGCGACCAGGGACTCGAGCCGCTCGCGCCGGCGGAGGAGGACGGCGGCGCGCTCGTAGCGGCGCGCCTCCGATGCCTCGCGCATCTGGCGGTCCAGGTGTTCGAGCAGGTGCTCGCCGCTGGCCGCCGTCCCCGCGAACGGACCGAGCGCCTGGTCGAGGCGGCGGCGGTAGAGATTGGGGTCGAGGTCGCCGAGGCAGGGCGAGAGGCAGCGGCCCATCTGCCCGTAGGCGGAGGGGTGCTCGCGGAGGCGCAGCGTCCGCCCGCAGTGCCGCAGCCCGAACAGGGAGTTGAGCTGGTCCACGAGCTCGGTGGCCGCCGCCCGGCCGCGGACGGGACCGACGTTGATCGCGTGCCCCGGCGCGGGGTCGGGCGCCACCTCCAGCACCGGGAACGGGATGTCCAGGCGGCACCGCAGGTAGAGGTAGCCGTCGGTGCGCTTGAGCTTCACGTTTCCGGGCGGGCGCCAGCGCTTGATCAGCCGGTTCTCCAGGACGAGCGCGCCGAGCTCCGACGCCGTGGGGATGTAGTCGACGACCGCCGCGCGCTCGGTCCAACCGGCCGGCGCGCAGAAGTGCGCCCTGGCCCTGGTGCGCAGCGACACCGACTTGCCCACATAGAGCGGCCGCCCCGCCTCGTCCCGGAAGACGTAGACGCCGGGGTCGTCCGGGAGCTTGCTGAGATCCGGCCGCTGCGCCGGCGGAACGCGCCGCCCCGGCTGCCGGTCCGGGCGGCGCATGCGGCGCCGGGGGGCGAGCAGCGAGCACGCGTCCGCCACCGTGCGCGCGCTCGCGCACAGCTTCGGGAACAGCGCGCAGAACACGCGCGCGCAGGTGCGCGCGTCGGCCAGCGCCCGGTGCACCACTTCGACCTCGATGCCCAGCCCGGCGGCGAGCGGCGCGAGGCTGCGCTGGGTGGCGAGCGGCGCGTAGCGCCGGGCCATCGCGATCGTGCACAGGACGGGCGGGTCCGGCCACCGCAGCCCTGCGCGCTCGAACCCCTGCATCAGCGCGCGCCGGTCGAACTGGGCGGAGTGCGCCACCAGCACGCGCCCGCGCATCAGCTCCTCGAGCCGGGACAGCGCCTCGCTGGGAGCCGGCGCCGCATCGACCATCGCCTGGGTTATGCCGGTGAGCCGCTCGATCCCCCGCGACAGCGGACGCTCGACGCGGACCAGCGACTCGAACTCCTCGTGCAGCTCGCCGCCGCCGACCAGCACGGCGCCGACCTCGGTCAGCTCGCAATCATCGCCGGCGCGGCCGTTCGTCTCCACGTCGACCGCGAGGAACTCGGCGCTGTGCAGCTCGATGGCTGCGGGATCCATCCCACGAGTGCTACGCCCCGCGCCGGACGCGTCGCACGATCGCTGCCGCCACCTCTGTGGCACATCTCACGCGGTCTCTGTGCCGCCGATCACCGACGCCTCGTGCGCGCGCGCGTACCTTCGAGGCCATGACACAGATCGGAACAGCAACGAGGCTTCTCGGTGTGGCGCCGGTGTTCGCGTTCGCGCGCGGGAGCTGGATCATGGTTGGCTTCTGCGTGTTCCTCTTCGTGGGCCTGGTCGTGGGCTACTACACGCAGAAGGGCAGCGGGATCAACCCCCGCCCGTACGGGAAGATCTACGGCGGCGCGCCGGGCGCGTTCGGGCCCCCAGACGTCTCAGGGCACGATCCGCGCGCGCGCGAGCGCGTGAGCCGCGGCACCCGCTAGGGACGCCGCGGCGCCAGCCGGCGCCGTTCGAAGCCGGTGGCTTGGGTACGATCGGCTCACTGCGCCCATGACCACCGAGATCTCCGCCGAGAGCGCGCTCGCGCGCACCGATCCGGCCATCGCCCGGCTCATCGACGATGAAGCCCGCCGCCAGCGGGACTCCATCCGGCTGATCCCCTCCGAGAACTACGCGTCGCGGGCGGTGATCGAGGCCTCCGGCAGCGTCCTCACCAACAAGTACTCGGAGGGCTACCCGGGGCGTCGCTACTACGAGGGCCAGCGCTACATCGACCAGATCGAGGAGCTGGCCATCGACCGGGCGCGCCAGGTCTTCCACGTCGACCACGCCAACGTCCAGCCCTACTCCGGCTCGGTTGCGAACCTCGCCGTCTACCTCGCTTTCGCGCAGCCCGGCGACACGATCATGGGGATGGGGCTGCCCATGGGCGGCCACCTCACGCACGGTCACAACGTCTCCGTCACCGGCAAGTGGTTCCGCGCGGTCCACTACGGCGTCGACCGCGACACGGGTCGGGTCGACTTCGACGAGGTGGCGCGCATCGCCCGCGAGGAGCGGCCCAAGCTGATCTTCTGCGGCGGCACGGCGGTGCCGCGCACGATCGAGTTCGACCGCTTCGCGGAGATCGCGGATGAGGTCGGTGCGGTCCTGGCGGCGGACATCGCCCACATCGCCGGGCTGGTGGCAGGCGGAGCCCACCCCTCGCCGGTCGGTCACGCGCCGGTGATCACCACCACCACCCACAAGACCCTGCGCGGCCCGCGCGGCGCCATGGTCATGTGCACCGAGGAGCACGCCACCGCGATCGACAAGGCGGTCTTCCCCGGCTTGCAGGGCGGTCCCCACGACCAGGCCACCGCGGCGATCGCGGTCGCGCTCGAGGAGGCGTCGCGACCCGAGTTCGCCGACTACGCGCACCGGGTCGTGGAGAATGCGAAGGCCTTGGCCGCCGAGCTCGTCGAGCTCGGTTTCGACCTTGTCTCGGGCGGCACCGACAACCACCTCATCCTCATCGACCTCACCTCTCGGGACGTGCCGGGCAAGGTCGTCTCGCAGGGTCTCGACCGGGCCCTGATCGAGACGAACTACAACACCGTGCCGTTCGATCCCCGCAAGCCGTTCGACCCCTCAGGCCTGCGGATCGGCACGCCCAGCGTCACCACGCGCGGGATGGGCCCGGACGAGATGGTCGCCATCGCGCACATGATCGATCGCGGCGTGGCGGCCGCACGCGACGCTGACGAGGCCGCGCTCGCACGCCTCGCCGACGAGGCCCGCGAGCTCACCGCCGCCTTCCCCGCGCCCGGGATCGACTCCTAGGCCGGCCCACCGGCCGGCCGCGCGTCCCGCCGGCCGGCTCCTCGGGCGGGGTGGAAGGCGCGGCGTTCCCCGCTGCCGACTATTGCCGTTCAGGAGGCAGTGGGGAATGCGCGCCGACCGGCCCGCTCGCCGCCACGCCCCGCCGGGGTATCAAGCCCCCCGCGCGCGAGGCCGACTTATTGGAGAGGGCCCGTGCCGCCGACCCTGCTCAAAAAGAGGCTTCGCAGGAAGCACCACCGCCAGCACGCGCGGAGGCTTCGGCATGCCCGGCGCCACCGCCCGCGGCATCAGGACGAGCAGGTCTTCGTCATCGAGCCGCCGGCGCAGCCCCCAAAGCCGAAGCCCAAGCCCAAGCCGCCCCCGAAGCTCCC
>Ga0066699_10000748_pt1 | contig 10215 bp, 12 predicted proteins | sample GraSoiAngelo_148_FD_66455 | JGI IMG/M metagenome (GOLD analysis project Ga0066699, IMG submission 66455) | Grasslands soil microbial communities from the Angelo Coastal Reserve, California, USA - 14_1009_09_20cm | ecosystem: Environmental > Terrestrial > Soil > Grasslands | place: USA... | reverse complement strand
CGAGCCGGGGGCAAGGTCGACCGATGCTGACCGAATGCGCGGAGACGTTCGAACCGGCCGATAGGCCTTGGCCTTGCGGCTGGAGTCGAACCTCTCGCGCAGCTTCTTGATCTCGCCGTCGGCCAGCGGCGACACCATGGCGCTTGCGCGCTGGTAGTCGGTCGGTGGAGTCAGTGGCGGTAGCGGCGCTGTACCGTCATGTGCGCCGGGCCGCGGGTTGGCGGCGGCCTGGCCGGGCACGGCGTAGTTCGTGGCGTTGTAGTTGGTCTGCGGAAACGCGGCCTGCATCTGTTGTTGCGAACGGCCCGGCGTATCAGGAGGGAGTGACGGGAAGGTCTGCGCTGAACTTCCGCCTTGCGCCTTCACCCACTGAGGTGGTGCCGATGCTGCCTGGGAAGCGCGAACCGATGCAGCTGACGCCGCAGGCTGCTGGCCTGAAATTACGGCAGGTGACACCGCTTGCTGCGCCTGGACCGTTTGGAATGGGAAAGATGCTGCAGCGACGGCAGCAGCAACAAGCACGAAGCTCAGCTTCATCGTCTGCTCCTCAGTTTGGCTGGGTGATCAGCTGTCCGACCGCGATCCCCTCTATGGAGTCCAGCGTCGGAACGCGCGTGACGCGCACCGTGGCGCGAAATCGTTGTGGTGCCCGTTCCGAGGTTTGGCCGGCAAGCTTGACTTCGATCGGCGCCTCGATGTACCAGACGTACACCCCGTCTTCGAGGCCATCCTTCACGAGGACGCCCGTGCCGGTCGTAATGGACATGTTCATGCGGCTGGTCCGCACGGCTTCCAAGATGCCGGACTTTTGCAGGGCATTCAGGTAGGACTTGAAGCCCTCGCGGTCATAGCGCGAACGCACGTCTTCAAGTTGGGCCTGCCAGTTGTTGAAGTCGAGCGTGAAGGAATGGGTGAGTGTGTCCTTCGCGTACTGAATGACGTCCGGCGGCTTCCGGTATGGCCGACTGAGCGGGATCAACGGAAAGATGCGGCCGTTGTCGACGCCGAAATACTCGCGGACCGGGTGCGCAGCTGCCCAGCCAAGCAGCAAGTTGCTTGCGAGGGATAGCACCAGTGCGCCCGCGAGCACGAAATTGAGTTTCACCGAGCTGCGGGCCAGCCAGGCCATCAATCGCCGCCCGAGCGCTGCATGCACCGCGGGAAGCACCGCGTCTTCGGTGGTGTGCAGCTGGCGGGTGATCGCTGCCAAGTCATCGTCGAAGTCGTGCGATCGTGGGTGGCCAGCGGCCTCTTGCAACGCAGTCATTGCAGCACCTTTCAAGTCCGTATTATGTGCATGATACGGAAAAATGAAAGGTTCGCGCAACCCGGCGTGCATGCGCGATGGGAGGGCCTACAGCGCAGCAAGGGGGGCAGAGGGGGCCAAAACCGGCCATCGGAAAGAAGCGAAGCCCGGATCAGCGGCTACCGATCCGGGCTTCTACCAGCGAAAGTTCGTCTAGGAGCTACCTCTGGCGTCTCGATCATACGCACGAAGGCGGGCCGGCGGGCCGAGCGACCGTCGCCCTGGGTGTCGCTCGAAGCGCGTGCTTGAGAAAACGGGATCATCTGGCCGCCGGGCGATTCGCGTGCACAATCCCAATCTTTTGAGGTCATCCGGGGTGCGCGTCACAGAATTTGAGCATGCAAGCCCTGTTCCACACCCAAACTATGGAGAGAAGAATGTCTAAGAATGGCAGAAGCAAAGAGCTTGTTGGCTTCGTCGGCAACCTCCAGGCCCCCGCGCATCTGAACACCGTCTCATACAACTGTCGCGGGGATGAATCCTGATGTCGATCAAAGAATATCGAGTGCGTCCGGGGGATGGCATCGCCGCATTGGTGCCATCACTTGCTGATTCGCGCCGCTTGGTAGGGGACGAAGTCCGTGTTGCGATCAAAGCCGTCGCTTTGAACGCTCGCGATGCGGCGATCGTCGCCGGGCAATATCCGGTGCCTCACAGTCGACCACTGGTCCCATGTTCTGATGGCGCAGGCGTGGTCGCCGAGCTCGGGCCAGATGCGCAGGGCTTCTCCATTGGAGAGCGCGTCGTAAGCTGCTTCTTCCGCGATTGGGCGTCTGGCTTGGCAACGAGAGACTCCATCGCTGTCTCGCACGGCTGCGAGATAGACGGCCTGCTGGCCACCGAAGTAGTCCTGAGCGCTCGCGCGCTGACTCGGATCCCTGAGTCCGTCGACTTTGCCGATGCCGCTTGCGCCCCGTGTGCAGGTACAACAGCTTGGAACGCCCTGTTCGAATTTGGCCGGTTGCCGCCTGGCCGGACAGTCGTTGTGCAGGGTACGGGCGGTGTTGCGATGTGGGCGTTGCAGCTTGCATCAGCAGCCGGGCTCGATTGCATAGTGGTATCGAGTAGCGACGCTAAGCTCGAGCGATTGCCGCCCTTGAACGCTGTGAAGCGGATCAACTACACCTCCCACGAACACTGGGCGGCAGAGGTCGTGCGGGTAACCGACGGCCGCGGAGCGGACCTGGTGGTGGAACTTGGGGGCCGCAAGACCGTGGGCGAATCGCTTCAGGCTACCTGCGTCGGCGGGAAGATCGCCGTCATTGGCGGCCTCTCAGGCTGGTCCTACGATGGATTCAATGCGCTCGACGCGGTGGTCAAGCAACTCACATTGCGTGGGATCTACGTTGGCAGCCGAGAGATGCTGGAATCGCTGCTGAAGTTTATGGCTGCGCAACGCATTCGGCCGATGATTTCTGAGCGTTTTCCGTTCGACAGCGCTTCCGCTGCATTCGCCGCGATGGCCGCACCGGATCGCCTTGGGAAGATTGTCATTACCCTGTGAAATAGCAAATTCGAAAGGACAAACCTTGAACGCGTCAGGCGCATCCGAAGACAAGTCAGAACTCGAACAGGTTCCGCGAATTTTCGTAACTGGCGGCTCCGGCAATAGCTACAAAGCGGCACTTGTGGCGCGTCAAGTCGGGCTGGGTTGCGCTTGGACGTTCGTTGACGTCCTGGCGGGTGAGACGCAAAGAGCGCCGTTCCTGAAGGTCAATCCGCTGGGTAAGGTTCCTTACCTGGTGCTACCGGACGGAACCGGGTTCGGCGAATCCAATGCGATCGCCTGGTTTCTCGCTGACGGGACCAAGCTCATGCCATGTTCCTCTGCTTCGAGGGCACGGGCGATCCAATGGATGATATTCGAGCAGACTCGTCTTGAGCCGTTCATCTCGCCGGCGAGATTTTTCACAACCATCGCGCCGGCGCGGCGCACGGAGTGTGAAAGCGAGATTCCACGATGGCTGGAGAACGGATCGGCGGGCTTGAGTGTTCTGGATGCGCATCTCCGAACGCAGGACTTCATGGTGGAGAACAGTTATTCCGTGGCGGACATTGCCGTCTTCGGGTACGTTCATCTCGCTGAGGAAGGAGGCTTTTGCTTGCGTGACTTTCCATCCGTGTCGCGCTGGATATCGAGAGTTGAATCCCAAGCAGACTACATCCCAATCCGGGAATTGCTCTCTCCGCGAGGGCTAGCGCATGTCCGATAGGAGACTGCGTCGTGACCTACTCTGGTGAGAAGCGAGGGCGAGTCACACCATCAATGGTTACCGTGCTGAAGAACATGGAGTGTGGTCGGACCCACCAACCGGTGTCTTTGTCCAATTGCTTATACACGACCAAGGGTTCCTCGGTTTCGCTGTGTCGCGCCAAACAAAACACTTCGTATGTGCCACCTTTGTAGTGTCGATAGCGACCAGGCGGAGCGGATAGGGGCGTGTTCAGGTCATTGCTCATGCAGCTGATTCTATGGAAAGCATCCTATGAAAATCAAGGATTCCGTCGCGTTGGTTACCGGTGCGAGCCGTGGACTTGGGCTCGCCCTAACCCGATCCTTGCGCGAAGCCGGCGCACGAAAGGTCTATGCCGCTGCACGCCAACCCGGACGTAGCTCGGTGGAAGGCGTTGAATCGATCCAGCTCGATGTGACGAACCGCGAGCAGATACGTGCTGCTGCTGTGCGCTGCAAGGACGTGACCTTGCTCGTGAACAATGCAGGGGTCGCCTTCGGGAGGAGCTTCTTGGCGGACGATCCCTTGCAGGCTGCACGCTCTGAAATGGAGACCAACTACTTTGGCCCGCTCGAAGTGAGTCGGGCGTTTGCGCCCGCGCTTGCTGTGAACGGAGGCGGAGCCATCGTCAACGTGCTCTCGGTGCTCAGCTGGTTGAACGTGCCCCAGTTCGCCACCTACAGCGCGTCCAAGGCGGCAGCATGGTCCCTGACAAACGGATTGCGCGGTGAGTTGCTCTCGCAAGGCACGCATGTAATGGCAGTGCACGTCGGGTACATGGACACTGACATGGTTCGAGAAGTTGATGCTCCGAAAATGCCACCTTCGGTGGTGGCGCAGCTGATGATCGAGGCGCTTGAAGCTGGGCGCAGCGAGCTGTTGGTAGACGACTTTTCTCGACAGATCAAGCGAGGCCTTTCCGGGGAGGTCGTCAACGCTTTTGACACAACGAGCTACTGCTGAATGCTTGTACGTTCGGTGCCCCGAGTCCTGTTTCTCGAAGAGATGCAATGAGTGTCGTCAGCGAAACATTGAAGCGTCGTGAAATCCCAGAGGATGAGTGGCGCAGCACGATCGCGGAGATTCTTGACGTTAGCTATGGCACGGCCACGAAACGGTTGACGAACCAAGAGGAGTTCTCCCTCGAAGAACTCTTCAAGATCGCTCGCTACTTCAGTACGACGGTCTCCGCGATGTTGCAGGCAACCTATCCCGAGGAGAGGCTGTCGTCAGGCGAGAAGCAAAACCACGCTCAGCTTCAGATCGGCGAGCATGCCATCGCTTGTGACGTGATGATCCGACCTGGCGCCCAACGCGCCGGCAATGTGCTGGTCGCCTATCAAGCCGGCGACGAGGCGTGGCGCGTTTGTCATGCATCCGAGGCGCCGCCGAGTGTCAGCCTCTACAGCGTGCGGCAGATCACGCTCACTGGTCCAAGGATTGCTGTTGTTGACGACGAAGCGCCAACCACCCTGGTTCGCTTTCTTGCCAGAGTGGGGTTCGAAGCCACGCATTTCAGCGAGCCCGGGCCGGTCCTTGAGCTCCTTGAGTCATCCAGCCGGCCGGACGCGTATATCCTCGATTGGACACTTGGAGGCGGCGAAACGTCTTCTGACCTGATCGAGGCGATACGTCGCAAGGACCCGACGTGTCCTATCGTGTTGCTCACAGGGACAATTCAATCACAGCGTCGCAACGAGAGTGACATCGCTCGTTTAGTAGGCCAGTACCACGTAGAACTGTACGAAAAGCCTACGAGATACCTGATCCTCGCTGAGAAGCTCCAGCTCATGTTGGGTCGTCAACCTCATCTCCCTGGCTAGCCGGCGCACATGGGACAGTGACGCTCACCGTCGTGCCAGTTCCTGGGCTCGAGTCGATGTTGAACGTTCCTCCCAGTTCGGCGAGGTGCGACTGGACGATCGCTAACCCCATGCCCAACCCTTGTGGGTCGATTTGATCGCTGCCAGGGCCGCGTACGAACGGTTCCAACACCCGCTGCGTGACGCTCGCAGACATGCCAACGCCCGTGTCGGCTATGACCACATGCAGAAGCGATTTTTTGCCTGATCTGCGCATCGTCGCAGTGATGTCGACCCGGCCGCGGTGCGTGTACTTGACGGCATTCAGCGCAAGGTTTGAAAGTATCTGGCGCACGCGCGCTTCGTCGATCGAGATGTGAGATTCGTCGATGTTCAGCTCAGTCGAAAACGACAAGCCTTTGGTCTGGGCGCCCTTTTCCGCAGCGGACAAAGATCGTTGGAGAAAGTCGGCCACATCCACCTGCGTGAGGCGAACGCCGGGTGACCGATCGGCCCGCACGAATTCAACCAGGTCCGCAGCAATTTCGCTCATCTGATCTGCAGCGTCTCGTAGTTCTGGAAGGCACTGCGTAATTTCCGATGGGGCCTGTTCAAGGAGGTCCACGCATCCAATGATGGTCTGCAGTGGTGTACGCAACTCGTGGCTGGCCGTGGCCATAAACAGTTTTCGGGCGAGAACGCTCCGCCGCTTCTCGGTCAATGCGTCAGCCTTTGCTTCCCGCACCTGCGCCTCGCGTAGCAAGTCGCGCTCTCGTTCCACGGCCTTGTATTCAGTGATGTCCGTTGCGCTCAGTTCGATCGCCGCGCTTCCGTCCAAAGGGTCCGCGACCGGTCGACAATCAATTGCAAAGGTGCGTGTGCCGCGCCGCGTATGCATCTCGAAGTCGCCGGCGAAGGATCGACCAGCTCGCGCTGCTTCCAGGAGTTGTTCCGGCACATGCTTGTCAACAAACATCATCTCCAGAGGGGACTCGTTCTCGTTCGGCTGAAGCCCGTTCCATGCCTCTGCGGCTGCGGGATTTCGAAAGCGGGTTTCCCCGTCGATGGAGTAGAAGGCGATCAACAGAGGCGTGTATTGCAATACACGCACGCCCCGCAACTCGGCATCGGGAAGCGCGCGAAGGTTGTTGGCACAGAACAATAGGCCGTCCGTGGATCCGTCCTCTGCAATTACCACGTTGCTTTGCAGCACCACTTGCTTCGGCAGTCCTAGCGGGTAAAGGGTCCACTGCTCTTCAAGGAACTGCCCGCCAAGAGCTGCTTCGTGGACCATGTTGAGCCGGGCAATTGCCACGTCCGTCACGTCACTGAAGTCCCGTGACGAGAGCTCGTCCATTGAGCCCGCATTCCAGAAGCAGCGAGCGGCCGCGTTGGCCCACGTGATCTTCAGCCTCCGTTTGTCAAAGACCCAGACAGGGATGGCCAACCATTCGTAGGAAGTCAGTGTCTTGTGGCAGATCAAGCGCTTCGCCTCAGAAAAATGAGGTCATCCATACGGACGGCATAGGTTGTTACGTCTGAATGGCTGCGTATCACAGTAAACTGAAGTGATGTTGCCAAAGTTCGCACAAAAACATGAGGCTCGACTGCTGCAGAGGCTTCAAAGGAAGTGCGATCGTACTTGCCTACGCGGGCCACGCGTCGACGGCCGACGTGGGCGTCAAGGGCGACTTCGCAACGCGTGCCCTTTAAGGGGACCCAGTCGTCGTGGGTCTGAACTTGGGCGCTCACTTCGGGAGCTAAGAATGAAAGTGTCCTGCTCATGCTTCTTACCAACGTAGAACCCGAGTCTGGTCCCATACCTTCAACGGCTTCGCGACAGCAGACGACGGATGTGGTCGACGCGATCGGCACGTCATACTGTGTCGAGCGATGCCCGATTGCGGCCCTCCGCCAAGACCTCGCGCGCGCCGAGGCGGCCCATCGCATGATGCAGGCAGCCGATATTTGTCTACGGACTGGAGACGATCAAGCGCTGCAGGCGCTTGGTTTCTCGGTTGCCCACATCGCTGACCTTCGGGGTCGACCGATAGGTGCCACTGCGGGGTACCCCGCCTACGCGTTACGCAATGTCAGGAAAACCGTGCGGTGGCTCCGCGAGCGCCTCATCGCGCTCCAGTCAAGCAGCAGCGTCACCGGCGGCTGAACAAGTGGCGAACCCTTGCGTTCGCCCTTTTTTCGGCCACAATTACGCAATTACATACTTATGTATACCAACCTGAGAGGACTCGCATGAAATACGCGATCGTGAACACCAAAGGGGGCGTCGGCAAGACAACCAAGGCCTGCCATCTGGCGACCCACCTGGCCATCGCGGCACCGACGCTCTTGATCGACGGTGATCCCCAAGAAAGCGCTGCGACCTGGGCCGCCTGGCGTCGCGAGAACCCGCAGCTTTCTTCTCGGGCTTCGCCGACGACGATTTGCTTGCGAGGCAAGGCGATCTTGGACGAAGGCAAGATTCTGTCGCAGAAGTTCCACGATACCGTCGTGGACGCTGGTGGGCGTGACGCACCTGGTCTGCGCAACGCCATGCTGCTGGCCGAGTTGGCCATCGTTCCCGTTGGTGCCTCGCACCTCGATGCGGCGGCAATGACTGACTTGCTGGAGGTGGTCGACATCGCTCGCGAATTCAACCCTCAGCTGAGGGTCAAGGTCCTTTTGACGCGCCTCGATCCGAGGACCAGGGATGCAGCCAAGATGCTGGAGTTCCTGGAGGAAAACAAGCTAGAGGTGCTCGAGTCTCGGGTATGCGAACGTGTGGTATTTCGTCGCACGATTGGGGAAGGAAGCACCGTCGAGGAGCTCGGCAAGGATCCAAACGCGATAGCGGAAATGGCGGCCTTTTACGCGGAGGTCTCTGAATGAAAAGCAAGCCCTCCCTGGAAGAGTTCCGCAGCGGCGGCAGCGAGGTTGCCCCGCCTAAACCGGCCCCCGCGCCGGCCCAAGCTACGCCGCCGGCGCCGCCTCCCCCTCCCCCAGCTCCGGCAACCGTGGTTTCGCAAAGCGAGCACGACGCCAGGGCACGCGAGAACAAAACCATCCGCCTACGCAAGGCCTTCGAGAGCCGACTGAAAAGCGAGGCGTACCACCGAAGCATGTCCGAAGGCCGTCGAGTCACCGAGTCGGACATCATCGACGAGGCCCTGGAACTCTACTTTCGTGGCCGGTGAACCGTACGTTGGTATGGGATTAATTGATTACGTAAATACGCAATCAATTCAATAAGTCATTACGACAATATTTAATTCTGTTGTGGCGGATTGGCGTTCTGTAATGGCATTTTCAAAAATGCTTGCTACAAAACCCAAATTCGTTGCACACTTTCGTCCGTGAGGGCATATGCCATGCTTGAGATGACGAGTGAAGTCGCGCCCCGGCTGTTCAAAGAGTTAGTGGCGGCGGGAAGCGTTTCCAGTGCGGTAGTCAAAAGCTACGACAAAGGTTTGCTAATCGTGCTGCGAATTGGTCTGACGGAACGCGTTGTAGGTGCTGCTCGGGGCGGCCCGAGATACTTTCAGAGCATCGACGCTGCGGCGTCAATGCTTCAGCAGGCGGGTATTCGAACGTTTGCCGTCGACACGACGAACTGGACGCCCAAGACGCTGAAAACGAGGGAAGCGATCTCAGTTCAAAGGAGCATCTGAGCGAGGTAGCGAAGAGAGACGACCAGAAGTGCAAAAGCCCGCTTGGCGGCGGGCTTTGCACACGAACTGAACACCGGGCGGGGAGCCCGGCTCGTAGCACACGGTCTTGATTTGGCGATCAGTCTGTGTGACGAATGGGAAGGTCGAAGCCCCATTCTACGAGTCATTGCCCCCGCGCGCAAGCGTGCGTGCGCCCCCTGATCGGGCGTGCGGAAAGGGGACATGGGGCGAACATCGTCGCTGGAGGCCGCGCGCGCCAGCAACAGCGAGGGGTACTTCCAGCCGGGCACAGCGCTACACCGGCTGGTGCTCGAGGCGCCGTACCTAGCGCGTTGCTCCGACAACAAAACGGCCGCCCGCGTGCGACCGATCGAATACGCGATCCGCTACCCGTACATCCAGGCGAACCGGCCTGGCCGGGTGAGCTGGCTGATATTCGATCTCGACCACCCGGAGCGTGAACGCGCTGACCCATGGTGTTGGTCGGACGCCGGTCTTCCGCCGCCGAACCTGATCGTCACGAATCGCGAGTCGGGGCGGGCGCACCTGTACTACGCGGTGGCACCCGTGTGCACCACGGAGAAGGCTCGCGCCAAGCCCATCGCGTACATGCGCGCGGTCTATGAGGCGATGGCCGCTCGACTGGACGCCGACTCGGCCTATCGGCAAGGCTCGATCGCGAAGACGCCTGGGCATCCCTGGTGGCTGACGACGGAGCTACACCCGCACGAGTACTCATTGGGCGAGCTGGCCGAGTACGTGGACCTGGCCGAGCCGTCGCCATGGGCCAAGGGTCCTCGCCTTGAGGAGGCGGCCGGCTCGCGGCATTGCACCCTGTTTGAGCTCGCGCGCTACTACGCCTACTCGATCGTCAACCGGGAGCGCGAAAAGGGCACCTACGAAGGCTTTCTGAGGCTCGTAGAGGCGTTCTGCCTCAATCACAACCAGCGCGTCAGCAACCTGGCCGCCAAGCCGGCAGAGCTGCTGTCATGGGCGCAGATCCAAGCCACGGCCAAGTCGATCGGACGCTGGACCTGGGAGCACTACCGCGGCAATCGCGATGGGGTGCACCGGGGAGCCATGGCGTTGGACGAGGCGTTGCCCCTGGCCGAGCGCCAGCGCCTGGCAGCGCAGCGCACGCACGAGCTGCGCCACAAGGCCACCGAGTCGCGGATTCGCTCGGCGTGCCGGCAACTGCAAGCCGC
>Ga0066699_10000737_pt1 | contig 10293 bp, 10 predicted proteins | sample GraSoiAngelo_148_FD_66455 | JGI IMG/M metagenome (GOLD analysis project Ga0066699, IMG submission 66455) | Grasslands soil microbial communities from the Angelo Coastal Reserve, California, USA - 14_1009_09_20cm | ecosystem: Environmental > Terrestrial > Soil > Grasslands | place: USA... | reverse complement strand
AGCGCCGTCCAGACCGGCATCGTGAACTCGATGGCGAACACGGTGGCGAGCGCGAGCGCGCCGATGGCGTACATCCAGCAGTACTGGCCCAAGAGATGCACGAGCGCGCGCGTCGCATGCAGGGTGAAGCGCTGCGTGGCGACGACCGCGCGGCCCTGGGCGGTGACTAGCACGGTGACGATAACGAGCGTCATGCCGGTGCGCAGCGCCAGGATCTGCAGCGTCCCCATGTGGCGCTGCAGCTCGCGTACCGCGATCGCCATCGCGGCAAACGAGAGCACGGCGCCCAGCATCCACAGGACGCCGCGCAGCGGGTGAGATGAGGGCGGCACGAGCGGCGCTATGTTAGCCGCCGCCCCGCACCGTTCACCAAGTAAGCGTCAGCGTGCGAGTCTGGCTGCCGGTGCAAACGCCGGTGCCGCAGGTGCCGGCCTGGCTCGCAGCCATGGAACCGTTGATGTTGTAGCTCTGTGTCGCGCCCGTGCCGCTCCCGGATGCGGACAGCGCAAGGCTGTACGACAGGCCGAGCAGCGTCCCGGATGTTGCATCGAGCGCCATCGTTCGCCACACAGAGTGGCCCCGCTGCATTTAGAAGTTGAGGATGAGTGTCTGCGTCTTGTTCGTGGCCGCCGCGTTCGTGCACGAAGCAGTGGCGCAGGTCCCCGACTGGTTGGCCGCCATTGTTCCCGTTATGTTGTACGACTGCGCTGCGCCGCTGCCGGTACCTCCGGCCGCGCTCGTGCCGAGCACGTACTGCAGGTTGACGCGGTTGTCGGTCACAGTGATCGTCGCCGCGCCCGGAGGCACTGCGGCGCCGGTGCCGGCTTGCAGTCCGAACGTATAAGGCAGCGTGTTGGTGCACGTCGCCGTAAACCCGCCATTCGACGCGGTCGCTGCGCCGCCTTGGAACGACGTATACGTGAAATCAAGCGCCGTCACCGTGGACAGCGAACAGGTTGAGTTGAGTGTTATGTTGACGTTGAATTGCCCGGATGTATTTGCAGCGTCGGTTGTTGCTGCACAAACGACTCCTGCTGCGATAAGCGCCGCTAAGAGCTTTTTCATGCGACTCTCCCTTTTCCCCTTGTCATGTTTTCTCGACTGCTTGTTGTCGGAATTATTCCTTCATCCGGCGCTTCCTCAAACCGATATATGCCGCCACGTCAGCAATCTGCAAGATAAGCAGCTAATTTCGTTGAGAATTCCCCGAACCATTCGACTCATAACGTTGCGCGGCTTGCAGCGCATCAACGCTTCGACGTTGCCCATCAGCTAGCGGTGAGCGCGCCCCGCAGCGGCCCTGGGTCTGGCGCTCGCCGAGGAAGGCCGCTGCGAGGAGCGCCGTCCAGACGGGCATCGTGAACTCGATGGCGAACACGGTGGCGAGCGCGCCGAAGGCGCAGTACTGGCCCAAGAGATGCACGAGCGCGCGCGTCGCATGCACGGTGAAGCGCTGCGTGGCAATGAGCGCGTAGCCGTAGGCGGTGACCAACACGGCGACGATGGCGAGCGTCATGCCGGTGCGCAGCGCCGGGATCTGCAGCGTGCCCATGTGGCGCTGCAGCTCGCGTAGTGCGATCGCCATCGCGGCAAACGAAAGCACGGCGCCCAGCATCCACAGGACGCCGCGCAGCGGATGAGAGCAGGGCGGCACGAGGGGCGCTGTGTTAGCCGCGCCCCCGCCCCGCTCAGGCTGCTATTTCGCGATCAGCCGCTGCATCCGGAATACTTAAAGTTTTGAGACCGACGATTACTAAAACTTATGCTTGATCGCGATCGAGACTTGAGGGCGAATCAGCGTCGCTACGAGACAACGTTGCGTGGCGCGCCGCGCGCAAAGGCCTCGACGTTGTCGATCAATTGGTCGGCGAGCGCCTGCATGGCTTCGCGGCTCGACCACGCGACATGCGGCGTGACGATGAGGTTCGGCAGCCGCAATTCGAGGAGCGGATTGCCCTCGCGCGGCGGCTCTGCCGAGAGCACGTCGAAGCCGGCGCCGCCAAGCGCCCCATGCTGCAGCGCCTTCGCCAGCGCCTGCTCGTCGACGAGGCCGCCGCGCGCCGTGTTGATGAGTAGCGCGTCCGGTTTCATGCACGCGAGCTCGCGCGCACCGATCACGTTGCGCGTCGCGGGCGTGAGCGGCAGGTGCAGCGTGACCACATCGGCTTCGGCGAGCATGCGCTCGGGCGGCGTGAACTCGACGCCCTCGGCCTTCGGCGGCGCGTGGTCGGCGAAGAGCACGCGCATGCCGAAGGCGCGGCCGAGGCGCGCCACCGCTTGCCCGATGGCGCCTTCGCCGAAGATGCCGAGCGTGCTGCCATGCAGGTCGCGGATCGGGCGACCAGAGAGGCAGAACTGCGCCGCCGCCTGCCATTTGCCGGCGGCGACGTCGTCACGGTAGCCAATCAGGCTGCGCCGCAGGGCGAGGATCAGGGCGAAGGTGTGCTCCGGCACCGTGTGCACCGCGTAGTTGCGGATGTTGGAGACCACGATGCCGCGCGCGCGGCAGGCGGCGACATCGATGTTGTCCGTGCCGGTCGCTGCCACCGCGACGAGCTGCAGGCGCGGCAGCCGGGCGATAGTCTCGCTCCCAAGCGGCGTCTTGTTGACGATGGCGATGGTCGCATCGGCGAGCCGCGCGACGACTTCGTCGGGGCGCAGGCGGCCATGCTCGGCCCAGCGGTGCGCAAACGCCGGGCGCCGCACCTCCGCCTCGAGTGAGTCGCGCTCGAGAAAGACGATATGCTGGACCTCGGCGGCACGCGCGTTCACGTGTTGATCGAACCGGTCGAATGCGAAGCGTAGACCACTTCGGAGCGCGCGACGCGACGCTTGGGAACAGGGTCGGTACGCCGCCAGTAATCCTGCGCGGCCGCGACGCCGCTGCCGAGCTCGATACGGATGCCGACGTCGGCCATGGCCATCTCCGTGCCGCCGAGCGCGCCGAGCAGCATCAACTCGTTCAGGTCGCCGAGATGGCCGATGCGAAACAGCTTGCCCGCAAGCTTGCTCAAGCCTGCGCCGAGCGCGAGGTTGTAGCGCCGGAAGGCGACGTCGATGACGTGCGCGCCGTTCACGTCAGGCGGCACCATCACGGCGGTGACGGTGTCCGAGTACCAGCGTGGGTGGCGGCAGCACGTAGCGAGGCCCCATGCCGCCACCGCTTCGCGAACCCCGGCGGCAAGCCGCCGGTGGCGCGCGAACACGTGCTCCAGCCCTTCCTCAAAGAGTATGTCGAGCGAGGTGCGCAGCCCGTAGAGCAGCGGCAGCGGCGGCGTGTAGGGAAAATACCCGTCCGGGTTCGTGCGCCGCATGTCGGCGAAGTCGAAGAATACGCGCTTGCATTTCGCCGACTTCGCCGCGTCGAGCGCGCGCGGGCTCGCGCAGACGATGCCGAGTCCGGCGGGCAGCATCAGGCCCTTCTGCGAGCCGGTCACCGCCAGGTCGACCTGCCATTCGCTCATGCGGAAGTCGAGGCTGCCGAGCGAGCTCACCGCGTCCACGTAGAGCAGTGCCGGGTGCTGCGCCGCGTCCATCGCGCGACGCACGGCAGCGATGTCGCTCGTCACGCCCGTGGCGGTTTCGTTATGCACGATCATCACGCCCTTGATGCGCTGCGCGCGATCGGCGCCCAGGATCTCGCCGATGCGCGCTTCCGGCGCGCCTTCGCCCCACTCGACGTCGATCACCTGCACCTCGAGCCCGAGGCGCTGCATCATGTCGATCCACAAGTGGCTGAATTGCCCATAGCGCGCCGCGAGCACGTGATCGCCGGGAGAAAGCGTGTTGGCGAGCGCGGCTTCCCACGCGCCGGTGCCGGTGGAGGGGAAGATGAAGACTTCGCCGTCCTGCGACTGGAAGACGCGCTTCAGATCCGCAAACAGCGCGCGCGTGAGCTCCGGAAACTTGGAGGAGCGGTGATCCTCCATCGCGACCACCATCGAGCGCAGCACGCGGTCGGGCACGTTCGTGGGACCGGGGACGAAGAGGAAATTGCGGCCAGCCATGGTTTCACCTCGCGATAGGGGACGCGGCTTCCTTGGCGGAAGCGCGGTAGACGGGGAACGCCGCGCACAGCGCGCGGACCTGTTGCGCGACGCGCTCAACGCGCAGCTCGTCGTGCGGTGCCTGCAGCACATCCGCGATCAGATGCGCGACCGTATGCGACTCGGCTGCGCCGAAGCCGCGCGTCGTCATCGCTGCGGCACCGAGACGGATGCCGCTCGTCACGGTCGGCTTCTGCGGATCGTTGGGAATCGCGTTCTTGTTGACGGTGATATGCGCGCGCCCGAGCGCCGCCTCGGCGTCGCGCCCGCTGATGTCCTTCGGACGCAGGTCGACGAGGAACATATGACAGTCGGTGCCGCCCGAGACGATGCGCAGCCCGCGCTCGGCGAGCGTCGCGGCCATCGCACGCGCGTTCTCAAGCACGCGCTCCTGGTAGCGGCGGAAAAGCGGGCTCTCGGCTTCCTTGAACGCGGCCGCCTTCGACGCGATCACGTGCATCAGCGGCCCGCCTTGCAGGCCGGGGAACACGCTCGAGTTGAGCGCCTTGGCATGCGCGCTTTTAGCGAGCACGAAGCCGCCGCGCGGCCCGCGCAGCGTCTTGTGCGTGGTGCTGGTGACGAAATCGGCGGCGCTGACCGGATTTGGGTAGAGGCCGGCAGCGATCAGGCCGGCGTAGTGCGCCATGTCGACCATGAGTAGCGCGCCGAGCTCATCGGCAATGGCGCGGAACGCCGCCCAATCGATGATGCGGGAATACGAGGAGGCGCCGGCGACGATGAGGCGCGGCCGGTGCTCGAGCGCGAGGCGCCGCAGCGCGTCGTAGTCGATGCGCTCGGCGGCATCGAGGCCGTAGCCCACCGCACGAAACAGCTTGCCGCTCAGGCTCACCGCGGCGCCGTGGGTCAGATGGCCGCCGTGCGCGAGCGACATGCCGAGGATCGTGTCGCCGGGCTTGAGCACCGCGAAGTACACCGCCTGGTTCGCCTGCGAGCCGGAGTGCGGCTGCACGTTCGCGTATTCGGCGCCGTAGAGCCGCTGAACGCGCTCGATCGCGAGGCTCTCGGCGACGTCCACGTGCTCGCAGCCGCCGTAGTAGCGTTTGCCCGGATAGCCCTCGGCGTACTTGTTGGTGAGCGGGGACCCGAGTGCCTGCAGCACCGCGGGGGAGCAGTAGTTCTCGGAGGCGATCAACTCCAGGTGCTCTTCCTGGCGCGAGCACTCGGCCTCGATCGCCCGCCAGAGCTGCGGATCGGATCTGGCGAGCGACGAAAATGCATCAAGCATGGACCGCAGTCCTTTCGGGTCTTGAAATCGTAGCGCGCTCGGCGCCAAGCGAGGCCACGCGCCGCCGAGGCGCATGCGCTACGCCGCTTTCGCGACGGCGGGGGTGCCGCAGACGCTCGCCTGGAGCAACCGCGTGCAGGCGTAAACCGCCTCGATGTACGGCGCCGGCGTGTCGGTGAGGCGCGCAAGCTCGAGCACCGCGCCGACGAGCGCTTCGAGCTCCGTGGCGCGCCCCGCCTCGATGTCCTGCAGCATTGAGGTCTTGTGGGCGCCGACGCGCGCCGCGCCCTCGATGCGCCGCTCGAGTGGTACGCGGAGCGCGATGCCGAGCTTGCCGGCGACCGCCTGCGCCTCGCGCATCATCGCGGCGGCAAGCGAGCGCGTCACCGGCTCGCCGCAGATCCGATCGAGCGTCGCGCGCGTGAGCGCGCTGACCGGATTGAAGGTGAGGTTGCCCCAGAGCTTGAGCCAGATCTCGGCGCGGATATCGGCGAGCACCGGAGCTTTCAGGCCCGCGGCCTCGAAAAGCGCCGCGATCGCCCTGACGCGCGTGCTGCTCGAGCCGTCGAGCTCGCCGAGCGGAAAGCGCTCGCCTTCGACATGGCGGATCACGCCCGGTCCGGCCAGCTCGCACGCCGGATAGACCACGCAGCCGACGATGCGCTCGGGCGCGATCGCCGCAGCGATGGCGCCGTGCGGATCCACCGCCTCGACGCGCCGGCCCTCGTGCGCGCCGCCGTGGCGCTGGAAGTACCACCACGGGATGCCGTTCTGCATCGGCAGCACGACGCTCTCATCGTGCAGCACGCTGCGCAGCTCGGGTACGATCGGCGCGAGCTGGTGCGCCTTCATGGCGAGCACCACCAGGTCCGATGGGCCGGCATCGGCCACGCGCTCGAGGACGGCGAGCCGCTGCCGGCGCGCGCTGCCGTCGCGCTCGATAAGCGTGAGCCCCTCGCGACGTAATGCGGCGAGATGCGCGCCGCGCGCGATGAGGGTCACTTCAGCTCCGCTCGCCGCGAGGCGCGCGCCGACGAAGCCGCCGATCGAGCCGGCGCCGACGATGCAGACGCGCTTCACGCCGGCAGGGAGTGTTCGAGCGCCGGCGGGTGATCGACGTGGCCGTCGTAAAGCGCCTTCACAAGCTCGACCAACGCCTCCATGTCGTAGCAGGAAAGCAGGTGCGGGCGCTCGCGCGCGATGTAGTCGCGGATCGCGTCGGCGGCGTCGCGCGCCTCGCTCGCGAGAGCGGCGAACTGCGCGCTCGTGCCGTCGAGCATGCCGAGGGCGCGCAGGGCGCTGCTCAGCGCTTCGGGGTCGATGCGGGGGTTGGCCATGGGGGATTTGCCTTTCACGTGCCGGTGCATCCTAGGATCCCCCTGGGATTAAGAAAAGTTAAACTTGCTTACCGGCTGCTTAAATATCTCTAGGGGTCGGGCCCCCATGCGACACGCCACGCTGCGCCAGCTCAAGGTGTTCACGACCGCCGCAACGCATCTTTCGTTCACGCGCGCGGCGGCGGAGCTGCACCTCACGCCGCCCGCGGTCTCGATCCAGATCGCGCAGCTCGAGCGCGAGGCCGGGCAGCCGCTCTTTGACCGCATCGGGCGGCGGTTGCATCTGACGCAGGCCGGCGCGTCGCTGCTGCGTTCGGCGACCGCGGTGCTCGCGCAGCTGCACGCCGCAGGCGAGGAGCTCGCCGCGCTGCGCGGCGTCGAAGGCGGGGTGCTCAACGTCGGCGTCATCAGCGCCGGTGACTACTTCTTTCCCACGCTGCTCGCGCAGTTCTGCGCGCGCCACAGCGCCGTGCAGGTCGCGCTGGGAGTGTGCAACCGCGACGAGCTGATCCGCCGCCTGGACCACAACCTCGTCGACCTCGCGGTGATGAGCGAGCCGCCCGAAGGACCGGAGTTTGCCGCCGCCGCGTTCGCCGCTCACCCGATCGTGGTGATCGCCGCGCCCGAGCATCCGCTCGCCCGCGCGCGACGCGTGCCGCTCGCGACCATGGCGCGCGAGCCGCTCATCGCCCGCGAGCCAGGATCGCTCACGCGCGAAGTGATGGACCAGACGCTGCGCCGCGCGCGGCACAAGGCGGCGATCGCCATCGAGGCGCCGAGCAACGAGACGATCAAGCAGGCGGTCGCCGCGGGCTTCGGCATCGCCTTCATGTCGGCGCACGCCATCGCGCTGGAGGTCGAGTCCAAGCGCCTCGCGGTCCTCGATGTCGCTGACTTCCCGGTGCGCCGGCGCTGGTACACCGTACACCGGCGCGGCAAGCACCTGCCGCCGGTCGCGCAGGCGTTCGCCGATTTTCTCGGCGCCGAGGGCGAGACGGCGATCCGCAGGCTGGTGCCGCCGAAGCTGCGAGCGCTCTGGGCCGACTGATTCAGCTCGCCGCCCGCGGTAGCATCTCGCGGTGTCCGTCACTGCCCAGACCGACGCGCTCTACCGCCGTCAGATCGCGGCGCTGTACGAGCGCTCGGCGTTCTATCGCCACAAGCTGCGCGCCGCCGGCTTCGCCGGCGCTCCCGCGGTGGGCGGCGTCGCCGAGATCGCGCGGCTGCCGTTCACGGAAAAGGACGAGTTGCGCGCTAGCCAGGCCGCGCAGCCGCCGCTCGGCGCGCACGCGGCGATCGACATCTCGCAGGCGGCGCGCATCTACTCGACGAGCGGCACGAGCGGCACGCCGCTCTATATCCCGCTCACGCGCGCCGACATCGAGCAGTGGCGCGAGATCGGCCGCCGCACCTATTCATGCAACGGGCTCAAGGCGCTCGAGCGCGTGGTGACGACCTACGGCGCGGGTCCCTTCGTCGCCGGCGCGTCGCTCGCCGCGTTCGAGGCGATCGGTTGCGTGCATATCCCTGTCGGTGTCGGCAACACCGAGCGCCTGCTCACCGCGATCCAGAAGCTCGCGCCCGAGGCGCTCGCCTGCACGCCGTCGTATGCGCTGCACATCGCCGAACTCGCGGCGTCCAAGGCTGTCTCGCTCGGCGCCGTGAAGCGCATCATCGTCGGCGGCGAGCCCGGCGGCGGCGAGGAAGGCTATCGCCGCAAGCTCGAAAGCGCGTGGGGCGCCAAGGTCTACGAGATCATGGGGATCGGCGACATCGCGGCTTCGCTCTGGGGCGAGTGTCCGGAGCAGGCGGGGATGCATTTCTCGGCCGAGGGATGGATTCACGTCGAGCTGATCGATCCCGATAGCGGCGAGGCGCTGGAGATGCGCGATGGTGCCACGGGCGAGCTCGTCTACACGCATCTCGCCCGGGAGGCGGCGCCGCTCCTTCGCTTTCGCAGCCGCGACCATGCGCGCGTCTGGACTTCGGCGTGTGACTGCGGCCGCACGGCGCTGCGCGTGCGTTGCATCGGTCGTACGGACGACATGCTGATCGTGCGCGGCGTCAACGTCTTTCCGTCCGCGGTGCGCGAGGTCGTCGCGCGCTTCCAGCCTCGGGTGACCGGCGCGATCCTCATCCGGCCGCGGCGCCGAGGCGTGAAGCAGGACCCGCCGCTCCCGGTGCTCGTCGAGGGCGACGCCGCCGTCGGCGAGGCGATCGCCAAGGAAATCCGCGCGGCGCTGCTCTTCACGCCCGAGGTGCGCATGGTCGCGCCGCAATCGCTGCCGCGCTCTGATTACAAAGTGAAGCTCCTCGACTACTCGGAAGCAGCCTGAAATGGGGTCAGATCAACATTTCCGACCGCTGGCGCTAGCGATCGTGCTGGCGCTGACGGCGCCGGCGGCGCATGCCCAAACGCCCGAACAGTGGGTCCAATGGGGCGAGCGCGTGCACGGCGGCTTCGGAAGCCTCATCGCCCTAGGCATTCGCGTGGGGCTCGACGCGCCGGCCGCCGTGAGTTCATCGTCCACTACGCCGACGGACCGCAGACCCCATGTCCATGCGCCGTAGATGGCATCGCGATCGCGGTATCGGCGAGCCTGGGACAGGGCACGCTTTCGCTCGCCTCGGAGCGCGCTTCTGACGGCCTGCTTGCACGCGTGACGTTCACGCACAAGCCCACCGGTCGCAAACTCACCTATGAGCTGCCGCAGAGTGTTCTGCCCGCGATGCAGGCGATCAACCGAGATACGACTGGCATTGGCCGTTATGAGGCGGTAATGAAGCTCGATGCGGCATCGCTGTTCCGTGTCTTGCCGTAGCCAGCGCTCTTCTATGGAGAGGACATGAAGCACATTGCATTGCTATTCGCATTCGCCGCGCTTGCGGCGCAGGCACAGCCGTATCCGACGAAGCCGATCAGGATGGTGGTTCCGTATACCGCCGGCGGGCCGGCGGACCTCCTGGTGCGCGCGCTCGGCCAGAAGCTGACCGAGGCCTGGGGCCAGCAGGTGATCGTCGAGAACAAGCCCGGCGCGAACGAGATCATTGCGGCGCAGGAGGTGGCGAAGTCGCCGCCCGATGGCTACAACTGGCTGCTCGCCTCCGATGCGGTCTATTCGCTCAATACCTATCTCTACAGCAAGCTGCCTTATGACCCGGCGAAGGATTTCGCCCCGGTGGCGCGCATCGTCACGGCGAACCTGATGCTCGTGGCGCGGCCCGACTTCCCCGCGGCGAATGCGCGGGAGCTCATCGACCACGCGAAGAAGAATCCCGGCAAGCTGAACTACGGCACCGTCGGCGCCGGCGGCGTGAATCACCTGGCGATGGCGTGGTTCAACACGCTGAACGGGCTCGACATGCAGCCCGTGCACTACAAGGGCCTGGTGAACGGCCTGCAGGACATCATGACGAGCCGGCTCGACGTGATGTTTGCCGTGATCGGCGGCGCCGCGCCGCATCTCAAGGCGGGCAAGATGAAGGGGCTCGCCACTTCGGGCGGCCATCGGCACCCCCTCATCCCGGACGTGCCGACGTTTGCCGAGGCCGGCGTGCGCGACTTCGACGCGTCGTTCTACTTCGCGCTCGCGGCGCCGGCCGGCACGCCGCGCGACATCGTGGCGAAATTCGCCGCCGAGTCGGCAAGCATCGTGCAGACGCC
>Ga0066699_10000734_pt1 | contig 10304 bp, 5 predicted proteins | sample GraSoiAngelo_148_FD_66455 | JGI IMG/M metagenome (GOLD analysis project Ga0066699, IMG submission 66455) | Grasslands soil microbial communities from the Angelo Coastal Reserve, California, USA - 14_1009_09_20cm | ecosystem: Environmental > Terrestrial > Soil > Grasslands | place: USA... | reverse complement strand
TTCATCCGCGCCAAGCCGCGGCCAGCCGTCGCCGACATGGTGATTGGTGACGACTTCATCGTCGGGCACGGCGTCGAGGTCGCCGAGACGACGCAGCCACAGGCGATCCTCGTGTCGCACCGGCAGCACCTCATCACGGCGATCGCCGCCGGCTCTGAAACGTGCGCGGGCGTGACGAAATTGGGCATCGGCAACATGGCGGTGGGAATCGACTTCTTCGTGCAGCCGGAGCCCGCGCCATGAGCGCGGGGCGTTCGGCGTTCACGAGTTCGACGTTGATCTATTGAGTCGGCAAAGCTGGCGGAGCACCATATGAGCGAAAAAACGCGAGACTCTCTCAAATCGAAGTTCAGTGACGGCGAGCGGCCCTCGGGATCGGATTTCGGCGACCTGATCGACAGCTACGTCAGCAAGCAGAACGACTTCGACGGCGACGGCAACCTGCAGTTGACCCGCGGCGTGCGCCTGGGTGACAGCGCCGCCACCGTTGCGGGCGGACTGAGATTCAACAGCAACCAGCTCCAGGTCTTCACCGGCGGCGCGTGGACAAACGTCTCCTCGACGGGCGGCGGCGGCTTTCAGACCGGGCCGACGATACCAGGGCAGCCCGCGGTGGCCCGCGATTCGTTTGTCGGCATCGGAAGTTTCCCGGCGGCGCCGCAGTTCAAGTTCGAGGTGCAGCTCGCCGCCAACGACGGACCCGGCAACGAAGTGCGCTTCGGCAACGTCGTGTGCGGCAACGGCGCCGGCCTCACCTTCCAGACGTCCGCCGTCATCGCCCATCAGCAGCAGGCCGCGATCAACATCAACAACAACTTCGCCCTGCGGCAGGTCTCGACCGGCGAGCTGCACCTGAATGCGCCGACGGGTCAGCTCATCAGCCTCCGCCAGGGCGGTTTGTCGGTGCGACTGGGAATCTCGGCTCTCGGCAACGTGATTGTGGGGGGTCAAAGCGAGCTGGCGGGCGCTCCGGCAGGGTCGGTTCTTCAGGTGTTCGGAGGAGCGTTCAAGAACGACGGTACCGGCACGTGGTCCTTCACCTCCGACGCTCGCACCAAGGACGACGTGCAGGATCTGGATCTGGGGCTCGCGCAGCTGCGACAGGTGCGGCCCGTGCGCTATCGGTACAACGGGCGCGCCGGCACGACGGCGGGGCGCGCCGGCGTCGGCGTCATCGGCCAGGAAATCGAGGCGATCGTTCCAGAGACGGTCCAGCGCATCAGCGTTGCCGACGACCCGGATCTCCACGACCTGCGCGTCTTCGATCCCTCGGCGCTGACGTATGTGTTGATCAACGCCGTGAAAGAGCTGGCGGCGAAGGTCGAGCACCTGGAGAAGGCGCTCGCCGCGACGACGGCGCCTGCGTCGAGCACGAGTCCGGCCATCGCGTGAGGCTCGTGTCGCGTCATGAGCGAGCCGATCAGCATCTCGAGCGCGCCGCCTGCGCTGGCGTCGATGAACTACACCGCCCTTCGCGAGGGCGGCATGGCGTTGATCCGGAAGTGGGCCGGCGAGAGCTGGACGGATCACAACATCCACGATCCCGGCATCACCATTCTGGAAGCCTGCAGTTACGCGATGACCGAGCTGGGCCTGCGGCTCCAGCTCGATATCGGCGATCTGCTGCGCAGCGGCGAATCGATCAAGAACGCGGACCTCGCGCGCGCGGATCGGGTGATGCCGGTGGGTCCGGTGACGCCCAACGATCTGCGCAGGGTCCTGCTCGATCATCCGCTCGTCCGTGACGCGCAGCTCTTCTTGCCCGCCGACGGCGAGGTGCTCCTCTACGGTCCGCCGCTGACCTATACACCCGGCTCGTCACGGATTCGGCCCGGCGGGTTGTATGAAGTACTCGTCGAACTCGCCGACCCGGACCTCGAGCAGGATCTGAACAGCAACACCTATTCATTCCAGGTCACGTCGGGCGGACAGAACTACGACGTTGACATCGCCCTGCCCTTCTGGGACGACGTCGAGGCCGCGCCTTTCCGCGAAGGCGCGGTCGTGACCGCGGCCGCCATGGTTCTGGACGGCGGTCAGGCCTGGCGCGCGCTGCCGGAGCCGCAAAGCTTCTTCGGCAAGATCGACATCACGTACCAAACGACGGCCGGAACGAGTCACGTCATGACGTGGGCCGTGCTGCAGGTCACGTCGGTGCTCCCGCAACCGGGTGCCGTCCTTCCCGGAATTCTGACTGCGGCGCAAACGGCCGTGGAGACGGTTGCCGCGCCCAACGCGCCGCTGGTGCCGTTCGCCGACCGCGTGCGCCGAGCCGCTGCGGCCGTCACGCAACTGCAGACCTATCTGGCGGGCTGGCGCAATCTGGGCGAGCAGGCCGTGCGCATCGGCGTGCCGCGCGTGCAGGAAGTCGCGGTGCGCGCGCGCATCGAGGTCACCGGCGGCATCGACGTGGAACAGCTCGTGGCGAACATCTTTGTCGAACTGGACAAGATGCTCTCACCCCGCGTGCGGTTCGAGTCGCTGTCCGCGCGCCGAAGCACGACGCCCGATCCCGACGCCATCTACGACGGCCCGCTGCTGCGCAACGGTTTTCTCGCCACCGACGCCCTGGACATGGCGCATCCGTCCGTCCTGTTCTTGTCGGATGTCCTGCGCGTGATCATGCGACAGCGCAGCGCCGCCGGGACCGACGTGGTGACGCAGGAGAACCCGGCCGGCCGCGACATCGTCGCGGTGACGGACCTCGCGCTGACGAACTACATCAACAACCGTCCGATTACGTCGGATGCGGAAAACTGCTTGACGCTGGTTGAAACCGAGCGCTATCGGCCGCGCCTGAGCGCGGCGAAATCGCGCCTCGTCCTGGTGCGCAACGACTCCGAAGTGGGCTACGACACCGAGCGCGTGGAGCTGCTCGTCGCGGACGCACTCGCGAAGGTGGACCAGGCATCGCGCACGGACGACGCGTCGCCGGTGTGGCCCGTGCCGCGCGGCGATCTGCTGCCGATCGACGAGTACACCCCGCTCCAGGAAGAATTGCCGGCCATCTACGGCGTCGGTCACGCGGTGCTGCCGGACAGTGCGGGGACGAGCCGGCTGGCAGGCGTGCGGCAGCTGCAGGGGTACCTTCTCCTCTTCGAGCAGATGCTCGCGGACGTCACCGCGCAGCTCGCGAACGTCAACCGGTTCTTTTCAGGTGACGCGAGCGAAGACACCACGTACTTCACGAGGCCCCCGTTCGACCTGCCGGGTGTGCCGAGCCTGCTGAGACGATTCACTCCAGGCGGCAACTGGGGGACCTTCATCAGCGACCCGAACAACCCCGTCGCACGCGCCCTGCACGACGCGGCGGAAAGCCGGACGGAGGTGCTCGACCGGCGCAACCGGATGCTCGATCATCTGCTGGCGCGCCAGGGTGAAGACATGGTCGCGTTCGGCCAGGAGCTGCACCGCTGGGCACGGCTGGAGCTCGCCGCGGTGAACCTGCCGCCCGGTCAGCAGGCCGCGAGCATCGCCGCGCGGCGTGACGCGGCAAATACCCGGCTGGTTCACATCAAGGCGGCGCTGTTGCGCGATGCGCCGGAGCTGAACGCCTTCCGCCTCCTTGCCAACAGCAATCCGCTGTTCGGTGAGACCGACCTGCTCCGCGTGACGCCGGCCGGGGCGCAGTTCACCTGGCAGCTGGCTCCGGACAATCAGGAGCGCCTGCGCTCCGTCAGTCTGTTCGATACGGAGGCGGCTGCACACGTCGATGGCGAGCACTCGCTGGCATTCGCGGCCCGGCCCGAGCTCTACGTCGTCGTGGACATCGGCGGAGGCCTGCGACGGCTGAACGTGATGGACGGGGTGACCGCCGCCGCTCGCGTCGTTGCGGAGAGCTCGCAGACCTTTGCCGGCGATCCGGCCGCCACGGCGGCGATCGCGGAGATTGCCGGCCTCTTCGCGCAGGTGCGGATCGAGTCGTCGCCTTCGCCATTCGAGCGGCGCGTCGCGTACCTCACGGGCATTCGCCACCAGCGGCGCCGCCGGTTGCTCACGGCGACGAACATGAACTTCGCGATCGTCGATGACCCGCCCGGCGGTGGGCTCTTTGGAAAGCGGTGGCGTCTGTTCGAGCTGCCTGGGAATACGGGGCAGGTGTTGCTGAACAGCCCGCAGCGGTTCGATGCCGCCACCGATGCGGCCGCGATCAGGCTGGCGCAGGATTCGATTCGCCAGGTCCTGCGCTACGGCATGGACGAATGGAACTACGCCGTCTCGACGGCTGCGCCGTTCACGTATCAGCTGACGGATCCGTCCGGAACCGTTCTCGCGGTCCGTGACGCGCCGCTGGGATCGGCAAGTGACGCCCAGCGCGCATTGGCGACGACCGTCGATCTGCTGTATGGCAGCTACGGCGCCGAAGGCTTCTATCTGATCGAACACCTGCTCCTGCGCCCGCGGCAGTCCGGCGATCCGTTCCTGTCGCTTCCCGTACAGCAGGGAGGCGTCGAGCGGGATCCCTACGGCCAGCGAATCACGCTTGTCTTTCCGTCCGGATACGCGCGCGACTTCTCTCTCGACCGTAAGACGGCGCCGACGAGGCTGGTGACGCCGGATCGATTTCGCGACCCCGAGTTCCGGAATTACGCCGAACGGGTGATCCAGCAGGCATGCCCCGCGCACCTGATGCCGACCGTGTACTGGGTGGATCAGTCACTTCCAGGTAGCCCGCTGCTGCCAGGCAGCTTCGACATGTTCGAGGAGCGCTATTTCGACTGGCTCGACACCGTGCTCATTCCAGGCGCCCTCGCCGCCATAGTTGACGCGGCGCGCGGCGCCATGGTGGAAACGCTGAATGCCATCGCCAATGACACGCCCTAATCGGCATCGCATTCAACGTCAGATCATCGAGCTCGCCGTCAGCGGCATTGCCGACGCTCCGGCCGTGCAGCAGCAACTGGCGGCTCCGTTCTGGGATCGTGCCCTTCCGCAGCTGCAAGACGTGTTCGATCGCGCGGCCGGTCCCGACGAACTGTTGCGGCTCGACCGCCTGGAGCTCGATCTCGGAACAATCGGCGGCGACGACTGGCCGACGGCATTCAGGAACAAGCTGCTCGCGGAGCTCGGCAGAAGCCTCGCGCGGTTTTCGGCGGTGTCGGAAAGAGACGACGAGGATCCGCGCGGCGGGGCCAGGCATTCAGAGCCCTGGCGGCAGTTTCTGTTCTTCCTGGCGCACGGCCGCCTGCCATGGTGGGCCACCTCGCCGGTCCGACATTGGAACGACGAGTTGTGGGCGGGCTCTGACTCCGACTGGAACGCGCTCGGCGAACTGGTGTCGTCTGACCATCGCGTACGGGCACGGCTCGCGTACTCCGTCGACGACCGCTTCCTCGAAGGCGCGATCGGCCGCTGGTCGGGCGTGTTCGACGCGGCGCGAGTACTGGAGCAACTGACGCCGGCGGATCTCGGCGCCGATCCGCGACGCCGGTGGCGTCGCGGCTTCTGGATGATGCTGCTCGATTGGGTGGCGGCGAGCGGATTTCGATCGCCTGGCGGCGGCCCGCAGCTTGTTCGTGATCTGAAGATGCTGCGCGCCATGTACGAGTCCGAGTCCGACAGTGGGCCATCGTCGGCGCTCGCGCGGGTGACGAGCGACGGTCCAGCGCGCGATGGTGCGAAGCGCGAAGGTCCAGCGCGCGAAGGGCGGATGCCACCCTCCGGCGTGGATCTTCCCGAGCCGTGGCGCGCGTGGTGGCTATCGCGGGACAACACGGCACCGTTCGAACGTGCCGCGACCGTCCCACGCAGCGACGGCGCCGGCGGCGTGAAAGGCCGCGCACCAGTGATGCCGACGACACACGCGGCGCGCGTTTCGGCGAAGGCGAGACCCGTCGAAGACGAGGCGATCTATCTGAGCGGCGCCGGCGCAGTGCTCGTACATCCGTTTCTGGAGCAGCTGTTTCGCGAACGCGGGCTGCTCGACGGCAAGCGCTTTCGCGGTCTCGAGGCGCGCGATCGCGCCGTGCAGATGATCGGAGTGATGACCTTCGGCCGCGCCGACGTGGCGGAACACGAGCTGGTGCTGGCGAAGGTGCTGTGCGGCGCGGCGATCGAGGAACCGCTCGAGCCCGTGCTGCTCGAGGACGACGACGTCGCCGCGTGCGACGCGCTCGTTCGCGCGGTGCTCCAGCACTGGACCGCGCTGCGCAGCAGCTCGCCCGAATGGCTGCGCGCGCAGTTCTTTCTCCGTGAAGGAAAGCTCGAGGACGTGGATTCCGGCCGCAGGCTGACGATTGAGCGCCGCGCGCAGGACGTGCTGCTCGCTCGCCTTCCGTGGGGCGTCGGCGTCGTCGCGCTGCCGTGGCTCCCGGCACAGATGTTCGTGCATTGGCTTGACTGACAAGGAGTGTGCAACGTGATCTTCAAGATTCCTCCTGTCCGGAGGTCGTCGTCGGGACGGACCAAGGGTCTGGCGCTGTCGATGATGCTCGTCGCAACCGGCGCCCACGCTGCGGTGCAGGACATCACGGTGGGTCCCAACCCGCCGTGCGGTCCGAATGTCGACTATTCCTACGCCGCCCGGCCTGGCCTCCCCGTGAACGAGACCATCGGGCAATCCGGCGCCACCGGCAACGTCCAGTGGGAGTTTGCGCTGTTCGAAGGGGTGCCAGGAATGTGTGTGCAAGACGGGGCCAATCAGAAACTCGCACACTGCGGCGGCCTCGACGTCACGCTTCCCAACGAACCTAACCAGACAGTGTCGAACATGGCGAAGGTGACGCTGACGGCCAACCCCACGAATAGCGACCTCAACAAAGAGGGATACCTCACGTTGCGGGTGACAGACAGTGCGGCGGGCAACGCCTGCGCGACCCGGAGATACCGGCTTCGCGTGATCAGCGGAGGCAGCGGATGGGGCGACCCGCATATGACGACCATCGACGGCGTGCACTACGACTTCCAGAGCGCAGGCGAGTTCGTCGCATTGCGTGGAGAGAAATTCGAGGTGCAGACCCGGCAGCGGCCCGTGTCCACGACGACTGTTCCGGGCCCGAGCCAGTACACCGGCCTGGGGGTGTGCGTCTCGCTCTATAGCGCCGTCGCCGCCCGAATCGGCTCGAACAAGGTCACGCTGCAGCCGAATCTGAACGGCCAGCCCGATCCGAGCGGCCTCCAATTGCGCGTGAACGGCAACCTCGTCACCACGTTCCCCGAAGGCGGAATCCCTCTCCGCGCCAACCGCAGCACCGATCCGCGGGCCGCACTCGAAGGACGCGTCGTGCGAGGAGAGGGCGGGACGTACGAGTTCGACGACGTGGACGGGACTCAGTTGGTGGCCACGCCGCAGTACTGGAACGCTCACCAGACGTGGTACATGAACCTCGACGTCTACCAGACGTCCGCGGGCCAGGGAATCTGGGGCAAGCTCGCTGGCGGCAGCTGGCTGCCGGCGCTTCCTGACGGCACCTCGCTCGGCGTCATGCCGCAGCCGCTGGATCAGCGTTACCAGGACTTGTACGTCAAGTTCGCCGATGCGTGGCGAGTGGATAAGACGAGCCCGAGCCTGTTCGATTACGCGCCGGGCACGAGCACGGCGACGTTCACGACGACCGACTGGCCGCGGTTCAACGCCCAGTCGTGCCTCATCCAGAACGAGCCTCCAGCCCAACCGACCACTCCGCAGATCGCCGCGCAGGCGTGCAGCGCGATTGCCAATCCCGCGGCGAAGGCGGACTGCACGTTCGACGTGATGGTGACCGGAGAAACCGGGTTCGCGCAAACGTACGCGACCTCCCAGGCATTCCGGCCGAACGGACCCGGCTTCCAGCCCGTGCTCCCCGGCACGGGAAGCACGCCGGTGCCGCCGAAGCCCGTGAACAAGTGGCCGTGGTGGTGGTGGATTCCGATTCTGATCGTCGTGCTGATCGTCATCGCCGTCCTGATCACGAGGAAGCCGACGACGGCATAGCGGGATGAAACGAGAACACCAGGAAACGGCGCTGCGAAGCCGGACGTCAGCGGAAAGCGACGCCTCACCGAGCGTTGCGTATCTCGCCCGATCGTTCCGGCACTTCGAGCGCGTTCTGGAACGGCGGCTGCGCGCCCGCTTCGGTCACGGTGCCGAAGCGGGCACGTCCCAGGACAGCACCGAGGTGGCGTTGTTGCCGGATGACAGCCCATTCGGCCGGTTCGTCCGCGACTCTGCGCGCGACGAGGAGTCGCAGTTGCTGGTCCTGCTGGCTCTGGCGCCATCGATGAAGCCGGAATTCTTCGACGTGCTTGTGCAGAAGGTCGCCCCTGGCGCCAGCGACCACCCGGAGCTTGGCGGCGTGCGCGGCCGGCAGCATCGCGGGTTCATCCCGACAGGCGACACCGCGCTGTTTCTTCTCGCCGGCGACGACCTCGACGCGCGTGCGCGCTGGCAGACGCTGCTGTGCGGCGACCATCCGCTCATGCAGAAGGCCATCGTGTCCCTGGAGGAGGCGCCGGAGGGCGACCCTCCCATGAGCGGCCGGCTGGTCCTGGACAGCGAGTACGCCGAGCGCTTCATCAGCGGCAAGGCTCGCGCGCCGCGACTGAGCATGCGGTTTCCGGCGCAGCGTCTGGAAACGGCGATGCGATGGGACGACGTGGTGCTGGCGCCGCACACGCTCTCGGAACTCCGCGCGCTGGAGAACTGGATCCGGCAAGGCGACGTGCTCATGAATCAGTGGAACATGCGCCACAAACTGCGGCCCGGCTGTCGGGCGCTGTTCTTCGGGCCGCCGGGCACGGGCAAGACGCTCACCGCGACCGTGCTCGGCCAGGCGACGGACCGGCAGGTCTACAAAGTCGATCTCTCGACCGTTGTCTCCAAGTACATCGGTGAGACCGAAAAGAACCTCGCCAACCTGTTCGATCGGGCGGAGCACAAGGAGTGGATTCTGTTTTTCGACGAAGCCGACGCGCTGTTTGGAAAACGCACGCAGGTGCGCGACGCGCACGACCGTTACGCCAACCAGGAAGTGTCGTTTCTGCTGCAGCGCGTCGAGACGTACAACGGCCTCGTCATTCTCGCCTCGAACCTCGCGAACCACGTCGATGACGCGTTCGCGCGCCGGTTCGAGCACCTGATTCACTTCCCGATGCCTCGCCACAACGAACGGCTCCTCATCTGGAAGAAAGGACTGCCGGGCCCGGCATCGCTGGAGCCCGGGATCGACCTTTCGCAGATCGCGATGCGCTACGAATTGAGCGGCGGCATGATCATGAACGTGATCAGGTACGCGTCCCTGCAGGCGATTGCGAGGAGCGAGCGCGTCCTGCGGCACCAGGATCTCCTGGACGGGATTCGTCGAGAGTACGCGAAGGAGAGCAGGGTGGAGTAGGGCGATGGGCAAGTCCACCGAGCGAGCGGCGAAGGAGTCTGGCGCGTCGCGTCATGCCTCGCCGTTTTTCAAGTCCGGCGAGAGCCGCGGCGCGTTCTTTCAGCCGAAGCTCGCCGTCAATACGCCCGGCGACCACCTCGAGCAGGAAGCGGATCGCACGGCCGACCGCGTCATGGCGGCGCCGGCGGGTCACGCCTCCGAGACGACGACCTCCGCGAGCGCCGCCGCATCGGTGCAGCGTGAGCCGAACGACCAGTCCAGCAAGGTGGTGACAGAAGGTCTCTCGCTCACCTACGACGAGCTGAAGGACCAGCCCGGCTTCGAGGAATGGAAAGAGAAGCAGACCGCCGCGCTCAAGTTCAAGCTCTGGGAGAACCAGCCGACGGAGCTCAAGGTCGGGCTCATCGGCTTCGGTCTCTCCAGCGCCGGAATCCTCGGATCCACGTTCGCCCTCGATCCGCGGCTTCGCCGCGAATCGATCGACGCGCTGCAGGACACCAACGTCCTGCTGCCCCTCAGCCTGCTGCCGTATTCCGAGTACTTCCCGCTCTCGGGCTTCAAGTACAAGCTGCCCACCGCCTCGGACGCTCCATACACGTTCCAGACGGAATTCAACTTCGACGCCTGGTTCAAGCTGGCGCGCGAGAAGTGGAACATCCCGAAGGTGAGCTTGAGCGTCGGCGTGGACAGCGCCTATCAGCAGCAGTCCGGGTTCGCACCGCTCACCGGCGGCAGCATCAAACTGAAATTCGGCGGCGGCATCGTCAACCTGACGGGGTTCTACAACGAGGCCTTGCCGCCCACGCCGATGTTGATCAGCGACCCGGCGCGCGGCGAGCCGCCGGTCTGGCTGATGCGCTCTCTGCCCGGTCAGCTGGAAAGCAACCTGCCAAGAGGCAGCGGTGTCTTTCTCACCGTGGACGTGATGCGTCTGCCGGACCTGTTCAAGAAGGAGGTGCCGAAGCGGGACGAGGCCGTGCAGCGCAAGGAGAA
>Ga0066699_10000727_pt1 | contig 10335 bp, 7 predicted proteins | sample GraSoiAngelo_148_FD_66455 | JGI IMG/M metagenome (GOLD analysis project Ga0066699, IMG submission 66455) | Grasslands soil microbial communities from the Angelo Coastal Reserve, California, USA - 14_1009_09_20cm | ecosystem: Environmental > Terrestrial > Soil > Grasslands | place: USA... | reverse complement strand
GCTGTACCCCCGGTTGCCAGCAGGTCGTCGACGATCACGACGGCCTGCCCTGGTTTGATCGCGTCTTTATGGATCTCGAGCACCGCGGAACCATATTCGAGCGCGTACGCCTCCGTGAGCTTCTGGCCGGGGAGCTTCCCTTCCTTGCGCACCGGGACGAAGCCGGCATCGAGCAGGTAGGCCAGCGCTCCACCGAAGATGAAACCGCGAGACTCGACGCCGACCACCAGCTCGACCGCCTTCCCCCGGTAGGTTTCCGCCATGATGTCGACCGCTTGCCGAAAGGCATGGGCGTCCTGGAGCAGGGTGGTGATGTCCTTGAAAAGGATGCCCTCTTTGGGGAAATTCGGCACATCGCGGATCTTCTCCGCGAGCGCGCGAACGATCGCGCCATCTTCTGGCACGCGAGTAGTTTAGGGTTACCGCCGGCGCCTAGCGTGCCCCGAGCCCGGAGCGCACGATCGACCATTCCTCCGCAGTGAGCGCCCGCAGTGCGAATAACGCCGCGACGTAGACCGTGGCGCCGAGGATGGCCACGAATGCAAGCGGCCACGAACGGATCGGGTACAGGACCGCGCCCATCACGGCGGCGCTCGCGATCACCCGGACGCTGGCCCCCACGATCCGCACCGGGGCACGATACCGCCGCAGGAGCCACAAGCCACCGGCGAACAGCGCGGCTTCGGTCAGGGTCGAGGCGGCCGCGGCACCGAGATAGCCGTAGGGGGGGATGAGCGCCAGATTGAGCGCGATGTTGACGACCAGGGTGACCAGCGAAAGCCTGGTGAAGTCGACCTGGCGATTGACGGCGGTGAGGGTGTAGATGAACGCGTTGTTGACGAAAAGAAGCGCGATGGACGGCGCGAGGATGCGCAGCGCCGGGATCGATGGGTCGAAGCTGTGACCGAACGCGAGTGGCACGAGGGAGTCGGCGGTGATGCCGATCCCAACCGCCAGCGGCAGGGCGACGATGGCCAGCATCTTGAAAGACTTCTCATAGGCAAACTCAAGCCGCCGGCTTTCGGTGGCGGCCACCAGTGACAGAGCCGGGAAGACGGCGCCCATGGCCGACTGTGGAATCCAGGCGACGGCGTCGACAAATCGGTTCGCGGCGGCATACCAGCCGACCATCTGGAAACCTTTCAAGGTCTGCAGCAGGACGACGTCGAGCTGGGCGTAGATGGTGGTGATGGTGAATCCCAGCGCGAGCGGCACGCCGGCTGCCAGCAGGCGTCGGACAAAGGCGGGATCGAGCCGCGCCTCGATGCGCTCGTGCCAGTGCCAGCGGATGATCGCAACCGCGAACACGCAGGTGAACAGGTAGCTCGCTGAATAGACCCAGAGGAAGACATCCCAGGTGGCTCCCCGTTCGATCGCCAGCAGGGTAAGCCCCAGGACCAGGATCGCCTCGGCGACGATGGCGACCGCCTCGTAGATGAGCCGGCCACGGATGTAGAAGACGGCACGCAGCAGGCTCGAGTAGCTGGTGGTCAGCAGCAGGGTAAAGGCCGCGATCGTGTAGGGAAAGAGCACAGGGGCAAGGAGGCGGAGCGCACCTGCCAGGAGAACGAGCGCCGCCACCGACAGGACGAAGCGGGTACCGACGAGGTTTGAGAGGTAACGGCGGAACTCGCCGCGATCCCGCGAGACATCCCGGATGAAGACGGTTTGCAGGCCGAGGTCCGCGACCACGCCGACCAGCGTTACGTAGACCACCATGGTGGCGAACCGCCCAAAGCGCTCGGCACCGAGGTGATGTACGAGAAGCACGACGACCGCGAACACCGCGAGCTTGGCCACGGCTCGCGCTCCCACCACCAGCGCGCTATTGCGCAGGGTCCGGGATGCCAGGCGTTCGCTCACGGCGCGGATTCTAGTTCAGTTCCACGCGAACCTTACGATTGCCAACGAGGTCGTTGCTTAACATTCGTGGATGCAGCCGACCCCGGGAAAGCCCCGCGTGTTTTCTGGCATCCAGCCCAGCGGCGGCCTTCACCTCGGTAACTACCTGGGCGCAATCCGGAACTGGGTCCGCGACCAGGATAGATACGACAACATCTTCTGCATCGTCGACCTGCATGCGATCACGCTGCCGCAAGATCCCACCGCACTGAGAGAGAACACGCTCGACCTTGCCGCCATCTACCTGGCGAGTGGCATCAAGCAAGACCAGGCGATGTTCATCCAGTCGCAAGTGGCGGCGCACGCCGAACTTGCATGGATTTTTCAGTGCTTCACGCCGGTGGGGTGGCTGGAGCGCATGACCCAATTTCGGGACCGGACCGCACGGCAGGGTCGAGAGCGGATCGGCGCCGGGATTCTGACCTATCCATCCTTGATGGCGGCCGACATCATGCTGTACGACACCAGGTACGTCCCCGTCGGTGAGGACCAGCGTCAACACATCGAGTACACCCGCGATCTCGGGCAACGAATCAACCAGCGTTTTGGTGAGATCCTCGTGATTCCGGAGGCGCTGATTCAGAAGGCCGGTGCAGAGATCAAGGGCCTCGACGACCCAGAGAAGAAGATGAGCAAAAGCCTAGCCGCCGATGCGCCCGGCCATGCGATCTTCATGCTCGACGCGCCAGACGTGATCCGCAAGAAGCTGGCGCGCGCCCAGACGGACGCTGAGCCCGCCGTCCGGTTCCCAGCCGGCGCCGGCGTTCGAAACCTGCTGGAGATCTATCGGACCATCAAAGACAAAGACTGGCCCGCCGTCGAGCAGGAGTTCGCCGGTAAGCCGTACAGCGTGCTGAAGAGCACGGTCGCCGATGCCGTGATCGAGGCGCTCACCCCAATCCAGGAGCGATACCGGGAAATTCGATCAGACGACGCGGCGCTGATGCTGCAGCTGCACCGGACCGCCGACCGGCTGGCGCCGATCGCGAACTCCACCCTGCGACGCGTCCAGCACGCGGTCGGGCTACGGTAGGCCGGCGGCTCGCCGAGCTGGTCCCGCGGCCCGCCCAACTTGGCGGGGTTCTGGCGGCGGCGGTGACCCTGGCGCGCGTGGTTCATAGCGTGGCAACGCGCGGCTCGTCCGGACTCTTCAACGATTTCTACGACTACTGGGCCGCCGCGGTGCTGCTCAACCGTGGCCGGGATCCATACGACACCGCGGCGCTGCACGCCGTGCAGCGGGCTGCCGGCCTGCAGAGCGAGACCGGAGGCGGCTACTCGTATCCACTCGTCTTCGCGCAGGTGCTACGGCCGCTGGCGCTGATCGCGGCGCCGAAGGCCGCCTTCGTCTTCATGGGGTTGAGCCTGATTGCCCTGGTCGGCGCGGTCGCGCTGTTACTCGGGTCGATCCCACAGTTGAGCTGGCCCGTCGCCGTCGTCGGGGGCGTCGCCGCCGGGCTCTTTCCTCCGGTGATCGGCTCGCTCTACTTCGGCCAGGCCAACCTGCTGGTGTTACTTCTCCTGGCGGTGGCCTATGACTGTGTCGCACCCGGGCCGATGCTCGGGCTGGCGAGCGCTATCAAGCTATATCCCGTCACCGGCTTTCTGGCCGCCATCACCGAGCATCCGCCACGCTGGCGCCGGGTCGCGATCGGTCTCACCGTGCTCGCCATTCTGCTGCTGCTGCAGCTTGGGGCCGCCGGCGGCGCCATTGGGGGTGGAGCAGGGACTCTCCTCGGACCGGATACCTACTGGACCAACGAGTCGATCAATGGCTGGCTCAGCCGGCTTGGTATCGCGTCGACCTGGACGAAGCCGCCCTTTGCGGGGCTGCCAGTTGAGCCGCTGATGCTGGTCGGCGTCGGGCTGCTCGCCGTCGTTACGATCCTGGTCCTGCTTCGAGCTCCGGCGCGACCGTGGAATGGCGCGCTTGCCCTCAGCATCTGGCTGGGGGTGGTGGCGGCGCCGAAGAATTCTTTGTGGAATTTCACACCCCTGCTGCTGTGCATTGTCTTCCTGTGGACGAGCCTGCGGGGCCGCTGGTGGATTGGCGCCGTGGGGCTTGCCGGCTGGCTCCTGCTCGAGCTCCAGGCGCAACTGGATAGCGCACGACAGACGGTCTACCAGGCTAGCCCGGCGCTGACCTGGCTGTCCTCGGTCGGCCTCTACGGCGCCTTGTTACTGGGCGCCCTCACCGCCTACGTGCTGCTCCGGCCCGTCAGGCCGTCCCCTCCACCGTCCCTTCGGCGACCTTCTCGGTGACCTTGTACTCGAGATACATGCCCAGCATCAGTCGCGTCTGGGCCTCGAGCGCCGGCAGGACGCTGAACAGCAGACCAACGATTGGATAGAGCCCGAGTTGCAGGTAGGCCCAGATCTGGTGAGTAAAGCCCCAGCTGCGCGGCATCGGCGGGTTGATCCGCCGCTCAACCAGGATCAACGCGGCGATATTCAGGAAGGCGATGTTGATGATGATGAAGGCGTAGAGGCCGAGCCGGTCAGCGGCGTTCGTCAGGTTCCAATCCTCCTGCAACAGGCGCGGGAGGGCGGCGCCAAACAGCAACAGCACCGGGAGCGTCGTCCACGTCAGATGGTTGAAGATCATGTACCCGTATCGGCGGGCGCGCAGCCATAACGAGATCTCGGCGTGGCGGAGCAGCCGAACCGTCACGTACGGGACATCGCTCACCCCCCAGGCCCAGCGCTTGATCTGGTTGTACTGATTGGCATGGGTCTTCACCCGCTCCCAGGGCATCCCCCGATCCGAAGCCTCCGGCGCGTCGCCGTAGATGGGCAGGAAGATGGGCACCACCTTGAGCCGCCCGTGGGTGGCGAAGAAGGACTTCCAGTAGAAGCGAGAGTCTTCCGGGATGACGTCGTCGTCCCAGTAGCCCGCTTTGATGACCAGGTCCATCGACATCGAGTAGCTGCTAAAGGCCACCAGCCGATCGGGGCGGGAGGAGAGGAACATTTGCCACTGGGTGCAGGCGCTCGCCATGATGCGCACCGCGAACGGCACCCGCCAGAGATTGTTATGGAACATCGGGACGGGCTGAAACAGGCACTCGAGCCGCTTCGGGTCGGTGACGTACTGGTAGGTGACATCGGCGAAGTACTGCGGATGGACCCGGAAGTCGGAATCGAGGTCGGTCAGGATGACGGTGCCGGGATCGAGGCCAAGCCGCTCCAGCTCGCGCCGCAGGACGGGCCCGCCGTACGCCATGGCCGCCGATTTCCCGACCACGATCCCGGGAAGCAGCGGATCCTTGATGTGAAAGAAGGCGCGAAGACGGGGGCCGAATTCGTCCTGGAGCCGGCGGACATTCTCCCAGCCGCGCCGGTCGCTCTCGCGGGTGATGATCGCCACCACCTTGTTCTCGCTCGGGTAGTCGGAATCGGCGATGGCCCGGACGGTCTCGTGCAGGATCTGATACGGCTCGGTATAGGTCGGGATGAGGACGGCGTGGACGACGCGGCGCGGATCGGGTGCGCCGGGTGGGACCGCGAGCGCCAGGCAGCGCTGCCACCAATCGTCGTTCATGGCGCGCTTCATCTTTCGGTATGTTCGCCGAATGCCGACGACCACCATCCCGGTCCGAAGGAACCAGTAGATGTCGACCGCCAGCATGGCGACCGCGATGTAAGGAGCGAAGATGAACGATGCCACGATCGGGGCGATCAGGATCGTCCAGGTGAGGGCGCCGGGCGCCACCTCCAGGGCACGCTGGACGCGCCGCTGGCCCCCGCTCAGGGATGTCGTCTTTGCCACCTCGCTCTAGGCTAGAGTAACGGGGGCGCTGGCATCGGCCCCTATTTGGCGTTATACTGGGGGCCGGGTTAGACAGGTTCGACGATTCGGCCTGTCCGACGCACCGCCGAAGGGGTGGCTAGCTGTCGGCCCACCTGTTGAGCCAGGTCCAATCTTATGCGCCACAAGGAGCGCCCTTGACCTTACGGTTGCCGCCTGTTGTCGCGGGGTCGCCGTTTGCCCACCGCGCCCCCGACATCACTGCGGTGCGGCTGAACGTCTGCGGCGCGCCGCAGAGCCAGGCTGAGACGTTGCTCGACCACCTCGGCCAGGATGCCCTGATGGCCCTGCTGACGGAAGCCACCGAGGGTGACGGGTACGTGGACATCAAGCACGCACCGGTGCGCTACACCCTGAACCTCCAGAAGCGGACGGATACCAGCATCGAGCGCTTCGGACTCGTCGGGCAGCTTTTCGGTGTGCCAGGCCGTGACATCGCGTTCGTGGTGGAGCGCGTCCAGCCTGATCCCGATCCCACAAAGGATGCCGGCGACGTGCTCACGATCGAGCTCGCCGAGGCGGCGCTCCAGGGCGCCACTTACGTGCCGGAAGAAGACTGGGTCCGCAGGCAGCTCACGGCGCTCGAGGAGGCCGCGCAGCTGCCCCTGGTGCTGGCCGGCCAGGCCTTTGCCAACCACGAACGGCAGTGGCTCGCCTGGCAGGCCGAGCAGGATGCCCGGCCCTACGAGGTGGAGACCGAAGGCGTGATCTGCAGCAAGTGCGAGAACCTGCAGCCCAACGGCGTCAAATGCGGCGTCTGCGGGGCGACCAACGGCGACCGGAGCGCCGGAGCTTTGATGGTGCTGAGCCGCCGCGGCGGATTCAAGGAAGGTGACCGCGTCGTGATCCGCACCGTCCATGGCGCGGACCGCGAAGGTACCCTGCTTCGCGGGGAAGGCGGTGGCCGCCGGTGGCTGGTCAAGCTGCGCGAGGAGGGCGTCCTCGGACCAGGAACGGTTCGACCCCAGCCGATCACCGCCGTCGTCGAGGTCCAGCAACGCACCTTGAACGGATTCGCGGCAGGCGACATCAGCCTGCGCCGGGTGGCCGCCCTCCTGATCGCGCCCGACGAGGTGCTGTCTCCCGGGACGGGAGACCTGCAGCCCTTCGACGAGCGCCTCAATCCCAGCCAGCAGCAAGCCGTGCGGAGTGCGGTCAACCTCTTCCCCGGCAGCATGCAACTGGTGCAGGGGCCGCCGGGAACGGGGAAGACGACCTCCATCGTCGAGACCGTGCGTCAGCTGGTGGCGCGCGATCCGAACGTCCGTATCCTGATGACGTCGCACGCGAACACGGCAGTCGACAATGCCCAGGAGCGGCTGCAGGGCCTCGACTCGCTCCGGATGGTGCGCATCGCCGAACCGGAGAAGGTCGACCCGAAGTTCCGGCCCAGCATCGTGGAGGCCGACGACCCGCGAGTGCGCAACGCTCACGTCGTCTTCGGAACCGTGAACCGGATCGCGCTCGCGTGCAAGGAAGCCGAGATGTTCGACTGGCTCATCCTCGACGAGGCGAACAAGGTCCGCTTCACCGAGACGCTGCCGCTGTTGCGGCTCGCGCCGCGCTGGCTGCTGGTGGGCGACCACCGCCAGCTGCCGCCGGTTCTGGACGAGAGTGCCGCGGCCTTCCCCGTCGACGAGGATGAGGCGAAGTCGATGGTCCGGGACGCCAGCTTCTTCGAGTTGAGCTGGGCGGTCGTTCCCGAGACCAACCTGGTGATGCTCGATGAGCAGTACCGGATGGCGGCCCCCATCGGGAGTTATGTGTCGGTCGCCTCTTACGATGGCCGGCTGCGCAACTCGCCCGAGATGGCCGCCCTCCGCTCGCCGCTGCCATGGCCGTTCAACCGAAACCTGACCTGGTTGACGATCCGCGGGCGGGAGAAGAAAGGTGGGTCCGGCAGTATCTCGAACCGCGCCGAGATCGAGGCGGTGGGCCGCGTCGTCCGCCACCTCCAGCGGCTCGGCCTGGAGCAGTTGCGGGTGGCGGTCATTGCCATGTACCAGGACCAGGTCACCCAGTTGCGGCGCGAGCTTCGGATGGTCGCCCTCCCCGGACTGGCGGTCGACACCGTCGATGCGTTCGAAGGCGAGGAGGCGGACGTGGTCATCCTCAGCCTGGTGCGCAGCAACGAGGCGGAGCGGATTGGCTTCCTGAAGAAGGCGCAGCGGCTGAACGTCGCCATCTCTCGCGCCAAGCAGTTGCTGGTGGTGGTCGGCGATATCGAAACCATGACCGGCCGGGAAGGCCAGGACCTGTACCGGCCGCTGCTGGAGCACGTCGAGCGCGAGGGCCGGGTGGCGGGTATCGGCGCGCTCCACGCCATGGACGCTGCGGTGGGTGGCCGTCGACGCGGCGATCGTCGGCGGCAACGCCCCGCCGGTGCGCCGGTCGGGCGACCGCGGCGGCGCCGGCGCGGGTATGGTCCCCGCCCGGTGACACCCGCCGCGCCGGTGGCCGGCAACGGCACCGAGACGCCGGAAGCGCCGGTCGCCGAGAATGGGTCGGCCGCGCCGCGGAAGTTTCGCCGCCGGCGTGGTCGGCGCCGCGGCGGATTCTCACCCGCCAACGGCTCCCAGGGTGCATCGCCCGACGGTGGCGCACCGGTCCCTTCCGAGCCGGCGCCCGCGACGCAACCTGAGACCGCGGCACAGGCTGTCGAGCGGAGCAGCTGAGCGCGACCTACGACCCAGCCGGCGCCGTGACCGGCGCCGGGCTTGCGCAGGACAAACTCGATCTCGCCGATTGGCGGCGCCGGGTGGGCGATCTGTACCGGCTGTCCGGCCCGGACACGCTGCGGCGATTCCGCCAGGGTCGTGACGAACTGCTTCGCAACCATCCCCAGTCTCCCCTTGCGCTTCAGGCACGACAGCGCTTTAACGGCCTGCGCTACTTCGATCCGGATCCGGCCGCGAAGATCCGCTGCCGCCTCGAGCCGGCCGACCCAGGCGATCCGCTGGAGATCGATACAGGTGGTGAGGATGGCGTGATCAGCTTCCGGCGGACCGGCCGGCTAGCGTTTGCGTTCAACGGCCGGCCTTGCACCCTCACCGTCTTCAGCCTGGTGGGATACGGCGGTGGTTTGTTCCTGCCCTTCCGCGACAGCACGTCCGGCACGGAGACCTACGGTGGCGGGCGCTATCTCTTCGACACGGTCAAGAACACGGACGGCCTTTCCCTCGAGCTCACCGCCGGCTCACCCGACGTCACGATCGACTTCAACTACGCCTACAACCCCTCATGCGCCTACGACGCGCGCTGGGCCTGCCCCCTCGCGCCCCGCGAGAACTGGCTGCCGGTGCCGGTGCGCGCCGGTGAGAAGGTGTTTTCGTGAGCAAGACCGCGCTGATCACGGGGGCCTCGGGTGGGATCGGCTACGAGCTCGCCTTGCTCTGTGCGCGCGATGGCTTCGACTGCATCCTGGTGGCGCGGAGCCGCGACAAGCTCGACGAGCTCGCCGCCCGGCTGGAGAGCGAGTTTCGGGTCAAGACGCTGGTCGTCGCCAGGGATCTCGCCAAGCCGACCGCCGTGGACGAGATCTACGAAGAGGTCAGTGCCGCGTCGATGTCCGTCGACGTACTGGTCAACAATGCCGGCTTTCCTGTTTTCGGACTGTTCACGCAGACGGATCTGCGGGTCGAGCTCGAGATGTTGCAGGTGAACGTGGTCGCCCTCACGGCGCTGACCAAGCTCTTCCTCCATAGCATGGTCGAGCGGCGCGCCGGCCGAATCCTCAACCTCGCGTCGACGGCAGCATTTGAGCCAGGTCCGTTGATGGCGGTGTACTACGCCAGCAAGGCCTACGTCCTGTCGTTCTCGGAGGCGCTGGCGAACGAGCTGCATGGTACCGGGGTCACGGTGACCGCGCTCGCCCCTGGGCCGACGCGGACCGGCTTCCAGAAGCGCGGGGTGATGGAAGACTCGCGACTGGTGCAGGGCCAGATCGCCGACGCGAGGTCGGTGGCGGCGGCTGGCTACCGCGGAATGATGAGCGGCAAGACCATCGTGATCCCGGGGTTCACCAACAAGCTGATCCCCTGGGTTGTCCGCGTCTCACCGCGCGGCGTCGTCACCAGAGTGGTACGCCGGATGCAGGAGCGCGTCAGGACCTGATCGCACTCAGTCCGAGCGGTGGAAGCTGGCCCTGAGGTGCTGGGCCAGGGGAGCACCTTCCATTCCCATCTTCAACTCGTAACGAAGGGTCTCATCATCGAGCCAGAGTGACCGGCTGATCGACGTGACCGGCTTGGCCGTCGGGGTGCGACCAACGCTGGCGCACTCGACGTCGATGCGCATCCCATCGACCCGGCCGAGCGAGATCTCGGCGAATCCGATCGGCTGGGCGATCACGAATTCGACGCGGCCGTCACCGACGAGGCGCAGGTAACCGGCCTCGCCGTGCATCGGCTGGCCCGAATCGATCGCCTCGGTCCGCTGTGTGTAGATGAGGAACGCCTTGCCGTTGTGGGTGAAGCGAATTTCCTCTCGATAACGGAAGGGCCTGATAGTCGGGAACTGGCCTTCACCCTCGCCACGCCAGGTTCCGAGCAGAAACGCGACCGGCGTGAGCGCCGGGTTCAGGTCCGTGCCGATCATCGACTCAATGGTAGAGGCTGAAATGCCCT
>Ga0066699_10000720_pt1 | contig 10366 bp, 8 predicted proteins | sample GraSoiAngelo_148_FD_66455 | JGI IMG/M metagenome (GOLD analysis project Ga0066699, IMG submission 66455) | Grasslands soil microbial communities from the Angelo Coastal Reserve, California, USA - 14_1009_09_20cm | ecosystem: Environmental > Terrestrial > Soil > Grasslands | place: USA... | reverse complement strand
CGCCGGCTGATGTACGTACCCTCACTCGACGCAGCGTCGATCTACTTTTCCAGCGAAGCTCACATCGAGAAAGGCAAGGGGCTATTCGTGGGTAGTACGACGGTGCTCTCACCAAACCAGCCGGCGTCAACGAGCATAAAAGCGATCGAAACAGGGACGGGGAATGTCCGCTGGGAAGCGCAGCTGGATCGTGGACCCGGCATCACCCACTACGTCGGAGGTGTACTCTCAACCAGCGGCGGCGTGGTCTTCGCAGGTTATCACGACGAGTTTCTCGCGTTTGATTCCGATACCGGTCGGACGTTGTGGCGCACCCGCGTAGGAGGGCGCGTGAAAGCTCCGCCGGTCGCATATGCAGTCGGCCGGACTCAGTTCATCGCCTTGATGGCCGGGAACTCACTGTTCGCGTTTTCGCTGCCGCCTGCTAGGTAGGGGGCACGGCCGACCCGCGACCTGGAAAAGCACAGCCAGGCCTAGAATTGCCAGTACAAGAATTCGCTCGGGCCGCCCAAAGACAGAATCCCCATGGCCGCGATCACCGAAATTCCGATCGCCCAGGCAACCGAAGGACTCCATTCGACCATCCTTCGGCCGACGACCGTGTCGGCCGGTCGCGGTTTCACGCCGATGGCCGGCTCATATCGAGCCAGGATTTGAAGGGTGTTCGGGCAGGCCAGGACGACAAACATGAGAATCGGGATCGCTATCGCCATCCTCAGAAAGTCCTGACCACCCCACGGCTGCTGGACCACGCCCATGCCCTCCAGCCAGCCAGCCAGCGGTCCAATGCGTTCATAGAGCGCGAGCGGGAGCGACACGCCGTTCAGGCCGATCATTCCCTTAACCAGGTCGATGGCCGCGCTCATGGTCGGAGAGCGGAAAAAGACCATCGAGGCGAACACGGCCGCCAGCGTCAACACTAGACCTACCGGCTTCATGATTCGCGCGTAGCCGGCTCTATCGGGCCACAGCTTCGGTGCGACCAGGCGCCAGGCGTGATTTATCGTGAGATAAACGCCGTGAAGCAGCCCCCAGAGGACAAAAAGATAGCCCGCTCCATGCCAGAGTCCGGAAACGAACATCGTCAGCAGGGTGGGAAACATCAGCAGCAAGGCAAATGACCCGATTGTCGTGTCGCGCCCGCCGAAACCCGGCCGGCCCTTCGCCAAGCGACGCCGGGTCAGGAAGAGCACCAGTGGATTGTAAATGTAGGCTGTCAGGAAACGCGTTAGCGTCATGTGCCAGCGCAGCCAGAAGTCGATGATGCTCGATGCCCGAAGCGGTGAGTTGAAGTTCGGCGGGAGCCGAATCCCGAAGAAGCGAGCCGCCCCGAGCGCCATGTCGGTATAGCCCGAAAAGTCGAAATAGAGCTGAAGCGTGAACCCGATTGCCGCGATCCACGCAAACAGGAGGGAAACGCCGCCGCCCGCAGCGGCATGATCGTAGATCGACGTAACGGGTGGCGCAATACCATCGGCGATCACCGCCTTCTTGAACAGACCAAAAAGGATGAGCGTAAGACCAACCGCGAAATTCTCCCTGTCAAAACGGCAAGGCGCGCTGTGGAACTGCGGCATCATCTCGCGATAGTGAACGATCGGACCGGCAATGAGTTGAGGAAAGAACAGCACGAACAAGCAATAGTCCTGCAGCGTGAACGACTCGATACGCCGCGAATGAACGTCGATCAGAAACGCGATTTTCTGGAACGTGATGAACGATATGCCCAGCGGCAGAATGATATGAGTCAGGACGAGGTTGGCGCCGAATACATCATTTATCGCGGTTCCAAGGAAATAGGTGTACTTGAAATACCCGAGAAACGCGACATTGAACGCGAGGCCCAGCACAAGAACCGCCAGGGAGGCATGGCGCCGCTTCTCGTTCCGAACCAGTCGCTGGAGGGTCCGCGCCAGCACGAAGTTGATCAGAATGGACGGTGCGATGAGCAATACATTGAGGGGTCTCCACCAGGCATAGAAGAAGAACGACGCAAGGATCAGCCAGCGCAGCGACCATGTGCGCGACAGGACGCCGATCACGTAGAAACCGGCAATGGTCACCGGCAGGAAGGCGAAAATAAACTCATACGAGTTGAACAGCATTGGATACCTTCTACGAACAGGATCGCGACTGCACCTTGCGGATTATCGGTAGCATGACTCCCAAAGGCTCACCGCTTTCCACAGGAGGCACGGTCGCCGTCTGGTCTGTCCTGAGGCGCGGCAGCCGCCCGACTATCACGTGAACGCGGCCGGCGGAGCGATTCATATTGTCACACAGGATTTCACCCGCCATCTTGGCCATGCTGTATTCGGCCATAGGTAGTGGGTTGTTCTCGACGAACACGGAGGATGGGTAGAAGGCGGTCAGAGCGCGCGACCCATGTTCGTCGAGGAAACGACAGCAATCGTAAAAACCCTTCACGTATCCTTGGATGAACTCATCAAACAGACTCGAAACGAATAAGCCTTCCTTCTGTCTGGTGATGGGAGGTGTGGCAAAGTAGTACAAATGACTTACATCGGCAATTAGAGTCTTGAGTTGTTCGGCGGCGTCCTGGCGAGCGTCGTACGGGATGACGTCGCACACGCCTCGCGGAATATGAGCGTGGATCTCCTCAGCGAGCTGTATCGCCTCTTCTCGACCGATGGCGTAGGTTACGACGACCCTGCCGCCACCTGTTGCAATTACTTTCGCGGTCAGCGCACCCAATCCCCGCGATCCACCGATGATGAGTGCGGTGCTGCCAGCGAACTCGGTCGGAGCAACAAGCTTCGATATGTCGCTCAGCGAAGCTTGCACGACCGGGGGCCAGCGCAGGAAGGCTTGTACCGAACCGCTTACGCCGGCGCCGGAAACTGTCATTCGAACCATTCGGAACCGTTCGTCCGTCCCGCTGACGGTGAACCAGAGACCGTCCTGGTGGCGCGGAGTCTCGACAAGATCAATTGCAAAGGCGGCGAAAATCGAGTGTAACCCGGGGCAGATCATGCCCACAAGCCTGGACAAGAGCGCAATCGCGGCAACACGCCCAGAGCCAATCGCGGCAGCCGCGTGAGGAAATCGGTTTTCAATCCACTGGGCCGGACCGGCGATATCCATCCAACCGGACAGGCCCATTGCCTCTTCGGGGTGGACAAGGATGGCGGGCCGGTCGGTCGGGATCGTTTTCGACATATTGGCCGGGAGTGCAATACCGTCCGTTTTCTTGGGTGTCCCCAGAGTCACACTCAGAATAGTCGTCGTAAGCCCGCCCAGAGCAAGCTCCGCTTTGATCGATTTTTCATCGCGCCGCACGAGCTTCAGAGCCACCGTGCTGCCGACAGGGATGAACTTCGCGAACTGGACCTTCAACCCTGCAATCCCGCCTGTTACCGTACCCAGCTCGACAAGCCGGTCAAGCGACCAGAGAACGGCATGTATCCCGTGCACAACCGCTGACCCCGCCTGGGTTCTTCGCGCGGCCAGCGGGTCCAAGTGTATTGGATTTAGGTCACCGGACAGGCGGGCAAAGAAGACCTGGTCGTCACTGTCGAACGTTTTCGACGCTAGCGTAGCGCTGACCATGCGGGCTATTGCAGCATCGCCCTGATCCTGGTGACGATCTCCCCCACGTTTGCGAACGATTCCACGTCAGCCACCTTGAATTTGACGCCGAGTTCGATTTCGACAGCGACAATGAAATTGATGTAAATCAGGGAATCCCAGTTGGGAACGTCCTCCCGTCGGGTATCCATCTTGAGCACGATCGAGTCGTCCATCAAGAGGTCGCGCAGAACGCGCGCCAGGACATCCAGGATTTCTTGGTCGCCCATGCTATTTACCCAACCGATCGATATGGGTTTTCCTGCCGACGTACTCGGCCAGATTCAAGTGCCATTGTATCGTGCCGTCTGCCGGCATCTCCGCATTTACGCGGGTGAAACCGAGACGCGGGTACAAATCGCGGATCACACCGTTCTTCTTCGTCGGAATGTAGTTTGCGCGAAAAGCGCGTACGCCGCGACGGCGGGCAGTCTCGACCGCGATGTTCATGGCTTCAAACTCAAGGTCGCGGCCGAACACGCGACAACTCATTACCCAGGTATCGATCTGCAGCACGTCCGCCTGCTCCGGCTCCGGACGAAGAATCAATATGCTGATGAGGCCATTGTCGCCGAATCTGTCGAGAAGCCGGAATTGCAGGGAGATCATCTCCGGCGCAGCGGCGATCGCCTCCACCTCTTCGGCGGTGTAGCGCCGCGTCGTTGGATTGAACTGATTGGTTTTGTTGATCAGCTGAGTAACGCGAGAAAGATCGACTGCCTTGACGGGGCCGAACACGACCGACATGCGCAAGCCACGCAGGAAATCGTCCACGCTTTCTGACGATCCAAGCAAGGCTTCACGTTCGGTATTGGCGGCATATTGTTCGGCCCGCACCTGATCATCGGGCGTGAAGCTTACGGTTTCGAAGTAGCCCGCGTTCGCGAGACAGCCTACGTAGTACGCCACATCTTCTGGAAGTTCCGGAACCGCCACCATGGGAAGGCTTTCGCGGACACGCGCGCGTTCCACCGGGTTGTCGTCCACGAAAACGAGGCTGTCGAGACCTATGTTCAATCGCCCCGCAATGGTCTTGAGGTTTGCGGCCTTGTCTTCCCAGTTCGCGACGAAGGCAGCGAAGTCCGCCCGTCGCAGGAGCATCTCCGGATGGTCGCGGAATACGGCTTCTGCAATTGTCGTGTCGTTCTTGGAGCAGACGGCGAGAATGACCCCGCGTGCTTTCAGCTGCAGGGCATAGCGCTGCAAAGCGAGATGCGCTTCCCCGGCGGCGCTCCCTTCTCCTAGCACGATGCCCTCGAGCCCATCGTCTCCGATCACACCCGACCAAAGCGTGTTGTCGAGATCCAGTACAAGGCATTTCTTCGACAAGCCGCGCTGGGCGGCAACAATGCGAGCGACCAGGTCCCCGTACAGAGGCGCCGCCGGCGGCGCAATTTCCATCTTGGCTTGCATCCAGCGCCCGGCGTCGAACCACGCGTCGATTCCGTCAATCTCGCTGGCACGGGCGACGTCGAGGAGCAACACGCCCTCAGACGCCGCAGCCTCAGACATCAGGTCGTTCAGGCGCGCGACCATCCGCGAAGGCGCGCCAGCGACGAGGCGATCATAGCTGCCGAACAGCGGTTCGGTAACATCGAGGAACGTCTGCTGAATTGCAGTGGCCTTGAGGGCCTGGCGCGCTGCTTTCCAGAGAACGCGCAGCTCTTCGATCGAACGGTTGATCGCCTCGTCGACTTCGGCCAAGGTCGCCGTGAGGGGCACGCCTGCGATCGACTCGCGAGCTGTAAAGGACAGCAGGACCATCTGCGGCGCGAACTGATGAACGCGAGAAGCAGAATCGAGCAGATCTTGCCGGTGTTGTCCGAATGCTCCGGTATGTACGTCGACTACCAGCCGTCTGCGTAAGGCAGCGACTCGGATCGCAGGCACGAGGTGATCGACCGTGGATGACGCGAGAATGGCAAGCCGGACCATCGAAAAGCCCGAGCCAGGCTCCGGGTTGGGTCGTCCAAGCGCCCGATCGAGCTGTATCGTTTCCAGAAAGCCGAGTCGGTGTTGGGCGAGGAACGCGAGTTTTTCGAGACGCTCCCCCAAAGTCGGAGTTTCCACGGCGGCACGCAGGTGTCCGCGGAAATCGGGCGGGGCCGGCAGCCAATCCATCGTCAGGCGTCGCGGCATGTCGCTTTGCATCGATGTTGCGGTGTGATCGGTAGGCAGGACGGACGGCTCGAGCTACGGGTGCGGTTCCTTCGAATCAGCCAGACACCTCCGGATCTGAGGGGCGACTGCCTGAACGAAGGCCTTGGACCACCTTTCCGCACTTGGGCGATCCAAGTGAGATCCGTCGTATGTTTGAAGTCCGTCCAGATCGGGCATCACCAAAGTCTTTCCAAGGGCATTCGCAATGGCATTTACGGTTCCAACTTTTGTTCCAACTGAGGGAACCGTCGTCAGGATTATGCATTCTTGCTTGACGGGCAGGCGAGACAGAAACTCTCTCCCAATCGCCACCTCATTCCCTGGCGCGGTCGCATTCATCGATCGATCGTAGGAAACCGCGGCGCTCTTGAACTGGCTCAATCCCGACACGCTGAAAGCCCCTGTCTCGCGCGAACGGAAGATCACATATTGGTCCCCGCAAATCATGGGGAGTCCTTGGCAAATCGGCCTATGAACAAATTGCCAGAGGCGCTTCGCTTCGTACCGCCCCCTCGCCGCGGAATCCCGCATGACCGTTCTGGCAGGCAGGGTCTCGGTGCGGTCGAAGAACCGATCAATGCTGATTACGTAGACTTTGGCTTTGGGCCTGAACTTTAGTAGGAGTTCCTGTGCAAAAGCCGCGTTCTCGTTGTAGCCGAAACCCATCAAATAATATCGCGCGGGCACCGACGAGAACCAGTCGGCGGTCGCACGTGTGGAGAGCCCGAGCTGCATCCGGCTGCTGCCCAGGAGCAGGACCTCCGCGTTCGTCGCGTGATCCTGTATTGATGGCTCAAGCCCAAACCAAAACGCTCCGTGCTCGTAGTCGCCGTAACCCGAGATGTGGCAATAGGACAAGTACCGATCGGAGGAATACCCGCCAGCCTGGCACGCGAAGATGCCTTCGGTTCGAAGCTTATAGAAGCCGGCAGCCAGAACAACGCCGAGAACGATCGAAATGTAAATGTATAAAGCCGGTCTAACTACGAAGCGGGCGCTCGAATCCACCTTTGAAATGCCATCTCGAACTGCCACCTCAAAATCCACGATACGACTTTCCTTCGCTCTGCTTGCTTGATCCAACCTTGCCAGGGAGTTTCGCTTTATGATTTGTTGCGTACCTGCTCCAAAGCGCCTATGCCTCCTGTTGCGGCGCGAAATATGTGCTGCTGATCAACAATGATTTCACTGCGACTTTGCCCCCCTCGTCATATCAGAGGAGGTTGCGCGCCCGAAATTGCGGAGAGTCGCCGACGAAAATCGATGTCGGCGCGTACGAGGCACAGGTTCGCTCGGAGTCCAGGCGCGCTTTATCGGGACGCAACTTCGCGCTTTCTTCGGTGCAGGCGACGCACGATCGCCTCAACAAATCTCTTGGGGTTGAGCACGAGGTCGAGTACGTAAGAGACCACGCCGGCAGCGAGCCGGCCCATGCTCAGCGGATAGCCCACGGCGGCAAGTTTTCCTCGGTGGAAGCTCCAAAACTCTCGATCGCGTCGCTTGGAAACCTGCCATGCCAAGTAACGGTAATACTCCCGTAGCTGCGTGCGTATCTGGTTCCTCAATTCCTCCTCCGTGAGATGTCTCGGACCATACTTCACCAGAACGTACAAACGATAGGGAAGGTAGGTATTGAAACTCTGTGAGAAGGAAGTCAGCGATCCCTCCTCCACGCGCATGAAAGCCAGGATCTGCTGGACAAAGCCGAAATCGTGATGCTCCAGAAACTCGAGATACACCTCAACGTCGGCGTGGAGGTTGGACTCATTGTAGAACGCGTGGCGACTCCGCACGATATCCGACCGAAAGAGTGTAAACGTGGGGGCTGCGAATACGGACGGTTCCCTCAGAAGATAAGCGCGGCATACCTCGCGGCCAGGCAGAACAAGCTGCCGGTACGGCACGCCCCTGCCATGCACCCCCATTTCGGCGCGCGAGTACAACCCGTAGGCGCCGACGATCGCCACGCTGGGATTGTCCTCGGCAACGCGTACCATCTTTTCGAGGCACTCGGGCAAAAGCATATCGTCGGCTGCCAATGGCTTGCAGTACTTGCTCTCGGGGGAAATCTGTCGAAACGCGATATTGTAATTCTGGATCACGCGCACAAAGACTTCGTTGCTGTGGATCCGGATCCGGCGATCGTTGGCTGCGTACTCCCGTGCAATATCGAGAGTCCGGTCCGTGCTGCAATTGTCAACGATGGTGTAGTCCCAACGGGAGTACGTTTGGGCGAGCACACTTTCGATGCACTCGCGCAAATAGCGTTCTCCATTGAAAACTGGAGTCACTACGCTGACTAGCGGTTCCTGCTTCGACGTCATCGGTTGTCCGCCGCGACTTATTGCCTGTACGGTGAGGACTACTCACATCAATGCACAAGCGCTTTCACGCACCCTGACATGGAGCACGGCGCCTCATGCCTGCTCGACCCGCTTTAGCCATATCTCGTGCCAGTATGGATAGATACTCCTCGGGCAGAAGAGACGGTTGGTACTGAGGCACCCACCACACGTCACGCCCTCAAGGATAATGCAGGCGCCGGGTAGACGTATCATCCTTCCCGTCTTTTCGTCGATTATCTTCTCTACCCGAGATAAGACTCGGAACGTCCGGCCGCAATACGGCACCATCTCCTCGCCGAAAGAGAGCCCCCGGTTGCGATTATGTATGTTGATGGTGCGCATGATCTCATCCCTGGAGCGTACCTGGACGAGCTCTCCCGGCTGCAGATTCAATATCTCCGTTGGAGTCTTCTCGCCCGCGAGCCCGCGAACGTACGGATACGGGCGTCCGCGCCAATGCAAGCGCATGACGGCATTGAATCCCGCGATGATCAAATAGCGGAAGAGATCGACCAGCCGCACGTTCCGGGAGGTTAGATCTTTCACATATTGCCGAGGGTCCCACCAGCGTAGCGATGTTGTCGCCTCTCGTAGCATGGTGGCCTGGCAGGTATACCGCTCTTGAGCCTCTCCGCCTTCGGGGGTGGGGCGGCGAGCAGCACGAGCAAGGGCTTTCAAGTCGAAGGAACTCTGGACCGCAACCTCTTCTGAATGCAGCCCGCGCCTCATGCTCTCTGGACCCGACTCCAATGCGGGGCCACTCACGCTCTTCAGCCACGCCTCCTTCCAGAAGAGCAGACAGCGGGCCTGACATCCTCCGTGCGCCTCGCCGTCGCACCGGAGCCCCTTCAGATGAACGGCGTTGGTCATACGGCGGGAATTGTGATCTTGGATCGTATCGCAGGTTTTATGGGCAGATTTGAATACCTGGAACCTTTTCCCACAGTACGTCAGCATTTCCGGCATGAAAGGAAGCGCATCGAGACATCCTCGCTCGTCAAGAGTGGCAAGGATCTGAGCCGCGCTCCGCACCTCCACCCAATCGCCCGCACGAAGACCCAGCGCAGAGCTCACCGGTGATTTGGCATCATTCACATGTATCTCTCCACGCAAAACATCCCACCTCGCGATTGGAAATGGAACTCCCGCGGCATGTTGCTACTGCGCGGGCACGCTCCGATTGGAACAGCAAAGCTCCAGCCGACTGGACTTCTGTCCAAAAGCTGAGCTAATTACGGTTGTGCGGCCGATTCCTTGTCCCGCGTGTATGCGGGTACGAGTGGCGATTCGATCTTGGTCAGACAAATCTCGCTCTGCTTCGGGAACATGCCCCCGTGATACCGGAAGTCGTCGATCATCAGTCTGTGTCGGCTGAACAAGGAAAAGAGCCATTGCCTGTTATAGCGCACAACTGCCAGAGGAGCGTTGCAATCGTAGGGGACGTAGCCCGCGGGATTAAACGACACCTCTGGAACATCGTCTTCCACAAACGCGGTCAAGAAAACCTTCCCGCCATCTCGAGCAATGCGGCTCAGTTCCGATACGTAAATCTGCACGTGCTCGGGCGCCATATTCGTGAACACGCCCCACATGTAGACGATGTCCGCTGAAGCATTGGCAACGGGCAAACGGATCTTGTTCCCATCTACGCTGCCGCTAGGGTTGTACAGTTCATTCACGACGTCGACATGCATGAATCGGAAGCTAGGGTGATACCTCTCGATATGCTCCTGGCACCACCCTACGAACTGTCGATTCGCGTCCAGCCCCAAGTACCCCACATCCCCGAACTCCACGAGCAGGCCGGTCGCTAGGCGACCCAGACCGCACCCCACGTCGACAAGACGACTGGTTTTCGTATATCCAAGCCTTGCCGGCAACCTCGTCGCCTCAACGACTGCCGACTGCAGGAAGAAGGCGTCGGATCGAAAGGCTTCTCCGCACATCCTGCCTCGGAGACCCCGCGGGGGCAGGCGGTATCCTCGATAGGGAACGAACTCTCCGTCGTCATCCATTCCCCGGATCTTTCGCCCCAGAACGGCCAGAAACTTCAATCTTCCTAGTTCAACTTGCATATCAGCCGCCGAACAAGCGATGTCGGGAACAGGGTGGTAGATCAGCACGCCTCATTGTTGACTCGGGATCACTCATGATCAAAAGCTATCTCCCCGGCGAATCTCGGCATATTCATGAAACGGCCCCGCTTGCATGTTCTTGTCTGCAGTCTACTTCAAAAGTACGCGGGCCCGGTTACGACCGCATTATACCTTCCA
>Ga0066699_10000719_pt1 | contig 10368 bp, 7 predicted proteins | sample GraSoiAngelo_148_FD_66455 | JGI IMG/M metagenome (GOLD analysis project Ga0066699, IMG submission 66455) | Grasslands soil microbial communities from the Angelo Coastal Reserve, California, USA - 14_1009_09_20cm | ecosystem: Environmental > Terrestrial > Soil > Grasslands | place: USA... | reverse complement strand
CGATGTACTCGCGGCTCACGAGCGACGCGGGAAGTGTCTTGCGCAGGAATAGGCTTCGGCGCTCGGCAGGAGTGATCCAGTAATGCTTTTTTGAAGTACCCATCACTAAGAACACGATTTGAAAAGCCAATCAGGAACTCAGAAGTTTTACCTATCGTCCCTCAGCCGGGAGGCGTAACAGGTTGGTTGTGCTGTCGGGGGTAGTGTCGTCGTGCGGGGCCCGGTCGGCGCGCGGTTTGGAGGGAAAGGGGAAGGAACATCCGCATCGCGCCTTCGAGATGTATGGGAAGTTGGCGCAGTTTCTGAGTATCGAGGAACTTCAGTCGACTTCCTGGCCGCGGTGTCCAGTAGCCGATCGGGGGAAGAGCTCGCGGGCCAGGGAGTCTTGGGCAACCAGACCAAAGCTTATAAGGATTGCGCCTGCTCGAGGCAGCGGGTGAAATCGTTGGCGGTCGCCCCCGCCGAGAAGTAACTGCTGGGGTCATGGCCGGCCGGCAAGCTGACGATGCGTACGTGCAGGCCAGCTGGCTCGAGTTGCTGAGCGAGGGTGCGCGCGGCGTGTTGGCCAGCTTGGTTTTCATCCTGATCGAACACCAGATAGACAAAGCGGTCAGGAGTCTCGCAGAGTTGGGCCCGTTGTGCTGGGCTTAAGTGGGTGCCGATGGCGCAGGTAGTGTTGCGAAATCCTGCCTGCCAGAGGGCGGCCACATCGAACACTCCCTCCACCAGAATCACCTGGGGAGATTGGCCCATGAAGTCCCACGCGAACAAGCTGCCTTTGGAGCGCGGCAGTAGTCGATGCGGAAAAGCCTTCCCAATGCTGCGGCCATAGAGGTTGACAATGCGACCTTGCTCGCAACAGGGAAAGATCACGCGGCGACAGAAAGCATCTTGGCCCTGCGGGCCAATCAATCCCGCTTCTAACAACTGTTCCAGGGAGTAGCCGAGGGCGCGGAGATGAAGACGCAAGTTGCCGCCGCGAGCATAGCCAATGCCGAGTTCCTCGATCAGGGCGGGATCACGCACTCCGCGTTGCGCCAGATATTCGATGCCTTCGGGATAGCGGCGCAGTTCCAGTTGATAGAAGGCGGCGGTGTGCTCGAGCAGTTGGGCGAGGTTGGCCGCGGGGGTGAGTTTGGCTTCGAGGTAGGCGACGCTCTCGCGAAAGGAGAGATGCAGCGCCAGTTGGACAAAGCGAATTAGATCGCCGCCCTGTCCGCAGCCGTGGCAGTAGAACAAGTTCTTGCGCGCGTTGACGTAGAAGGAGGGATAAGTTTCTTGGTGCAAGGGACAGAGGCCGACGAACTCGGGGCCCGCACCCACACGACGTCCCTGCCAGCGGTGCCGTTGCAAGAAATCCAGGAGCGGAATGCGCTGTTTCAGCCGGTCGAGATCCTGGGCCCACACGCGACCCGCGCGGCGGATGGGTCCGCTGGTTTCGGAAGTTTGGCGGTAAGCGTGGGGGAGATGACGGAGCTCTTGAGCGAGGTTGTTGGGCTGGGTCCGTTTCTCTTCGTTCTGCATGCTCTGCTCCTACTCTTCAGCCCTGGGGATCGCGCAGCGGTGGGCCTTGAATACGCACGGTGTGGCAGTAGTGGCGGAGCCGGCTCAAAAGCGCTTCCGCCATGGGCCGATTGCCCAGGAAGTTGGGCCACTCCTCATATTCCAAATTGGTCGTAATAATGGTGGAGTGGCGGCGATAGCGCTCCTCCATCAGTTTGAAGAAAATATTCGATTGTTCCGGTTTCAGATTTAAATACCCCAGCTCGTCGATCAAGAGGATGTCCAGCCGGGCCCAACACTTAACCAGTTGGCGCGAGGAACGGTCGGCCAGCGAGGCATACATCTCATCGAATAAATCCTGGGCACGGATGAACAGACAACGGTAGCCATTCTCCAACGCTTTCAGCACCAGGCCCGAGGCTAAGCCAGTTTTCCCCACTGCGGTTGGCCCGATGAACACCAAATTTTCCGCCTTGGCGAGGAAGTCCAGTTCGGCAAAGCTGCGGATCTGTTTGCGGTTGACCCCGGGCTGGCGTTCGAAGGGGAAGGTTTCGAGCGACCAACGCTCGGGCAGGCTGGCGCGCCGGATGCGGTACTCCAGGGCTGCCTCCTGCCGGTGGTGCCACTGCGCCCGCAGCAGGCGAGTGAGGAACTCGGAGTAGGTGACATCCTGTTTCTCGGCGGCGCGCAGTTGTTCTTCAAAGATTTCCAGCATGCGACGCAGCTTGAGGTTTTTGAGCAGTTGATCGAGTTCTTCAGTCATGGTTGGGCTCTCCGTCTGGGTTCTCATCGAGCAGGAAAAAGTCGCGCTGCACGCGGCGCAGAATCATCCGTTCCAGCCGGTCCAGATCGTAGAGGCCGTAGCGGGCGGCTTCCCGTACGGCAGCCAGCACAGGCTCCCGGGGATACTCCCGCACCAGGCGCAGCAGTTGCCGCAGGGCAAGCACCATCAACTTGCGACTATGTTGTTTCAGAGCGGCGACATATTCGGCCATCTCCGGCACGGACTGAAGGATGGCTTGTTCTTCGGGGTAAGGATCGCTGCGCTTGAGGCCTTGGCCGCGCGGCGGACGGTGAGCGCTCAGGGTGATTCGCTGATGCTCCTCCTCGGCCAGGCGCTCGTGGGTGACCAGGTTGCGGGCATCGAGTTGGATCTCGATCTTGTCTTTGGTTTCCCGTATCTCTACCTGACGACCGATCCAGGCCACCGGGACCGAGTAGCGGTTGGTGTGCAGGCTGACATAGCCTTCCACATCCACGATGCGTTGGTGCAGACGATAGACGGCAGGGATCCAGACGGGCAGCGGCTTCAGATGGACGCGCTCGAGGGCAAACAACTCGCGCGGAACGGCGTGCAGGTGTTTCTTGTAGGTGGAGTTGACGCGATCGCACCACTGCCGCGCCTGTTCATTCAGGTCTTGCCAACTGGCGAAGGTACGTCCGGCCAAGAAGTTGTTCTCAATGAAGGAGAACGGCCGTTCTACGCGGGCGGAGCGGTTGGCATCGCCGCGCTCATGAGCCGCGAACGTGAAGCCAAAGCGCTCGGCAAAGGCGGCCATTTCGGGCACGGGCACCATCTCGCTCCCCGTTCCCCGCAGTACCACCACGTGCGTGTTGTCGATCATGATGCGTTTGGTCGGACTGCCGCCGAAATAACGCAGGGCTTCGGTGAGAAAGACCTTGCAATCGAAACGTTGGAAGCTGGGGTAACACTGAAAGAACAGCAGGTGCGAGTAGCACAGCACGGCCGAGGCGGTTTGTGCTTTGCAGGGCTTGCCCGCGAGTTCGACTTCATGCGGGGAAGTATCGTGCTGGAGTTCCTCCCCAGGCAGGAACTCGTACTGCCCCGCGGCCTGCGGGGGCGGCTGGGTAATGCCATGCCGACGGCAGAAAGCGGTCAGGGCCTGATAGGAGAGTACGGCACCGCTGGCGGTCAGTTCTTCATGGACTCGGACCAGATTCCCCTTGCACCGGACCAACAACTCGAGGATCTCTTGCCGGTAAGGTTCGGCTTTCTCCGCACGTAGCAGCACCGGCACCTGCGCCGAGTTGGAACGTAGAACTTTGCGCACACTCAGACGGGAGAGATTCAGCACACGCGCGATCTCGCGCTTGGAAACTCCCTGAGCATGCAGCTCCAGAATCGTCGTGCGTTGACTCTGACTTAACATGTTGGTCTTGGTTTTCCTTTCTGGGTTTGTCCTCCTGCGGGATTCTTGCCCCGAGACGACCGAGTTCTTCGAGAGCGTGATCGAGCTTGCGTTGTACTTGCCCGCACTGTTCCGCCTCCATCTGCTCGACTTCGGCGGGAGCATTCCTCAGTCGCCGGTTGGCCCGCCGGGCGAGGGCCGCGATCATCTCCAGATCGCGCAACAGTCCCTCGATCGCGGAACTCGCCTCCTGGGGTTCGGCCTGCCGCTGCACCTTCAAAAACAACTCCGGCTGTTCCACAATCCGTTGCCGGATCTTGGGCGATGCCTCTCGCCAGGCGGCATACAACTGCCCGGCTTGCCGGCTGGTGAACTGGTGGCGGGCCAAGGCGGCGGCCAGCGCTCGACACTCCTCCAGACTGGAGCGCGCTACCGGCACCAAATACTTCATCGCCACCTGCGCCGAGATCTCGCCGGCACGCACTTGTTGCTGCACACTTTCCGGAAGCAGCTCAACCAGAGCCAACCGGCGCGATACCCAGCTCACACTGCGATCGAACTGCCGAGCTAGATCCTCGAGGCTATAGCCGAAACGTTGCTCCAACTCCGCCAGCAGCCAGCCTTCTTCCAAGGCACTCTCTCGTGGCGACCAACGCAGCGAACGATCCAACACCAGAGCCTCGGCCTCACTCAGAGGCCAGATCACCGCCTCGACCGTGTCTCGGCCCAGCTGTTTCAGAGCGGTGATGCGCTTGTAACCATCGATGACCAGATAGCGGTCGGGCTGGTTGGCTACGGCTACGACCACAATCGGCGTCTGCTGGCCCGAGCTGGCCAGCGAAGCTAACAACTGCTTCTGCCGCGCCGGATGCTGCACTCGCAAATGCTGCCCGCGCTGATCGAGTTGGTGAAACTCCAGTCGCATCGTCGTTGAGTCAGATCCTCGGCTGCTACGGATATAGGCCCGCTCCCCACGCCCGCCAATAGGGATGTTCCTATCAAGATGGGCCGGGCTTTGCCCGTTGCAGGTCAACTGACGGCAGGATAAGGACTTGCGCGGAAGCTAAGTTGTTCCTATCAAGATCGTGCACCTTGCGCCCCAACAGCCAAACCTCTGAGGCCGAATGCTTTAGATCCAAAGCTAAGTTGTTCCTGACAAGACGTCCCAGGCGACGCTTCTGGTCACGATGCCGCTGCTGCTGACGGTTGTTCTCCATCAGTTGCGGATTCTGTCGGCGGTGCTGTTTCAGGTAATCGCCATGTTCATCCCACCACTGCTTCTGGCTTTCGCGCACCACCTGGCGATACACGGGGTCGATCGCAAGCTTCTTGCGGTGATAATCGGCCCGGCGCTGACGTTGACACTCCGGCTGACCGCAGACCTCTTGCTGGGGACGGTAAACAGAGGGCAGAAATGACTGTTGGCAGTAAGGACAACTGCGGGCCTTGCTCAAGCGGACTCCTCAGGATTCGAAGATGAAATCTCTGAGGAAAATCGGAAAAGGCCGAAGGACGCAAGACAATTTAGAAATCGTCTTTACCCTAACCCCTGGCGCAGTAGAAGCCGGCGCGTCGTGGTGATTCCACGAAGTAGTTGGTCAAGCTTGCCGGGCCAGCGCGGGTCACTCTTCGAAAGCGCCCAAGCTTTCCACGCGCATGATGTTCTCCCTGGCACGGGGCGGCTACGCTCCCTCCGCACTGGGGAAGTTGACGCGCCTCGGGGTGCCGCTGCCGGCGCTGCTGAGTTCCACTATTGGGTTGGCAATTGCGACGGTGGCGGCGATCCGGTATCCAGCAAGCGCTTACGTGTACCTGTTCGGCATAGCGCTGTTCGGAGGATTGTTCGTGTGGATGATGATCTTCATCACCCACTTGTCGTTCCGGCGGGCATGGGAGGCGCGCGGCAACCGCCGCCTCCCGGTGCGGATGATGGGATATCCGTACACTTCGATTCTGGGTGCACTGGCCGTCGCCGCCATTATCACGACTACCTGGTGGGTGCCGGGGATGCGGCCGACGATCCTGGCCGGTCTGCCTTGGCTGGCATTGCTGACCATTGCGTATTGGCTGTTCGGCCGCGCCGGTGCAGGCCACAGTGAACCGCGATCACTACGCCGCCATCGCAAGTGCTGAAGCCGGCGAGGCTGTGGCCGCCGCAGCGGACGGCGGCCGTCGCGGCGGATGCGAAGCGCGCACTGCCTTCTGCACGTCATCGACATCCGCGCAGCGCAGAATCAGCGCCGGCGTACGCGGCACCATTCCGTTCCAGATCATGCGCGCCCGCGCCAAAGTCCGCATGCTGCGGAAGAAGCATGTTGCCCGGCGAAACTGGGTTCGTGGCACCGCGGCGACTTGCTCGACGCCTGGCCTCATTGCGCTGTGGCCGAGGAATGAACCCGGGCATGAAAGCCGGACAGATCGCGATTAAGCGTTACTCTCACCTGGGCGAGCACACGCTCCAGCTCGGAAGAGAGTTCAGCCAGTACCTGCTGGGCCTCGTCGGTCGGCGGATAGTCGCCGCCCACATAGCTCTCCAGCGCGGCGATGCGGTTGTTCAACTTCAGCGGATAAATGAGTGTCTGATCGTCGAAGCCGGTGAAGCGAGGCTCGTACAACGCGTGCAGTTCCCTCTCGATTTCGCCATTCAATTGGCGCCCACTTTCGGCGGCCGCCGAGTCAAGGCCGGTGTTTTTCAGCGCGGCCTGCACCTCTTCTTGCGCCTTGAGCAGACGATTGATGGCATGGTTTGCCGCAGAGAGCTTGTCGCGCACCGCGAGCAGGAACGACACCTGCTGCCGGTAATCTCGCAACGTGGTGGGAACGCGCGGTTCGCGGCGGATTTCAAAGGACTGCGTTTGGCTTTGCTCGCCCATGGTGACCCGCACGTGGTACTGACCGGGCGCGACTTCGGGGCCGCGCAGGCTGCCGCCGAACAGATAGGTTCCGCCGTCGATGCCCTCCGCGTCAGCATAGCGCATGTCCCAGATAAAGCGATTGAGGCCGGCTTTCGCGGAGACCGTTTCCCCACGGGACATTGACTCTCCGAAGCGGCTGCGCTGCGCCCGGTTGTTGTCTGGGCGAGAGTCGCTGCTGAACGAATTGATTACTGTGCCGTCTGCATCGAGGAAGGCTATCTTCACCGGCGCGCTCGGCGCAGCAGCGAGGTAGTAGTTAATAATCATTCCCGCGGTCGGGCTGCTGGATCCGAAGGAACGGCCGCGTGCCATCCGATACGCGGGCCGGGGCTTGAACACTTGCAGGGGGAACGCGGCGCGGCCGTCCGTCATCTGCTCCAGCGGGGTGATGTCGTCCAGAATCCAGAACGCCCGCCCCTGTGTAGACGCCACCAGGTCGCCGTCTTTGAGCGTCAGATCGGTGATTGGGACGATGGGCAGATTAAGCTGCAAGGGGTACCACTGCTCTCCATCGTCGAAGGATACGTACACGCCCGTCTCGGTGCCGGCGTACAGAAGCTTCGCGTTAGCCGGGTCTTGGCGCACGGTGCGCACGAAGGTGTCCTGGGGAATTCCGCCGACGATCAGGGTCCAGGTCTTGCCAAAGTCGTGGGTACGATAAATGTAGGGACGGAAGTCGTCGAGCTGATAGCGGTTCGCGGCCACATACGCGGTGGCGGGATCGTGCGACGATGCTTCGATGATGTTAATGCGCGTCCACGGCTCGAGCGCGGGAGGCGTGACATTCGCCCAATTCTTGCCGCCGTCGCGCGTCATGTGGATGAGCCCATCGTCGGAGCCGGCCCAGAGGAGGTTCTTATTGAGCGGGGAGGGCGCGAGAGTGAATACGGTGTCGTACACATCTTCGAGCCGGCCACCGTTTTCGTGTTGCTTGTCGTCACGCGTCAGGTCGGGAGAAATCGGGATCCAGCTTTGCCCGCCATTGACGGACTTGAACACCACGTTCGCGGCGACGTAGACGGTGCCGGGATCGGCCGGGGAAATCGCAATCGGATAAGTCCACTGAAAGCGGTATTTCTGCTGGGCGCCGGTGCGGCCGCCGGGAAAATCCGGCCAGACGGTGATGTTGCGTGCGAGGCCCGTACGGCGATCGTAGCGGGTGAGCAAACCCCAGTACGCCCCGGCGTACACGATGTTGGAGTCCCCGGGATCGGGAACCACGTAACCGGACTCGCCGCCGCCGACAGCACTGATTTCGTTGTCCGAGGGCCGACTGGCGCTGGAGACCATTACCGTCGTGTTGTCCTGCTGCGCTCCGTACACGTGGTAGGGAAAGTCGTTGTCTGTACGCACGGTGTAGAACTGCGCCGTCGCCTGGTTGTCTTCCGGGGTCCAACTGCGTCCGCCGTCGAAGGTGACGGTCACGCCGCCGTCGTTGGCGTTCACCATGCGCTGGTTGTTTCTCGGATCGATCCAGAGGCCGTGATAGTCACTGTGCGGAGTGCGAATCTGCTCCCAGTGTTGTCCCGCGTCGGTGGACTTGTAAAAGCCTTTGGAGGAAAACGTGTATACCGTGTCGCGTTCCTCCGGGTCGGCGAAAATGTGGCCGTAATAATACTGGCGAGAGTGCATAGCAAAGCTCCCGTCCACGAGTTGCCATGTGTGACCTGCATCGTCGGAACGATAGACACCGCCTTCGTCACCCCCAATGGTTGCCCACAGGCGGTGGGGATCGACGGGCGAAACCGCCAAACCGATCTTGCCCATCTCCGACTTGGGCAGTCCGTTCCTCAGTTGCGTCCAGGTGTCGCCTCCGTCCGTGGTCTTGTAGATGCCGGCGCCGGGTCCGAACTCGTAGATGTCCCACGGCCTGCGCAGGACCTGCCAGGTGGCGGCGTACATGATGCGGGTGTCGTGCGGATCGACCGCAAGGTCTACCGCGCCGGTCTTGTCGTTGATGAAGAGAATCTTCTGCCAGGTCCCACCGCCATCCTTGGAGCGGAAAGCGCCACGCTCCGGGTTGGCACCATAAGGATGTCCGACGGCCGCGACATAAACCAGCTTGGGATCGCGAGGATCGACCCATACCCGCCCAATCTGGCTGGTGTCGCGCAAGCCGACGTTCTGCCAGGTGCGACCCCCATCCGTGGATTTGTACACGCCATCTCCGTGCGAGAGATTCGAGCGCAAGCAGGCTTCGCCCATGCCCACGTAGACAATGTTCGGATCGGATTCGGAGACCGCGATCGAACCTACCGAGCCGGTGTTGAAGTAGCCATCCGAAACCGGCGTCCAGGTGAGCCCCGCGTTCACCGTCTTCCATACGCCTCCGCCAGTGGCACCCATGTAGTAAACCAAGGGATCATTCGGCAGACCGGTGACGGCGGTCGCGCGGCCGCCGCGGTTGGGACCGATGGAACGCCAGCGCAGCGCTTGGAGAAATTCCCTGTTAGCCTGCGCCAGGGCAAGCGTGCCGGTTAGCCATAGAACGATAATGATACCTGCGCGCCCACACAGGGAATGCCCCAGCCTCGGTAGATGGTTTTGAAGAATGGGAGACGACGCTGCCGCATTCGCTGCGGCATCGGCAGAGGCTGGCTTTGTGGTTGCCACGGTAGATCGCTACGAGCCGGCTGCGTGTTTGCGCGCGGATCCGGCGATGATTTGAATTACATCGATAAAACGCTCAATCTCTTCCATAGTGTTGTAGTGCGCGAGTGAGGCGCGAACCGCTCCAGTCTCGGGCGGTATCCCCATACGACGCAAAAGGCGCGGCGAGTACATGTTGCCATCGCGTACTCCGATGGCATTATGGGCGCACCGCTCTGCCACCGCGGCGGGGGACACCGCGTCAACATTGAAGCAGACCGTCGGAACCCTCTGGTCGAGACGGTCGCGCTCCTGGATACCATAGACAGTGACATTATCCATCTCGGCCAAGCGGCGTAGAATCTCGGCGACGAGGATTTTTTCGTACCGACGAATCCCTTCCATGGAATTCACCAACGTGGCACGTGGCGAATGGTTGTTGGAACCAGGGAGCACCCGCCGGCCCAGTTCCTGGAGATAGCGCAGGGCAGCATCCATGCCGGCCACGTTTTCGTAAACGTAAGTGCCGACTTCGATCTTGCCCGGAATCTCGTCGGGGATGAAGTCCTCGCGGAACGTGGGCAAGCGTTCCAGAAGCTCGCGCTTGCCCCAAAGAAAACCCATATGCGGGGCGAAGATTTTGTAACCGGAGCAGACCAGGTAATCGCAATCCCAATCCTGCACATCAACGGGGCCATGCGGCGCGTAATGGACGGCGTCCAGAAACACTTCAGCGCCGGCGGCATGCGCCATCCGTGCAACCTCTTCTACGTCCACGACTGAACCCAACGCGTTCGACGCGACCGCGCACGCCACCAGCCGGGTTCGATGACCCAACAGAGGCTGCAAATCGTCGGTGTGCAGAGTTCCGTCGGGACGCATTTTCCACCAGCGAATCTCGGCTCCGCGGCTGTGCAATGCAATCCAGGTGGCGATGTTTGCCTCGTGGTCCAGATCGGTAACGATGATTTCTTTGCGCTTACCAAGGATCTCGGCGATGGCCAGGCTGACCAGACGAATAAAAGACGTGGCGTTCATACCGAATGCCACTTCGCGGGGATCACGAGCATTCAGGAATGTGGCAACACTCTGGCGCGCGCTTTGCAGCGCGGCGTCCACATCTTGGCTTTTGGAGTAGCGGCCGCCACGCTGAACGTTGTGGTGCACAAGGTGCTGTTGAACAGCATCGAGCGCCACCTGCGGGATTTGAG